>ERZ808240.470-NODE-470-length-53271-cov-12.725083_pt1 | contig 53271 bp, 51 predicted proteins | sample MGYA00521084_ERZ808240 | MGnify/ENA primary metagenome ERZ808240 (study PRJEB31516, sample SAMN03275571) | gut metagenome | biome: mammalia-associated habitat; material: feces | host: Papio cynocephalus | place: Kenya | collected 2012-08-06 ...
GTAAGATTCAGTGCGCCTTTTTGCAATTTTGGGATTGGCTGCTCGGCTTTTTGCAGCCGTGCGAAAAACTGAGGGCTGTTCAGTAGACATTAAAATAGAAAAACCCGAGCATTGAGGACTTTTGCACCCCTATACTCGGAAAAACGCTTGATATAAGGACTTCTTCGACAGAAAAATAAAAAAGCACGGCAGCCCATTGTATCGTGGACTACCGCACTTCCTGGTGGGCGAGGCGGGACTTGAACCCGCACGTCCGCAGTGAACACTAGAACCTGAATCTAGCGAGTCTACCAATTCCACCACTCGCCCATATCTGCCTGCCGGTCTCCCTCAGTGCCTCAGTATCGTATCACAGCAGACAGAATTTGTCAACCATTTTTGTCAATCCTTGTAATAGAGCATACAGTGGCAATACCCTTTGAAATTCGGGTCGGCGATCTGCTCCCGGAATTCCTTGCAGATGCACTTATAGTCTTCCGTCCGCTCCAGCCGACAGGGGCAGTAGCCTCCCGTGCGTTTTAAGCCTTCCTGAACGGCTTTTACCAGTTCCTTGTCATCGTTGAGCCGAACTGCCATTCCCCGACACTTCCTTTCAGGAAACATTATAAACCGGCAAAATCCGCTTGTCAACAGAATTCAAACAGCCTTTCCAGATAGCTGCACGGGACAAGTTTCCCGGAACGCGCCATGGTAAGGCAACACGCACAATTCGGCAAGAAGTCTCAGACGGTTTTTGCCCCAATTCAAACTGAAGAAGTGGGGCAAAAAGACGGCCGAGACTCGCAGACGCTTTTTGCGTGGTGCTGCCTTAAGTCAGATCCGCTTCCATACCGCCATGTCACTTTCATGCGCAAATGCATGGTTACTGTTTTCTTCCGTGCAGAGCGTGTCGCCATCAAAACGGAATGTCATGTAGCGCTCATTGCAGGTTTCCGGCATCCGCGCTGTTGAGCATGCACCGTGGGCGACGTCATATTCATGAGCGGCCAGAAAATAGTTGTCGTCATATCTTCCGGTATAGCCGCCGCTCCCGTAATCCGGCGCTTCCATTTTCTCGACGGCTTCCTGCGGGGTAAGCGCCTGCTTCAGCCGTTTGCGAATGGCCGCTACTTCAGCGGGACGGTTTTGCTGTAGTCCTCCCATTTGGCCTCCGCCTCAAAATCCGGGAAGGATACCAGCAGATTCGTTCCGTTTTGCACATCCGCCCGGAAATAGTAGGTAAACGCCGGCTGAGTATCCGCCGTTTACTGATTGAAGTTTACGGGAACGCCGCCCAGCAGGTTGTTCCGCCCCGGAGACGGCTCTATCGGCGCGTCATGGGTCAGAAGCGTGGTGATAAACCCGTACTGGGTTTCGCTGTCGTAGACATAGGCATCCACCGTCAGGGGGTAGCCGTCCGTGGAAATGCTTTTCCCCACGGGGAAGCCCCACTTTTGAAGCTCCTGAGCGACGGTTTCCGCCACGGGAGACTTTTCATACCCCGGAACGGTCCATGCGGCACTCGGCCGATCCGGGTCGGAATCCTCGGAGGGAGCGGCACTGTCAGACCCTCCGTACAGACCGGCGATCATTTCTGCGGGGCTTCCGAAAACAGTCAAAGCATATTTTTGCTTCCTCCGTTTTCTGCCTATCGGCGCGGCGGCCGGATAGATACCGGCTTCATTATACCGGATGAAATGACCTCTTACAATCTTTTTCCGCAAAAAGAAAAGGCGGCTTTGTTGCAAAATGGAAATGCTATGGTATAATAAACGCAAAAAAGGGAAGCTCTGAATAAATCGGCAAGAGCTGTGAGCGAGAGATTTTTCGACCAATCGAGGTATCGAAAACGGCGGAATACTGTATGTATTTCCCGTTTTCGATACCGAAGAGTGGGCGGAAAAGATCCGCTTACAGCCGCAGACGATTTATTCAGAGTTTCCCAAAAGAAAAAACGGAGGGCTTGTCATGGGAATGGTTGTCATCGGCGCGGTGTTTGTGGATATCAAGGGGTATCCCACATCGGCGTTTATCCCCACCGGACGGAATGCCGGGCGTGTGGAGCAGATCCACGGCGGCGTGGGGCGGAACGTGGCGGAGGATATCGCGAACTGCGAGCTGCGCCCCACCTTTGTCAGCCTTGTGGACGACAGCGGAACTGGCGCGGACGTTGTGCGCAAGCTGAAAAGCCACAGGGTGAACACCGACTATATCCGCAAAACCAGAAACGGAATGGGGACCTGGCTGGCGGTCTTCAACGACAAGGGGGATGTGGCCGCGTCCATCTCCCAGCGGCCGAACCTGCTGCCCATTGCCCATACGCTGGAGCAGGACGGCGACGAGATTTTCCGAAACGCGGACAGCGTCGTCATCGAGATCGATATGGACAAGGAGATCGTCAAGCGCACCTTCCGGCTGGCGCAGAAGTACGGAAAACCGGTCTACGCCGTGGTGGCGAACATGAGCATCGCCCTGGAAAGACGGGATTTTCTTCAGTCCACGGATTGCTTCGTCTGCAATCAGCAGGAGGCGGGGATCCTGTTTTCCAACGACTTTTCCGGAAAGACGCCGGAGGAAATGATCCCAATCGTTTCCGCCAAGGTGCAGGCCGCCCGTATCCCGGCCATGATTGTGACCATGGGCGCAAACGGCGCGGTGTACGCCAACCTGAAAGGGGAGAGCGGCTACTGCCCCGCGAGAAAGCTGGAGGTGAAGGATACCACCGGAGCCGGAGACGCCTTCTGCGCCGGCGCAGCCGTCGGCCTGACCTACGGCAAGGGGCTGAAGGAAGCCTGCGAGATCGGCGCCATGCTGGCGGCGTCCGTCATTGTGACCTCCGAAAGCGTCTGCCCCCGGTTCCGGCCGAGAGAGCTGGGGCTGGACATGGATGTAGAGGACTGAGAGGATGTATCGCCGTGTTTTGACCATGCAGGACATTTCCTGCGTCGGACAGTGCTCCACTACGGTGGCGCTGCCGATCCTGTCTGCCTGTGGTCTGGAAACCTGCATTCTGCCCACCGTGCTGCTGTCCACCCACACCGGCGGCTTCGGCAAGCCTGCCGTAGTCCGTTTTGATGGGACGCTGACGGATATCTGGCGCCACTGGCAGGAGAATGGCATCACCTTTGACGCGATCCTTGTGGGGTATCTTGGCAGCCTCGCGGCGGTGAAGGCGGCTGAGGAGATCATCCGCCGCCTGCTTGCCCCCGGCGGCGTGGCCATTGTTGACCCGGCCATGGCGGACAACGGAAAGCTGTACTCCGGATTTGACAGGGAGTATGTCCGGGCGATCGGTACGCTCATCGAGAAAGCGGACGTCATTTTGCCCAATGTCACGGAAGCGGCGATTTTGTCCGGTTTACCGTATCTGGAGAATTTTGAAAAAAATTATGTCAACCGGCTGCTGGATGGGCTGCATCATCCCTGCGCCGTCCTTACCGGGGTTGACTTTGGAGATGGATGTACCGGCGTCGTTCTGCGGGAGGCAGCGGTGCAGCAGGAATACCGCCATAAACGGATAGGGAAGGGCTGCCACGGAACCGGCGATATTTTCGCCGCCGTTTTCGCCGGAGCGCTGATGCAGGGCAAAAATCGACTGGAGGCTGCGAAAATCGCCGCGGATTTCACCTGCCGGTGCATTGAGAATACGCTAAGCGCCCCTGCCCACTGGTACGGCGTCAAATTTGAGCCGCTGCTGCCGGAGCTGATGGAAATGCTGGGACGGTAGACGGCCCAAAAATTTCTTGAAAAACCTCTTCCATTTTTGCATAGAATGGTGTAAGATTATGTAAACTAATGGCGTTAGGGTGTATCTGAAAACTGGCGAAATGACCAGCAGCGAGGGATTTTTGTCCTGAGCAAGCCATTTTTCCGCAGGAATACTTGCTGTATTTCAAGGGAAAATGGCGCGGCACAGGGCAAAAAGAGCCGCTGATTGGGCGTTTTGACAGTTTTCAGATACACCCTAGGGGAGAGGGGCGCTTATGGAGGAACAGAGTTACAGACAGCCTCGCAGAAGCAGGGAAAAGTGGATATTGGTGTTTGCCGCGGCGGCGGTCTTGCTGCTGTGCGCGGTGGCCTTCGTGCTGACCGCGAACCGGCTTTCCCTTTCCGTGGAGCTGAACGGCGAACCGGAAATGACGGTGGAGTACGGCGGGCATTTTCAGGATCCGGGGGCGCAGCTCTGCGTCCGGGGCTCGCTGTTCTGGAAGAACGGCATGTCTCCGGAGGATGCTTCCGTCAGCGTTCGGGGCAAGGTCGATGATGGTAAGACGGGGAAATATATCCTCACCTACGAAGCGGATTATCGGGGGATGCACGCCGAGGCGCAGCGCATCGTGCGCGTTGTGGACACGGTCTGCCCGGAGATCATCCTGACTCCCGATACGGGGGGGACGCTGCTTCCCGGCACGCCCTATCAGGAGGCGGGCTACAAGGCCGTCGATAACTATGACGGCGACATCACCGACCGGGTGGTTCGGTCGGAGGAATACGGAAAGATCATTTACGCGGTGACGGATTCCTCCGGAAATCCCGGATACGCGGAACGGGAAGTGCCCTATTATGACCCGATCCCGCCGGAGATCACGCTGGAGGGCGGCGAGAATATGGCCATCACCACCGGCACCTTCTATCAGGAGCCGGGATACACCGCGCTGGACAATGTGGACGGCGACCTGACCGGGCAGGTGCAGGTGGACGGCGAGGTGGACTGGCTGACGCCCGGAACCTACAGCGTGACCTACACCGTGACAGACAGCTACGAAAACACCGCCACCGTCGAAAGAACCGTGGAGGTAAAGGCAGTCCCCCGCCCTGAGGTCATCTGGCCGGAGGGAAAGGTCATTTATCTGACCTTCGACGACGGCCCCGGCCCCTATACGGAGCGGCTGCTGGATGTGCTGGACAGCTACGGCGTGAAGGCTACCTTCTTTGTCACCGACCGGGGCTACGGCGAGGTGATGAAGGAGATCGTGGACAGGGGACACAGCATTGGCGTTCACACCATGTCCCACGTATACGAGCGCATTTACGCCAGCCCGGAGGCGTATTTTGCTGACCTTCTGGGGATGCAGGACGTGATTTACCGGAATACCGGGGTCAAAACCACCCTGATGCGTTTCCCCGGCGGCAGCTCCAATACCGTCAGCGCCCACAGCTACGTGGGGCTGATGAGCCTGCTGACCCGGGCGGTGCAGGACGCGGGCTTCCAGTATTTCGACTGGAACGTGGACAGCAACGACGCCGGCGGCGCGAAAAATGCGCAGACGGTTTTTAACAATGTAACAACGGGCGTCAGTCAGAACCGGGTCTCCGTGGTTTTGCAGCATGACATCCACGATTTCAGCGTGGACGCGGTGGAGGACATTATCGTCTGGGGACTGAACAACGGGTATTCCTTTGCACGCCTGACGGAAAACAGCCCCGGCGTTCATCACGGGGTGAATAACTGAAGAAATAGCCCGGTTCGGCGTATGCCGAACCGGGCTGCATATCTTTTGAGGATTATTTTACTTCCTCCGACGCATTGTGCTTCCGGGCGCTGGTACGGCCTTCGGGGCGGATCTCCCCCACGGCCAGCAGGGAACGCTTCGTCAGCGTGGGACCCACCAGCTCATAGACCAGCACGGCGAACAGCACGACGTTTCGTGCCAGCGCACCGTCGGAGAGGGAGGCGGCGGTGATGGCCATGCCCAGCGCCACACCGGCCTGAGGCAGCAGCGTAATGCCCAGGTGATCCACAATGGACTTCGGCTCCTTGGTGATGCGGCAGCTCAGGTTCGCACCGAAATACTTACCGGCGGAGCGGGCAATAATATAGATGATGCCGACGATCAGCGTCACGGGCTGGGACAGCACATTCAGATCCAATTCCGCACCGGAAATGACGAAGAACAGGATGTTCAGCGGGCTGGTCCAGCCGTCCACACGCTCCATCAGCTCCTCGGAAGTGGGGCAGACGTTGCAGAAAACGGTGCCGGTCATCATGCATACCAGCAGCAGGGAAAACCCGCAGTGAACGGGTCCGATCTGGAATTCCAGCATACTTATACCTACTGTCAGCATGACAAAGGCCACGGACAGGGACATACGCTTGCTCCGGGAGTGGAAGAACCGCTCCACCCAATGCAGCAGCAGCCCCATGAGGCCGCCAAATCCCACGGACAGAAGAATCTCCACAATGGGTTCGACGACCACGGCCAGCACGCTGACCTGCCCGTTGGACAGCGCCGTTGCAATGCCGAAGGACACGGAGAACAGCAGCAGACCCACGGCGTCGTCCAGGGCGACCACCAGCATCAGCAGCCGGGTCATGGGGCCGTCCGCCTTATACTGGCGGACAACCATCAGCGTGGCGGCAGGGGCAGTCGCGGCGGCGATGGCGCCCAGGGTGATGGCGCAGGGGACGGAGATGATGTGGGGGAAGAACAGATGCAGCAGCAGAAGCACGGCATCCACGACCACGGTGGTGATCACGGCCTGCAAGATGCCGATGATGATCGACCGGGAGCCGATGGTGCGCAGCTGACTCAGGCGGAACTCGTTGCCCATGGCAAAGGCGATGAAGCCCAGGGCGGTCTGGCTGACGATGCTGAGGACGTTCACCTCGTCAAGGGTATTGAAGCCCAGGCCGGGAACGTTCAGCCGCCCCAGGAAGAACGGCCCGAGAAGCAGTCCGGCCACCAGATAGGCCGTGACGGCGGGAAGATGCAGCAGCTTGGAAACGCGGGACATAAGCAGTCCGCCCACCAGCGCAACGGCCAGGCCAATCAGATAAATCTCCATAATCATATGCCTCTTTTTCAAAATTTCAACTTCCGTATCATACCATTCCGGACAGCCGGGCGCAAGCCGAAATCCCGCCAAAGATTTGTGCCTTTTGGATAAGGAATTGTGCAATATTGCTCAAACTTCGTACCCCATTTTAGCAGCAAAAGTACTCCTAATTCCCGGAAATCGCGGAATTTCCTTAGAGTCCACTCTGCAAGCCTCTAAAATATGAAAACGGAGCTGGGAGCGGAAAGAAACCAGATTTGCAAAAAATAGTGCAAAAGAGCCCGCAGTCTCTTTGCAAGGTTCATGCACAGCAAAGCAATGCCGATGACACAGAAAGAAGTTTCCTGCAAATGTGCCATGATGCAGTTAAGCCCATAGCTGCGCTTGCCAACCCCAAATTCGCCCTCGACAATGTTTCGGCCGCAGATAAGCATCAGCGATGTGCTTCAGCTTTTCCAGTGCTTCATTCAGAAGCCGGATATCCTGCGGGTAGGAAATGTCAGCCGGACAGCAGGTGGCATCCATGATGAGGGTGCCCTTGGGAACCTCTGAATAAATCGTCTGCGACTGTGAGCGGATCTTTTCCGCCCACTCTTCGGCAGCAAAAACGGGCAATATTGCGCAGCCGTTGCCGGCGCAATATTGCCCGTTTTTGATACCTCGATTTGCCGAAAAATGTCTCGCTCACAGCTCTCGCCGATTTAATCAGAGGCTCCCTTGGCCTCCTCTTCCACGATCCGTGCCATTTCGTCCCAGTGCCCTTCCATTTCGGCTACCAGCTTGAACTGGGTCCGAGCCCGATCCAGGTTGTGGCCGGGGTAGTGGATGCCGAAATAATGATCGCCTTCCAGGTAGTCCGTCAGGAACCGGACTCCGCACTCCAGGGTCATGGTCAGCGCCCCCAGGGGCAGAGCCTTCCGCTCCGTTTCCGTCAGCCCCGGACAGGCGGTCAGGAAGCCCCGGGTGAAGATTCGGTACAGGTCAAGATCAATGGTCATTTTGCGCAGATCCTTCTCGTCCTCGGCGGCGGTGGCAGCGCCGAAACGGATGGAGTCGCCAAAGTCGTAGGCGCTGAGACCCGGCATGGTGGTGTCCAGGTCAATGACACACAGAGGGGTCCTGGCAGCGGCATCCAGCATGACGTTGTTCAGCTTGGTGTCGTTGTGCGTTACCCGCAGGGGCAATTCTCCGGCGCGGAGCATGGCGGTGAGCTTGCTTCCCGCTGCCTCGTGGGTCAGCGCGAAATCGATTTCCGGCTGTACGGAGGCGGCTCGACCCATGACGTCCTTCTCCAGAGCCTCCCGGAACAGGCGGTACCGATCCGGGGTGTTGTGGAAATTGCGGATGGTTTCATGAAGGGTCTCTGCCGGAAAATCCGTCAGCTGCTGCTGGAAGGTGCCAAAGGCGATGGCGCTCTGGTAGAAGTCCTCAGGACATTCAGGGGCCTGCAGGCACAGGCTGCCCTCAACAAAATCATACATTCGCCAATCACTGTTTTCTTCCATATGGATCCAGCTCTTGCCCGCAGCCGTGGGGATTAGGGTCAGAGCGGCTCGGGGATCGCTGGATTTGCTGTGCAGATGTCCGGTAACGGCCTCTATATTTTCCTGCAGGCCTGCGATATCCGGGAAAGCCCGGTTGCTGAGCTTTTGCAGAATGTATCGCCGCCCGGTGTCTGTTGTGGCAAGGTAGGTTTCATTGATGTGCCCGCAGCCGTAGCGCTCGCAGGAGACAGCCTCTCCCTCGGTTTGAAACCGGGAGAGCACGTCCTTCAAAAATGGTTCCATGGTGTTGCTCCTTCTCCGTGAATGAAAAAAGCGGTTTCGGTCAGCCCTTGACGCCGCCTGCGGTGAGGCCGCTGGTCAGGTTCTTTTCGATGGACATGAACAAAATCACAACGGGAATGATGGCGAAGATGGATGCCGCGAACAGATACTGCCACTCGATCATGTTGTAGCCGTTGAAAATGTTGATGCCAACGGTCAGAGGCTTCAGTGCGTCGGTGGAGATCAGGCACAGAGCCACCGTGTACTCGTTCCAGGCGTTGATGAAGATGAAAATCAGGGTGGTGACAATGCCGGGGGCGGCTACCGGCAGCAGCACCCGCAGCATGGCCTGAACCCGGTTGCAGCCATCGATGGTAGCGGCCTGCTCCATTTCGGCGGAGATGCTCATAAAGGTGCCCCGGAGAAGCCAGATGGTAAAGGCCTGGTTAAAGGCCGCGTTGATGAAGATCAGCCCCAGAATGGAGTTTGTCAGTTTCAGGATCTGCATGACCTTGTAAATACCGATCAGCAGCACCACGGGGGCGAACATCTGGGAAACGATGATGAAGCCAAGAAAAGCGGTCTGCCCCTTGAACTTCATGCGGGCCAGGGCGTAGGCCGCAGGAATGCCGCAGAGCATGGCAATCAGGGTAGAGCCGCCGGCGATGAGAATGGAGTTCAGCATATACCTGGCCATGGGCGCCCGGGACCAGATGTCCGCAAAGTTCGACCACATATATCTGATGGGAAACACCGTTCCGCTCATGCTGAAGATCTCCTCGCGGCTCTTCAGGGCGGTGGTGAACATGACAAAGTAGGGATAGAGAATCATCAGGCAGATGAGCACCACTACAAAATAAAGGAGAATCCGGCTCAACAGCCGTTTCCAGCTGACGCGCATTTCGTCCGGCATATTATTTCTCTCCTTTCTTCAGGGTGGAAACCATGTAGCAGCTGGCGCAGACCAGCAGGATCAGGAAACCGATGACGGAAACCGCAGCGGCCTCGCCCTGCTTACCGTTGTAGAATGCCAGCTTATAGAGGTATGTCACCAGTGTATCGGTTCGGCTGGCGGGATCGCCCTTGGTAATGGTCCAGACGATGGGGAAGGAATTGAACACATAGATGATGTTCAGAACCGTTGCCACGGTCAGGCTGGGCTTTACCAGGGGCAGGGTGATGTGGAACAGCTTCTGCCAATAGTTGGAGCCATCCACAATGGCCGCTTCGTAGAGCGCACTGTCAATGCTTTGCAGGCCGGACAGAGCCGTAAAGCATACGAAGGGAATGGTGACAAAAATGCCGCAGGCAATTTCCCAGGCAAAGAAAGCCTCGGGGGTGGGGGTCCAGTTTACATTGCTGCGGATGATGCCCAGCGTCTTCAGAAGGGCGTTCAGTGCGCCGTAGTCCGTATCGATGATGAACTTCCAGACGCTGGCCTGGATGACCAGGGTGGTAGCCCAGGGAAAGACGACGATGGCTCGGGCGATCTTACGACCCTTGAACTGGTTGTTCAGCAGCAGCGCCAGAATAAAGCCCAGCACCGTGGACAGAACAACCACGAGAACCGTCCAGACAATGGTGTTTTTCAGCACCATGGAGAACTTGGCGCTGCCCAGGACCTTGCTGAAGTTGCCGAATCCGGCGAAGCCTTTGATAAGACCCGCTTTTGTCACCTGGCTGAGAGCCATGCGGAAAACGAAGCCAATGGGGACAATGATAAAAATCGCCATGAGGATTACGCTGGGGAGTATCCAGATATAAGGCTCCACGGCTCTCCCCAGACGATGGGGTGTTCTCTTCTTCACGAAGCGACCTCCTTATAAATTGCTGCTTGCTTCCTCAAATGCTCCTCCTGGAAGCATTTCAGGAAGCAAGGCCGGCGTACCCTTTCCCTGATCTGCCATTCGGGAAAAGACGGGAAAGCGGGCCGAGCCTTGCAGCTCGGCCCGCTTGGGTTTGGTAATCAGGCAGTGCGACTCGCTTAGCCAGCAATTTCAGCCTGCAGATCATCCAGCAGTTTCTGAGCATCGCCGCCCAGCAGAACCTGCTGCTCCACGTCAATGACGCCCTGCTTCACGTCTGCCCACTCCGCCTTGGCGGTGGGGTAGAACTTGGAGGAACCGACGACCTCGATCCAGGCGGTCATGCCGGGATTGGCTTTGGCGCACAGCTCGGCGCCGGTGGAGGTAGCGGGCAGGAAGTCCTCCATCAGAACCCACTCGGAGTAGGGCTCATCGTCATAGAAAGTGTCGATCACGGTAGTGATGGCAGCCAGCTCGGCATCGGTGTAGCCATTGTCGAAGCACATAAAGCGATCCATAACGCCGACGGAGGCGCCTTCCTTATCGCCGTTGGTGGGAAGCGAAGCAACGCCGTAGTTGACGCCGCCATTCTCCTCGCAGTACTTGGAGATCTGGTTGGGTCCGATCATCATGGCCAGCTTACCGGAGGCGAACATCTCCTGCAGGTCGTAGCGGGTTTCGTTGGCGGGGTCGGTGTTGGTCAGGCCGGATTTGACCAGGTCAACAACGAAGTTGACGGCTTCCACGTTCTCGGCAGAGTTCAGATCCCAATTGCCGTCGGCGTCCACGAAGCCGCCGCCGTTGTTCCAGGCATAGTAGGCGAAGCAGGCCTGTCCTTCATCGGTGGTCATATCAACGCCCCAGGGGTAGACGTCGGGGTTGGAGGCCTTGATGGCCTGGCAGGCGGCTTTCAGCTCTTCCCAGGTAGTGGGGACTTCAACGTTGGCAGCTTCCAGGATATCCTTGTTGTAGTACAGAGCGCGGGCGGAAGCCAGATCGGGCACTGCCCAGACGGTACCGTCAACCACGGACTGCTCCAGGAAGGAGGGGTAGAACTTGGCATAGGTCTCGTCGGAAACCCAATCCTTGGCAGGCAGCAGCAGGCCGTCGGCCTGGTAGTCGGCGAACACGTCGATGTTCAGCAGATCGGGAGCCTCACCGTTGGCAACACGGGTGTTGACCACGGTGTAGATGTCGTTCCAGGACACGCAGTCCACAACGACCTCGATGTTTTCGTGCTCGGCGTTGAACTTGGTGGCGAAGTCAGCCCACCACTGGGCGGTCTGCTTGCCGTACTGAGCGGTCAGCATGGTGACGGTGACCTTCTCGCCGGCGGCAGCGGGTGCCTCGGTCTCAGCGGGAGCCTGGGTGGAGGCGGGGGCGGCAGTGGTAGAGGGGGTCTCGGCCTTGGAGCCGCAGGCGGCCAGAGCCAGCACCATGGTCAGGACCAGAAGCAGGGAAACGAGCTTTTTCATTTGGTTTTATCCTCCTAATTTTGTAGTGGATTGGCAGACCCGATGCACAGTGGGTCTGCTTTACACAAATAAATTATATCAATTATGACCGGAAAGTCAAATGATTTTTTACTCATTTTGGGTATTTTTGTCTATTTGTGCACAACTTTGTGAAAAAGAAACAATATGAAGCAACTGCTTTTGTGTGGTATTTACATAAGAGCTTCCTTGATAGGACAAGCCTCCTATGACATAATTTTTACGGAAAAGCCGGGAATTTGGCCTTAATTTACCATTTTGTGTTATACTCTTGCAGGATTCCAGCTTTTGGCCATGTGCGCCCTTATTTCACTTTGATATCATACCGCATTCCGTTCACAGTTCCCTGACCAGCGGGAGCAATTCCCAGGGCAGCACCGCGAGATCCTTTTTGTATGCTCACAAACATCGTTTCACTTTCCGAGTTCAAAGTATTCCTTTGCCTGTCCATAATTTTTCTCGGGAAGCTCTGATGAAATCGGCAAGAACTGTGAGCGAGAGGTTTTTCGTCCAATCGAGGTATCGAAAACGGCGGAATACTGTATGTACCCGCAAGGGGTATGCCGCATCCGTAAGCCGGCTCACGCCGGCAACGGCTGCGCAATATTTCCCGTTTTTGATACCGAAGAGCGGGCGGAAAAGATCCGCCCACAGCCGAAGGCGATTTATTCAGAGGTTCCTTAAATCTTCTCCGAAAAATTTCACTCAGTTTACGGAAATGGCCCAAAGCGAGAGTTTCCCCTAAGCGGGCTATGTCCAAACTTATGCTGGATTGCTTGTTGGATCCCATTCAGATTTGCACTATTTTAGAAAATTGATTTCCGCGTTTCAAAGACAATTCTCCGGCGCTGCTCTGCGCCGGGGGGTTCCGGCTGATTCAAAGCAAACAGACCGTACAGGTCGCTCCAGTGCTGCTCCAGCGCCTGATAGGGGTGGGGGACGGTTTCCCCGGCGTTTCGGAAAACGCCGCTTTTTTTGACCGCGCTTAAAATGGCGCGGCCTTTTTCGTTGAAGGCCAGCACCCGGACATAGGGAGCGGGGGTGGAGAGTATTTCCGCCGTGATGCCGAGGCAGGCGCACATCGTCATCCGGTCAAGGCGGGTGCGGGTGTAGCGTTTGGATTTGACGGCGGCGAGGATGTCCTCCAATGTGGCTTCCCGGCGGCTGGCGTGCATGAATTTCCGCCACAGACCCTCCCCGCCGTAGGGCAGGGCTTCAAATTCTGCGTCGGTCATGGTGCGCAGCCGGGCGAGTACCGCCCGTTCTCCGGCGGCAAGGCTGTGCAGGGGCGCGTTTTCAAAAACCGCCCGGGCTGGCTCCGGGACGAAGGGATCCCATGTCCCGCCCTCCAGCATGAGACGGCGTACCGCCGTGGCGGAGGGATTTTCCCGGTCGGGTGTCTGATCATGGTAGCACCCCTCCCGCCGGATGGGGAAGGGAACCATGGGGGAGCGCTGGGCGAGAATGGCCTTGCAGTATTCCACGGCCAGAATATCGTTGGGGCGGCGGAGAATTTCCCCGGACAGCCCCATCTGCGCGAGAGCCCCGGCGCGGGCGGCGGGGAAGGATTTGCCGCCGTCCAGTTCCCGGCGGAGCAGGGGAGAGAAGTCCTCCGAAAGCAGCGCCCGGGCGGTCTCCGTCAGAAGCCAGGCTTCGCCGGTCTCCGCGCCGAAGCAAAGGGTATCACACAGCTTTGACAGAATGTCCACGCCCCCCGCGGCGAACCCCTCGGCGGAGGACAGGCTCACGGTGGCGGGCAGCTCCACCACAAGGTCGGCGCCGCAGGCGACGGCGGCCTTTGCCCGGAGGGTTTTGTCCAGGACGGCGGGGGCGCCCCGCTGGACGAAATTCCCGCTCATGGCGCATACGATGGCGGTTTTCTCGCCAAATTCCGCCCTGACGCGGCCAAACTGCTTGCGGTGGCCTGCGTGAAAGGGGTTATATTCGGCAACGATACCAACGGTTTTCAAAAATCTCCCTCCTTTTTTTGAAAAAATTCCCTTGAGGGCTTGAGAAATTGACGCAAATGCTCTATAATACTTCTAGCTATGGCTATCATATCACAAACTGACCAAAAAGAAAATATTAATTTAGGAGGCTTTCCCCAATGAATGTTCTGATTATCAATGCCGGTTCCTCCAGCCTGAAGTATCAGCTGATGAACCCAGAGACCGGCGCCGTGTCCGCCAAGGGCCTGTGCGAGCGTATCTACATCGACGGCCGTCTGACCCACAACGCCAACGGCAAGAAGGTCGTGAAGGACATCCCCATGCCCACCCACTCCGAGGCCATCCAGGCGGTTCTTGCCATTCTGGTCGATCCCGTGGACGGCGTGATCAAGTCCACCGACGAGATCGATGCCGTCGGCCATCGCGTCCTGCACGGCGGCATGGAGTTCTTTGACTCCTGCATCATCAACGACGAGGTCATCGCAGCCATCGAAAAGTGCATTCCCCTGGGCCCCCTGCACAACCCCGCCAACCTGATGGGCATCCGTGCCTGTCAGGCGGTCATGCCCAAGACTCCCCAGGTGGCCGTATTCGACACCGCTTTCCACATGACCATGCCCCCCAAGGCTTACCGCTACGCCATTCCCACTGAGTATTACGAGAATGACTCCATCCGCCGCTACGGCTTCCATGGCACCTCCCACAAGTATGTCACCAAGCGCGCCATCGAGCTGATGGGCCGCAAGGACATCAAGCTGGTGAACTGCCATCTGGGCAACGGCTCCTCCCTGTCCGCCGTGAAGGACGGCAAGTGCCAGGATACCTCCATGGGTCTGACTCCTCTGGCCGGTGTTCCCATGGGCACCCGTTCCGGCGATATCGACCCCGCCGTGGTGCAGTTCGTCATGAACAAGTACGGCATGAGCGCTGACGAGTGCCTGAACATGCTGAACAAGAAGTCCGGCGTGCTGGCGCTGTCCGGCGTGTCCTCCGACTTCCGGGACATCGAGAACGCCGCTGACGCTGGCAACGAGAACTGCGCTCTGGCGCTGGACAAGTTCGCCTACGAAGTCCGCAAGTACATCGGCTCCTACGCCGCCGCTCTGGGCGGACTGGACTGCCTGGTGTTCACCGCCGGCGTGGGCGAGAACTCCGCTTCCATGCGCGCCCGCATCTGCGAGGGACTGGAATTCCTGGGCGTCAAGCTGGATCCCGAGAAGAACAACACCCGGGGCAAGGAAGCCATCATTTCCGCCGATGACTCCAAGGTCACCGTCTGGGTCATCCCCACCAATGAAGAGCTGATGATCGCGCAGGACACCGCCGCGCTGGTCAACGCCGCCAAATAAGTTTTTTCAGCAAGCAGGAGCCGCCGCCACAGTAGGCGGCGGCTCTTTTCCTCTGGAAAAACAATTTTATCCGAATCAGAAGGAGAACCACATGGAATCTGTTGTAGAGCGCTTTTTGCGCTATGTGACCTTTGATACCCAGTCGGACGAGGAATCCGACACCTGCCCCTCCACGGAAAAGCAGAAGGCGCTGGCCGCCGCGCTGGTGGAGGAAATGCGGGGCATGGGCATTGCTGACGCGAGAATGGACGAAAACGGCTATGTTTACGGCACCGTCCCCGGTGACCCTGAGCTTCCCACCATCGGCCTGATCGCCCACATGGACACCTCGCCCGACGCTTCCGGCGCGAACGTCAAGGCGAAGATCGTATCCTATGACGGCGGGGATGTCTGCCTGAATGAGGAGAAGGGTATTTTCCTGCGGGAAGCGGACTACCCGTACCTGAAAAACCACATAGGCAAGCACCTGATCGTCACCGACGGCACGACGCTTTTGGGCGCGGACGACAAGGCGGGCGTGGCGGAGATCATGACGGCGGCGCAGCAGCTGCTCGCCACGGGCGGCAGACACGCCACACTGAAGATCGGCTTTACCCCTGACGAAGAGATCGGCCGGGGCGCGGATCTGTTTGACGTGAAGGGATTCGGCGCGGACTTTGCCTACACCGCCGACGGCGGCCCCGTGGGGGAGATCGAATACGAGAATTTCAACGCCGCCGGCGCGAAGGTGGTCGTCCATGGCCTGAACATCCACCCCGGCTCGGCTAAGGGGAAGATGGTGAATTCCCAGCTGATCGCCATGGAGTTCCAGGGCATGCTCCCTGTGGGGCAGCGCCCGGAGCTGACGGAGGGCTATGAGGGCTTTTTCCATCTTCTGGGCATGAAGGGCGAGGTGGAGCGCTCGGAGTTACACTATATCATCCGCGACCACGACATGGAGAAGTTCGAGGAAAAGAAGGCGGTCATGGCCGCCGCCGCGGACTTTATCAACCGCAAGTACGGCGCGGGTACCCTGGAGCTGACCCTCAAGGACAGCTACTACAATATGAAGAAGTGCATTGAGCCGTGCATGTACGTGGTGGAGCGGGCGAAAAAGGCCATGGCCGCTGCGGGGATGCACCCGGTGGAAGTCCCCATTCGCGGCGGCACCGACGGCGCGCGGCTGTCCTACGAAGGGCTGCCCTGCCCCAATCTGTGCACCGGCGGCGAGAACTACCATGGGCGCTTTGAGTTCATCCCCACCGAGGATATGGAAAAATGCGTCCGGATGCTGGTGGAGATCCTGACGGCGTGATGAAAAAGCCCCCAATCGTTGGGAAAAAGGACTAGAAACATGAAAGAAAAACGATTTTTCCCGGAAAAGGGACTTCTGATGCTCTCCGGCGTCGCTTTTCTGCTGCTGATCGTCCCGGCGTGGGTGCCGGGCTTTGCGTGGTGCGGCGCGGCGGCGGTGCTTCTGTGCGCTGCCGTGTGGCGGCTGCCCGTTTCCCGGAAAAGAGTGCGGGCGCTGCTTTCCAATCCCGTCCCCATGGCACTGAGCCTTGGGTTCAACGGCGCGCTGGCGGTGAATTTCTGTCACACCTGGGGTGATTCCCGGAACATGCAGCGGGTGGCGGGGATGCTCGGCATGGAGAACGGGCTGTTCATCCCCCTCTGCGCCGCGTTCTTCGCCATTGCGGCGGCCCCGGCGGCGGGATGCGTGATCTCCTACTATATCTCCGCCGGTCAGGAGGACTACCGCAGGACGAAAGCGGAGACCCTTCGTTCCGGGAAAACCGGCATTCCCATGGGAAAGGCGCTGCTGATCCTGTTTGCCGTTTCCGTGGTGGGCATCAGCGCCATTCTCCGGGCGAATTTCTACTACATGGACGATTCCCCCCGGGCGGCGCTGGGGTACAAGCAGTGGGACTATTTCAGCCGGTATCTGTCAACGGCGCTGGCGACGCTGGTGCATGGGGGCGATTATCTTACGGATGCCGCGCCGCTGCCCCAGATCCTTGCCATGCTCATTATGGCGGTGTCCGGAATACTCATGGGGTATATTGTCTACGAGCGGACGACATTTTCCGGCTGGGAGCTGGCTGTGCTGTCGATTCTGGGGCTGAATCCCTATTTCCTCGGCTGTGTCAGCTTCCGGTTTGACGCGCCGTATATGGCGCTTTCCGTGCTGGCGGCGGTGGTGCCGCTGCTCTACCGGAACCGGAATACCGCGGCGTATATGCTTGCGTCCGGGCTGGGGATCCTGGCGGTGTGCACCAGCTATCAGGCGGCGGCGGGGATTTTTCCCATGCTTGTGGTCGCGTTGGCGCTGCGGATGTGGAACCGGGGGAAATCCATCCGGGAGGTCGGACGATTCTGCCTGAAATCCGCGGCGGGGTATGCGCTGGGGCTGATCTTCTTCAAGCTGGTGATCATGATTCCCGCCGATACCAACTATGTGGGCAATGCCCTGCCATCGGCCGGAGAGCTGATCCCCCATTTTCTGAAAAATCTCGGGAAATATTATTCTCTGGTTTTGTCGGATTTCAAGCCCTTTTGGCGGATCGCGGCGGCGCTGGCGGCGGTCACGTTCTGCGTTCGCGTGGTTCTGGATTCCCGGCGGAAGAAGCTTCCGGCCATCGCCATGACCGCCATAGCGCTGGCTCTGATGGGGATGATGTGCTTTGGGCTGTATCCCGCGCTGGCTTCCACGGTGTTCGCGCCCCGGGTGATGTACGGCTTCGGCGTGCTGCTTACCGTTTTCGGCATGACTGCGGCGGAAGGGAGGAAGCGCTTCTCCCTTAAGATACCGGCGGTGGTTCTCAGCTGGGTGTTCTTTGTATTCGCCTTTACCTACGGAAACGCCCTGAGCGTTCAGAAGGATTACACGGACTTCCGTACTCAGCTGGTGATCTCGGACTTGCAGGAAATGGAGGCGTTCCAATCGGATACGCCGGTGACGGTGCAGCTGTCCGGCTCCATCGGGAGCGCCCCGGTTCTGCGGAACATGCCGCAAAACTACCAGATGCTGAACCGTCTTGTTCCCGGCACCTTCGGCGGGGGAGACGATCTGACCCAATATGGGTTCTACTGCTACTATGCTCTTCGGAACGTCGTGTGGAATCCGGACGTGGATTTGCGGGAAATGGACTTGCCTATTCTGGAGGATACCATGTACCACACGATCCGGGGCGAGGGAAGCTACGTTCTGGTGGAACTGAAATAATGATAAAAACTCCCGGAAAGCGGCAGCTTTCCGGGAGTTTTACGTGTAAAAGGAAATTACTCAGCGAAGTCGGCTTCTTCGGCAACAGGCTCGTTGGCGTTCATGGCGACCTCGGCGGCAGGCGCTTCGGCGGGGGCTTCCTCGGCAGGGGTCTCCTCTGCGGGAGCTTCGGCGGGAACTTCCTCGGCAGGGGCTTCCTTGGCGGCAGTCTCTTCGACGGCCTTCGGCTCTTCCGTGCAGCAGGGGCACTTGGGCAGGGAAGCGAAAATCTTCTTTGCCCAGGCGACGATCTGATCGCCGTAAGTGGCGACAACGTAGACAGCGCCGGCAACGGCAACCAGAGCGGTCAGAACTTTGACAATTGCATTCAGTGTTTTCATGGAAATGACCTCCATATTTTTTTGGACAGCGGCGCAGACCTGCGGCGCTGTGGTTTTTACATGCCCAGTATAACCAATATCGTCAAAAAAAGCAATACGCAAATTGGGAATAAATTGAAAACAATGGCAGCGCCCGGTCAGACATACCCATACATTCCCCGGATGCTGACCTCCCCGGCGTTGACGGCTTCCACGTGGGAGTCGGAAAATTGCACCACCAGCGCGCCTTTGTCGTCAACGTCCAGCGCCCGCCCGTGACGGATTTCCCCCGCGCCCACCACGGAAATTTCTTTGCCGATGGTGACGCAGTTTTCCCGGTAGAACCGGAGCATGTTCTCCTTGCCCGTGAACAGGGAAGCGTCCATTTCCCACAGCGCCTCCATCATGGCGGCGGCGACCCGGCAGCGGTCGATTTTCCGGCCGGCCGCCATGGCGAGGGAGCAGGCTCTGTCCCGAATCTCCGAGGGGAAATCCTCCGCCCTCTGGCAGCAGTTGACGCCGATGCCAACGATCGCCCAGTCAACGCCCCCGGTGGAATTCAGTCCCATTTCCGTGAGGATTCCGGCGAATTTTTGCTTTCCCCAGACCAGGTCGTTCGTCCATTTGATGCCGGGGCGAAGCCCAACGGAATGCTCCACCGCCCGGCACATGGCGGCGGCGACGGCGCAGGTCAGGTGCATCAGATCCTGGGGCGCGCACTCCGGGCGCAGAAGGATGCTCATATAAATCCCCACCCCCGGCGGGGAGAGGAACGACCGCCCCATCCGTCCCCGGCCGCCGGTCTGGCGGTCGGCAATCAGCACGGTGCCGTGGGGAGCGCCCTGAGAAGCAAGCTCTTTCAGGCGATTGTTGGTGGAATCCAGCTCAGGGAATACGAAAAGCCGGTCTTTCCAGGGGTATTCCGAGGGCAGAAAGGAGAGAATCTGCTCTTTCATGTCAGTCAATGTCGTTCAGCACTTCCTCGGGCGGGTCGTCCAGGATTTCGGGATGGGCGAGAATGCGGCGGTAATGCTTGAAGAAGGCTGCGTAGTAGAAGCCGTCCACGATCCGCTCGTCCAGGGTGAACTTGACGTCCACGTACTTTTTTTCCACCACGGTGCCGTCCTCCTGCACCTCCGCCGCCCGGCGCTTCATGCCGAAGGCGCCGAACACCGGCAGGTTGCCGAAGTCATACAGGTGGTGGTAAATGGGCGGGATGCCCAGACTTCCCATGGAGGTGAAGAACAGGCTCCCGTGGAAGGGGCTGACCTCCAGCAGGAATTTGGGCAGCATCCCGAAATAGTCCAGGGTTTTCAGCAGCCACACCGTGAATTTCAGGAACACGCCGGGAATCAGCGTAAGTGCCCCCGCCGTGTTGTCAAAGCTGGAATCCAGGGGCGTATTCTTCACGTTTTCCACGGCGGACTGCAGCTTGCGGTAGACGTCGTCGGCGGTGTCGTGGGGATTCAGGTGTACCTTGACGATGGTGTCCGGGGAGTCGGCGGTCATTTCCTTTTTGACGGTCATGCAGTACTGGATGTCGTCGCCATGGGTATAGACCTTCTGCCCCGCGAGGAACCGGTTCAGGCCGGGATAACGGCACACGCCCCGGCAATAGGCCGCCAGCAGGACGTGGGTGATGCCGAAGCTGGTCAGACCCTCCCGGCGCTTGCGGCGGATGTAGCGGTCAATGTGGGTGATCTCCAGAGATTCCGCAAAGAGGTTGGATGAACCGTTCCGGTTGACCATGATGTAGGGGGAGACCTGAGACATGGGGGGCAGGGTGCGCAGACGGCGTCCGTCGGTGCGGTCGCCCCAGGTGGGGTGATATTCGCCCACCGGATGTACCCGGACGCCGAAAAGAAGGATCAGCATTCCCAGGACCATGAGAAAGTCCGGCAGGCACTTGCCGCCCGCGTTGAGATCGCGCTGAAGCAGAAATGCCCGGTAGCAGTACAGCAGGAACAGCAGCGGACTGCACAGGATGGGGAACAGAAGCAGCACAGCGTGCTTGCGGCGTCCGGCAGTGATGTCCGTGTAAAGGAAGGCGAAGAAGATCACCGCGATCCAGAACAGAAACGCCATCAGGCGGCTGGAAACGCCGGCGGAGAAGGTCAGACCTGCGTACCAGGCCATGAGCCAGACGGGAATGGCGGTCTTATAGAACCGTTCGTCGCCGGACAGGAGGGCGATGAGCGCGTACAGCACGGCCGCCGTGATTGGCAGAACGATTTGGCTCCACACGAAATGCGCGTCTCCGGACCCTTTCAAACCGGAGAGCACAATGCGGGCCACTGCCGAGCAGACCATGCACAGCGCCATCAGCCAGGTCAGCGCGTTTTTGCGGCTGACATAGAGATGAATTCTGTTTTTCATAACAATGTAATTATATCAAACATCACCTTGGTTGGCAATAAGAAAAGCGGGCGAAACGCCCGCTTTTTGGAAAAACTTAAGGTTTTTTGGCGAAGGGGGACGAAAACGGAGTGCCGGATCTACAGCGATTCCGCAAGAGCCGCAATGAACGCCGGGGTCGTGCCGCAGCAGCCGCCCAGCAATGCGGCACCATTGTCCCGGCACTGAAGCATGATTCCGGCGAATTCTTCCGGCGTCTGGGCGTATACGGCGGTACCCTGGTCGTTGATGGTGGGAATGCCCGCGTTGGGCTTGCAGATCAGGGGGATTTTCACATAGCGGCGCAGCTTTGACACCAGATGGGGCGTCATCATGTCCGCCGCCACGCAGTTGAAGCCCACGGCGGCTGCCCCTGCCGCTTCCAGATCGCGCAGTACCTTCCCGCCGTCCGCCCCGGAGAACAGCGCCCCGTCCGACTGCATGGTGAAGGTGTACATGGCGGCTCCCGCGCCCTCCAGCTCGGCGGCGGTGAGAATGGCCTCCGCCTCCTGGGCGTAGAGCAGGGTCTCGCCGATAAGCAGATCGGCCCCGCCGTCGATCAGACCCCGGATCTGGCGGCGGTAATTCTCCACCAGCAGGTCGAAGCAGTCCGGGTTCCAGCTCTCGCAGTAAACGGCCAGGGTGGTCAGGTCGCCCGCAATGAGACATCCGGGGGCGGCGGAGCGGGACAGAGCAACCAGCGCTTCGTTGATCTTCTCCGTCCGGGCGTCCATGCCCACGGTTTTCAGGGCGATGGGCTGCGCCTGAAAGGTGGGGGCGTAGATGATCTGGCTGCCCGCGGCGGCGTAGGCGCGCTGGAGCGCCACCAGGGGTTCCGGATTTTCCAGAACCCACTGCTCGGTGCAGCAGTCCTTGGGCATTCCGGCGGCGCGAAGGCTGGAGCCGGTGGCGCCGTCCAGAATGCGGACGCCGTCTCGGATTTTCTGCTGAAATTCTTCTCTTGTAAGCATAAGGATACCTCTCTTGATGACCGGTCCCGTCCGGAAATGCATAATGGGGCGTGTCCCGGTAAAAACTGGGGAATGGATTTGCCGTGATTATAAACGATTTTGGAATGGATTGCAACAGGCATTGACCTTTTGGGGAAAATCTGCTACTATAGCAAAAATCCGGTGAATTTTTGGGGATCCGAAAAGTTGGGTATTCCCGGAGCTTTCAAGAAAAGGAGACACATTTTATGAAGAAAACGGTTTTAAGAGAATATGCCCGCCTGATCGTTTGCAGCGGCGTCAATGTCCGGAAGGGGCAGGAGGTGCTGATTTACGCCGATCTCGACCAGCCGGAATTTGTGCAGATGGTGGTGGAGGAAGCCTACAAGGCCAAGGCGAAGAAGGTCACGGTGGAGTGGAATTACCAGCCTCTGCAGAAGCTCCATGTGCGCTACCAGTCCGTCAAGACCCTGGGCGAGGTGCCCGAATGGCAGAAAGCCAGATTGCAGCACTATGTGGACGTGATCCCCTGCCGCATCCATCTGATCTCCGAAGACCCCGACGGACTGAAGGGCATCAATATGGCGAAGCTGGCAAGGGCGCGTCAGCTGCGTTACCCCATCGTGAAGCCCTACCACGACCAGCTGGAGAACAAGGAGCAGTGGTGCATCGCCGCCGTCCCCGGCGCGGCCTGGGCGAAGAAGGTCTTCCCCGGAATGCGCACCGGCACCGCCATGGAGAAGCTGTGGGAGGCCATTCTGTTCACCTCCCGCGTGACCGACGATCCCGTGAAGGCCTGGGAGGCGCACAACGCCGATCTGCATGACCGGTGCGCTTACCTCAACAGCCTGCACATCCGCAGTCTGCACTACACTGCGGGCAACGGCACCGACCTGACCGTGGGCATGATCCCCGAGGGCGAGTGGAAGGGCGGCGGAGACACCAGCCTGCAGGGTATTTTCTTCAACCCCAACATCCCTACGGAGGAGTGCTTCATCTCTCCCAAGCGAGGCGAGGCCGAGGGTATCGTTTACGCCAGCAAGCCTTTGAGCTATCAGGGTCAGCTCATCGAGAATTTCTCCGTCCGCTTTGAAAAGGGCAAGGCCGTGGAGGTCAAGGCAGAGAAGGGCGAGGAGCTGCTCAAGACCATGATCGCCATGGACGAGGGCGCGTCCTATCTAGGGGAGTGCGCCCTGGTGCCCCAGCATAGCCCCATCGCGGAGAGCGGAATCCTGTTCTATAACACCCTGTTCGACGAGAACGCCGCCTGCCATCTGGCGCTGGGCATGGGCTTTGCCGACACCATCCAGGATTTCCAGAATAAGACGCTGGAGGAGTGCCGGGCACTGGGCGTCAACGATTCCATGATCCACGAGGACTTCATGATCGGCTGCGACAGCATGAACATCGACGGCATCTGCGAGGACGGCAGGGTCGTGCCCATTTTCCGCAGCGGCAACTGGGCGTTCTGAGCGCCGGAAGGCAATTTTATGGTTTTTTGAAAAAATCGAAAAAAGTGCTTGCATTCTCCGACGCTTTATGATATGATATCCGGGCGATTAAAGATTGCTCGGGGCTACTATGCCCTTTAACTGATAAGAAAGAGGTGAACGAAATGAAGGAAGGTATCCATCCCAAGTACGAACAGACCACCATCCGCTGCGCGTGCGGCAATGTCTTTACCACTGGTTCTACCAAGAAGGACATTCGTGTTGAGATCTGCTCCAAGTGCCACCCTTTCTATACCGGCAAGCAGAAGCTGGTTGACACCGGTGGACGTGTTGATCGGTTCAACAAGCGGTTTGGCCTGAAGTAAGACCCGCAAATCCCGCACTGCGTGATGCAGTGCGGGATTTTTGTATTTTTATGGTTGTTCGCGGCGCGGATGTGTGGTATAATAGAAGAAAGGCAAGAGGGGAAGAGCCGCCGGAGGAGAAGCCGGGGCTTTCCATGAGAAAAGCGGAGGGTAACATGGAAGAAAGATTTGACAAACAGACCCAGGAGCGGGCAGTCCTGGTGGGACTGAACGCGGACTGCTTTGCCGAGGAGGATACCGCCACCGAAAGCACACTGGACGAGCTGGAAGACCTTCTGGAGACCGCAGGAGGCTTCTGCACGGGCAAGGTGCTGCAAAACCGCCATACCCCCGATTCCCACAGCTTCATCGGCGAGGGAAAAGCCCAGGAGGTGCGGATGCTGGCGGAGGCGACCCAGTCCACCATGGTCATCTTCGACAATGAGCTTTCCCCGGGAAATATCCGGGCTCTGGAAGAGATCATCGGGCTTCCCGTTCTGGACAGAAGCGCCCTGATCCTGGACATTTTTGCCCAGCGGGCGAAGACGAAGGAGGGGCGGCTTCAGGTGGAGCTGGCGCAGTATAAATACCTGCTGCCCCGGCTGTCCGGCATGGGCACGAGCCTTTCCCGGCAGGGCGGCGGCATCGGCACCCGAGGCCCCGGCGAAACCAAGCTGGAATCCGACCGGCGGCACATCCGGGAGCGGATCAACCGCCTGGAGGAAGAGCTGGAACAGGTGCGCAAGGTACGCTCTGTCCAGCGGGAGCGGCGGATGAAAAATTCCGTCCCCGTGGTTGCCATTGTGGGCTACACCAACGCGGGAAAATCCACTCTGCTCAATCAGCTCACCGGTGCGGGAATCCCCGCCAACAACCGGCTGTTTGACACGCTGGACACCACCTCCCGGCTGCTGACGGTTTCGGACAATCTGGACGTGATCCTTTCCGACACCGTGGGATTTATCGCGAAGCTGCCCCATCATCTGGTGGACGCCTTCCGGGCGACATTGGAGGAACTGGAATATGCCGATCTGCTTTTGCACGTCATCGACGCTTCCGACCCCCATCTGGAGCAGCACATCGCCGTGGTGGACAGGCTGATCTCCCAGCTTGCCAAGCCGGAAACCCCGGTGCTGAAATGCTACAACAAGGCCGATCTGGTGTATTCCGACGACATTCCCGTGGGAAAGAACATCGTCGCCATCTCCGCCAAGCGGGGCATCAACATGGACGGGCTGCTGAAGGCCATCGAGAGCGCCCTGAACCACGCCCGGCACCACATCGTGGTGCGTCTGCCCTATGCCATGGGCGGCATGGTGGAGACGCTGCATGACGGCGCACAGGTCAAGAAAGTGGACTACACTCCGGAGGGCATCGAGATCGAGGCCGTGGTGGACGGGATCCTCTACGGCAGACTCCGGGAATATATCATCAGGGAGTGCTGAGGATTGGACGAGTATTTGATACCCACCCAATTTGGCGAAGCGGAATTTGTGGAAAAAAAGTCCCGTTTCATCGGCCGCGTCTGGCCTGTGGACACCGAGGAAGAAGCGCTGGCGAAAATCCAGGAGATGAAAAAGAAGCACTACGACGCCACCCACAACTGCTGGGCGTACATCATCAAAGACGGCGCGGTGCGCTTCTCCGATGACGGCGAGCCCGGCGGCACCGCGGGAATGCCCATGCTGCAGGTTTTGCAGCGGGAGGGACTATTTAACGTAGTATGCGTGGTGACCCGGTACTTTGGCGGCATTCTTCTGGGCGCCGGGGGACTGGTGCGTGCGTACACAAAAGGCGCGAAAATCGCCGTGGACGCTGCCGGGAAATCCATGAAGCGGGTCTGGACGGCGGTGTACGTGCCATGTCCCTACCCCTTCTACGAGCGGGTCAAACTGGAAGCCGCCGCCTTTGGGGGCATCCTCCGCAAGACGGAGTTCGGCGCGGAGGTGGAGATGGAGCTGCTGTTCCCGGAGGGACAGGTCAGCGCCTTTCTTCAAAAACTCACCGACCTGTCCAGCGGGACGGTCGAGGGCATGGAGACCGGGCAGGAATACCGGGCGTTCCCGGTGGAGGCTACATAAACGAAGCGGAATAAGGAATGAGGGGATTACCATGACTGTGCGGGAAGAACTGGAATGGCAGGAGCATAAGCGCCTGAATCCTCTGGCGGCCTTTGCCGACCAGAGCAGGGGACGTCCGAGGGCGGAAGAACCCCGGGCGGAGGACGTGCGCACCTGTTACCAACGGGACATTGACCGAATTGTCCATTCCAAGTCCTTCCGCCGTCTGATGCACAAGACCCAGGTGTTTTTGCAGCCCGAGGGTGACCACTACCGCACCCGGATGACCCATACATTGGAGGTCAGCCGCATTGCCGGGACGATCACCCGGGCGCTGGGGCTGAACGAAGACCTGGCGGAGGCCATTGCCATGGGACATGACTTAGGACACACCCCCTTCGGCCACGCCGGGGAGGACGCCCTGAGCCAGTGCCTGGGCAAGCCCTTCCGCCACAATGAGCAGAGCCTGCGGGTGGTGGACATTCTGGAAAAGGACGGGCAGGGGCTGAACCTGACCTACGAAGTCCGCATGGGCATTCTGGGTCACACCGGAGATTACTGGCCGGAGACGCTGGAGGGGCAGGTCGTGCGCCGCTCTGACCAGATCGCCTACGTCAACCACGACATTGACGACGCCATCCGGGCGGGCATCCTCACCGACGACGATATCCCCATCGACATCACCGACGTGCTGGGTCACAGTCACCGGGACAGAATCAACACATTGGTCTGCGACGCCATCCGCACCTCCCGGGAATTCGGAAAGGTCTGCCTGTCTCCCGACGTGGACAGGGCGCTGAAAGAGCTGCGCTCGTTCATGTTCGTCAACGTCTACCGCAATCCGGTGGCCAAGGGCGAGGAAAGCAAGGCAAAGGATATGCTCAAGCGGCTGTTTGAATACTACATTGCCCATCCGGAAGCGCTGCCCGAGGATTTCCAGCCCCAGCTGAGCTTCGACGGCATGGAGCGCACGGTGTGCGACTACATAGCGGGAATGACGGACAATTACGCCGTCGAAAAGTTCCGGGAGATCTTCATCCCCATGGGGTGGCAGGTTCACGGTTGAGAATTTGTAAAGAAGTTTGACGAAAGGAGGGGAGACTATGCCGTTTCCACCGGCATTTATTGACGAAGTGATCGCCCGGAACCCGATCGAGGACGTGGTGGGACAGTACGTGACGCTGAAGCGTTCCGGCTCCAACCTGTTTGGCCTGTGTCCCTTCCACGGTGAGAAGACCCCATCCTTCTCCGTAACGCCGGACAAGGGCATGTTCTATTGCTTCGGCTGCCACAAGGGCGGCGGCGTCATCAATTTCGAGATGGAAATCGAGGGGCTGAGCTACGGCGATGCCGTGCGGGCGCTGGCCAAGCGTGCGGGGCTGGAAGTCCCCGAGGACGAGCAGTACCAGTCCCGGTACCGCCAGCAGGAGCGGCTCTGGGCGCTGCACAAGGAAGCGGCGCGGTTTTTCCATGGCTGCCTGTATGAACCCATGGGTACGTCGGCGCTGGAATACGCCCGGGGACGGGGAATGTCCCAGACGACCCTGACCAAGTTTGGCATCGGCTACGCCCCGGACAGCTGGAGCGACCTGGTGGACGCCATGCGGAAAAAGGGCTACACCGACCAGGAGCTGCGGGATTCCGGCCTTGTGACGGTGTCCAAAAAGAACGGCAATCTTTTCGACCGGTTCCGTGACCGGCTGATGTTCCCCATCATCGACGTCCGGGGAAACGTCATCGGCTTCGGCGGGCGCATTATGAACGACCGGGACAAAAACGCCGCAAAATACTTGAATTCCCCGGAAACCCTGATTTTCAACAAGCGAAAAAACCTGTTTGCCCTGAATTACGCCAAGAAAAGCAAAATGGGCTACCTGATTCTGGTGGAGGGGTACATGGATGCCATTGCCCTGCACCAGTATGGATTTGACTGCGCGGTGGCGTCTCTGGGAACTGCCCTGACGGACGACGGCGCGGCGCTGCTGTCCCGGTATACCGATCAGGTGGTGCTGATCTATGACGGCGACACCGCCGGGCAGAACGCCACCCAGCGGGCGATCCCCATGCTGGAAAAGGCGGGCTTGCAGGTCAAGGTTCTGAAAATGCGGGACGCCAAGGATCCGGACGAATACCTGAAAAAATTCGGCGCCGACCGCTTCAAGATTCTGCTGGAGGAATCCTCCAACCGGGTGGAATACCAGCTTGCCGCCATTGCCCGGAAGTACGATTTGCAGGACGACGACCAAAGGGTACGTTATTTGCAGGAATCCGCCGACCTGATCGGCTCCCTGCCCAGTGCCGTCCAGCGGGACGTTTACGGCGGCCGGGTGGCGGAGGCCGCGAAAATCAGCGCCGACGCCATGCACTTAGAGATCGAGCGGGCGCGGAAACGCCGGGTCTATCAGGAGAAGAAAAAGCAGGAAAAAATCGACCTGTCTCCAGCCCGGAATTTGCAGCCCAAGAGCAGGGACATCCGCTATACCAACATGAAATCCGCCATGGCGGAGGAAATGCTCCTGTCGCTGGTTCTGCGGGAAAGCGCCCTGCTGGACAGCACCGGCGGCCTGAAAAAGGAGATGTTCTCCTCGGAGCTGCTGGGACGGGTTTACGCCCAGTTAAAGCAGCGCCATGAGCAGGGGCTGGACGTTTCCCTTGCCGGGTTGACGGACTTGACGCCGGAGGAAATGTCCCACATTGCGGGCATTCTGCACAGACGGCAGGGGCCTGTGAACGAGCAGGCGATGACAGACTGCATCCGCACCATCCAGAGCGAGTATCAGGCCTCCAAGGTGACGACGGAGGATGATCTTCTGGCAGTGCAGGCACGACTAAAGGAAAGAAAAGGAATCAAAACATGACAGAGCTGTTAGAGAATTCTCCGGTGAGCGCCGGCGAGGACGATGTGCGCCAATACTTAAATGAGATCCGGCGGTATCCCCGTCTGACGCCGGAGGAGGAGCGGGAGCTTGCCAAGCGCTGCGCTCAGGGAGACGAGAGCGCCATCCGCCAGATGGTCAATTCCAATCTCCGGCTGGTGGTGTCCATTGCGAGAGAATACGCCGGGCGGGGCGTTGCGCTGATGGACCTGATCCAGGAGGGGAGTATCGGCCTTCTGGTGGCGGCGCGGAAATTTGACTATACCAAGGACTATCGGTTTTCTACCTATGCCACCAAGTGGATCCGCCAGGGCGTGACCCGGTGCCTGATGAACCACGGCAGCACCATCCGGGTGCCGCTGCACACGGCGGAGCGGATGCGGAAAATCGAAGCGGTGCGCACATCTCTGCGTCAGGAGCTGGGGGAGGAGCCCACCGCCGCGCAGATTGCGGAAAAGTGCGGCCTGCCTGAGGAAAAGGTGGCGGAGCTGACCCAGCTGACGCCGGACATCTGCTCTCTGGACGTCCCCATGGGGGACGACGACGGCACCGCCCTGCAATCTCTGCTGGAGGATGCGCAGGCGCCCCAGCCCTACGAGGAAGTGGTGCGCGGGGAGCTGGACAAGACGATGGATCGGCTTCTGGGGTCGCTGAACGAGCGCCAGCAGCAGATCCTGCGGCTGCACTTCGGCATGGAGGACGGCCACTGCTATTCTTTGGAGGAGATCGGTAAGAAGCTGGGTATTTCCAAGGAGCGGGTGCGCCAGATCGAGCGTCAGGCCATGGACAAGCTGCAAAAAATGGGTGCCGGTCTGGGATTGGAGGATTTCTTGAATGAATGATCTGGATTTTTCCTTTGAGGACAGCCCATGGGAAGCCTTTCTGCGGACGAAGCGGGCAGGGGACACGGTTTCGGCCGCCAATCTTCTGACCATGCTGGAAGAGGAAAGCGAGCAGGCTGTGGAGGATGCCCTTCAGGCATTGGAGGATGGCGGCCTGAACCTGGACGTTTCCGACCTGCCCAAAGCGCCCGGCAGCGGAGCGGCGGCTCTGCGGCTGCGGCAGGAAGCGCAGCTGGTGGAGAAGGGATTGCCCCTCGAGGAACTGGAACCCAATGACCCGCTGCGGCTGTACTTGGAAGAGGTTGCGCAGCTTTCCCCCTCCGGCGACGAGCAGGCGCTGGCCGCAAAATGCGCGGCGGCGGACGAACGCGCCATGGAGACACTGACCAATCTGGGGCTGCACCGGGTTCTGGAAATCGCTAAGGATCATGTGGGGCTCGGAGTGCTTTTGCTGGATCTGATCCAGGAGGGCAGTTTGGGACTGTGGCAGGCCATTCAGGGCTACCGGGAGGGGAATTATGCCGCCTGCCGGGACTACTGGATCCGGTTCTATATGGCGAAGGCGGTCTTTTTGCAGGCCAGAGCCAACGGCGTGGGGCAGAAGCTCCGGGAGGCGCTGGAAGACTACCGCGCCGTGGACGAGCGGCTGCTGTCCGAGCTGGGGAGAAATCCCACTCTGGAGGAAATTGCCGAGGCCATGCATATCAGCCCCGAGGAAGCCTCCGTGGTGAAGAAGATGCTGGACGACGCCCGCCTTCTGGCGCAGGCGAAGAAGCAGCCCGAGCCGGAGGAGGAAAAGGAAGCCGAAGAGCAGGCCGTGGAGGATACCGCTTATTTCCGGATGCGCCAGCGCATTCTGGAGCTGATGTCGGTGCTGGACGAGACCGACGCGAAGCTGATCTCCCTGCGGTTCGGTCTGGAGGGCGGAATGCCCCTGAGCCCGGAGGAAACGGGAAAGCGCCTGGATCTGACCCCCGACGAGGTGGTCGCAAGAGAAGCAAACGCCCTGAGCAAGCTGCGCTCAGAGAGATAGAAGGGAAGAAAACTTATATGGCAAAACCGATTTCCATCGCCATTGACGGCCCCGCCGGAGCGGGAAAGTCCACCATTGCCCGGAGGCTTGCAAAAGAACTGGGCTTTTACTACGTGGACACCGGGGCGATTTACCGCACCGTGGCCTATTTCTTCGACCTGTGGGGCGTCAGTCCCAAGGACATTGACGGCATCACCCGTTACATCGACGAGCTGACCATCGGTATCGAGTATGACGATGAGGGCGTCCAGCACATGATCATGAACGGCATGGACGTGACCGGCGATATCCGCACCCCCGACCTTTCCCAGAAAGCAAGTCTGGTCTCCGCCCATGCCATCGTCCGGGATCTGCTGCTGGATATGCAGCGGGAAATGGCCGAAAAGCACAACGTCATCATGGACGGCCGGGATATCGGCACCGTGGTGCTGCCCAAGGCCACGGTGAAGATCTTCCTCACCGCGACGCCGGAGGTGCGGGCGAAGCGCCGCACGGATGAGCTGATCGCGAAGGGGCAGAAGGCGGACTACAATAAGATCCTCAAGGACATCCAGCAGCGGGACTATCAGGACACCCACCGGGCGATCGCCCCGCTGAAAATGGCGCGGGACAGCGTCAGGCTGGACACCTCCGAGCTGGACATCGACGGCGTTATCGCCGCGATGAAGGAGATCATTGCCCGGAAGGTGACACTGTGAGCGTCCGGGTCGCGAAAAGCGCCGGATTCTGCTTCGGCGTCAGCCGGGCGGTGGAGCTGGTGGAGCAGGCAGCCAAAGCGGGCAAAAAAGTGGTCACCCTGGGGCCGATCATCCACAATCACCACGTTGTGGACAAATTCCGCGCACTGGGGGTGGAGGTGATTGACGCCCCGGAGCAGGCTTGCCCCGGCCAGACGGTGATCATCCGTTCCCACGGCGTCAGCCGGGCGGTATATGAGGAGCTGCAGCGCAGGGGCGTGGAGATCATTGACGCTACCTGCCCCTTCGTCAAGCGCATCCACGGCATCGTCAGCCGCGCCGAGGAGGAAGGGCAGCTGCCCGTCATCATCGGAACGCCCACCCACCCGGAGGTGGAGGGCATTGCCGGGTGGTGCCGGGACTGCCGGGTTTTTGAGACTCCGGAGGATCTGAAAAACTGGGCTTATTCCAAAGAAAATCTTAAGAATTCATCAATTTGTATGGTTTCGCAAACTACTTTAACGGAATATTTGTGGAAAACGTGCGGTGAATTTGCAAAAAAACAGTTTACTAACCTGAAAATTTTTGATACAATATGTAGAGCAACTGAGTACAGGCAAAGCGAAGCAGCCCATTTGAGTGAAAACTGTCAGGCTATGGTCGTTGTGGGAGACCCCAAAAGTTCCAACACAGGCCGTCTCGCTATGATTTGCCGGGAACACTGCGGCCGGGTCTTCCTGGTGGACAACGCTTCCGAGCTGCGTCCGGAGGACTTTCGCGGTGTCAGCGATGTTGGAATCACTGCAGGTGCGTCGACACCGGCGTGGATTATAAAGGAGGTCAACAAGACTATGAGCGAAATCACGAATGTTGAGACTGTACAGGAGGAGAACTTTGCAGAGCTTCTCGAGCAGTCCATCAAGACTTTAAATACAGGAGATAAGGTTATCGGCACCGTGACCGGGATCGGCAACACCGAAGTCCAGGTCGACCTCGGCACCAAGCATGCCGGCTACATCCCTTATGACGAAGTCAGCACCGATCCTTCCGTGAAGCCCGAGGACGTACTGAAGGTTGGCGACGAGATCGAGGTTTTCGTCGTTCGCGTCAACGATCAGGAAGGCACCGTGCAGCTGTCCAAGAAGAAGCTGGACGGCCTGAAGGTCTGGGACGACATGGCTGCCTGGGCAGAGAACAAGACCACTGTGGAAGGCGTCATCACCGAGGAAAACAAGGGCGGCCTGGTGGCCAATGTCAAGGGCATCCGGGTGTTCATCCCCGCCTCCCAGTCCGGCATCGCCAAGGGCGGCGACATGGCCGGTATGGTCGGCAAGACCGTGCAGCTGAAGATCACCGAGGTCAACCGCGCCCGCCGCCGTGTCATCGGCTCCATCCGCGCCGTCAACTCCGAGGCCCGCAAGGCCGCGCAGGAGAAGATCTGGTCCGAGATCGAAGTGGGCAAGAAGTACCACGGAACCGTCAAGTCCCTGACTTCCTACGGCGCGTTCGTGGACATCGGCGGTGTGGACGGTATGGTTCATGTTTCCGAGCTGAGCTGGAACCGCATCAAGACCCCCGCCGACGTTGTGAAGGTCGGCGACGAGATCGACGTTTACGTCATTTCCTTCGACCCCGAGAAGCATAAGATTTCTCTGGGCTACAAGACCGCCGAGATGAACCCCTGGAATCAGTTCATGACCAAGTATTCCGTGGGCGACGTGGTGGACGCCAAAATCGTCAAGCTGATGACCTTCGGCGCCTTCGCTGAGATCCTGCCCGGCGTGGACGGCCTGATCCACATTTCCCAGATCGCTGACCGCCGCATCGGTAAGCCCGAGGATGTTCTGTCCGAGGGTCAGGACGTGAAGGTCAAGATCACCGATGTGGACGCCGAGAACAAGCGTATCTCCCTGTCTATCCGCGCTCTGCTGGAACAGCCTGAAGAGGACGCCGAGTAATTTGTGATGCAACACCGGGGCTGCGCATGTAGCCCCGGTATTTTGTTTCGGAAACTCTGACGAAATTCAGCTTTCATCGGAGTTTTTGTAGGTATTTCATGTTTTATGAGGAGGAAAATTATGGTAAAGCATATCGTACTGTACACCCTGAAGGAAGGCGTTGACAAGACCGAGGCCGTGAAGCTGATCGCGTCCGTTCTGGAGCCCCTGGTGGGGAAAATCCCGGGGCTGCTGCATCTGGAAGTTCGTCAGGCGTTCAACGGCATGGATTACGCTCTGTATTCCGAGTTTGAAAGCCGGGAAGCGCTGGAAAATTACGCCGTGCATCCCCTGCACCAGGAGGCCAAGACCCATTTCTTCCACCTGCTGGACAGCCGTGTGGCGGCGGACTATGAAGTGTAATCCCTATATGTGACAGTCCGGTGGACGGGCGCAGGCCGCAGTCCCGGACGGAAGGAGAAAAAGATGAAAGCAATCGTAACCGTAGTGGGAAAAGACCGGGTGGGCATCATTGCGGGTGTCTGCACCGCTCTGGCGGATTTCAACGTCAACGTTCTGGACATCAGCCAGACCGTTATGCAGGGCTATTTCACCATGATGATGGCGACGGAGGTCTCCGCGTGCAACGTGCCGCTGGGAGAGCTTGTCACCCGGATGGACGAGATCGGCAAGGAAATGGGACTGTCCATCCGCGTGCAGCGTGAGGACATCTTTGAAGCCATGCACCGGATTTGAGGGACAGATCATGCTGAATCAGAAGGACATCCTGCAAACCCAGGACATGATCGACAAGCGGCATCTGGACATCCGGACCATCACCATGGGCATCAGTCTGCTGGACTGCTGTGACCCGGACTTAAAGACCTGCTGCGATAAAATTTATCGGAAGATCACCCGCTGCGCCAAGGATCTGGTGAAGGTCGGCGAGGACATCGAGAAGGAATTCGGAATCCCCATCGTCAACAAGCGGATTTCCGTCACGCCCATCTCCATTGTTGCCGGCTCCTGCGAGACGGATTCCTACGTGGAGATCGCCAAAACCCTGGACGCGGCGGCGATCACCTGCGGCGTCAACTTCATCGGCGGTTTTTCCGCTCTGGTGCAGAAGGGCTGCACGTCGGGAGACTGGAAGCTGATCCGCTCCATCCCCGAGGCCATGGCGGCCACCGAACGGGTGTGCGCCAGCGTGAACGTCGGCTCCACCAAGGCGGGCATCAACATGGACGCCGTGGCGGAAATGGGTCGTATCATCAAGAAAACCGCCGAACTAACTGCGGATAACGACGGCCTTGGCTGTGCCAAGGTGGTGGTGTTTGCCAACGCCGTGGAGGATAACCCCTTCATGGCGGGCGCGTTTCATGGCGTGGGCGAGCCGGAGTGCGTGCTGAATGTGGGCGTTTCCGGCCCCGGCGTGGTGTACCATGCCTTGCAGAACGTGAAGGGTCAGCCCTTTGACGTGGTTGCCGAGACCATCAAGAAGACCGCCTTCCAGATCACCCGGATGGGTCAGCTGGTGGGTAAGGAGGCGTCCCGCCGTCTGGGCGTACCCTTCGGGATCGTGGACTTAAGCCTTGCGCCCACCCCCGCCGTGGGGGACAGCGTCGCCCGGATTCTGGAGGAAATGGGGCTGGAGGTCTGCGGTACCCACGGCACCACGGCGGCTCTCGCCATGCTGAACGACGCGGTGAAAAAGGGCGGCGTGATGGCGTCCAACCATGTGGGCGGCCTGTCCGGCGCATTCATCCCCGTGTCCGAGGACGAGGGCATGATCGCCGCCGCCGAGGGCGGCACGCTGTGCCTGGACAAGTTGGAAGCCATGACCTGCGTCTGCTCCGTGGGACTGGACATGATCGCGGTTTCCGGCGATACTTCTGCGGCAACCATTTCCGCCATCATTGCGGACGAAGCGGCCATCGGCATGGTGAACACCAAGACCACCGCCGTGCGCATCATCCCCGCCCCCGGCAAGACGGTGGGCGACCGGGTGGAACTGGGCGGCTTGCTTGGCAGCGCCCCGGTAATGCCGGTGCATGACAAATCCAGCGAGGACTTTATCGCCCGCGGCGGCAGAATCCCCGCGCCGCTGCAAAGCCTGAAAAACTGACTTTTGGAGAGTATAATAACCTGTTCGACCCCAAAAACCGGAATCCTCTCTTTTTCCAGAATTATCTGCCATAAAGGATAAGAAATGCGCCTGCCGCTTCAAAACGGCAGGCGCATAAATTTTTACTTTGCCGACAGGTCGACGCTTCTTCTGAGCATACTCATAGGCGGCACGGTTTTGGGCAGCTGGATGGTGAATTTCATCTGGGGGGTTCGCGGTTCTTCCACCGGGTTGCCGTCCGGATCGGCCATAATCGGGGCGGTGATGGGGAAGGGGCGTACATCGGGGCCGACGACTTCCAGCGCGTCCCCTGCGCGGAATTTGTTGTTCAGGCGGCACACCGCCAGTCCGTTTGTGTCGCAGGACTCCACCTTCGCCACGATCTGCCACTGCCGGATGTACCGGGAGGAAGCCACGTACTGCCCCGGCTCGCCGTAATAGAAGCCGGTGGAGTAAATGCGGTGGGAAATGTGATCCACCTCGTCCCGCCAGACGGGGTCCAAGTCCCTGCCCGCGGCGGCATCGTCGATGCAGTGGCGGTAAGCACCCGTGACGATGGCGGCATAGTAGGCGGACTTTGCCCTGCCCTCAATTTTGATGCAGTCCACGCCCGCGTCCATCAGGTCGCTTAAGTGGTCGATCATGCACATATCCCGGGAATTCAAGATGTAAGTACCCTTTTCATCCTCAAAAACGGGGAAATATTCCCCGGGGCGCTTTTCCTCCATCAGGGCGTACTGATACCGGCAGGGCTGGGCGCAGGCGCCGCGGTTGCTGTCGCGCCCCGTCATGTAGTTGCTCAGCAGACACCGGCCGGAGTAGCTGACGCACATGGCGCCGTGGCCGAAGGTCTCGATCTCCAGCGCAGGATCGACCTTCTGACGGATGGCGCGGATCTCTTCCAGACTGCACTCCCGTGCCAGCACCACCCGCTTTGCGCCTAAGTCAAACCACGCCTGAGCGCAGGCGTAATTGGCGATGGACTGCTGGGTGGAAATATGCCTTTCGCAGTGCGGGGCATATTTCCCGGCGAGGGTGAACGCGCCCAGGTCGGCTACGATCAGGGCATCCACCCCGGCGTCGTCCAGCAATTCCAGATATTCCGGCAGCCGGGCGATCTCGTCATTTCTCGGCATGGTGTTCACGGTGACGTGACACTTTACTCCGTGGTCATGGGCATACCGCACCGCCTTGGGCAGCTCCTCGGGGGAGAAGTTCCCCGCGAAGGAGCGCATTCCAAAGCTTGTTCCGGCGAAATATACCGCGTCCGCGCCGTAGGCCACGGCCATTTCCAGCCGCTCCATGTCCCCGGCGGGGCTGAGCAATTCCAGCTTTCTCATTCGCCCTCCGACTGTGTGGAAGCGGCAGCGGCGGCAGCGGCAAACTGTGCGCGGTACTGGTCGTGTTCTTCCTGGGTGGTGGAGAACTGGTGCATACCGGTGGCGGGATTCAGCACGTAGTAATAGTAGTTGTGAGATTCGGGGTTCAGCGCCGCTTGCAGGCTGGCAAGACCCGGGTTCGCAATGGGCGTGGGCGTCAGACCCGGATGGAGGTAGGTGTTGTAGGGGCTGTCCAGACTGGTGTCGATGTGGTCGGATACGCCATCCTGGGCGTAGATAATGGCGGCGTCGATGTTCAGCAGGGCGGGGTAGTCCCAGTGGAACAGACGGTTGTAAATGACGCCGGCGATCCGGGGGCTTTCCGAGGGTGCGGCGCTCTCCTTCTCGATGAGGGAGGCGACAATGGTCACCTCCCGCACGGTGAAGCTGCCGTCGGTGACGGTGGCGTTCAGGGTGTCGATCTGGGCGCGCATTTCATCGGTGAACCGGTAACCGAAGTTGTCCAGCATCTTTTCCAGAACCTCGCGGGGGGTGGAATTCTTATAGAAATCGTAGGTATCCGGGAAAAGGAAGCCTTCCAGGCAGTATTTGTCGCCACGGGTCACATTTTCCAGGAACCAGTAGTCCTTCAGCGCGCCGTCGGCGGCGTAGGCGTTGAGATCCTGCACGGTGCAGATGCGGTTTTCCTCCAGCAGAGCGAAAATCTGGCGGCAGGTGTAGCCCTCGGGGATCAGCAGATCCTCCACGACCTCACGGGTGGAGCTGGCGGACATCATGTTGACCAATGCGTGGTAGTCATACCGGGTGTTCAGGTCGTAGATGCCGGGGTCGATCTTCTTCTCCGCATGGGAGATGTCGGCGTAGAGATGAAACAGACTCTTGTATCGGATCAGGCCGGCATCATAGAGCTTATCGGTGATGCTGTCCATGGTGTCGGACTCGTAAACGGTGATGGTGACGGGCTTGTTCTCCCGCCCGAAGGCCAGCACGTCGGCGGCGCAGACCCAGATCATCCGACCCATGGTGACGCCGATGATCACGATCAGCGCCAGCCACACCACGGTGACCAGAATGTGGGGAATGCCCAGCAGCCCGTCCCCCCGTGTTTTCTTGGGGCGACCTTTTTTCACGGGGCGCTGGTGGCCGGACGCTTTCCGCTCCGGGGCGGGGGCGCCTGGTATGTCATCAAAATCGCCGTCGTTGTCCCGGTATTCCTGCTCCGGGATCTCGTCCTTCGGCGGCTCCGGCTCCGACGGTTCCTCCGGCAGCTCCTGCAGGTCCGGGTCGTCCAGAATGCTGGGGTCGAAGGGCGGCTCCTCCTCGCCGTGCTCCAGCATACCGTGGGAATCCATGGCGCTGTCGTCGGGGATGATCTCGCTGCCGATCTCCGGCTCGGTAAGCCGGTCGTCATAGGGCTCTTCCGTGCCGTCGTCCACGTCCGGGATCCGATCCATGAAGGAGCGCCCCTTTTCGGCGGTGTCATCGGGCGCGGGAATTTCTTCCGGGGCAGGGGGAACGTCCTCCTGGACGAAATCCTCCTCAGATGCGGGGACGCCTTCCTCGGCGGGAATATCCGCCTCAGCGGGCTCTTCCGTCTCAGCAGGGGGGTCTTCGGGCTGAGAATCGGCTTCCCCCGCAGTTGCTTCTTCGGAAACGGGAGTATCGCCGGCTTCCTCCGATTCCTCGCCGGCGGGAAAGAAGGTCAGTTCTTCCGGAACGATTTCCTCCTCGTCCCGTTCGGGAAACTGTTTGTTGTCCATATCGTGTTCCTCCAAGGTCAGCGAATGACGATCTGTTCTGCGACGGCCTGTGCGGCGGCCTGACCCTTCAGGGCGGCGATCAGCGCCAGACCAAAGGGAACGGCGCAGCCCGCGGACGTGCCGGTGATGAGCTTTCCGTCGGTGACGGCGGGGGCGCAGACCATGTCGGCGCTGCCCATCTGGCCTTCACAGCCGGGGTAGCAGGTGGCGCGCTTGCCGTCGGTAATGCCAAGCATGGCAAGAATGGTGGGGGCGGCGCAGATGGCGGCGACGAACCGGCCGTTTTCCCAGGCGAACCGCACGGCTTCCAGCGCCTCCGGGCAGCCCTTGATGGAGGCGACGCCCTTCATCCCGCCGGGGAGAACGATCATATCCAATTCGGTCAGATCCATCTGTCCCAGTTCCATATCGGCGGTCACGGGAATGCCGTGGCTTCCGGTGACGACCTTTCCGCCGATGCCAACGGTGGCGACGGACACGCCCGCACGGCGCAGTAAATCAATCGGGGTGACGGCTTCCGTTTCCTCGAAGCCGGTGCCAAGCAACATGTAAACCATATTCAGTCCTCCAGACATGCCGCCGCGTGGCGGTAGATTTCTTCGTGAATGTCCTCAATACTCCGCATTTTCCCGTTTTTCGTGCAGGAAATGATCGTCCATCCGTAATATTCGGCGGCGGCGCGTCCGGCGCGGCGGCAGGAAGCGAGGTAGGCGCTGTTCCGCTCGTGGATGTCTGCGGTGGTGTGGGTGTCCTGTTCCCGGTGGCGCAGCAGCTGCTCCGTAAAATCCGTGGGGACGTCCAGATACAGCGTCAGGTCGGGGCGGGGAAGCTCCAGCCGGTCGTACTCAAAATCATACAGCCACTTGAGAAACGCCTGCCGGGTTTCCTCCGACTCCTTGGACGCCTGATGGACGGCGTTGGAGGTGGTGTAGCGGTCGCAGACCACCAGACCGCCCTGCTCGTACCACTGCCCCCAGACCTTTTTATAGGAGGCGTATCGGTCAACGGCGAAGAAGGTGGAAGCGGCGTAGGCGTTGACGTCCGACGGGTTCGTGCCGAACTCGCCCCCAAGGTACATCCGGATCAGCGCGGAGCTGGGTTCGGAATATTGGGGGAAGACGATTTTCTGAAAGGCAATGTTTTCCTTTTCCAGACGCTGGGTCAGCAGACGAAATTGGGTGGACTTGCCGGAGCCGTCCGTGCCTTCAATGACGATTAGTTTGCCCATTAGAATTCTCCTTATATTGCGGACATATTATCATAACCTACAATATACCATATTTATCCCCGTTTGTCCACCTTTGCGTGAGACTGAAACCAAGTTTTCTCGAATCAATTGCCGGAAAACAAAAAAAGTTGCAAACACCTGGGAAAAGTGATACAATAAAGAAAATTTCGATGGAAAAGGGAATCAGAAACATGGAAGTCACATTTGAAAGTCTCGGCCTGAGCAAGGCCATGCTGAAAGCTCTGGAGGAAAAGGGCTACGGCTACCCCACCACCATTCAGGCGGAGGCCATTCCGTATTTTCTGCAATGGCGGGACGTCATCGCCAAGGCGCCCACCGGCACCGGAAAGACCTTTGCCTTCGGCATCCCCATGATCGAGCATATCGATCCGTCCAACGAGGGCGTCCAGGGGCTGATTCTTGCCCCCACCCGGGAGCTTGCCATCCAGATCGGCGACGAGCTGCGGGGGCTGCTGACCTATTTTCAGGGCATTCGGGTGGCGGTGCTCTACGGCGGCGCGGGAATCGGCGGGCAGATCAAGCAGCTGGAGCGCAAGCCCCAGATCGTGGTGGCGACGCCGGGACGGCTGATGGATCACTACAACCGCAAGACCATTCGGTTGGACAAAATTCAGACCGTAGTGCTGGACGAGGCTGACCGGATGCTGGACATGGGCTTTTTCAAGGACGTGACCCGGATCATCGACAAAGTGAAGAACCGGAAGAATCTGGGGCTGTTTTCCGCCACCATTTCCCAGGAGGTCATGACGGTGTCCTGGATGTACCAGCGGGACGAGGTGGAGATCACCGTGGAGCCCAAGCAGGAAGACCGCCCGGACATCGACCAGTTCAGCATCACCTGCACGCCGCTGGAAAAGGCGGAAACGTCTCTGCGCCTGATCCGCAGTCAGGGCTATGAGCGGGTGATGATCTTCTGCAACACCAAGCACATGTGCCAGCGTCTCTGCGACGAATTCCAGCGGGCGGGGTTAGACTGCGACTGCATCCACGGAGACATCCGTCAGAGCCAGCGGGAAAAGACCATGCAGCGCTACCGGGACGGAAAGCTGGCCGTGCTGATCGCAACGGACGTGGCCTCCCGTGGTATCGACGTGGACGATGTGGACTGCGTTATCAATTATGACGTGCCGGAGGAGAACGAATATTACGTCCACCGCATCGGCCGCACCGGCCGGGCGAAGAAAAAGGGCGTGGCATGGAGCATCGTCAGCAATTTCCCGGAGAAGGCCAGACTGGACGACATCTGCAAATACTGCAATTTCACCATTCAGCCCATGGTGATGGACAAGGACGGCAGATTGTCCCCCGAGGAAGTCAAAGCCCCCGTGACGCCCAAAAGGAGATTCCGTTGAATCCCCGGGAAAGGGGCTTCCTGCTGCTGACCAGCTGTCTTGGAGATCCTGACCGCCCGGTGCTTTCCACCGCTCAGCTGCGCACGCTGGCGCTGCGGATGCGGGGCAGGGAATGCACCCGGCCGGAGCGGGAAATGACGCGGCAGGACTTTGTTGACCTGGGATACGACCGGGAGACGGCGGAGCGGTACTGCGCTCTGCTTTCGGATACCGAGCAGCTGGACTACTATCTGAGCCGGGGAAGAAAAACGGACTGCACGCCCGTCGCTCGGATCAGCGAGGACTACCCAGGGATTCTGCGGCAGCGCCTTGGGACGGACGCCCCCGGATGTCTGTGGGCGAAGGGCGATCTGTCCATCCTGAACACCCCGGCGGTGGCGCTGGTGGGAAGCCGGGAGCTGCGGGCGGAGAACCGGGACTTTGCCGCGGCGGTGGGACACAGGGCGGCGGAAGAAGGACTGACGCTGGTTTCCGGCAACGCCCGGGGCGCAGACCGCACGGCGCAGGAGGCGTGCCTTGCCGCCGGGGGACGGGTCATCAGCATTGTGGCCGACGAGCTGAGCAAACAGGCCAGACGGCGGAATCTGCTGTACTTAAGCGAAGACGACTTTGACGGCGCGTTTTCCACCCAGCGGGCGCTGAGCCGCAACCGCTGCATCCACGCCCTGGGGCGGATGGTGTTTGTCGCCCAGTCCGACTTTGGACACGGCGGTACCTGGGACGGTACGGTGAAAAACCTGCGCTTCGGGTGGAGCCCCGTGGCCTGCTTCCGGGACGGCAGTCAGGCCGCCCGCCAGCTGGAACAGATGGGGGCATATCTGATCGGAACAGACGATTTGCAGGACTTCGGTGGCCTGATGGAAGAGGAGAAGACGCTTTTTTAGCCCACGGCCGTTTAGACGGCAGCCGGGAAAAACAGGGCATTGACAAACGAGGGTTCCTGTAATAGAATACGGTAAGATGGTTCCGCAGATAATACGAGAGGAGGACTTGCGCATGTACGAGAAACTGGTCAATTACGCAGCCAAGCAGCTGGAGCTGGATCCTTCCGAGATCACGCCCGATGCTACCTTTGAAAGCCTGGGTATCGATTCTCTGGATATCGTTGAGATGATCATGGATCTGGAGTCCGAGCTGGGCGTGGAGCTGGATCTGGAGGATCAGCATATCACCACCTTCAAAGAGCTGGCCGACTTCATCGAGTCGAAGCTCAACTGATTGCAATTTCACAATTTTCAAAATTTCCTTGTATTGAGCTGTCCGGCTTATAACAAGGTCGCACTAGTCGGGGAGATAGCGGTGCCCTGCACCTGCAATCCGCTACAGCAGGGATGAATTCCCACACCCGGGCAAGTTTGAATATCGTCTGACCTGCGTAAGTGGTGTTGATAGATTGGTCTTGCGCAACGAGATCCCGTGAACCATGTCAGGTGGGGAACCAAGCAGCATTAAGCGGATCTTCTCGTGTGCCGCGGGGTTGCCGTTCTTGAGCTAACTGCGTCAGGTTCGGGTATTCGCCTTGCTCAAATGTGGGTGTGCGATCTTGTTATGAGCCGGATGGCTTTTTGGAGTTTCCTCAGGCTTGCAGAAAGGAGAAAGTGCAATGTCGGCTTATCAGGCGTTATACCGCAAATACCGCCCCCAGACCTTTGACGACGTTTCCGGGCAGACGGCGGTGACGCAGACCCTGAAGACCCAGATTATGACCGGGAAAATGAGCCATGCCTACCTGTTCACCGGATCCCGGGGCACGGGTAAGACCAGCTGCGCCAAAATTCTGGCGAAGGCGGTCAACTGCCTGCATCCCGACCACGGCAACCCCTGCAACGTCTGCGAAGCCTGCAAGGCCATCGATTCCGGCTCCTGCATGGACGTGCTGGAGATCGACGCCGCCTCCAACAACGGCGTGGACAACGTCCGCGACCTGCGGGACGACGCCATTTATACGCCGTCTCAGGTGAAAATGCGGGTGTATATCATCGACGAGGTGCATATGCTCTCCATTTCGGCCTTCAACGCGCTGCTGAAGATCATCGAGGAGCCGCCGGAGCATCTGCTGTTCATTCTTGCGACCACGGAGCTTCATAAGGTTCCGGCCACGATTCTGTCCCGGTGCCAGCGCTTTTCCTTCCGGCGCATCAGTCAGGAGGACATCGCGGCGCGGCTGCAATACGTCGCCTATCAGGAGAATATCGACCTGGACGACGGCGCGGCGCGGGTGATCGCCCGTCTGGCGGACGGCGGAATGCGGGACGGCCTGAGTCTGCTCGACCAGTGTGCCTCCGCGACCACGGGAGAGCTGACGGCGGAGCGGGTATACGCCTGCCTTGGCATTGCCGGGGAGCGGAAATGCGGGGAAATGATGGGCTATATTGCCGCCCACGATACGAAAAACGCTTTGGAGCTGTTCAACCGGCTTTATACCGAGGGCAAGGATTTGGGCGCCATGCTGGATGAAATGGCCTGCCTGACCCGGGATCTTCTGGTGCTGAAAACCGCCGGGAACGCCGGGATCACCATGCTTTCCGGCGTGGCGTCGGACGGCGAAACGCTGGAACTGACGAAAGCCCTGTCCAGCGCCGAGCTGGTGCGCATGATGGAGCGGCTTCAGGAGACAATGGCCGGCTTCACCCGAAGCGCCAGCCGCCGCATGGACGCGGAGCTGTGCATTGTGGAGCTGTGCCAGCCGGAATTAAGTCTGGATGCCAAAGCCCTGAATGCCCGCCTCACACGGCTGGAAGAGCAGGTGAAAAGCGGCGCGTTCGTCCCGGCGGCTCCCGCGAAGGCGGAGAAGGCCGCGCCGGAGAAGGAACCCTATGACGACGACCGGCCGCCCATGCCGGATGACGCCGACGCGCCCCCGGCGCAGGATACGCCGCCGGTGGTGGAAAGCGAAGCCCCTGTGGGCTTCTGGTCGGACTTGGTGGCGGCGGTTCGCAAAGAACTGAAACCCCCTGTTTCGGGATTCTTCGTGGTGACGCCCAACGCGCCGGTGCAGGGCGCGCTGGTGGGGGACGCTCTGGAGCTTCGGTGCAGCAATGGCTTTACGGCGCAGATGCTTTCGCAGCCGGAGATTCTGGAGGTCGTCTCCCGGAAGGCGACGGCAATGCTGTCCCGCCCGGTGAAGGCAGTGACGGTGGACATGTCGGAAAAGCCTGCCGCGAACCCCAGAATGGAGCAGCTGATGAACTTCGGCAGGGCGCACAGCGATATTGTTACGATCAAACGATGAATATTTCAAGATAGGAGAATCATATTATGGCAAAAGGCGGATTCCGGGGTATGCCCGGCGGAATGAATCAGGCGTCCATGCTGAAGCAGGCGCAGAAGATGCAGCAGGAAATGCTCCGGATGCAGGCAGAGCAGGAGGCCAAAACCTTCACGGCGGCGTCCGGCGGCGGCATGGTCACGGCCACCGTCAACGGCAAGCATGAGGTAGTCGGCATCGAGATCAAGCCGGAGGCAGTGGATCCCGACGATGTGGAAATGCTCCAGGATATGGTCATTGCCGCAGTCAACGAGGCCATGCGGGCGGCGGACGCCGAAGCGGCGAACAATATGTCCCGTCTCACCGGCGGCCTGAATCTGGGCGGCCTGTTCTAAGGAGAAAGTATGCAGTTTTTTCCCGCTGCGCTGCAAAATCTTGCCGACCAGTTTGCGAAGCTACCGGGCATCGGCGGTAAAACGGCGCAGAGACTTGCTTTTCATGTGCTGAGCCTGCCCATGGAGGACGCGGAGGAATTTTCCAACGCCATTCTGGAGGCAAAAAAACAGGTACACACCTGCCCCGTCTGCCAGAATCTGACCGACCGGGAGGTATGCCCCATCTGTGATGACGATACCCGGGACAAGGGCGTCATCTGCGTTGTGGCCGAGCCGAAGGACGTCATCGCCATGGAGCGCAGCCGGGAATTCCGGGGCGTTTACCATGTGCTTCACGGCGTCATTTCCCCCCTGAACCATGTGACCCAGGACGATATCAAAATCAAGGAGCTTCTCCGCCGGGTAGCCGAGGGAGATGTACGAGAGGTCATCATGGCGACGAACCCGGACACCGAGGGCGAGGCCACGGCCATGTACATATCCCGTCTGCTGAGGCCCATGGAGGTCAAGGTGACCCGGCTTGCCTACGGCGTGCCCGTGGGCAGTCAGCTGGAATATGCCGACGAGGTGACCCTTTCCAGAGCCCTGGAAGGCCGCCAGGAGATGTAAACGAAAAATGTGGGGCTGCCAGCGGCAGCCCCACTATTTAAACTGTCAAAAAAGGCCGCCGGCCTTTTTTGACAAAGGGATTGCAGTCTGCCGCGCGCACTCCTTGGCCGCCTACGGCGGCCAACTCGCACACTTGCAGCCTGTAAGGTATTTTGCGTCAAGAGTTACTATGTAGAGGGTGGTTTCTCCCACCTAATACATATGACTGCGGCTCATTTGTGGTGAATGGAACAGCAGTTGTAGGAAAGGAGTCAAAAATTCTTTATAACCGCTACAAATCAACACAAAAAGGAGCTGAATCTTATGAAATCCACATTTGAAGAAATGGGCGGCAATTATCGGCGAGAGGGCGATTATCTTATCCCGAACCTTGCGCTGCCGGAAGAACCGGAATATCAGATCGGCAAGTACGGGCGCATACGCCGCAGCTATCTGAAAGAACATCGCCCCATTCTCTACGCAAACTTGCTCACAAGCGGAACGCTGCATCGTCACCTTGCCGAGATCGACCAAGCCTGCAATGAACGTATGGAAATCATCGTTTCTGCAATGGCGAAGCAGGAAGGTGTGACCGAAGCACTCAAGTCTGCCGACCAGATGGAATGGGTACGCCGCATGAACAGCATCCGCAGCCGCGCAGAGGAAATCGTTCTGACCGAGCTTGTATATGAATGACAAATGCCCGTTATTGGCTGCATGGCCGATAACGGGCATTATTTTACTCTTTTGACATTACGAACCTATACTTACCTTTGCCTTGACCGACAACAGGCTCAATAAGTCCGGCTTCTTTGAGCTTATCTATCAATGCCCCTGCTGGTGAAGATGTTACGCCAGCAAGTTTCATAATATCAGCTCTTGCAAACGCTGTGTCAAAGCCGAACTGACGATAGAGTTTTACCATCGTTTCTTTGGTTGTTGTTTTGGCTTTTAATCCTAAAAGAAGTGTTTCAAACAACTGATTTTCATCCGAAACAACTGCTTTCTGCTTATCAAACAACTGGTTTTCGCCCGAAACGACTGCATTTTCCGTTGCTTGCCCATAATTCAAGTTATATAGTGTGACTTGGAACGAACTGGCATCGGAATAGAATTTTGGCTCCAGTTCGTCACGGTAATTGTGAGCGGCGCGGTAGGTTTCCGTGATTTTCTTGAAGCCGCTGCCTTGCCGCTCCATATAGCCCAGCCGTCCGAAAATATCTGCAAGGACGGGATTGCGGCGCGTGGAGGAAATGCTGGACAGATCCCGCTCCTGTATCCGTGTACCGTCTGCCATACCGCCGGGAGAATAAATGGTAAGGCGGTCATCGTAAATGTCGATGTGGACTTCGCTGCCCAAAATCAGATAATCACGATGGATCAGCGCATTGACAAGCGCCTCAAAAACGCTCCGCTCGCAGTAGTCGGGCATCTCAACACGGGAATCGGCGGTTTTCTTCCAGCGCGTTTTCATATTCCGCTTGACAAAGCTGACGCCCTCATTGAGCAGAATAATCAGACTGCCGGAATATTCCGCGCTGTCAAGCGCATCCACCATGCCGCCGCTTTTATCAAGGCCGTTCCAGCGTGTGCAGAACAGGCGAGAATGCCGGATGGGAGAATCATCTGCAAGCAAAGCGCCTGCATTGGTCAGCTTGCCGTGTTCGTCTCGCATATCAAAGGAATCGAACAGTTTTTCTTCCATGCTGTCGCCCGTCCAAGCCTTATACCGTTCGCGCAGCTTGGAAAAAGCGTAATCCTTGAAATCATACTCGGAAACCAGTTCGTCATAGGTGCGGTGCATCCCCTTGAGAATCAGCTGGTTCAGCGCATAGGACGGGGCGATCACGCTTTCATTACCGATGCGGATATACGCCTCCATAATGCCGTCTGCTTTGTAGTAATACGGTGTGGAGCGCCCTGCGGACACGGACAGCACAAGAATATCCTTGCCGTCCTCCCGTTCTGGTGCGAGGATAAAACTCGGATAAGGCGTGATACGCTCTTTGATCAACCGGCTGATTGCCTCCGCATCGGTCTGTGCATCATCTAAGCCGATAACATTCCTGTCATTATCAATACCAAAAAACAGTGTACCGCCAATGCCGTTTGCAAAGGCGCTGACGCTTTTGAGCCAACTTTTCGGCTTCTTTACCTCCAGCGCGACCTTGAAATCACATTCGGTCGCTTCTGCGATCCAGCGGTCAATCATTATCCTCACCGTCCTGTCCCTTATTCTTTCCTCTGCTCTTATAGACATTATACTGATTCTTGCACCGGGCGCTGCAAAATGCGGAATTAGCCCGGCTGCAGAGGAATACCTTCTGGCAGTGTTTGCACAGCCGCAGGGGTTTTGCGTCGTCCACCAGCATGAAGCTGAACATCATCTGGATACCAAGAAGCAGCGAATGAAAATCCCAATAGATGGTCGGTTTCTCCAGCAGTTCAATATGGTAGCTGGGCGCAATGCCGCCGAAAGCAGCCATGGCCTTGCGATAGAGATTTCGTGTATCCTCGTCGATGCTGTCGTAGTCATTGTAGTACAAGATGGATGTGGTCAGCGTGAACGCCCAATCCTTGAACTGCTGCGCCACCCAGTCATACGGCTCGGCATATTCCCGCTGGAAGCTCATGTTCTTCGCCATCGGCTCCTCCATGAAGGTCATGGTCAGGGCAATCATCGTTCTGTCCCCGGAGACATTCCAGTTGGATTCTACGCCCTTTTTCACCACATCCAATTTGTCAAAGGGATAGAACAGAGCAAGGTAGTCCTCTGTCTCCATACTTTCTTCCTTGATGAAGTGATTTTTCGGCAGATAAACCGCCTCGTAGTCCATAAACGACGGCGTAGTGGGCAGCGCCGTCATCAACCCCAACAGGCCGTAATGGGTCACAAAGGCCAGAATTGCCTTTTCTACTTCATCCTCCGGACTGCGGTTCATCATCAGCATCCCCACATTCAATGCCTCCAACACCATCTCGGAGGATTCCTTCAGCGGGTTATAGACGTCGGGCTTTGCGGTGTTCTCCGGCGTGATATAGCGTTTCCCATCCTTGCCGGTCTTGATCTCATAGCGGTCATACCGCACCCAATGGGAACGGGACTGCGCAAACAGATTGTTCATGACGCTGTTCCTCTCAATTCGTAATCCATCTATATATTAACCATATTACTATTGTATCAACCGTCCTTGGCATCGTCAAGGGCGGCTTTCTTTTTTCTCGGCTTGGTCTTGTTTTCCCTACGAATCACGGCGGCCTTGCCCATGGTTTGCAGCGATGCTTCATATTTCTCCATGAATTCGCGCTCCCGCAGGGTAAGCCCCTGATCCTTTTCCAGCTTTTCGCTCAGATGCTCGTACATCCGCTTTTGCAGCTTTTTCTGAATGGTCATCCGCAGCTTTCGGATATTCCGGTCGGACTGTCCACGGATGGCAGCAAGCCTTGTGGTGCTGTATTGCTTGACGAACAGGTAATACAGCACCTCCTTCTGCTCATCACTGAGAGTGAAAAAGAGCTTGGAGAGAAAACGGTTTGCTGTCAGCTCGTGCAGCTCGTAGGGACAGGAGAAGATGATGTCGAGAAAATTTCCCTGACAGAGCTGACGGAACCTCGGCAGATTCATCCACAGCGGGGCAATCTTCGGATCAGGCACAGCCTGAAACTCCAACGGCACATCCCCGCGCAGATTTTCGTGGTCACGTTCCCGGCGCTCCCGATTTCTGTCCAGCTTATTCCACTCGTCTACCACAGTCAGAAAGTCGGATTCCGTCCGTGCCGCTTCCTCCAGCCGCCGCAGAGCCTCGGCGCGAATTTCACGCTTGAGCCGTTTTTCGCTGGTGGGCGCGGCTTCTTCCTCCTCGTCCTCCAGCTCGGCATTATAGTCTCTGGGATGCTCGTCCTGCTCCAGCTCGCTTTCCAGCTCCAGCGTGCGTTCCTCTGCAAGCGCTTCTTCCAGCGTCTCGTTCTCCGTCGCACCGTCCGAGGAATCCTCCCAATCGGCAAAGCCATCTTCACCCATTTCAAGGCCGGTTTCCTCTATTTGCTCCTCAGCATCTTCTTCCTCCTCGGAAAAATCATCATCCGGCAGCAGTTCATCCTCCCATGGCTCCATGACAGCTTCACCTCCCCGAAAAAATATTTTTCTTTTTTCAAAAACAGTTCCGATTTACACTCCGCATTTCTCCCATTAGTAGATGGAGTAATCTTTTAGCAAGTTACACAGGTTACTTCTCCAAGCCATCAACGAAGAAAAGGAGGATATGGAACGAGGAATTTTCCAATCCCTATAACTGGAGCGGCTATGTCGTGGGACAGATCCTCTCCAAGCCGGAGTATATGGGGCATACGGTGAATTTCCGCTCCCATAAGCAGTCCTACAAAGATAAAAACGCCGTGATGAATCCCAAGGAGGATTGGCTGATCTTTGAGGATACCCACGAGGCCATCGTGGACAGGGAAACATGGGAGCTTGCGCAGAAGCTCCGCAAGACGCCAAAGCGCATTGACACGCTGGGTGAAGCAAATCCGCTGACCGGCCTTTTGTACTGTGCCGACTGCGGCGAGAAGATGTATAACCATCGCTCCAAAGGCGGCACGGAGAACAATCCGTACCCATCCGACTTCTTTGATTGTTCCTCCTATACCCTCGCCCGCCAGAAGCGTTCCACCGCCTGCGGCGGCCATTATATCACGACCAAGGCACTGCGCACCCTGATTCTGGATACCATCCGCACCGTCAGCACCTTTGCGATTTCCAATCAGGAGGCGTTCATGGAAAAGGTGCGCTCCGCCTCCCAGCTTCAGCAGCCAAGGATGCCAAGCGAAAGCTGAGCAAGGACAAGAAGCGCATTGCCGAGCTGGACACCATCATCAAAAAGCTCTATGAATCCTTTGCTGTCGGTCGCATTACCGATGAACGCTTTGACAGTCTGCTGGCAGATTACGAAGCGGAGCAAAAAGCGCTGCAAACCTCTGTCGCAGAAGCCGAAGAAAAGCTGTCCGCTTTCGCAGAGGACACCGCCCGCGTGGAGCAGTTTCTGGAGCTAGCAAGGAAGTACACAGACTTCTCCGAGCTGACCACGCCCATGATCAACGAGTTCATTGAAAAAATCATCGTCCACGCCCCGGAGCGCATCGACGGCGACCGGGTGCAGGAGGTGGAGATCCACCTTCGCTTTATCGGGCAGTTTGAGCTTCCTGCGCCGGAGCTGACCGAGGAAGAAATCAAGCGGCAGGAACAGCTCAAGCGGCACCGCATCAAAAGCCGGGAGCGGTATCAGAAAATCAAGGCTGGAGAACACGCTGTCGGCCAGCCCTTCACGCTGACCTGTAAGTGCTGTGGGCAGGAATTTGCATCCAAACGGACGAACACTCTGTTCTGCGGCCCCAACTGCCGGGCAAAGTTCTACCGGCAGGAGGCGGCAGAGATCCGCAGTCGGGAGTGTACCTGCGAAAACTGCGGCAAGGTGTTTCCTACGACACGAAATAGTGTCAAATATTGCTCCGATGCTTGCCGGTATGCGGCGCAGATCAAGCGGCAGGGCGCACGGAAAAAAGCCTTGCGAGAAGCTAAGAATGAGGAAGAAACGAAAACCGCATAAGAAAAGACGCAGACGGCGGCTTGCCCCAGATCGGGCAGGCCGCCGTTTTTGCGCAGAAATGGAGGTATCATGCGTATTTTTGAAATCGTAAAAGAAAATGTCAATCTGCGGGAAGCGGCAGAGCTGTACGGGATCGATGTGAACCGATACAGCAAAGCCCTCTGCCCGTTTCACAACGACCGGCACCCCAGCCTGTATGTGGCAGACGATCACTATTATTGCTTCGCCTGCGGCGCACATGGGGATGTGATCGACTTTGTAGGCAGACTGTTTCAGCTATCGCCGTATGATGCAGCACGGAAGCTGATGGCAGATTTTCATCTTAGCCCGGACAAGCCGCCCAGCGCAGCGGCGCTCCACGCAAAGCGCATCCGAGAGCAATTCGTATCAGACGGGATGTGTGCCGACGCTGCCATCCATGATACCGACGGCCACAATCCTCATGCCCACATTCTCCTGACGGTACGCCCGCTGGACGAGCAGGGCAAGTGGCAGTACAAGACCGAGAAGGAATACCTCTGTATGAAAAACGGCGAAGAACAGGGCTTCACCGCCGCCGAGTTTAGGGCGGCGCAGAACGAGGGTTGGGAGAAACAGTATCCCTACAAGATTGGCAAAAAGAAGGTGTATATGACGCCGTCTGCTGCCGAGGCGCAGGGGCTTGTCCGGACTGACAAGCATCCCAAAAGCACTCGTTACGGCAGGCAGAATCCCATCTCCGAACGCTGGAACAGTGAGGAACAGCTTGCGGCATGGCGGGCGGCATAGGCAGATGTGTCCAATCGTTATCTGGAACGCGCCGGGCGGGAGGAACGCATTGACCACCGCAGCAACGCCGCACGGGGACTGGATGAGATTCCCACCATCCATGAGGGCGTAACGGCGCAGGCATTGGAGCGCAAGGGAATTATCTCTGACCGCTGTGAAATCAACCGGCAGATCAAAGCCGACAATGCGCTGCTGCGGGAACTGAAAGCAGAAATCAAAAAGCTGGCTGCATTGGTTGCCCGTACTGTTCCGGACATTGCGGAGGGGCTGGAAAAACTGCGCAGTCGTGTGCTGATTTTCTGCTATCAGCTCTCTCATATTCGCAGCGGTAAATCTCATATTCAAAAATCTCTCGCCGTATGGAAACCGGAGCTGGAGCGTTACACCGTTCTGGTGCAGCAGATCAAGGAAAAGAGCAAGGAACGCAAGGCGTTGGTTGCAGAGAAAAAGGAATTGCCAATATACTATGTGAAACGCCACAAGGTGTTGGCTGTCCGCATTGCAGAGCTGACAGAAGATTTAGAGGAACTGCGATCCGAGAAGGCGCTCCTTTTGCAAAAATTTGAGTATGCGGAGGATGCAGGCGCAGAGGCGTTCCGCAAGGATATTGCCGCCATGGAGGCCGGTCTAAAAAAACTGGAGACGCAGGAACAGAAATATTCCATTGAACTGGACAAGGCTTTGACTGAATACGCAGAACTGAAAGCGCAGGCTGCGGATTTCGACCCGGTGGAGCTGTATGAAGCACGGCAGGCAATTCGTCCTGCGCAGGAAAAGGCGGCAGAACAGCAGCTGGAGGATGCCTTGCAGAAGAAGCCATCGTTCAGTTTGCTGCTGAACGCCAAGCAGGAAACATCCCGACTGCTCAAAGAGGACACAGAAGAGCGGCGGGTGCGACAACTCATTGCGCACAGAAATCAAGAGCAGCATCGAAATTCTCACAGAAAACGAAAAAGAGATGACCCTGAGCGGTAATTATGTTAAAGGCGGCGGCTCATATGAGTCGCCGCCTCTATACACAGAATATATTGCTGATTATTCCACATGCAGCGGTTATTGCAGATACCCCTCCCGTGCCTTTACGCCGAAATGGGTTTCCAGCTGGTGCATCTGCTCATCGGTAATGGTATTCACAAGCGGCAGATGGGCGATCTTCATGTAAATTTCGGCAGCCTTTTCTGCGGTTTCGATGAGGCCGAAGGTCTCGTCCAGATTCTTGCCTGCGCCGTAGATGCCGTGTTGTGACCAGATGACGAGGCGGGCGGTTTTCATCTTCTCCGCCGTAGCCTCACCGATCTCATTCGTGCCGCAGAGCATCCACGGCAGCACATTCACGCCGTCCGGGAAGACCACGATACACTCGGTGCACATCTGCCAGAGGGTGCGTGTGAACGCCTTTTCGTCCAGCGTGTGGACATAGGTCATAGCCAGCAGATTCGCCGGGTGGCAGTGCATGACCACACGGTTCTGCGGATCGATTTTCAGCCGCGCGGCGTGACTCATCATGTGCGCCGGGAACTCGGAGGTGAATTTGCCGCCGTCCGTGAATCCCCAGAGGAGCTGCGCCGTTTCACCGCCGTTTGTCAGCCGCACAAGACCGAGATTGACCGCCGGTGCGTACTGGACATTCTTGAAAT
>ERZ808240.471-NODE-471-length-53160-cov-4.688749_pt1 | contig 53160 bp, 44 predicted proteins | sample MGYA00521084_ERZ808240 | MGnify/ENA primary metagenome ERZ808240 (study PRJEB31516, sample SAMN03275571) | gut metagenome | biome: mammalia-associated habitat; material: feces | host: Papio cynocephalus | place: Kenya | collected 2012-08-06 ...
GCATTACCGGCAAAGAGGCTGTATACGAATTTTCGGAATATATGGAGCTGGATCCGGAGTATATAGAAAAAATAGAAGTTGCGGTATTGGATGACCTTTTTGAAAAAAACAAGGAACAAAAACATACGCTTCTTTCTCTTACGGAAACAGAGAAGATCCGCTCCTGCATGGCATTACTGGACGAAAGCTTTGAAATTGTAGACCTGCCTGCGGAGTATTGTGACGAAGCTCGCTTTACGACTTGGCCGCCATATCAGTTTACCTTTTCCATGTATGACGGAACGGAGCAAAGTTGTGCGGTCAGCGTGATCAATGAGCCATCCAGGATCATCGAGAAAGACGGCGTATACCGGGAAATGCTTACAAACGGTGACGTTTTTACACAGCTCCAAGAAACGTACGGCATGGCTGTCTACCCTTAACAGAACGCTTTAAGCGAAAAAACCCATAGCACTTAGCGGGCACTCGGAACCCAGCAGGAACCGGGTGCTTTGTTTTGCGTGCGGCAAAACGGCGGGAAGCGTGCAGCACACAAATGCCGATAATTCTCCGCATGCGCGGCCTGCCCGGCGCATAAGCTATGAAGAGGAAGCGCATGGCTTTCGATCTGATGAGCGGCAGGGGGGCGGCGGATGAAACTGCTTGAAGAGGTATCGTACGATCTGGATTTTCGCAAACCGCGGGTGATCTGTGAAGCGGGACTGGTGATCATGGAAAACGTGCAATCGATCGTGATGCTGACGGACAGCGCCGTGACGGTGCACAACGGCAGCCGCTATGTCACGGTGGCCGGGGAAAATTTTCTGATCCGGGAGATCTGCGAGGGGAGACTGGCGATTGAGGGCAAGATTCAAAAAGTGGAATTTTTATAGCGACCGGGTCGAAGTCCGTATTGAAGGATTTCAGATCGGCAAGCTTCTGGACACCGCCGCGAAAAACGGGATCCTGCTGCGCGGCGTGCGCGTGCATGCGGAAACAGAAGCACAGGCCGAGATCGCGTCCTGCGACTTAAACCGCTTAAAAAAACTCGGCGGAGCGAGATACCGCATTACCGTGCAGAAACGGCAGGGCGGCGTTTATCGGGCACGCCGGATGCGCAAGCGGCCGGTACTGCTGCTGGGGATCTTTTTGGCGGCGGCGATCGTGGTCGGAGAATCCTTTTTTGTCGCGGCGATCGAGGTCGACGGTTACCGCGCGATCCCGGAATCCGAACTGCGTGCCTGCCTTGCGGAATCCGGCGTTCGGGAGGGTGTCTATCGTCCGGGCATTGACTGGGAAAAGGCGGAAGCGGCGGTGTTCGCGCGCTTCCCGCAGATCATGTGGGTGCGCCTGGTCTACGATGGCAGACTGGTACGGCTAGAGGTCGCGGAGACCGGCCATAAGATCATCCGTGGGGAAACAGAGCTCTCGGCGGAAGAGGAAGGTCTGTTTATCCCGGCGCCCGAGGAACGGGGCGGCTGCTGCGACATCGTGGCCGCCCGCAGCGGCTATATCGAGAGTATCGACCCGGTCTGGGGCGACGCGATGGCGGAGCCGGGCGACTATGTCAAGAAAGGGCAGGTCCTGATCCGCGGGCAGATCCCGATCGAGCCGACCACGTTCGAGGAAAACGCGCCGAAAGAGTATTATGTGCGCGCGCAGGGCGAGGTTTGGGCGCGCGTGCCGTATCGGCTGACCTTCCGGCAGGAGCGGTATCTGCGCGGCGCGCAGGCTGCGGGCGAGCAGACCGGGCAGGCAGAGCAGGGCGGGGTGCAAGACAGTTGGGGTGCAGAGGACAGCGCGCAGGGCAGCGAGCAAGGAGTCCGGGGCGCAGAGGACAGTACGCAGAGCGGCACGGCGGTGGTTTTAGACCGGGTCGAAAAGAGTCCAAAACAGGCGAAAGCGAAGGCCGAACAGCAGATCCGCATCTGGGCCAAAGAAAATTTGCCGGAAAACGCTGAAATTGTAAAGAAAAGTTTGAATTTTACGCAAAAAGAAAATATAATAGAAGTAGGTGTGACCTTAGAGGTCCGCCAACAAATCGGAAAAGAACAGGAGATTGAATTTGGAACGCAAAATTCAGATCAGCAGCGAGATTGACCGCACAGAGCTTTTTGGCAATCTGGACGTCAACCTCAATCTCATTCAAGAAGCGACCGGCGTCGAAATGATCCAGCGGGAGGATGACCTCATCCTCAAAGGTGATCGGGAAGACACGCTGGAAGCAGCCGAAGCGTTGCTCGGCGAACTGAGCAGCATTCTGGAAAACGGAGAAAAACTGGATAAGCAGAAAGTCCTCTACGTCATCAGCCTCAAAAACGAGGGCGTGTCCTATCGGGAAAGCAAGGTGAACCGGGACGTGATCTGCTTTACGCATAACGGGCGACCGCTCAAGCCGAAGACCATCGGACAGAAATCCTATGTCGACAGCATCCGCAAGAAGGATGTGGTGTTCGGGATCGGACCGGCCGGCACCGGCAAGACCTATATCGCCGTCGCGATGGCGGTCAACGCCTACAAAAATAAGGAAGTGCAGAAGATCATTCTGGCGCGGCCGGCTGTGGAAGCGGGCGAACGTCTGGGCTTCCTGCCGGGTGACCTGCAGGATAAAGTCGATCCATATCTGCGTCCGTTGTACGACGCGCTCTACGATGTGCTCGGCCGGGACGCGGCGCTCCGGCTCAAGGAAAAGGAGGCCATTGAGGTCGTGCCGCTGGCTTATATGCGGGGACGCACCCTCGACAATTCCTTCATCATACTGGACGAAGCGCAGAACACGACGCGCGAGCAGATGAAGATGTTTTTGACCCGTATGGGTTTCGGCTCCAAGGTCGTGGTGACCGGCGACGTGACGCAGATCGACCTGCCGCGCGGCAAAAAGTCCGGACTGGTGGAGGCGGAGCGTGTGCTCAAACATGTCAGAGACATTGATTTCTGCTACCTGAAAGATACGGATGTGGTGCGGCATGAACTGGTCAGAAAGATCATCAACGCTTATGAGCAGTTCTACCGGAAGCATCCGGAGGAACTGCAGGAGGAACGATAGATGGAACTATATGTTGAAGAGGGACAAGTTGTAACCGAAGAGATCCTTGCGAAAATGATACGGGCGGCAGAGTACGCCGTCGAAAGCGAAGACATTTTCGGACTGGAACCTGCGCGCTGTGAGATCAGCGTGACCTTTGTGCAGCCCGATGAGATCCAAAGCCTGAACTTGGAATACCGCGGCATCGATCGCGTGACCGACGTTCTGTCTTTCCCTCAGTTTGCGGATCTTGCGGAGGAACTGCCGGAAGTCGGAGAGATCTGCTTAGGCGATGTGGTCATCTGCAAAGACCGGGCTGCGGAACAGGCCAGAGAATTCGGACATTCCTTTGAACGGGAGGTCATTTATCTGTTCGTGCACAGCGTGCTGCATCTTTTGGGGTACGATCACGAAGCAGAAGACGACAAAAAACTCATGCGGGCAAGGGAAGAAGAGATCATGACTTATATGGGGATCCCGCGCGAAGCGGTGTCAGAACAGGAGGCATAAAATGATGTACAGAGATTTATTTTTCATGGCCAAGGAAATGCTACCGCGGGCGTACGCACCGTTTTCAAAGTTCCGGGTGGGCGCGGCGCTGCTGACCAAGGACGGAGAGGTTTTTACCGGCTGCAATGTGGAAAATTCCTCCTTTGGCGCGACGATCTGCGCGGAGCGGACCGCGTTTGTCAAGGCAATCTCCGAGGGCAGTATGGAATTTGAAGCGATCGCTATCGTCAGCTCCGATGGAACGGCTTGGCCGTGCGGCATCTGCAGACAGTTTATGAAAGAGTTCTGCGACGATGACTTTAAGATCATCTCCGGCGATGATGAAGAAAATCTGCGTGTTTATACCATGGAAGAGATCCTGCCGGAGGGCTTCCGGCTGTAGCGGCACGAACCGCGCGCCGCTACAGCCGCGCTCTGCGCAGTGCACCGCGGAAGGAAAAACGAAAGGAAATATAGATTGAAAACAGGATTTATAGGAATTATCGGACGGCCGAACGTCGGCAAGTCGACACTGCTCAACGCGATCCTCGGAGAAAAGATCGCCATCACGTCCAGCAAGCCGCAGACGACCCGCAACACAATCCGCGGCATTTATACGGACATTCCGGAGGGGGATCACGACAAAGGCGTGCAGATGGTATTCATCGACACCCCCGGCATCCACAAGCCGCACAGCAAGCTCGGCGAACTGATGACGGAGTCCGCCGTCAACACGTTCAAGGAAACAGAAGTGGTACTGTTCCTGGTCGACAGCAAGCTGGACAAAGGACCGGGAGATCGCTACATCCTCAATATGCTCAAGGAGGTTAAGACCCCGAAGATCCTCATCATCAACAAGATCGATCAGATGAGTCCGGAGGACTTTCAGATGATCTATGAGGAATACCATCGGCTCGGCGTCTTTGACGATATCTTCGGCATCTCCGCGCTAGAGGGCAAAAACGTCGACAAACTGCTCCTGCGCCTGCGGGATTTTCTTGAGGAGGGACCGATGTACTTCCCGGAGGACATGGTGACCGACCATCCGGAACGTTTCATCGTCAGCGAGATCATCCGCGAAAAGGTGCTTTTGTATCTGGAGGACGAGGTACCGCACGGCGTGGCGGTCGAGATCGAGCAGTATAAAGAGGAAAAGAACCTGACGCGCATCAGCGCCGTCATCTACTGCGAGCGCAAGTCGCACAAAGCCATCATCATCGGCAAACAGGGACGCAAGCTCAAAGGTATCGGCAAGAGCGCGCGGCTGGAGATTGAAGCCCTGCTGGGTAGCAAGGTTTATCTGGAGCTTTGGGTCAAGATCAAGGAAAACTGGCGGGATTCCGATTTTGCTTTGTCCAATTTCGGGTATAAAGAGATGTAGGTGATCACATGCTTACCGATACAGAAGCCATCGTCCTGCGGCAGGTCCGGACCGTCAACGGGCGGCGTATGCTGCTGCTGTTTTCGCGAAAATACGGCAAGATCAGCGTCGGCAGCAATCTTGCGGAGGGCGGAAAAAACAAGTCGGCCTTGCCGCAGCGGCCGTTTACCTACGGAAACTATGAGCTGTTCAAGTCGCGGGAAACCTACAATCTGAACCATGCGCAGGTTCTCAAGAGCTATTACGGGATCGGCGAGGATCTGGATAAATACATGGCGGCGTCCTATGTGCTGGAGCTGACGGAGAAGCTGCTGGCGGACGAACTGCCGCAGCCGGCGCTGTTCCGGCTGCTGCTGGAGTTTCTGGACGCGTTGGAGACGCGCAGCAAAAAACAGGAAACGCTGGTAGAAGCCTATATCGTCAAGGTGATCGCGGCACTGGGAACGATGCCACAGCTTGACGGATGCAGCGTATGCGGAAAATCAGGCGCAAACCGGTATTTCAGTGTCGAAGAGGGTGGGATGATCTGTGCGGACTGCGCACGGAATCTTACGCAGAACAACAACAAAGAAACATTGATTTATGATACAAACTTTGATATAGTAAATATATTAAAATATTTTCGGAAAGAATCTTTCAGCGCCTTTGCAAAGATCGCACTGGAGGATGAAATATTTCAAAAGCTCCACGCGATCCTGAGAAGCTGGTTGGCCTATCATTTCGGCGTGGAAAAATTAAAAAGCGAAGACTTTTTACAAAGTCCGCTAACTTGATTAAGGAGGTATTGAAATGGAAATCACATTAGAAAAAATCGAACTGGTCAAAGACAGAACCGGCGTATCCTACAAAGAGGCGAAGGAAGCACTCGAAGCCGCTGACGGCAGCGTGGTCGACGCGATCATCGCCATCGAAGAAACGGTTGATGTAAAACCGGGAACAAAAGCAAGTGATTTTGCCGCGGAAATCGTGGAAAAGATCAAAGAACTCGTAAAAAAGGGGAATGTTTCCAAGATCACCATAAAAAAGGATGACGCAACAATCGTCAATGTTCCGGTCAATGTCGGTGTCGTAGGGGCGATTGTGGCACCTTGGGGTGTGATCGCGGCAGCGGTTGCGGCGTTTGGATTCAAGTGCCGGATTGAGCTGACGACGACAGACGGCAAGGTGATCGACATCACCGGCAAAGCGGAAAACTTCGCCAGCGACGCCAAAGAAAAAGGCTCTGTGGTCTTTGACGGGTTGATGGCAAAGGGAACCGATGTTGTCAACAATGTCAAGGAAAAGGCGCCGAACGTGGTCAATGATGTCGTGGAAAAAGGAACGGAGACCTATAACACGCTTAAAGACGCTGCAGCCGACAAGTATCACGAATTCAAGGCAAAAAGGGAAGAGAACGACGCGGGAGCGGAGGAATCAGATGCCGAAAACTGGGAAGCATTTTGGGAAAAAGCAGAACATTTCTGCGATAATCTCGGCGACACCGTCGGCAATGCGGCTGCCGCAGCTGCCGAAAAGGCCGGGGAAGCCGTGGAGAAGATCAGTGATTCCGTAGAAGATACCTGCGAAGACGTCAAAGAGACCATCCACGAAAAGGCAAATGAAAAAAGCGGATTCTGGAGCATTTTCTCCGGTAAGAAAAAAGAAGAGAATAAAGAACCGCAAAAAAACGAAGCAGAGGACAAAACCGCAGAAGCTGCGCCGGAAACCGCCGCAGCGGAGAAAGCATCCGAAGCTCCGGATGAAAAATAAAAGCAAAAAAGAAAGATAGGTAGGTTGAGTGAACATGAGCGATGTAAACAGAGAAGTAACAATGGAAAAAATCGTTGCCCTTGCCAAGAACAGAGGGTTTGTCTATCCGGGTTCCGAAATTTACGGTGGCCTGGCCAATACATGGGATTACGGCCCGCTGGGCGCAGAACTGAAAAAGAATGTCAAAAACGCCTGGTGGAGAAAGTTTGTACAGGAATCCAAGTACAACGTCGGTCTCGACGCGGCGATCCTGATGAACCCGCAGACATGGGTGGCATCCGGACACGTGGGCGGATTCTCCGACCCGCTGGTAGACTGCAAGGCCTGCAAATCCAGATTTCGGGCGGACAAACTCATTGAAGATTATCATGCAGCCAACGGTATGCCTGAGATCGTCGTCGACGGCTGGAGCAATGAAGAACTCGAAAAGTACATCGCCGAGCACCACATTCCCTGCCCGGAATGCGGCAAGACCGATTTCACCGGTATCCGCCAGTTCAACCTGATGTTCAAGACCTTTCAGGGCGTAACCGAGGACTCCAAGTCCGAATTATATCTGCGTCCGGAAACGGCACAGGGCATTTTCGTTAACTTCAAGAATGTACAGAGAACCTCCCGTAAGAAGATCCCGTTCGGCATCGGACAGATCGGTAAATCGTTCCGTAACGAGATCACGCCGGGCAATTTCATTTTCCGTGTACGTGAGTTCGAGCAGATGGAACTGGAATTCTTCTGTGAACCGGGGACCGATCTGGAATGGTTCGACTATTGGAGAAGCTTCTGCCATAACTGGCTGCTCTCCTTAGGCATCAAGGACGAGAATCTCAGACTCCGTGACCACAGCCCGGAAGAGCTTTGCTTCTATTCCAAAGCGACCACGGACTTTGAATTCAAGTTCCCGTTCGGCTGGGGCGAACTCTGGGGCGTTGCCGACCGTACGGACTATGACCTGACGCAGCATCAGAACACCTCCGGACAGGATTTGACCTATTTCGACCAGGATAAGAATGAACACTATATCCCTTACGTGATTGAACCGTCGCTTGGTGTGGAAAGAAGCGTACTGGCATTCCTGTGCAACGCTTATCATGAAGAGGTTCTGACGGATGCGAACGGCAAAGAAGACGTACGCGTGGTCATGAAATTCCATCCGGCTCTTGCGCCGTTCAAGGCAGCGGTTCTGCCGCTGGCCAAGAAGCTGGCTCCGGTTGCGGAACCGATCCACGAGGAACTTTCCAAGTACTTCATGGTCGATTACGACGCGGCAGGTTCAATCGGTAAACGATACAGAAGAGAAGACGAGATCGGAACGCCGTTCTGCATTTGCGTCGACTTTGACACGGAAGCTGACGGCTGCGTAACCATCCGTGACAGAGACACGATGGAGCAGGTTCGGATCCCGGTTTCCGAAGTTCGTTCCTATATTGAGGAAAGATTATCATTTTAATGACAGAAGTGGAGCAACATGAAGAAATTCGTCTACTCATTTAATGAGGGCTCAAAGCAGATGCGGGATCTGCTCGGAGAAAAAGGAGCGAATCTCGCGGAAATGAGCAGAATCGGTCTGCCGGTTCCGTTTGGCTTTACGATCACCACGGAGGCTTGCAGCCGCTATTATGAGGAAAACAAGACGATCGCAGATGATATTCGCGCCGAGATCGCAGAAAAAATCCGGGATCTGGAGCACGTAACCGGAAAAACGTTCGGGAGCAGGGAAAACCCTCTGCTGGTTTCCGTGCGCTCCGGTGCCGCGGTTTCCATGCCCGGCATGATGGATACGGTTTTGAATCTCGGTCTCAACGATGAAAGTACGGAAGGGCTGGCATTGTTGACCGGCAGCCGGAGATTCGCGTTGGACAGTTATCGTCGCTTCATCCAGATGTTCGGGGATGTCGTACTCGGCATCCCCAAAGCGAAATTTGACCGCATCTTTGATGGTCAGAAAGCAAAAACCCATGCAAAATTTGATGTCGATCTGACAAGTGAAGATCTGGAGGCTGTGATCCGCGCCTACCGGAAGATGGTCGAAGCGGAAAGCGGAAAGCCGTTTCCGCAGGATCCGAAGCAGCAGCTGCTGGCGGCAATCCAGGCGGTCTTTCGCTCCTGCAACAACGATCGGGCGATTCTGTACCGCAGACTGAATGGGATTCCGGCGAAGATCGGCACGGCAGTCAACGTACAGTCGATGGTATTCGGCAATATGGGTGATGCCTCAGGCACCGGCGTAGCGTTCACACGCAATCCTGTGACCGGTGAAAATAAAATTTACGGTGAATTTCTTGTAAACGCGCAGGGAGAGGACGTGGTAACCGGTATCCGGACGCCGCTCGGCATTGAGAAGATGGTAGACTACTTCCCGGAAGCCTACAAGAGCTTTATCCGCATCGCGGAACTTCTGGAAAAGCATTATAAGGATATGCAGGACATGGAGTTCACGATCGAAAACCATAAATTATACATGCTTCAGACTCAAAGCGGCAAACGCACCGCACAGGCCGCGGTCAAGATTGCGGTGGATATGGTGCAGGAAGAGCTGATCGATAAGAAGACAGCGATCACCAGGATCGAACCGCAGCAGATCGACCAGCTGCTACATCCGACCTTCGAGCCTGCGCAGGTTGCCGCGGCGCATGTGATTGCCAAAGGTCTTGCGGCATCACCGGGCGCGGGCTGCGGCAAACTCTGTTTTACGGCGGAGGATGCGGAAGCGGCCGCTGCAAAAGGACAAAAGGTTCTGCTGGTCAGAGAGGAGACTTCACCGGAAGATCTGGTTGGAATGGTTGTGGCTGAAGGCATACTGACAGCCAGAGGCGGCATGACCAGTCATGCGGCGGTTGTCGCACGCGGGATGGGCAAGTGCTGTGTCACGGGCTGTTCAGACATCCGCGTCAGCGAAACGGAACGGACGCTGACGACAGCGGACGGCAGGGTTTATCACGAGAACGATTACCTTTCTCTCAACGGCAATACCGGCGAGGTCTATACAGAGCGGCTCAAAACGGTTGCGCCGACGCTTTCCGGTGATTTCGAGACCGTGATGGAATGGGCGGATGAACTGCGGGAGCTGAAAGTCAGAGCCAATGCAGACAATCCGCGGGATGCCAGGCAAGCCTTGGAATTCGGCGCCGAGGGCATCGGGCTCTGCCGAACGGAGCATATGTTCTTTGCGGAAGAACGGATCCCGGCGATCCGTCGGATGATCCTTGCGGATACGCCGGAGGAAGAAGCCGAAGCCCTTGAGGCGATTCGTCCGCTCCAACAGAAGGATTTCAAGGAGCTGTTCCTTGTGATGGGGGACAGACCGGTCACGATCCGGCTTCTGGATCCACCGCTACACGAATTCCTGCCGCAGACGAAAGCTGAGATCGCGGAGGTGGCGGAGATGATGGGCGTCAGCGTCGAAAAGCTGGAAGCCAAGGCCTCCGAACTGCGTGAAATCAATCCGATGCTGGGACATCGCGGCTGCAGACTGGCCGTGACCTCACCGGCGATCGCGATGATGCAGACCGAAGCCATTATCGGCGCGGCGCTGGAGGTAAAGCAGGAAACCGGCAATGATTTGGTGCCGGAGATCATGATCCCGCTGGTTGACAGTGAAGCCGAGCTAAAGGATGTGAAGCGAACGATTGTACAGACTGCGCAGCGCTGCATCCGGGAGGCGGATATCCCATTGAGCTATCTGGTCGGAAGCATGGTGGAAACGCCGCGCGCGGCGCTCATCGCGGACGAGCTTGCCAGGGATGCGGAGTTCTTTTCCTTTGGCACAAACGATCTGACGCAGATGACCTATGGCTTATCCAGAGATGACACGGGCAAGCTGATCGAAACCTATCAGAAGCGGGAAATCTTCCAAGATGACCCGTTCCGCACGTTGGATACCGACGGCGTCGGTAAGCTGATCGAGATGGCAGTAAAACTGGGCAGGCAGACAAGACCGAAGATCAAACTGGGGATCTGCGGTGAGCAGGGCGGTGATCCAAAAACGGTTCGGTTCTGTTATCAGATCGGACTGCAGTATGTATCTTGTTCTCCATTTCGGGTTCCAGTCGCCAGACTGGCAGCGGCGCAGGCCGCGGTTCGAGCCGAGCAGGATGCGAACGAATAGCGGCGGAGGCAGGGATTGCAAAGATAGCAGCTACTGTGCTTAAAAGCCGCCTATATCATAAAGCGACAAGTGCGCCCCCCCTGTGCGGGCGCACTTTTGAAAAGGAGACAAACGAAAAAGGGGGCGAAGAATGGAAGCATTAGGGGAAACAACCTTCGGTAATGTGTTGATGACATTTTTGATTTCGATGGTTCCGGTACTGGAACTGCGGGTGGCGATCCCCGCGGGCGTGATCGCGGGGCTGGATATTAAGATCGCTTTGCTAACCGCGGTGATCGGCAATCTGGTGCCGATCCCGTTTATCATTGTCTTTATCCGCAAGATCTTCAAATGGATGCAGACCAAAAGTGAACGGCTCGCAAAGATTGTCAAACATTTTGAGGATCAGGCGGAGAGCAAAAAGGCACAGGTCCTGCGCTATGAATTTTGGGGGCTGATGATCTTTGTAGCCATCCCGCTTCCGGGCACCGGCGCATGGACCGGCGCCTTGATCGCCGCTATGCTGGACATGCAGCTGAAACGCGCGTTCCCGGCCATCGCCGCAGGCGTTCTGGCCGCCGCCACGATTGTCACCATCCTTACCTATGGTGTCAGTTCGCTGGTGTAGACACGCTGATCGAACAGCTTACAGGGATTACAGCTTCACGCGAAGTGAAAAAACGCAAAGAATCTTGAGAATTAGGACAAAAGTGCAGGGCGCCCGCCCGGATCCGAAAAGGATCCGGGCGGGCGCCCTTGTTTCCATAAGTACCTAGGAATATTCAAACGTGATTACGAAGAAGCGAATTATGCCGCTTGGTTCTTTTCGATGTTTTTTTTGAGCTGCACTTCCGGTTCGGTCGGCATCTTGAAGAACGGTACGAATCTGTCCAGACCGGTAAAGGTTAAGATCAGAAGGGAAATGACTGCGATCCAAGCCATGAAGTTGAACTTGATGAAATCAAGGTTCGTCAGCGAAACCAACGGATATACGCCGGCAGCAATACCTACGTAGAAACCAAGGTAAACGTGCCAAGGAATCAGCTGGGAACCGAATACGCCCATGGCGTCGCCGAAGGTTGCGTTTCTCAGTTTCAGCTTATATGCAGCTTCTTCGGTTTCGCATACAACGTTCTCTTCGGTGACCTGCTTGATAACCGGTCCGATGGTAACGATCTGTGCCATTTCGTCAGCCAGCGCAGCATTGCCGAGTAAGGAAAGCACTGCGTTCCAGCCGAGCAGATGTCTGACCTTTTTGGAAAGCTTCTGGATCAGTGCAGCCAGAGGCGCAAACGCGTCCATCAGCTGCATAACACCGCCGAATGCTGCGACCCACATCATCATCGGAACAACCCAGGCACCTGCATCCTCTACACCTGCGTAGAAGAAATCATCCAGAAATTCCTGTAAATTGCAGGATGTGCCTGCGAAGAGACCGAGAATGTAGGAAGAAACGATACCGGAACCGATGCAGGCAAAGGTGTTTACACCCAGGATCGCCAGTACGATAACCAGGATCAGCGGAATGACCATGTACAGCGCAACACCGTCAGCAACCTGGTTTAAGAGGTCGATAGCTGCCGGACGTTCCTGCTCGAGGAATGCGTAGATCTCCGGCGTGATGTTGTCCATAACGGTAGACGCATCACCGGTACCGTTCAGCCCCATCACGGATGCCGCAACAAAGAAGGCAATCGCTGCCAAAATTAAGCAAGAAACAGACCAAACACCCTGATGGCGAATACGGTCGGTAACCTGTACGCCCTGAATACCGGAGGATACAATCGTTGTATCGGATATCAGACCGATGTTGTCGCCGAAGCAAGCACCGCCGGCGATCGCGCAGACCGTCAGATAGATGTCGCCGCCGACAATGTGCGAAAGCCACAGGAAGATCGGTGCGCAGGCCGCGAATGTACCCCAGGACGTACCGGTCGCTACAGAAAGCACGCCGGTGCAGATTAGGCCGACACAGGCAACGGTTTTAGCGGTTACGCCGAGTTTCAACGCGATATTGACAACGGATGCGCCGACGCCGAAGCTCATGAAGCAGTTTGCCATAACATAGGCCAGCATCAGAATGAAGAGCGCAACGAGGATGTTGCTGACCGACTTCATAGCGGCATCCAGGCATTCCTGCCATTTTTTCTTTTCCACAAGCATGGCGATGATAACAGCTGCCAGGAAAGCGATCGGAGCCGCAACCATGGCGTCCTGTCCCTCTAGCAGCTGACCCTTGCCGCAGATCATCAAGCCTGCCAGCACAAAGACCGGCACAAATTTGAGAATTGCTTTTACAACTTTCATTTAATTTCTCCTTTGAGTTTGATTAAGAATAATAATTTCACAAATAGAATATTTAGCAAAGATCGTGCCAAAGAACGAAAAAGAAAGCAAAAGAAAGAAAGACTGAAATTGCATAGCTTGTATACATTATTTTTTTGTGTGACAAAGTTAAGATGCAGAACGAGAACCAAAAATGGGTCTGAAACATGAAAAAAAACCAAAAACGGGTCAAAACGCCTTGACAAAAAAACAAAATCGAGTATACTCAATAGAGTGCCGCGCATAAAGTGCGCGGCACGCCGAACAGCTGAGATAGAGAAGACAGAAAAGGATAGTATATTATATGAAAAACTCAGGAACCGACCGTGCGCTGGAACCGAAAGGCAGTCTGACCGTAACTGCTTGGAAAATTGACAATGACCGGACGCTCCGGACAAAGGAACTGCGCATTGCGGTAGATCAGATTTCTATAGAACGTGACAGTCTTTTACAGATCTGCAGTATTTGTGAATATGACGAAGAAAAAATAAAGGAAAAGATTTTTAAGATTGTGCGAGAACGCGGAAAACTGCAAAATCCCTATACCGAAAGCGGCGGTTTGTTTTCGGGAATCGTCGAAGAGATTGGGGAGGGGCTTACAGATTGCGGATTCAAGCCCGGCGACCGTGTCATCAGTCTGACAACCATGGCGGCATTGCCGCTTTACCTGGAATCCATCCAGAGCATTGACTATGAATATGGATTGCTGCGCTGCAGCGGTTATGTGATTTGCTTTGAAGCCACCGTACTCAAAGAAATCAATCAATTCGAACCGAATCAGATCAAAACTCTTTTGCGCGCATTGGACGAAGAAGGCAGCTTTTATGGGATCAGCACCGAGCTTGCGGGGATGCGGGCGGATAACGGCATCATCATCGGCAACAGTCTGGTCGAGATTGTCCTGTACGCGCGCATGCTCAAAAAGCGTAACCCGGAAATGACCGTTACCTGTCTGTTTGAAAGCAGCCGCGGCGGCAGCGTGCAGACAGAGAAAGCCGCGCTTTTGGAGGCGATCGGCAGTCTCGTTTCCGACGCGATGTTTTTGCCGATGAGCCTGCCGGTTGAGACCGCGAAACGTGTACAGGAAGCACAGCATGGCCGCGATGTGGACGTGGTCATCAACCTGGAAGAGATCAAAGGCTGTGAAAGCGTCGCGGCACTGATCGTGCGTCCCGGCGGATTAGTCTGCCATACGAACATTGGCAACGCCTACTCCCAGAGCATGCTGATTGCGGACAGCCTCGGCAAAGAGGTCATCAACTACGCACTCGATGGCATCTATGCCAACACCTTTGAATATGCGCTACAGCTTGTCAGCGAGACCGAAAACGTGTTTCGCAGCCTGGATGCATTTTACCACAAAATCAATATTGACCATATCAAGAAGCGCAAGGCGTCGCTTGTCAAAACAGAACGCACACAGACGGCAGCCAAACAGATCGACGGCTTCCTTTATCTGAGTCCCGTTACGGAGAATATGGTCGAGGAGGTTCTGAATGTTGCGCAGTACGACTGCAACCTCATCATTCAGGGTGAGACCGGCGTCGGCAAGGAGAAGGTCTTTGACTTGATCCAACAGAACAGCCCGCGCAGATCCCAACCATGTGTAAAGATCAATTGCGCCACGATCCAGGAAAATCTGGCGGAGTCGGAGTTTTTTGGCTACGAAAAGGGCTCGTTTACCGGTGCGTCGACGACCGGCAAGGAAGGCTATTTTGAAATCGCTAACAACGGTACCCTCTTCCTTGACGAGATCGGATCTCTGCCGTTGGTCATGCAGTCCAAGCTTCTGCGCGTTTTGCAGGAAAACAGCTTTTACCGTGTTGGCGGTACCACACCGAAGAATGTGGACGTGCGCGTGATCTGTGCGAATAACATTCCGCTGCGCAAGCTGGTGAATGAGGGAAAATTCCGCGAGGATCTGTATTACCGTCTGAACATCTGCTGTATCAACGTACCGCCGCTGCGGGAACGACCGGAAGATATAGATTGTCTGGCGAACGCTTTTATCCGCCATTACAGTCAGAAATACGGGATTGAAAAAACTTTCACGACCGAAGCCTATCGCAAGCTGGAGGAATACCACTGGCCGGGCAATGTACGCGAATTGGAAAACACGGCACATCGTCTCTACATCAGCGAGCGTACGCAGCAAATTGATGCCGACGCAGTTGATGAACTTCTGAATGTGAATGTTTACAACGAAAGTATGATCGACCTCAAAAAAGAATTCCGCCGCGGAGACTCGATCGATTTCAATAAGATCATGGATGAGCAGGAAAAAAAGCTCATCGCCTATGCGCTTAAAAAAGAAGGCACTACGCGCCGAGCGGCAGAATTTCTCAATATACCGCAGACAACGCTCGCACGCAAAAAGATCAAACATCAGCTGTAGTATCAGACGGAGCGATTTGATAAATCCACACAACAAAAATCCGAGGTGTATAGAACACCTCGGATTTTTGGCTTTTACTTTATATTCTTTATTTAACCTGATTATGGGTTGAATTCTTTGCTTCTTTTTTATGGATAGCTGCAGAAAGTTCTGCTTACTTCATGATCCAGGTCTGGATCTTGAAGTCCTGACCGGCTTCCTTGAGGGTTTCAAATCCGGCGATAATGGTTGCCTGGATTTCGTCTTCTGTAAAATCGCGATAATCACGCTTTGCGATATTTCGCATCGCTTCCGCAACCATTTCCGTTGCTGTTTTCGGATCCATGCCGTTATAAGGAACGGTGCTGATTGCTTCATTGAAAGCATTATCTAAAAGTTCTTTTTTGTTTGCCATAATGCGTACCTCCGTTTTTTTATACATCTTTTTTCTATTTTATTTTCTGGGTTTCTGCTTTGCATCCCCTTTGCGCTTATACAAAGCAAAAGACGTGCCAACTTTTGGTTTGCAGAAAAAAGTAATAAAAAATAGAGAAAAAACGCAAAAAATGAGCGAATTTTCTGTGAAACAAAACTAAAAACATAAAAAATAGAAAAAGAAAGAACCATATTTGAGTCATAAAAATCTAAAATGACCCGAATATGGTTCTAATTTTATATTTGATCCATTCGAAAAGCGCGTCGTAAATTTATTCGATCGACTTGAGCGATTCTGCCATATTGATCTTATCCAGACGGAAGTACATCGCGAAGTTGACAATCAGGGCAAAGACAAACGTCATCGCCACGGCCAGAAGATAACTCAGCGGCTCGATATGCACATCAAAGCTCAGCAGGTCGATCTGAATCTGATCCATGACAAACGAATGAAACCATTTGCCGACCGGAATGCCGATCAACGCGGAGATTGCCGTGAGTACAAAGTTTTCCCGGAAAACATAGGCATTTGTTTCACTCGGATAGAAGCCGAGCACCTTGAGTGTGGCAATTTCACGGATCCGTTCGGTAATGTTGATGTTCGTCAGATTATACAAGACGATGAACGCCAGTGCGCCGGCACATGCCATGACCAGAGCAATGACATAATCGAGGCTGGTCATCATGCTGTTGACACGGTCACGCATATCCTGTGTAATGCTGACGGAGGCCACGTGACGTGCGTTCATCAGCTCCGCGCCGTCCGCGTGTGGATCCGTTACGATGCCGTCCGCGTTGCGATGCCCGATGACATAAGCGGTATTGATTTCCGGCTCGCCCCACTGGCTGCGGTAGGTATCCAGGTCAATATAAACGTAATTATACACATGATTTTCACACATCGCCGCAATGACCAGATGCATCTCCCGCATGTCGCTGTCATAAACGGTGAGCGTATCGCCGACCGATAATTTCAGGTTTTCGCCGAGATTCTTGTTGATGATACAATGTCCGTCTGTCGGATAATCTAGCGGCGTATCGCCGTCCTTGAGTGTGATGAAGTCCGCAATCGAATCAGCCGGATCGGCAACGATCATGTTGACAGACTTGACCTGCGAGCCGATGTGCACATCGACGGAAAGCGTGTTCAGGAAAAGTACCTCGCCGAGAACGTCCTGATTCTTTTCGCAGAAGGATTGCTGCTCCGCTTTGCTGAGACTGCGGTCAAAGGTAACGGTATAGTCATTGTGGAAAATCTCATCATACTGCACGGAAATGATGTTTTTGATGGAGTCGGACAGACCCATGGCGGTGATCAGGAGTGCTGTGCAGCCACAGATGCCGAGCACCATCATAAAGAAACGCTTTTTGTAGCGAAAAATGTTCCGCAGACAGACCTTGTGCAGGAATTTCAGCCGGTTCCAAATGAACGGCACGTGTTCCAACAGGATGCGCTTACCAAGAGCCGGAGCCTTCGGTCGGATCAGTTCCGCCGGGACATTGGCCAATTCCGCGTAGCAACAGTAAACGGTCGTGCCCACGCAGCAGAGAACTGCCGCGAGGATCGAAAGCAGACCCAACCTCCAGTTGATCACGTAGAGCAAATCTGCGAAGTCATACATCATGCCGTAAGCCGTCCAGATGACAGACGGAAAAAGGAAGATTCCTCCGAAAAAGCCGATCAGACCACCTGCCAGTGAGGCACTGCCGGAGTAGAAGACATATTTGCCGAGAATGCGCCCCTTGCCGTATCCGAGTGCCTTGAGCACGCCAATCTGCGTGCGCTGTTCGTCGATCATTCGCGTCATGGTCGTCATACAGACCAGCGCGGCAACCAGGAAGAAGAAAATCGGGAAGACCTTGGCGATGGAATCCACGATGCTGGTATCGTTGTCAAAGCAGACATAGCCGATGTTGGTATCACGCCCGAGCACGTAGGTCTTCGGATTTTCGATATCGTCAACCTTTTTATGTGCATCTTCGATCTCGGCTTCCGCATCGGCGACTTTTTTCTTGCCTTTTTCCAGATCCTTGCGACCATCCGCAAGCTCTTTCCGGGAGTTCTGCAACTCTTTATGGCCGTCCGCCAGCTTGGCATAGCCGGATTCCAACTGCTTTTCGCCGGCTTCGATTTGCGCTTTCGCATTCGCGAGTTTTTTCGCGGTCGCTGCAAACTGTGCGTCAGTCTGTGTCTTGGCCTGCTCGTACTGCGCGAGATACTGCTCATAGTAAGGTGTACCGGCAGCGGCTTCGATCTGCGCTTTCTGCGCGTCCAGCTGCGCATATGCATCGCTCTTTTGCGATTGATAGTCGGCATAGTTCTTTTCGTAATCCTTGCGGGATTGTGCCAGTTCTTTTTTGGAAGCATCCAGTTTTTTCTGATTCGCGTCTAGTTTTTTCTGCCCGTCGCGAATTTTTTGTTCACCGTCGGCAAGCTGTGCCGCCGCGTCGGCGAGTTCGGTTTTGGCGTCACTTAACTTGTCTTCTGCTTCTGCCAGCTTGTCGTTGGCCTCTGCAATGATGTCATCATAGCGGCTGCTTGCGCAGGTCTTCAGCGCGTCGGTCAGCGGCTGCTCCATCGCGTCGGCATTCTGCTTGTATGCATCGGAATAGATCATACCGGTCTCCGCGAGTGTGACATAGATCTCCGTAAACACTTCACTGTCCCAGCCGTCAGCTGGTATGTAAAAATAGGTCGCGACGCTGCCGTTTCCGAGGGAAGTGGAGCCACGCTCAAAATTGAGGTAAAGCGGAGATTCGCAGATTCCCACCAGCTCATATTCATCATAGGCGAACAGATCGCGGGTATCCTGCTTGTTACCGGAAGTGATGCGGATGGTCTTGCCAAGATCCGCTTTCGTAAAATAACGAGCGTCGCCGACGCACTGATTCGGCTCCTCCGGCAGATGACCGGCATCCAGAGCCGGCGTGTTCATGTCGCTGAGCAGGGTGTGAAATTTGGCGACCTTTTCGCCGGTATCGCTTTCGGAGCCGTTTGCGTTATCCTCCAAAAGGAATAGGGCATCGGTGGAATAGCTGCCTCGTGCTTTGTCGACTCCGTCCAGACTTTGGATCTTGGTTACATCTTTTTCTTCCAGACCAAGCGTGGAGATCAATTCAAAATCATAAAAATGATGTTGTGAAAGAAAGGTATTGCCGGTCAGCAGGAAGTCCTCTTTGCAGATCTTCAGTCCGCTGAAAAAACCGACGCCAAGTGCGCAGATTGCCAGAATCGCGATCCAGCGACTGAAACTGTCTTTGATTTCCCGCAGCGTGGCTTTTGTCATAGCATTTTTCATAGGGATGTGACCGCCTTTCTACCATTCGATGGTTTCAACCGGAATGCGGTGTTCATTGCGTTTCACCGAGGAAACGGTGCCGTTCTTGACGTGGATGATGCGATCCGCCATCGGCGCGATTGCGGTATTGTGGGTGATGATGACCACCGTCATACCTGTTTCACGGGCAGTATCCTGCAGCAGCTTCAGGATCGCTTTGCCGGTGTTGTAATCCAGCGCGCCGGTCGGTTCGTCACAGAGCAGGAGTTTCGGGTTCTTGGCCAATGCGCGCGCAATCGCTACGCGCTGCTGCTCACCGCCGGAAAGCTGCGCCGGGAAGTTGTTCATACGATCCGCAAGGCCCACCTTGATCAGAGCTTCTTTCGCATCCATCGGTTTTTTGCAGATCTGCGCCGCTAGGGAGACGTTTTCGAGGGCAGTCAAATTTTGGATCAGATTGTAGAACTGAAACACAAAGCCGATCTCATAGCGCCGATAGGTGGTCAGCTCACGGGCGTTGTACCTGGAAATCTCCGTTCCATCGAGAAAAACTTTTCCTACGGAGAGCGTGTCCATTCCGCCCAAAATATTTAAAAGGGTTGTTTTGCCGGCACCGGACGGACCGACGATGACACAGATCTCGCCCTTTTCGATTTCGAAAGAAGCATCGCGCAGGGCTTCGATCGTGACTTCCCCCATATGGTAGATTTTTTTGACATGTTCAAATTTCACAAAAGGTGCCATAGGTGTTCTGTCTTCCTTTCTCTTGTAGTATGCAATCGCTGTGGCTCCGCAATCGCTGTGTAAGGACATTAGCCCGGTCGCTGAGCGGCTCTGCTGTCGGCGTAGCCTCGGCAATCGCCTTCGCTCGGGCATCTGTCTTACATCAGCTCTGCGTTCGCTGTGGCTCCGCAATCGCTGTGTAAGGACATTATACTACAGGTTTCAATGTTTTAACAGGATGAATCTGTGTTTCCAGGCTGAAAAAATGATGAAAAAGCTGATCATGAGCAGAAACATAGCGGCAAAGGTCAGGTAGTTGACGGTCAGCGGATCGAAAAACTGCGTGAGCGTCAGCAGCGGCACTGCCGACAGTCCGGCAGGAATGGCAGGAAGAACCTGAGCGAATCGTTCATTGAATTCAGAGGGTCCGTACAGGTAATAGACCAGGATCGGCAGCAGAACCGGAAGCATACCGAGCGCGGCACCGACCGCTGTGTATCCGATACGAAGAAAAAGGGGAGCACCATTTTCGAAGCCGAAGCACATGATGGTGACTTCTGTCAGAAAGATGAGCAGCACGCAGCCGCTGTACACGCCCTTGCGATTGATAAAAAGTCCGGACAGCAGTGGAGCGATCAGCAGTCCACCGAACAAAAAAACGGATTCTGCACCGGAAACCGCGGGCAGGCGTTCGCTCTGAGCGTCGTACTGCGCGAGGAAGAGCCCGAAGCTCATCGTAAAGCTGATGATCAGTGCATAAAAAAAGACCTTGCGCGCGCTGCGAGAGCGGAAACGACAGAGGCGCCGCCCGGAAGCCGGTGAGGGCTGTGATCCGTTTTGCAGCAAAAAACGGGGCGGGCGTTCTAAAAAAAACAGCACACCAAACAACATCAGACTAGCGCCAGACAGCAGCGCGGGATAAGTAATCCTTTCCAGGAGTATTTTCCATAGCAGACCGAACGCAAAAATACCGGACCAGACCAGTCCCAGCAGCAGTGTTTTGCTGAAGCGGAACCAGCTGATGATCAAGTTGGCAGGCAGGATCAGTGCCAGTCCGCCGTAACCGAGACCGGCAAGAAGCGATCCCAAAAGCGCAGGCAGACGGTTTTCCTCCGAAATATAGAGAAAAAAGCCGCCGCAGCAGAACAGGACGTACAGGCCGGTCCACAGGCGGAATGGCAACAGGTCGTAGCAGCGCAGAGCAAGCGGTACGCCGACGGTCAAGCCGCAGAGAAATCCCATGGAAAGGACAAAAGAATAATCTATGCATAAAAATCCAGCAAGTGGACTGATGACAAGAAGCAGACCGAGTATGTTTCGGGTTAGGTAAAAAAAGCGTATCACGGGATCCGTATCCTCCAGTTTTGTGCAAGTGTTTCAATCTACTTTTTAGTATGAAGACCACCAGCAATATTATACTTTGCATTTTCTGTTAAATTTTCGTATATACTTTTCAAAATGAGAAAAACGTGGTATGATGAAGAAAATGCACATGAAAGAGATACAAAACGAAAAATCGGAGCGACTTGTATGAAACTATTTTTGGAAACAAAACTCGACGTGATTTTCGATGGAGTCTGGCAGACCAAAGAGATCTTGTTGCTGCTTGCAGCGATCACAATCGGTCTTTTGCTGGTTTTGCTTACCGTACACCTGACTCGACAGACCATAGACAGCCGGAAACTGAGAAAAGACACAATTTTTAGCCATCGAAAGAACAAATACAAGGATGGGATCGGCAAGCGCCGAAACCGAAAATATTGATCATCTATGTATCCCCGCAGAACGCGGGGGTATTTTTTTGCCATTTTGCCTTTTGCCATGCGGAGAGATCACTACCGGATTTTTGCCGACGCAAAAGGTCGAGCACTTCGGAGAGCCGCATCGCTCGAAAAGGTCGCGCCACTCGACAAGGCTGTGCCGGTCAGAATGACTGAGCCGCTCAGAAGAGGTAGCCGTTGGTGTCGCAGCACTGGCAGGCACCCGGTCGGCGGCGGAGCATCGTAGTCGTGCAGGTATTGCCGGTATTGCGGACGCTGCCGCTGACATTCTGCTGTCCGTTCGGGCATTCGCAACTCTGGCTGCAGGAACTGCAGGACTCTTCGCCGGCACATTGTCCGAGATCGTCACAGCAGGTATTTACCTCGTCAGCCTGTAGTGCGAACAGGGTTGGTCGAACAACCTGCAGATGAATACCCGGCGTCAGAACCAGATTGGAGGTGAGCACGACGGACACGGCGTCGGCACAGCCCTCGGTTGTTTCGCTTTCGACTTCCAAAGTCGGGTTCAGCAGCACACCGCAGGCATTGAAGTCGAAGACCAGAGATGGTGCGATGCCGTTGGTCTGGCAAGGAATCTCGACACAGTACATGGCAAAGTTGCTGCTGCCGGTGACGGTGATCGGGAAAAAACCGGAAATGTCGTTTCGTGTTTTCAGTGTCAGCTTGAAATTGCAGTTCTGCTTGCCGTTGGAGACTGTACCCTCCAGAACGATGGTCAGGGAAACTTCCCACGGACCGCCGGCTTCCGCCAGGAAGAAATGGCCGTCGTTGTCACAGGTGATATTGCAAGGACTGCAGCTCCCGCAGCCGCTGCACAGATGGCGGTCGACCGGCGTGCAAGGACACTTCGTGATATCCGGCATGATCCCGCTCAGATCGGCGACATAGCGCCCGTTCTGCAGATAGAGCGCGGAAACCGGGAAACCGTCCACGGTCACGGAACCTGCCGCAAGCGGCCGGGTCTGCGACAGGGTGATCTCGTTGATGACGACGCAGGAATTGGTGACAGTAAATTTGGTATTGCAGTTGATGTCGAAATTGCAACAACTGCAGGTATTACAGCTTCGGCATCCGCAATTTCCGCCGCAGCTGCCGCAATTGCAGCATCCTCCGGAACATCCGCAGCCTGAGCCGCCGGAGCTGCCGCATCCGCATCCGCATCCGCTTTGCTGCGCAGCTCCGCCGATGACCAGATCCTGTGTAAAATTTTCAGTATTTGCTGTCAATGCTGCAATGATCGGACAGGAAAGATCCTCGTTGTCAAAAAAGATTTTATCTAAATAGACCCGGTTCTGCACATTACCGCTGCCGCCCGCATTGCAGGAAGAGCCTGTTTGATTGCCTGATAGATTCATAATGGATTACCTCTTTTCATATTTTGATAGGTACTACAATATATGCGCAGGTGCGGCCATCGGTCACAAGCGCCGCATGGAAAGCAGAATATGGCGTGCACAGCGCGGTAAGAGCCGCACCGCGCAATCTGCCGGGCAGCCGCGCGGGGCAAATCCTCCGGAGCCAGTCCGACGAGAGGCGTGATTTTGCGGCAAGTAGATAAGATACGTCGTTTTTCAGCTACTTATCCACTTTTTCCGGAGATCCGCGAAAACGATGGCGGCGTTTGCCTGCTGTTTCGAGCAAGTTCGATGCTTTTCGATACTATTTGACGTCCTTCGACGTTTTTCTACGAGCAGAGTTAGCTGCGTGAAAGGCTGATGAAGCGACTTTCTATCCTGAATTCCCCTTTTCATACTTTTATTGGAAAAAAGTCGATGCGGCGATGCTCGATTTCGTGGACAAGTAATGCAAAAACCAGTGTTTTTATCTACTTTGCCCATTTTTAACCTGCCCATTTTTAACGTCGTGCGCGGTTCGCTCTCGCGGCGCGAACGGCGCAGCGATCGTCGGCCGTAAGGACTGCTTTCATGGCGGACTCCACGCATGACAAATTCTCCGCGGCTGCGTGCGCAGGAAAAAATTACCGATGCCTTTTGTGGGTATAAAACGTTAAAAATACGATATTTCCTATTGAAAAGTGGTTAAAAGTGGTGTATAGTGGTGATATAACCCGTAGCATAGGGGCGTAGTGTCAGTATTTATGGATGGGAGGAGGTCGAGCATCGTGTTCATGGGAACTACTTATAATTCCATTGACGAAAAGAACAGGATGATCGTGCCTTCGAAACTGCGTGCCGGCTTAGGCGCCAGATGCATTCTCACCAAAGGGCTTGATCGCTGTCTGTACATTTACACCACGGAAGACTGGGAGAAGCAGATGGAAAAGATCGCCCGATTGCCGGAGTCTGATCCCCATGTGCGCGCGTTCATTCGGCATTTCTGCGCCAATGCGGCAGAATGTGAATTCGATAAGCAGGGCAGAATCGGGATCCCGCAGGAATTGAAGAACTACGCAGGAATCGAAAAAGAACTGGTTACCATGGGCGCGATGTCCAAGATCGAGATCTGGGCAAGGGATGTCTGGGAAGCACCGAATAACGAAAATAAGATGGAAGCGGAAGATTTTGCGAAGGCACTGGCTGCGTATAACTTCTAAGGAGAAAGGCGGAAACCATGGAATTCAAACATACCTCCGTACTCCTTGAGGAGTGCATGGACGGGCTGGCGATCAAACCGGACGGCATTTATGTCGATGGAACCTTGGGCGGTGGCGGACACAGCAGCGGTATCTGCGAACGTTTGAACGCGGACGGGCTGCTGATCGGCATCGACCGCGACGCCGACGCGCTGAAAGCGGCGGAACAGAGACTGAAGCCATATGCCTGCAGGAAAATTTTCGTGCAGAGCAATTATTCAAAGATTAAAGAAGTTCTGGCGGAACTGGAGATCGAACAGATTGACGGCGCGCTGCTGGATCTGGGCGTGTCCTCCTTCCAGCTGGATAACCCGGAACGCGGATTTTCCTATATGCAGGAAGCGCCGCTGGACATGCGGATGAACCAGGACGATACCTTTACCGCCTATGATGTGGTCAATGACTACGACGCGAAAGAACTGCGCAGCATCATCACACGCTACGGCGAGGAACGCTGGGCAGCCCGCATTGCCGACTTTATCGTCAAAGCGCGAAAGGACAAGCCGCTTACGACGACGACCGAGCTGGTGGATGTTATCAAGGCCGCCATTCCGGCTTCTGCCAGGCGAGACGGTCCGCATCCGGCCAAACGAACCTTTCAGGCAATCCGCATCGAAGTCAACGACGAGCTTGGACAGCTGGAAAAAGCCATCGACGCGTTCTGCGACGTTCTGGCACCTGGTGGCAGACTGTGCGTGATCACCTTCCACTCACTAGAGGATCGGATCGTCAAGGAGAGCATTGCCCGGCGCGTGAACCCGTGTACCTGTCCGAAAGAATTTCCGGTATGCGTATGCGGCAAGGTCGGGGATATTACCAAAAGATCAGGCAAACCGATCCTGCCGACAGCCGAAGAGATCGAACGCAATCCACGTGCCAGAAGCGCGAAATTGCGCATTTGTGAAAAGATCTCGCCGAAGCGATGAACCGCATGAGCGTCTCGTGCGGGCAACACAGTCAAAGCAAGACACAAGCAAGATCATAACAAGCAAACAAAGAGAAAAGCGACGAAACAGAAGAAGCAGCAAGCAAGCAGCAGAGCAAGATAAGCGAGAACGAACAGAGAGGAACGAAGGATGGCCTTACCGGAAAGAGCCTATACTGCGGATTACGGCCAGCGCGCCTACCCGACTCCCGTACCTTACCCGGAACGGGAACGCCGCGTCAGTATCAGGGAAAGAGAAAAACTACATACCAGAGCTCCGCAGCCGGTAGCACAGCCGCAGTCGAAACCTTCTGGCATCCTGACCAGAGCGATGCTTGTCAAAACGACAGTGGTTCTGATTTTTGCGGGTATCCTTCTGATCGGAACGGTGTTCCTGACCGCGAAGGCTACGGAGATCAAATACTCGATCAACACGCTCACCAGACAGAACGTGACATTGCAGAAGGAGATCGATGTGCTGGAGGTCAAGATCGGAAGCGCCAACAGCATTGAAAGCATCGAGGCTTACGCGACCGAAAAACTCGGCATGCGCTATCCGAAAGCAAGTCAGTGCGTTTATCTGACCGTAGATCCGGAAGCGACACAGGATCTGGTTCAGCGAATCAAAGAAAAAGCATATCGTGAATAAAACAGCCGACCCGGGAATATACAAAAAGAGAGCGAACACAAACCAGAAAATCAAATAAAGTCATAATTTCATTATGAACGAAAGGAGCCGGACAACGAAAAACATAGAAGAGTCTGGCTTTCTTCCTTCAAGGAACAGAATATGCGGAGGGAAACACTATGCGGGCAGCACCGGTCAGCACGAAAAACAAAAAAAGAATCGCCATCGGCTTTTTGATCATCGCCGTCCTGCTGCTGCTTCTGACGTTCAAAGTCGCTTATTGGCAGATCATCAAAGGAGACTGGCTGACCGAAAAAGCTATCGCGCAGCAGACGCAGGACACACCAATCGAAGCAAAACGAGGCGCGATCTACGACCGCAACGGCAAAGAACTGGCAACCAGTATTACCTGCTACACCCTGTGGGCAAGACCCGCGCAGGTCAAGACACAAAACAACCAGACCGCAACTGACGAACAAATCGCAAAGATTGCCGCGTCGATCGCCGAGATCGTCGGGAAGGACGCGGAAACCGTGCAGAAAAACCTGATCAAGTCGACCGCGCTGGTGCGCATTGCCAGCAATCTGGACAAAGAAACGGCGGACGCCGTGCGGGCGCTCAAGGTGAACGGACTGGAACTTGCCGAGGGTACGAAGCGCTATTATCCGCTGGGAAACTTCGCCTCGCAGCTTCTTGGCAGTGTCAGCGCTGACAATACCGGACGCGCGGGAATTGAACTGGAATATGACCAGTACCTTTCGGGCGTTTCCGGCAGATGGAAAAAGAACACGGACGCAGCGGGCAATGAACTGGTCGAGGGCGCGGAAGAATACCACGAGGCGCAGGATGGCTACAACGTCGTGCTGAGTCTGGATGAAGCGATTCAGTATTATGTGGAGAAGGCGCTCGAAAAGGGAATGGAGAAGACCGGAGCCAAACGTATCATGTGCCTGGTCATGAACCCACGAACCGGGGAGATCCTGGCCAGTGCCACGACGCCGGGCTACGATCCGAACGATCCGATGGATGAAAAGAACATCCCGGAGACGCAGCGGAAAGCCTATGAAAACATGTCGACGGACGAGAAGCAAAACTATCTGATCAGTCTTTGGAGAAATCCGGTAGTCAGCGACACCTATGAACCGGGTTCCACATTCAAACTCCTGACCTCGTCCTCTGCCTTAGAAGAAAAAGTCATCAACAACAATACGACGTTCCACTGCGCGGGCAGCTTTACAGTTGCGGGTGTCCGGCTGCACTGCTGGACGAGCGGCAGCCACGGAACACAGAACATACGCCAGGCTATCGGCAATTCCTGTAACCCGGCGCTGGCTAAAGTCGCGGCATTGATGGGCAAGACCACATTCTACAAATATCTGGGTCTGTACGGCATTACCGAAAAGACCGGCGTGGATTATCCGGGCGAAGCCGGATCCATCATGTACGCGCTCAAAGATGTTGGGCCGGTCGAACTCGCGACGATGGGCTACGGCCAGAGTATTTCCGTGACTCCGATCCAGCTGCTGAGCGCAGTCAACGCGATCGGCAACGACGGTGTCCTGCTGCAGCCACATTATGTCAAGGCTTTGACGGATGAAAACGGCAAAGTTGTCAAAGAATATGAACCGGTAACGGTACGCAAGGTCATTTCCGCCAAAACGGCGAAGGAAATGCGCAGCATCATGCAATACGTTGTCGATGAGGGCGGCGGCGGCAACGCACGTATCGCCGGCTACCGTGTCGGCGGCAAGACCGGTACCGCGAACAAGATCGACGCAGGTACCGGCAAATACGGTGATGATTACTACAGCTCGTTCATCGGTATGGCACCGATGGATGATCCGCAGGTATCTATCCTGGTGGTCGTCGACAGCCCGAAGGGTTCCCATTACGGCTCGATGGTCGCGGCGCCGATCGCCAAGGAGATTCTTACCGATACGCTGCGTTACCTGAATGTGACACCGCAGTACAGTGATTCCGAGAAAAAAGCCATCGAGGGCAATTACACCATCGTTCCGAATGTGACCGGCAAGCCGTTCAGTGAAGCCGTCGGTATCATCGGTGGTAAGGAACTGAAATACAGTCGACCGAAGTCCGCGCAGGGCGATGATGAATTTACCGTTGTCGACCAATATCCGAAAGCGGGGACCAAGGTCAAGAAAAATTCTGTCGTCTATGTTTACAAGGAATAAAAGCAAAAAATAAAATCGTAAGATCAAAATAGAGCAGGAGAGGGTATGAGACTGTCCGAGTTACTGGAAAAGCTGGAGTATCAGCTGCTTTTCGGCACGGACGATAAAGATGTGAAAGCATTAAAATACCAATCCGACAAATGCGCGCAGGGTGACGCCTTCTTCGCCCTGCGTGGCAGAGACGCAGACGGGCATGATTTTCTTGCTGATGCGGCGGTACACGGCGCAGAGACCTTTTTTGTGGAAGACGCACGCGCTGCCGACAAGCTGAAATTCCCGGAAGATGAAAATCGTGAAGGACTCGATACGATGCCGACGGCCATCCGGGTGGCGGACAGCCGTAAGGCGCTGGCGCTGGCCGCCTGCGCGTTTTACCGATACCCGTCGGAGGAACTTTTGACGATCGGGATCACGGGAACCAAAGGCAAGACGACGACCGCGTTCCTGCTGCAGGCCATCCTGGAACATGCCGGTATCCCGACCGGCATGATCGGAACCGTGCGCTGTGGCTATGCGGGTCATTACCGAACCGCGGAGAATACGACGCCGGAGTCCTGCGAAATCCAGAAAATGCTGCGGGAAATGGTTGACGCCGGGTGCAAAGCCGTCGTCATGGAGGTTTCCTCTCAGGGACTGAAATACAGCCGGACAACAGGTATTTGCTTTGATTATGCCCTGTTCACCAATCTCACGCCCGATCATATCGGCATGGGAGAACACGCGGATTTTGAAGAATACGCCTACTGGAAAAGCAGGCTTTTTACCACATGCAGGATTGCGGTTCTGCATGCGGCCGACCCGCACTGGAAGCAGATGATGCGGGACAGCAGTGCCAAAAAACAGATCTTATTCCGTGCCGGCGAGGTGCAGCTACTGCGGCAAGACGGCCTCCTGGGCTCTTCCTTTACGATCCCGAGCTGCGAAAAGCCATTCTGCATCAGATTGCCGGGGATCCACAATGTGGAGAACGCGATGGGTGCGATCGCGATTGCAGAGAATCTGGGCATTCGCGAAGCATTGATCCGCGAGGCACTGCGCGAGGCACGCGTACCGGGTCGGACCGAAACGGTCGATCTTGGCTCAGGCTGCATCGCTCTGGTGGATTACGCGCACAATGGGATATCCCTGTTCCATCTTTTGCAGACTCTGCGGCAGTACGAGCCACACAGACTATTGCTGGTGTTCGGCTGCGGCGGAGAACGCGACCGCGCGCGGCGTTTTGAAATGGGCAGAGCCGCCGCGCAGCTGGCGGATTTTTCCCTGGTCACCTCGGATAATCCGCGCCGGGAAGACCCACTGCGCATCCTGCGGGACATCGCCGCGGCCATGGACGAAGCGCAGGGAAATTACCGCATCATCGAGGATCGGCGGGAAGCCATCCGCACGGCGGTACAGATGGCAGACATCGGCGACATTCTGGTGGTAGCAGGCAAAGGCCATGAAACCTACCAGCTGATCGGAGAGGAGATCCGTCATTTCGACGACAGAGAAGAATTAAGGAAAGGGCGAAAACTATGAGAATATTTACCATCGGAGAAATCTGCGGCGCAATCGGAGGAACGCTGTTCACGGGAAGCGGAGAAAGCCGCATCCTCGACATTGCCACCGATTCACGCCGGGCAAAAGCGGGCGATCTTTTCTTCGCCTTGAAAGGAGAAGTGACGGACGGCCATCGCTACCTTGCGGGCGCCATCCAAAACGGCTGCCGTTCGCTGGTCGTATCCGAACCACAGATGGTGCCGAAGGACGCTTTTCTCAGCGCCTCCGAAGAGCTGGATATCATCGTGGTGCCGGACACCACGCGCGCGCTGCAGGATCTGGCCGCGTATTATCTGGGAACTCTGCCACTGGTGCATAAGATCGCCGTGACCGGCAGCGTCGGCAAGACCAGCACCCGCGATATGCTGTACTATGCGATACGCACGAAATACAAGGTAGCTCGGAGTATCAAAAACTTCAATAATGGATTCGGACTTCCGCTGAGCATCCTCGGCTTCGCCCCGGATACCGAAGTCGCGGTTCTGGAAATGGGCATGGATGATTTCGGTGAGATCGAGCGGCTGGCTGACCTGGTGCGCCCGGATATCGCGCTGATCACCAACATCGGCGTTTCCCATATCGAAAAACTGGGAAGCCGCATGGGGATTCTGCAGGCAAAGATGGAGGTCACGACCTACTTCGAACCGCAGGACACCTTGATCGTCAATGCGGACTGTGATCTTTTGACACCGGAGCATACACGGGGGAATTATCATTTGGTGCGGGTCGGCACGGATCCGCAGGATGATTATGTGATTTCGGATATCTGTGATTTTGGAGATCAGGGTATAAAATACCAGTTAAGACGTAAAGATAAAACCTATGAGATCCGGCTTCCGCTGCCGGGCGCGCATAACGCGGGCAATGCCACGTTGGTCATCGCCGCAGCAGAGCTTTTGGGTATCACGCCGGACGAAGCCGCTGCCGGCATGCAGGAGGCGGAATTGACCGGAAATCGCCTCAAGATCCGACAGGCAAACGGCATCAAGGTCATCGACGATTCCTATAACGCATGTCCGGCTTCGACAAAATCTGCAATTCAGACCTTGACGGCGACGCAGGGAAAGCGTAAAATTGCTATTTTGGGAGATATGTTGGAGCTGGGATCAGAAAGCCGCAGCGGACACCTTGAAGTCGGCGCCTTCGCGGCGCAAAACGGCGTGGATCTGCTGGTCGCTATCGGTAAAGATGCGGCATATTACGCAGAAGGAGCGGCCGGGCATCTGGACACAGCGAAAATCCGATATTTTCCTGAAAAAAAAGATTTCCTGCAGGCTCTTCCGGAGCTGCTGCAGCCTGGAGATGTCGTACTGGTCAAAGCCTCACGCAGCATGGAGTTGGAAGAAATCGCGGATTGCATCTGTGAGCCGGATCGCGGCGCGCATTGACGACCGAAAGGCAGGGATCAAAAGATAGGAAATAGGAGAAGAACAAGGAGATACGAAAGATGGAGATTTTACGATACCCGGTGATCGCGCTGGCGGCCGGATGGATTCTGGGAGCAGTCTTTACCAAACTGCTGCTTCCGTTTCTCGAGAAAAAACAGTTCAAACAGTTTGTACGCGAAGTCGGACCGCAGTCCCACCTGTCCAAGACCGGAACACCGAGCATGGGCGGACTGGCGATCATTTCGGCAGCCGTGCTCACATCCGTTGTGATCGGCCTGATCGCGGGCGTGGCGGACGGATGGCACCTTGCGGTAATCCTGCTGGTGATGGTGCTGTTCGGCCTGATCGGTTTCATTGACGATTACGAAAAAGCCATTAAAAAGAACAATGCGGGCATCAGCCCGAAGCAGAAGCTGGTGATGCAGTTCGTCTTTTCCGGAGCCTTCGCGGTATATGCGTACTTTTTCTCCGGATTCGGAACCGTGCCGGGAAGCGCGGTGTGGATCCCGATCGCGGATCGCTATCTGGATTTCGGGATCTTTTATATCCCGTTCGTCATGTTCGTGATGATCGCGTTCAGCAACGCGGTGAATCTGACCGATGGGCTAGACGGCCTAGCTTCCGGCGTGACGGCGCTGGTCGCTTTCTGCATGGTGATCCTGGGCGTGGGCGCTTATCCGATGCTGACCGCGGCGCCGGTCGTTTACGGCGCGGTTGCCGGAGCCTGTCTGGGCTTCCTGCTGTATAACAAAAATCCGGCGCGCATCTTCATGGGCGATACCGGTTCCATGGCGCTTGGCGGCGTGCTGGCAGCGGCGGCGGTTCTTTTGAAGATGGAATTCCTGGTAGCGATCGCGGGACTTTTGTACGTGATGGAAGCGTTGTCCGTCATCATTCAGGTCGTTTATTTCAAAAAAACAAGAAAAAGATTTTTCAAAATGGCGCCGATCCATCATCACTTTGAGCTTTGCGGAATGAAAGAAAAAAACGTAGTTTATCTGTTCTGGGCGATGACGCTGGTTTTCTGCATGCTGGCGATCGTCATCAGCAACCTGTAGGAATGAAAAAAGGAAAAGGAAGCAGAGGAATTTTTTATGAAAAACAAGAATCTGGACAACATAAGAGGAAAGAAGGTTTTGGTCGTCGGTATGGGCAAGTCCGGCATCGCTGCCGCACAGGCTATGCTGAAGCTTGGCGCTGAGGTTTCCGTTCAGGATTCCAAGGATCGCGCGCACATTGACGGACAGCTTCTGAATTTTTTAGAAGGTAAAAACATAACCTGCTATTTTCATGAGGTTCCGGTCGCGGACGCGAAGTTTGATATGCTGATCCTCAGCCCCGGCGTAGATCCGCAGTTGCCTTTCGTGCAGGAAGCCAAGGCACACGGCGCGGAGGTCATCGGCGAACTGGAGATCGCTTACCGCATCGCGCGCGGCACCTTCGTCGCCATCACCGGCACCAACGGCAAGACGACGACCACGACGCTGACGGGCGAGATCTTCAAACGCTCCGGACGCAAGACCTATGTGGTCGGCAATATCGGCGTCGCGGTCATTTCCAAGGCGCTGGAGGCTGATGAAGACGATTGGCTGGTAACGGAAACGAGCAGCTTCCAGTTGGAGACCATCCGCTATTTCAAACCGGCGATTTCGGCGATCCTCAATCTGACGCCGGATCATCTGAACCGGCATCACACCATGGCGGCTTACGGAGCAGCCAAAGCGCGGATCTTTGAAAACCAGGACGAAAACGGTTACTGTGTCGTAAATTATGATGACAAACTCTGCTTCAGCCTGACGAAAGGCTGCAAAGCGAAAGTTATTCCGTTCTCCCTGAAAGAGGAGCTGGCACCGGGCGCTTATCTGCGTAAAGACGGCATGCTGGTCATCGCAGGAGAAAATGGGGAACGCGCAGTGCTTTGCCATCGGGATGATCTGAAGATTATCGGCGACCATAATGTGGAAAACGCGCTTGCGGCGGCAGCCATCAGCTATTTTTCCGGTATTGAGCCGCAGCTCATCCGCGAGAGCCTGCTTGCTTTCGGCGGCGTGGAACACCGGATTGAATATGCCGGAGAAGTGGATGGCGTGAAATTTTACAATGATTCCAAGGGAACCAATGTCGATGCGGCAGTGATCGCCCTCAAAGCCATCCAAAAAAATATTATTCTGATCGCCGGCGGTGACGGCAAGGGACAGAAATTCGACGGACTGATTGAGCAGCTTCCGGGTCGCGTCAAGCACATGGTACTGCTCGGTCGGGACGGAAAGCAGATCGCGGAAACCGCGGAGCGGCACGGATTCCGGGATTATTCGTTTGAACCGAATATGGACGCCTGCGTCAAAGCAGCGTTCGCCATGGCAAAGCCGGGCGACACCGTGCTGCTTTCCCCGGCTTGCGCGAGCTGGGATATGTACGATAATTTCGAACAGCGCGGCGATCACTTCAAAACCTGTGTGCGGCGGCTTGCGGAATAATCTGCTGCTGACTAAAGTTAGGATGATTTTATGAAACGACTTGCAGACCCTGCAAAACAAAATATGGGAGACTTGAGTGTGATCCTGCTGGTGACGATCCTGGTGATCTTCGGCATCGTCATGATCTTCAGCGCCAGCTATTACTACGCCATCGGTCAATGGGATGATGCCTATCACTACCTGAAACAGCAGTTGATCTGGGTTGCGATCGGCAGCGTGGCGATGTGGCTCACCTCTCGGTGGGATTACCATGTCTGGCTGCGCTTCTGGATCATCGGGCCGATTTTCTGCCTGATTCTGCTACTGCTGATTTTCACACCGCTGGGAATTACCGTCAACGGTGCGACCCGGTGGCTCGGCAAGGAAGGTTTTCCGGCTACCATCATGCCGGGCGAATTCGCCAAGGTCGGTGTGATTCTGTATATTACCGGGCATTTCGCGAAGAAACCAAAGAGCGCTTCGGACTGGTGGAAGGGCGTGGTACCGGTGCTGGTGGTGGCCGGCGTCTATTTCGCGCTGATCATGAAGCAGCCGAACATGTCGACCGCGTTCACGGTTGCGCTGATCGCCGGCGGCATGCTGCTGGTGGCCGGGATTCCGTGGAAATACGTAGGTGTGCTCTTTGCGCTGGGTACTGTGGCGGGAGTGGTCTTCATCCTCGGTGACCCGGACGGCTATCGCTACGGACGCTTTGTCAGCTTTCTGGATCCTTTCGCCGATGCGCTGGGCGACGGCTGGCAGGTCGTACAGTCGCTGCTGGCACTGGGCACCGGCGGTCTGACCGGGCTGGGACTTGGCAACAGCGTGCAGAAAAACTTATACCTGCCGGAAGCGCAGAATGACTTCATTCTGGCCATTATCGGCGAGGAATTGGGCTTTATCGGTATCCTCGCGCTGGTGATCGTCTATCTGCTGCTGGTCTGGCGCGGCTGTCATATCGCGATGAACGCTAAGGACTATACCGGCATGATGCTGGCAAGCGGTGTCACGATGATGGTCGGCATCCAGGTCGTGATCAATATCGCGGTCGTGACTTCTTCCATGCCGCCGACCGGTATCATTCTGCCGTTCGTCAGTTACGGAGGAAATGCGCTCTTGATTTTTATGGGTGCGATGGGAATCCTGTATAATATATCAAAATCAGCGGATCTTTAGGAGAAACAGAAATCATGAGAGTTATCGTAACAGGCGGCGGAACCGGCGGACATATCTACCCGGCTCTGGCAATCGCAGATAAATTTAAGGAAATGGATCCGGAGGGTGAGATCCTGTATGTGGGAAACGACGAGGGCATCGAAAAAGACATCGTGCCGAAAGCCGGTTACCGGCTGGAACTGGTCGACGCTCGCTGGCTCAATAAGTCCAGCCTTTGGCAGCTGGTGCGCACCGGCGTGCGCGTGACCAAAGGCATTCTGGAGGCGAGCCGCGTGATCCGCAGATTCAAACCGGACGTCATCATCGGAACCGGTGGCTACGTCTGCTTTCCGGTCATTGTGGCCGGCAGGATGTACGGTGCCAAGACATTTCTGCATGAACAGAACGCGTATCCGGGACTTGCCAACCGCGCGCTGGAACGCTATGTAAATAAGGTTTTTCTCGGCTTCGCGGACGCGGCGAAATATTTCAAGCAGCCCGAAAAGATGGTCGAGACCGGAAACCCGGTGCGCAAGAGCTTTTTCACGCTCACAAAAGAAGACGCCCGAAAAAAACTCGGTTTTGCCACGGAGGACTTTATCGTCTTTTCCTTCGGCGGCAGTCTCGGCGCGGAAAAGATCAATGAAGTCGCTTTTGAACTGATGCTGGTGCTCAACGGACATCCGAACGTGCAAATGATCTTCGGCACCGGCAAATGGTATTATCAGCAGGTGCTGGATCAGGCGGCGGAGCGGGGGATCAAGATCCGGGAAAACATCCGTATCAAGGACTACATTGAAGATATGGAAAATTATCTGGCGGCTTGTGATCTGGTGATCAGCCGCGCGGGCGCGCTGTCCGTCGCGGAAACGACCGTCTGCGGCAAGGCGGCGATCCTGATCCCGTCCCCGAACGTGACAGGCAATCATCAGTATTATAATGCAAAGGCGGTTGCGGATCGCGGTGGTGCGATCCTCCTGGAGGAAAAAAATCTGACGGCAGACGATCTGATCCGGGAAGTCATGAAACTCAAAAATGATCCGCAGCGGACGGCGGAGATGAGCCGGGCCAGCCGAGCCTGCGCGCCGGTCAAGGCACTGGACATCATTTACCATACAATCTGCAGCGAGTGTGGCAAATAACTACGCGATTCGATGCGGATGTGATCCGAACAAATCGGCACAAGCAGTCTTGTAACGCAAAAAGCACCTTCCACATAGGATAATAGAGTTGGGAGGTGTATTTTTTTGGATTTCTATCAGATAGACGGCGGTATTCCCCTGCGCGGCGAGTATCGGGTAAAAGGCGCGAAGAACGCGGCTCTGCCGATCATGGCGGCGACTGTATGCAGCCCGGGTGTACATAAACTTTACGACTGCCCGCGCATCGGCGATGTGTTCGTCATGGAGACAATCCTGACGGAACTGGGAGCCAAGACCTCCTGGGAAGACTGCGCGCTGATCGTTGATACAAGCAGCGTCACAAAGACAGAAGTCCCGCGGGAGCTGATGGAGGGGATGCGTTCGTCTGTATTTTTACTCGGCAGCCTCCTGGCACGCTGCGGCGAAGCCAAGATATCCAGACCGGGTGGATGCCGGATCGGCAAACGGCCGATTGACATACATCTTGCGGGACTCTCACAGATGGGCTTTGCGGTACAGATCCGTGAGGAGGATGTCCTCTGCAGCGGCATCTGCAGAGGCGGGAAGGGCACCCCGCCGTACCCGAGCGTGGGGGCGACCGAAAACCTGATGATGGCGGCGCTTTCCGGTGAGAGCGATACGATCATCGAAAACTGCGCAACCGAGCCGGAGGTCGCGGATCTTGCGGGCTTCCTCCGAAACTGCGGCTTTCCGGTACATGGAGGCGGCAGTGATACCATCTTTATCAAGGGCAGCGGCAGCCGGATCCGAGCGCTGGAACATGCCGAGCTGAAACTGGAGACTCAGTATTTCATATCGGAGGACCGCATCGAGGCGGCTACCTATCTGATGGCAGCCTTGGGCACCGGCGGCAGCATACTGCTGCGCAACGCCAGACCGGAGCTGCTGCAGGAGGTACTGCGCACGCTGGAACGCATGGGTGCGCGTATCCGCTCCTTTGACGATATGATTGAGCTGCGTTCGCCGGGGCGTCTCACAAGTCCGGGGATCGTCATTACGCAGCCATATCCGGGATTCCCCACGGACTGCCAGCCCCAGTTGATGAGCCTGGCAACCTGCGCGACCGGACGAACGACCATCCGCGAGGAGGTTTTTGAGAGCCGCTTTACGCATAAAAAAGAACTGGTGAAAATGGGAGCGGATATTGAAATCTGTGGGAAAAATGCTATAATAAAAGGAAGCGGCATGCTTTACGGAAGCGAAGTTTCGGCCTTGGATCTGCGCGGAGGCGCGGCGCTCATCCTGGCGGGGCTGATGGCAGAGGGGCGAACGTATATCCGCGGGATCGAGCATATCGACCGCGGCTATGAAAATCTGCATAAAGGAATCAAAGGACTGGGTGGCTTGATTGAAAGAAGAACATAACAGAAAAAGAAAAAAAAGGATCAATCCGTTTGTAGGAATGTTTCTCATCCTGCTGACGATCATTGGCGTAGTGATCTTTTCCCGGTCGTCTTTTTTTACGGTGCAGCATTTTGAGATCGAAGGAAACGCGTATTATACGGATGATGAGATTCTGCTGATGGGCGGCTGCGAGACCGGAAAGAATCTGTTTTGGGAGGTTGACACCAAAAAAATCCGCAGCCGTCTGCAGCAGGACGCCTATATGGAAAACGTTAAAGTCAGCCGGAGGCTGCCGGATACCGTGAAGATCACGTTGACCGAGCGTAAACAGACAGCGGCAATCGCTTACGGCGATAAATATGTGGTGATCGACGCGGCGGGAACGGTGCTGCGCAAAGCAGGCGTGGATCCGAAGATTCCGGTGCTCAAGGGGCTGACGATCAGCAAGCTGTCCGTCGGCGAACCGGTGGAAGTCGAAGAAAAGGTTCTGTTCCGCCAGTGTCTGGAAATGGTTTCCGTCATGGAAAAAAACGGAATGTACTTCAAATCCATCGTGATCTCCAAGACCGACGCCAAGGCGTATATCCTGGATTCGCTCTACTGCGTGGGGACGCCGGAGACCATCATGACGGCGATGGAGGACGGCAAACTGCAGGCGGTGACCGCCGCACTCTTTGACCGTGAGATCGAAAGAGGCAAGATTCAGATCAGCGGCGATCATACAATCTCCTTTACGCCGAAAATCGATTAAAATAGCCATAAAATACGCGAAAAAACAGGTGCAAAGCTTATTGTTTTGTGTTAAGATATATTATAGTGCAGCCAAATCACGGACTGCATCAAAAATGGAACAAAAAACAAGATCGCATACACATGAGAAATCATTGGGAATACATCATCAGGGAAGATACGGGGAGGTAGGATTCAGAATGCTACAGTTTGAAACAAACATGGAAAAATCGGCAGTGATCAAGGTCATCGGAGTCGGCGGCGGCGGATGCAACGCCGTCAACCGCATGGTGCAGTCGGAACTCAAGGGGATCGAATTCATTGCCGCAAATACGGATAGACAAGCCTTAAACAACTGTCTGGCCGAGACTAAGATCCAAATCGGGGAAAAACTGACCAGGGGACTCGGCGCCGGAGCGAATCCGGAAATCGGTCAGAAGGCGGCCGAAGAAAGTCTGGATGAGATTACTGCGCTACTGGATGGCTCGGATATGGTGTTCATTACGGCCGGCATGGGCGGCGGCACCGGAACAGGCGCGGCGCCGATCATCGCCAAAGCGGCGAAGGACATGGGCATTTTAACTGTCGGCGTTGTGACCAAACCGTTCTCCTTTGAAGGACCGAGAAGGAAGAAACAGGCAGAGCTTGGACTTAGCTATCTGCGCAGATATGTGGATTCTCTGGTGACCGTCCCGAACGACAAGCTGATGGAGACCTGTGAAAAGAACACGACCGTCAAAGAAGCGTTCCGCATGGCGGACGATGTGCTGCGCCAGGGTGTGCAGGGCATTTCCGATATCATTTCGGATGAAGCGTTTATCAATACCGACTTCGCGGATGTTCGTTCGGTCATGACCGACAGTGGCATCGCGCACATGGGTATCGGCTACGGCAAGGGAGAAAAGAAAGTCACAGAAGCCGTGACTGCGGCCATCGAAAGTCCGTTGCTGGAGACAAGCATCGGCGGCGCGAAAAAAATGCTGCTCTATATTCTCGGCGGCATGAATTTCAGCATGTTCGAAGTCAAAGAGATCACCGACGCGATCCGGGAAAGCGCAGGAGAGGCCTGCGACATCATCTTCGGTGCGAATATCAATGAGTCGATGGAAGACGAACTCTACGTTACCATCATCGCAACCGGATTTGACGAGGGACTGGAAGCACCGGAAACCAAAAAAGAATCGGGACAGGCTCCTGCCGAGAAAAAAGACGAAGGCCGCGGATTGAACAATTACGATGTTTTTGGCAGAGTGGATGGTCTGGAGGGCAAAGAAGTGGATCTTCAGGATATCCTGAAAAAAGAGGAAGAAGAAAAGGGTACTTCCCGCTTCGTGATCCCGGGTTTTTTGAAAGATTGACACAAGGCCGGTGAAAACCGGCTTTTGTATTTACCGGTTCGGCAGAGCCGGACGCAGGCACAAGCACGGCCTTGCAGCGCGCGAACCGGGTTCAGCGCGGAGACCGCGAAGCGAAAGGAGGGAATCGGTGAGAGCAATACGATCCAAAGACAATCGAATCTTCAAACGATGCGAACAGCTGACCGTACGCAAGTATCGTGATCAGAGCGGACGCTATCTCATCGAGGGTGAAAATCTCCTGGCGGAAGCGGTCAAAAATCAGGCACAGATCGAAACGATACTGGTGCGGGAGGGCTATGAACGGCCGATCCCACCCGGACTGGAAAGCAAGCTGTTTCTGCTTGATGCGAAGCTATTTGACCGGCTGGCACAGACTATGACCAGTCAGGGTATCCTGGCTGTCGTGGTCAGGCACAACCATCGCAAAGAGGACTTTCTCACGGTTCCGGGCGGCAATTTCATCGTGCTCGACCGGCTGCAGGATCCGGGCAATATCGGCACGATCCTGCGAACTGCGGACGCGGCAGGGTATCGGCTGGCAATCCTGATGAAGGGGACGGCGGATGTCTACTCCCCGAAAGTGGTAAGGGCGGCGACCGGTTCACTCTTTCGAATGCCGGTTGTTTCCATGGCTTCCGCGGAAGAGCTGGTGGAATTTACCAGGGCAGCCGGCAAGAAACTGACAGCGACCTGCTTAGACGCGCAGTGCTGTTATTACGAAGAGAACCTGACACACGATATTGCGCTGATCATCGGCAACGAGGGCAACGGGATTTCGCAGGAACTCATCGAAAGCTCGGATATCCGGATACGGATCCCGATGCACGGCAATATCGAATCGCTGAACGCGGCTGTCGCGGCCGGCATTCTGATGTATGAAGCCATGCGCGAAAATTCCCGGATATAAAAAGATCAAAAGAATCGAAACTTATAGAAAAGAAAACGGAAAGGTTGAAAAAAATGCAGGAAAAATTAGCACAAATTCTGGAAGAAGCAAAGAAACAGCTGAGTGAAGTATCTTCCGTGCAGGATGCGGAAGCGATCAGGGTCAAGGTCCTCGGCAAAAAGGGGCAGCTGACGGAGATCTTAAGATCTATGGGGAAACTTGCCCCGGAAGAAAGAAAAGAACTCGGCATGGCGGCCAACAGGGTGCGCGCGGATGTCGAAGCGCTTCTGGACGATACATTTTCGCAGTTAAAGGAGAAAGCAAAAAAAGCAAAATTCAAAGCCGAAAAAATCGATGTGACGGAACCGGGACAGCCGTTCCACCTCGGAACCAAGCATCCTCTGACGATTACTATCGAGGAGATCGCCAGAGTCTTCAAATCCATGGGATTCTCGCTTTCTGAGGGGCCGGAAGTGGAGACCGTGTTCAACAACTTCGACGCGCTGAACGCAGGCCCGAACCATCCGGCCAGAGATTGGACCGATACCTTCTATATCAATGACGACATTTTGCTTCGGACGCAGACCTCTCCGGTGCAGGTTCGAACCCTGCTCAAGCAGAAGCCGCCGATTCGCGTTTTCGCGCCGGGCAGATGCTTCCGCTGCGATACGCCGGACGCGACCCACTCTCCGATGTTCCATCAGGTAGAGGGACTGGTCGTGGACGAGGGCATCACCATGGCAGACCTCAAGGGGGTACTGGACAGTTTCGCGAAGCAGATGTTCGGCTCCGAAGTCCGCACCAAATTCCGTCCGCACCACTTCCCGTTTACGGAACCGTCTGCCGAAATGGACGTTTCCTGCTTCAAGTGCGGCGGCAAGGGCTGCAGAGTCTGCAAAGGCTCCGGTTGGATCGAGATCCTCGGCTGCGGCATGGTACATCCGAATGTACTCAAGGTCGGCGGCGTTGACACCGAAAAATACACCGGATTCGCGTTCGGTATGGGCGTCGAACGTATCGCGATGCTGAAGTACGGTATCGATGATATCCGTCTTCTGTACGAAAACGATATGCGGTTCATCGAGCAGTTCAAGTAGGATTTAGTACGCAGCAGATTAGGAGGATAAAAATGATAGTTTCATTAGAATGGTTAAAAGATTATACAGATGTGCAGGTAAGCCCGGAAGAGTTCTGTGACCGCATGATCATGTCCGGCTCCAACCTGGAAACGCTGGAGCTGGTCGGTGAAGATATAAAGGATGTCGTAGTCGGCAGAATCGTGAAGATCGAGCCGCATCCGAACGCGGATAAGCTGGTCGTTTGTCAGATCGATATTGGCCGGGCGGAACCGGTGCAGATCGTGACCGGCGCGCCGAACGTATTTGAGGGCGCGTATGTTCCGGTCGCGCTGGACGGCAGCCATATCCCGGGGCCGATTCATGGACAGCCGAAGCAGGAGGGCGGCACAGTCATCACCAAGGGCAGCCTCCGCGGCGTGGAATCCGACGGCATGCTCTGCTCATTCGGCGAACTGGGCTTTGAAGACAAGGTCGTTCCGGTCAACCAGAGAGAGGGAATCTGGATCCTCGAACAAGCGTATCCGCTCGGCAGCGATTTCGCCGAAACGATGGAACTCAAAGACGCGATCATCGACTTTGAGATCACGCCGAACCGTCCGGACTGCCTGTCCATGATCGGTATGGCAAGAGAAGCGGCGGCAACCTTCGGCACCAAGCTGCGTTATCCGGAAACTTCCTGCAAGCACGAAGAAGGACACGCCAAGGATTATATCCAGGTCGAAGTCAAGTCTCCGCTTTGCAGAAGATACGTTGCCAGAGTTGTCAAGGATGTCAAGGTGGAGGATTCCCCGTGGTGGCTGCAGAGAAGACTGATCCATGCAGGCATGCGTCCGATCAACAACATCGTGGATATCACCAACTTTGTTATGCTCGAATACGGTCAGCCGATGCACGCGTTCGATATCGAAAGCCTTGCCGGCAAGAAGATCGTGGTCGACACGGCAAACGACGGTGAAAAATTCGTTACGCTTGACGGCACCGAAAGAACGCTGGACGACAAGATGCTGATGATCAACGACGCCGAGAAACCGGTCGCGGTGGCTGGCGTGATGGGCGGTCTGAACTCCGAGATCGAAGCGACGACCAAGACCATCGTGGTCGAATCCGCGAACTTCGTCGCCAATAGCGTCAGAACCACGTCCAAGAGACTGGTGCTGCGAACCGAAGCTTCCGGCCGTTACGAAAAGGGCATCGATCCAAACCTCTGCGAAAGAGCGGCGGACAGAGTCTGCGAACTGATCGAGCTGATCGGAGCGGGTACGGTTGTCGGCGGCAGTGTGGATATCTATCCGCAAGTCGCGGAACCGAAAACCGTACATGCGAGAGTTTCTCGCATCAATCATGTGCTGGGTATCGAACTTTCCAGGAACCAGATGGTCGCTTACCTCGAAAGCCTGGAAATGATCGTCAAAGGCGACGGCGATGATCTCTATGTGACCGCGCCGACCGTCAGACAGGACATTGAGATCGAAGAAGATATCGTAGAAGAAGTCGCCAGACTTTACGGCTATGACAACCTGCCGGTCACCATTCCGAAGGGAAATAACGAGGCAAGTCAATCCCACGAAAGAGATATTAAGGATCTGGCCAAAAATACGCTCTGCGCGCTCGGCGCCAACGAGATCCAGACCTATTCCTTTGTCAGCCCGAAGGGCGTGGACAATGTCAGGATTGCGGAAGATTCCTGGGAAAGAGGTTTCGTGAAGATCCTCAATCCGCTCGGAGAAGATACGTCCGTTATGCGAACGATTCTCACGCCGGAAATGCTCGAAGTCATGGGCAGAAACTACGCGAGAAACCGCGAAGCGATGCGCGCGTTCGAGATCGGCAATACCTTCCTGGTCAACATGATCGACGAGCATCAGCTGCCGTTTGAAAGCGATAACCTTTCCATCGGTCTCTACGGCGGCGGAGATGATTTCTTCACGCTGAAGGGCATGATCACCGAACTGCTGTACAAGCTTGGTATCCGGGATCTGATCTTCGTGCCGGAGACGGAATACGGCGTTTACCATCCGGGCAGATGCGCAAGAATCATCGCCAGACATATGGCGGAGCTGGAAGATGGACCAAAGGAGGAAGAAGTGGAACTTGGTATCATGGGTGAGGTGCATCCGGATGTCGCGGATCAATACGGCATTGGTGTACGCGCTTGTGCGGCTGAACTGTTCTTTAAGACTGTGACCGAGCTTTCCGACACTACGAAGGTCTATCATCCGCTGCCGAAGTATCCGGCCATGACAAGAGACATCGCGCTGGTCGTTGACGAAGATATGACCGTCGGCGAAATCGAGGATGTCATTCAGAACGCAGGAGCAAAGATCCTCAGAGATGTGAAGCTTTTCGATATCTACCGCGGGAAGCAGGTCGGCGACGGTAAGAAGAGCGTAGCGTTCGCACTGACCTACCGCGACAATGAGCGAACCCTGACCGACGAAGATGTACAGAATGCGCACAGCAAGGTACTCGCAGCCTTAAAGGACAAGCTCGGCATCAATCTGAGAGAAATGTAGGATAAGGGAATAGAAGCAAGATGGAAGATAATCGCGTCAAAGTAAGGATTTACGGGCAGGACTACATCATCTCCGGGGAACGGGATGAAGAGATCATCCGGCAGATCGCATCCTATGTGGACGGCCGTATCCGGGAAGTCAGCAAGTATTTTTCCGGAAACGTGCAGGGGTCGCTGGCAGTCCTAGCAGCCGTCAATATTACCGATGAACTCTTTGAAACCCGCGAAAAAATCGCTGCGCTCACAGAAGCCAAAGATCAGGTGGAAAAGGATGCGCAGCACTATCTGAAAATGTGGGATGAAGCCAAAAAGAGCTTTATGCAGTATAAGGAAGAAGCGGCCAACGCTGCGGCCGAAAGACAGAAGTGTGAGGAAAAATATCGTCAGCTGGAGGAAAAATGCAGCGAATTTGAAAGCTCCTTCTTTGATATTCAAATGGAGAATATCCGTCTGAAGAGCGAGTTGGAAAAGAGCAGGAAGACCAATGAATAAAAAAGCACTTGCGGTTTTAGAATATGACAAGATCCTAAACATGCTGCGGGAGTGCGCGGGCTCCGAGATGGCTAGGGCGAAAATCGCCCTGTTCCGGCCATCGTCGAACCCGTATAAGATCCGGGAAAGACTCGCCGAGACCAGCGAGGCCGTACAGGTCATCGCGCGGAAAGGAGCGATCCCGCTCGGACAGCTTTACGATATTGAAAACGCGCTGCATCTGGCGCGAAAAGGCGGGAGCTTGACGATGCGTCAACTTTTGCAGGTGCTGTACGATCTGAAAGTGACGGGAGACGTCGTGACCTTTCTGCGCAGCGATCTGCCGCAGCTGCCGATCCTCGACGGCATGCGGGAAGTCCTGGTGACGTTCCCGCGCCTTGCCGACCGCATCGACCGTTGCATCTTATCGGAAGATGAGATGGCGGACAGCGCGTCGCCGGAACTGAAGGATATCCGCCGGAGCATCGTGCGGCAGAACGAAGCGATCCGCAATCGGCTGAACCAGATCCTGAGCAACCGCGACAACCAGACCTATCTGCAGGACAGCCTTGTGACGATGCGTGACGGGCGGTATGTGGTGCCGGTCAAGGCCGAACATCGAGCCAAGATGCCGGGCATTGTCCACGACCAATCCTCGAGCGGCGCGACGATCTTTGTGGAACCGCAGGTGATCGTTGATCTGAACAACGGACTGCGGGAGTTGGAACTGGCGGAACGTGCGGAGATCGACCGCATTCTGGCTGAACTTTCGTCGAACGTGGCGGAGCACTTCCACGATCTTTTGAACAATCAGAAGATCCTCGTCCAAATGGACGTGATCTTTGCTAAGGGGAAGCTTTCCTGCCGCATGCAGGCGGAGCAACCGCAGATGAACGAGGACGGGGAACTGGATCTGAAACAGGCCAGACACCCGCTTTTGGAGATCAAAAAAGCGGTGCCGATCAACGTGGCAGTCGGGAAAGATTACCGGACGCTGGTGATCACCGGACCGAATACCGGCGGCAAGACCGTCACGCTCAAGACCATCGGGTTGCTGGCCTTGATGGCACAGAGCGGACTGCACATCCCGGCGGCAGGAACCAGCCGGATGCCGATCTTCCGCGATGTTTTCGCGGACATCGGCGACGAACAGAGCATTGAGCAGAGCCTGAGTACCTTTTCCTCCCATATGCGTAATACAGTGGAGCTGGTGGAAAAGGCCAAGACCGGTACGCTGGTATTGCTGGATGAACTGGGAGCCGGTACCGATCCGACCGAGGGGGCGGCACTGGCGATCGCCATCCTCGAACGCCTAGCGGCGCAGGGCGCGATCACCGTGGCAACGACCCATTATAACGAACTGAAAAAATACGCGCTTTCCACACCGGGCGTGGAGAACGCTTCCATGGAATTTAATGTGGAAACCCTGAGCCCGACCTATCGCCTGTTTATCGGCGTGCCGGGCAAATCCAACGCCTTTGAGATCTCCCGCAAGCTGGGACTGCCGGACGCGATCATCAATCGCGCGGGACAGCTTTTGGAACGCGGTGATATTGCCTTTGAAGATGTGCTGAGCGCAATCGAAAAGGATAAGCAGAAGGCAGAAGATGAACGCAGCGAGGCGATGCAGCTCCGGCAGCAGATGGAAAAGCAGCAGGAAGCGCTCGAAAAGCGAGAAGCTGCCTTAGCTCAAAAAGAAAAAGAGCTCCTGCGTGCGGCCAAAGAAGAAGCGCGCGCCATCGTGCGCGAAGCGAAGGACACCGCCGCAGAAGTGCAGAAAGAACTGCGCGCTTTGGCCAAGGAGCCGAGTCTGGGCGAACGCAATAAGCGTTTGGAACAGAGTAAGCGCAGACTGCGGGAGAGTGAAAACAAATACGCGGTCGCACCGGAGAAACTGGTCAATTACGACCCGGTTCGTCCGGAGGAACTGAAGATCGGCGACCGGGTCAAGCTACTGACACTCGATCAAAACGGCGAGGTGCTGACGCTGCCGGATGCCAAAGGCGATCTGATGGTTGGCGTCGGCATCCTGAAGATCAACGCCAATGTGAGGGATCTGATGCTGATCCGTGACGGTTCAGCCAAAAAGAAGCCGCCACGCGGCACGAAATACGGCAGCCTTTCTCGCATGAAAGCCCAGAACATTTCTTCCTCGGTGAACGTACAGGGCAAGTCGCTGGACGAAGCATTGATGGATGTGGACAAATATCTGGATGACGCCTATATGGCGGGTTTGAAGGAAGTGACGGTGATCCATGGCCTGGGCACGGGCGTTTTGCGCACCGGTCTGCGGCAGGCGTTCCGCCGGCACAAGCATGTGGATTCGTTCCGCAAGGGTGCTTATAACGAGGGCGGAGACGGCGTGACGATCGTCAAACTGAAGGAGTGAGCGGGATGTATATTATCAGCAGATGCCTACTGGGATACAACTGTAAATATAACGGCGGGAACAACCGCAATGAGGCAGTCATCGAGTTCTGCCGGACGCATCGTTATGTGGCGATCTGCCCGGAGACCGCGGGAAAACTGCCGTCGCCGCGTCCACCGGCCGAGAAGGTCGGAGACCGGATCGTGGACAAAGAAGGCCGCGATGTCACGGATTTTTTCGAAGCAGGCGCTACCTTGTGCATGCAGGCATGTCTGGACGCTGCGGAGCGGGAGGGCGAGCCGCTGGAGGGAGCCATCCTCAAAGCCAACAGTCCGTCCTGCGGATTCGGCAAGATCTACGACGGAACGTTCAGCGGCACACTGACAAATGGAAACGGTGTCTTTGCCGACCAGATACACCGCTGCGGAATTGATGTGATTACAGAAAAGGAGACAATCAAATGGTAAATTTTAAGGATGAAATTGCCAAACTGCTCGCGGAACAAGTGACTGATCTGCCCCTCGAAGAGATCCGGGGCATGATCGAGGTTCCGCAGGATGCAAAAATGGGCGACTACGCGTTCCCTTGCTTTAAGCTCGCGAAAGTGATGCGCAAAGCGCCGCCGCTGATCGCCAAAGGCATTGCCGAAAAGATCGCGGACGCACCGATATTTGAAAAGGTCGAGCCGGTCAATGCGTATGTCAACATGTTTATTTCCAAAGAAGAATTTGTCAAAGACGTTGTGGAAGACGTGCTCGAAAAGGACAGCGAGTACGGCAAGACCAACATCGGCAACGGCATCCCGGTGATCGTGGAATTTTCCTCCCCGAACATTGCCAAGCCGTTTCATATCGGTCACATCCGCAGTACCGTCATCGGCAATTCCATTTATAAGTTATATGACGCGATGGGCTATAAGGTCACACGGATCAACCATCTCGGTGACTACGGCACACAGTTCGGCAAGATGATCGTCGCTTATCGCCGCTGGGGTAATGAGGAAGATGTCAAGCGAGAACCGATCAAGACGCTGCTGCATTACTATACCAAGTTCCATGTAGAAGCCGAAAAGGATCCAACTTTGGAAGATGAAGCAAGAGCGACCTTCACCAGGCTGGAACACGGCGAACCGGAAGAAACCAAGCTCTGGCAGTGGTTCCGTGATGAATCCCTCAAGGAGTTTACCCGCGTCTATGACATGCTTGGAATTTCCTATGACTCCTACGCGGGTGAATCGTTCTATTCCGATAAGATGCCGGCCATCGTGGAAGAGCTGAAAAAGAAGAATCTGCTGGTGGAATCCAATGGCGCGATGATCGTCGATCTGGAGCCTTACGGACTAACACCGGCGCCGATTCTCAAATCGGACGGTTCCACCCTGTACATCACCAGAGATCTGGCATGTGCAAAATACAGAAAAGACACTTACAACTTTTATAAGAACATTTATGTAGTCGCTTCGCAGCAGAACCTGCATTTCCAGCAGCTCAAGAAAATCCTCGAGCTCATGGGTTACGAATGGGCGAAGGATATCATCCACGTACCGTTCGGTTTAGTCAGCCTGGAAGACGGAACGATGTCAACTCGAGAGGGTCGTGTTGTTTTCCTAGAAGACGTGCTCAACCGGGCGATCGACGAGACGCGTGACATCATCCGCGAAAAGGGCGTCGCGACCGATAATATCGAAGAAACCGCCAAGCAGGTCGGTATCGGCGCTGTCGTCTTCAATGAACTGTCCAACAACCGGATCAAAGACTACGTGTTCTCTTGGGATAAGGTTCTGGATTTCAATGGAGAGACCGGACCTTACGTACAGTACACCTATGCGAGATCGGCCAGCATTCTGCGCAATGCGGGCGAAGAGGCGGTACGCGCGGCACACGGTTCGATCAATGCGGCTTATATCACGAGCGAGAGCGCTTACACGCTGGCAAAGCTGATCTACAGGCTTCCGGAAGTCGTTATTGAGGCCGGCGAAAAATATGAGCCTTCCATCGTGACCAGACATATCGTCGACCTTGCGCAGGCGTTCAATCGCTTCTACCATGATGAACACATTCTGGTCGACAACGAAGAAGAAAAACGCGCGAAACTGGCGTTGGTCATCGCGGCCAAGACTGCGATCAAGAATGGCCTGGCACTGCTTGGCATGGAAGCGCCGGAACGGATGTAAATTTTATCTCGGCTTCGCTCGAAAATGACAGCGGAGCCGACGCAGTACAAGAATGATGACAATAAGCGGAGAGATAGAAATAGAATGAGATATGTAGGAGATATTTATCGGCCGCCCAGCGAGGCCTACAGCCTGCTGGTGCAGGTGACGATCGGTTGCGCGCACAACAAGTGCACGTTCTGCAATATGTTTAAGGAAAAACAGTTCCGAGTCCGTAGCGTTGATGAGGTACTGGAGGATCTGGACTGGGCAAGAGCCAATTACCGGCGAGTGGAGCGAATCTTCCTCTGCGACGGGGATGCCTTATGCCTGGCAAACCATAAGCTGCTCAAGATCCTCGATTACATTGCAGATAAATTTCCGGAATGTGAACGGGTCACGACCTACGGGCGGGCAAAGGACGCGCTCCGCAAGACCGACGAAGAACTGCGCCAGCTGCGTGCGCACGGAATGACCATGGTCTACATGGGTGCGGAATCCGGCAGCCAGAAGGTTTTAGATCTTGTAAAAAAAGGAGAGACCCGAGAGGAGCTGATTACCGGCGTACAGCGCCTGGAGGCTGCGGGTATCCAGACGTCCGTGACCTTTATCAGCGGACTGGCGGGATCGGCGCTTTGGGAAGAGCATGCCGTTGAGAGCGGCAAGATGATTGCGGAAATGAATGCGTCCTATGTCAGTCTGCTGACCTTGATGCTGCAGCCGCCCTGTCCGATGTGGGATGACTATCAGCAGGGCAAATTCCAATTTCTTACTCCTGAAGAAGTCCTGGCAGAAACCTGCCTGCTGCTGAAGTACGCGCGCCCGTCAAAGCCGTGCGTATTTCGCAGCAATCATGCTTCGAATTATGTTTCTCTGCGCGGCAATCTGCCGATGGACAACGAGGCGATGATTGCTTCCTTAAAAAAATGTATGCAAGACCGGGGGCTGCTCAAGGATGAGCGGTTTCGGATGCTATAACAGTCTTATGTGACTTGTGCCGCGGACAGCAGGGATCCTCCTGCTGCCCGCTTTCTCGATGAAAAGAACATGAAGATATTACTGACTACCTTAAATTCCAAATATGTGCATTCCAACCTCGCTCTCAAATACCTTTACACGGTGACCGCGGGTGATTACAGCGATGTGGAGGTGCGGGAATTCACCATCAACAACGATCCGCACTACGTCTACGGCGAGATCGTAAGAGGCGGTTACGATATGGTTTGCTTTTCCTGCTATATCTGGAACATCGAGCAGATCAAAACACTGGCAGTTGATCTGAAACTGGCACTTCCGGATCTTCTGATCACTGTCGGCGGTCCGGAGGTCAGCTATCAGGGCACGGAATTCGCCCGCCAAAACCGTTGGGTCGATTACATCCTCCGCGGTGAGGGGGAATATCCGTTCTATCGTCTGTGCCAGGTTCTGCATGATCCGCAGCGGCCGTTGGAAACGATCCCGGGGTTGATCTACCGGCAGGACGGCAAGATCTATGTCAATGCCGAGATCGAGCCGATCGACTTTAACGCGGTGCCGTTTCCGTATTCCGTTCTGGACTGCGAGGCCGATAAGGTTGTCTATTATGAATCGACTCGCGGCTGCCCGTTCCGCTGCGCGTACTGTCTTTCTTCAATCGACAAGACGGTGCGGCCGCTGGCGATGGATCGCGTCAAGGCGGATCTCGGCTATTTTCTATACAAGCGTGTGATGCAGGTTAAATTTATCGACAGAACGTTCAATTACGATGCGAAGCGTGCTTGGGAGATCATCAAATATATTCTCGACAACGACAACGGCGTGACAAACTTCCACTTTGAGATTTGCGCGGATCTGCTGGACAACGCGACTCTGGAACTTTTTCGCAGCGCCCGCAAAGGACTGTTTCAGGTGGAAGCCGGTATCCAGTCGACGAACCCGCCGACGCTGGCGGCCATCAACCGCAAGGAAAACGTGTATCCGGTGCTCTACAATCTCGAGCGTCTGATCGCGCTTGGCAACATCCATGTGCATGTAGATCTGATCGCCGGGCTGCCGTATGAGAGCTATGAGCTTTTTCGCCGATCGTTCGACAAGGTTTATGCGTTGCATGCGGACGCATTGCAATTAGGATTTTTGAAAGTTCTGGCAGGCACGCCCCTGGCCGCGCAGCTTACGCAGCACGGGATCGTTTACCGGCCGCACGCGCCTTATGAGGTGATCTCCACGGCCTATATCAGCGCCGAAGAACTGGTGCGCCTCAAAATGATCGAGGAAATGTTGGATATTTATGATAACCGCGGCGGCTTTACGCATACGGTCGCCTATCTGATCGAGACGGTGGGCGACGGGCCTTTCCGCTTTTATGAAAAGCTGGCAGATTATTATTACGCGAACGGGTTTCAGCACCGTGACCGCAAAAAGGACGATCAGTACCGGATCCTGTTGAAGTTCGCGCGCCGGCTTTCTGAGGAGCAGGGCGACACGCGGGTGGCCGAGCAGGCGCTTGCCGCGCTGAACCGGGACGCGGCAGAAACCATGAATCCGGAAAACCTCAAACGTTTTTTAAGAAAGGGCTGGGAACTATAGTATGAACTTAGAACAAAAAGACAGAATCGGACAGTATCTGCTACCGCACCTTGATCAGATCATCTTTGACGAGCTTTCCGAGTCGTATCTTGCGCGGGCGGGAATCGCGGACATCCTGCGGGACGTGCCGGTACCGCTGCGAAAAACCGAATTAAATCATATTACGACCTTGTCGATCGCGCGCAATATGGCCTTTGTGATCGGCTGTGACCCGACTTTCCAGTATCGGGATAATTATATCGCCTACATCCTGCGGGCGTTTGACAAGCGTTTTGCGGACGGCTTGATCGCGGACGGCGTCGAATGGGCTTCCAAGAATGATTTTGACTACGCCTGCATCCAGTTTCGCGCGGCGATGCAGATCGATCCGGAGAACGCCAATGCGTATTACTGCTACGGACGGGCTTGCAAGGACGCGTACGAACACGGTGAGGAGGAAGAATTCGTCGGACGCTTCAAGGCGGAATCGTTGGAAGCCTTTGAGATCGCGACTCTTAAAGACCCAAAGCTTGCGGAAGCTTACTATTTCCTGGGTTATGCCTATGTCAACATGGGACTTTATGGGAAGGCAAAGCTGACCTGGGAAGAATATCTGAAGCTGATCGAGGGACGTAGCGAGGAGGGCATCGACGAGCTACGAAAGGAGATCCGCGGACGTCTGACGCAGCTGGAACAGCCGGTCAAGATCGAGGAAGCCTGCAATCTGGTACTTTCCGGCCGGTATGAAGAGGGAATTGCGGCGCTTTCCCCGTATTGCGAAAGCGAATTCGCTTCCTGGTGGCCGCTCTGGTTCTATCTGGGAACTGCGCACGCGGCGTTGGAACAGGACGAGGATGCCATCCGCTGCTTCAAAGAGGTGCTCCGCTATGCGCCGAGCAACGCGGACGCGATGGAAGAGCTGGTGCGGCTCTATGAAAAAAACGGGCAGGATGACTTAATGGAAAAATACCGTACCAAACTTGCGATCGTGCGGCAGAACGCTGAGGCGGATCGCCGGCTCGCGGAAGAAAACACGGCAGCCGAACGTCGACTTGCAAAAGAAAATGCGGAGAAGGAAGACACCGGGGCTTTGCAGGAAAAGCAGATCAAGCGGACGACGGCCATGGTGACAGAGGGAACGGGCAGACTGAATTAAGGAGGAACTGCATGAACATTCTCGTGATTGACGGACAGGGCGGTATGATCGGCAGACAGCTGATCACCGAGATCCGCAAGAGCATTCCAGACGCGGAGATCACTGCGGTCGGAACCAATACGCTGGCAACCGCCAGTATGCTCAAGGCCGGTGCGGACAGCGGCGCAACCGGCGAAAACGCGGTTCGTGTATGTACGCGCAGAGCCGACGTGATTATCGGTCCGGTCGGCATCGTAATCGCGGACTCCCTGCTGGGGGAAGTGACACCGATGATGGCGGCGGCGGTTGGCAGCAGCAGTGTCAAAAAGATCCTGTTGCCGGTGAACAAGTGCAATAACATCATCGTCGGAACGGCAGACAAGAGCACTTCTGACCTGATTGCCGAAGCAATCCGGCGCGTACAGGAGATCAAAAGCTGAGGCGCTTCGCTCAAAATCGAAATCCCGCAGCATACCGACGGGATTGAAATGTATAAAAAAAAGAACAAACGAAAACATAGATTATTTTAAAAATATGCTTGACATTTTATGGTCTTATATGTATAATAATTTATGTTGTCGGTGATAATAAAGACGCCGATAAGCGAGCGTTCCGAGGTAGCTCAATGGTGGAGCAGGCGGCTGTTAACCGCAAGGTCGAGGGTTCGAGCCCCTCCCTCGGAGCCATTTTTATCACTAAAAACAGTAATGTCGGATGTGATAAGGGTGCCTTGCAGAAACATTGAGATATCGATGTTTATGCCGGAGTGGCGGAATTGGCAGACGCACAGGACTTAAAATCCTGCGATCCTTACCGATCGTACCGGTTCGACCCCGGTCTCCGGCACCAATATTTTTGTTAACTTGCAGTTCGCGGCATAAAGACGCGAGAAACTGCATAGGATAGATATCGCGGGGTAT
>ERZ808240.472-NODE-472-length-53107-cov-6.219407_pt1 | contig 53107 bp, 42 predicted proteins | sample MGYA00521084_ERZ808240 | MGnify/ENA primary metagenome ERZ808240 (study PRJEB31516, sample SAMN03275571) | gut metagenome | biome: mammalia-associated habitat; material: feces | host: Papio cynocephalus | place: Kenya | collected 2012-08-06 ...
GCAAGGGAAATCTTTTACCCGCGCGTTTCTCCACGGTTCCTACACATATGGGATTTGCACGCCCCTCGAGCGCCGAGGGCTTGGGCATCGCCCTCGCCAAGCAAGGCCCCTGCAATGCCGAGCGCGCTGCGGGCGCTTGCGGGCGCCGCGCCGTTAAAACAAGAAGAGGACGGATTGTCCCTCGCACCATGCGCGTGCATACGTGAGTACTTAGCCGCATAGCCAACGCATAGATAGTGTCTTATTTTCGGGAATGGGAAGCGAGTGAATCGAAATCGCTACTGCCCCGTAGCTATTCCGCTTCTACTACACATACCTATAAGTAGATGAGAGTCGCTACGTTTTTGCCTAACGTGGTTTCAAACGTACGCCTGAAACGCATCTTTACAACGTTTTCGATACCCCGCCTTTATCGAGCATGCTCGCACATGCGGCATCCTTCATGCATACACCCTTTGGATGCACGAACGTCCTTCTCTCGTCGTGCACTTTGATACGTTGATTTTGCCGTAGATAGAAGTTGAGCCCGCAAGAGGGGATTTGCGGGCTCAAAGGAGGGGTCGGAAGCTTTATCAAGTAAGGGGATTTCTGCAACGCATAAGGGGATACGTTTGACCGGAGGGGTTGGCCATGCAGCTTTGCTTCCGCGAATCGATGTGGTTGTCAACCGTTGCTTTCGCAACGTTGTGTCGAGTGAAACCGCAGGCGAAATCGATGCGTACCGGAGGACGAGTTCCGTTCGGCGCACCGTGCGGTTCCCCTTTCGACAGCACGAACATTACGCCAGCTTACGCGGGTGCGCGACACCCCATAGGTGGCATTTTCGGCTAATTTCGCTGATTTTCCCTTTAACCCGAAAAGGGTACCACTTGCGTTTCCGCTGGTCAGATTCTTGCGTAAGTTTTAGTTATCAACTCGGGGTTTCAAATTTCCTGTGCTAGTATCGCGATGCGAGGAAGGGCATTATGGCTGACACAAAGACGAGCAACACCCCATTGCGCGACAATTTCACGCTTATAGATTTGGCAAAAACAGGCGGCTGGAAGGCCTTTGCATCGACGGGCATTGCCTGCCCGCTTGCTTGGGGCTTCATTATCAATGCCATTGGAGGAGCGGAACCTGCAGGGCAAATCCCGTGGACGGTTTCATACCTTGTGCTGGCCGCTGCGGTGATTGCCTTTGCCGCGCTATCGCGCAATCTGCCCGCATTCTTTTCGTCGCCGTTTATGGAAGCTGGTGCAGTGGCGCTCGGCGCGGCCGGGATGGTGCTTTTAACGCTTTCGTATTCTGCGTTTGACAGCATTTCCTTGCAGTATGTTGCGACTATTTTATGTGCGTGCGTGCTTGGCTGGATGTATCTGCAGTGGGGCACGTTTTACGCAAAATTGGATTTACGATCCACCGTTTGCTACTTATTTATTGCGAACATTGGCGGCTCGACTATTAAGTGTTTTTCGCATTTCATTCCCCTGTGGGGACAATGCCTGCTAGGGATTGTGCTTCCGATTTTGTCGGTGGTTATGTGCCGAATTGCACTCGCAAACGCCCGCACCGAGGCAAACCCTACGGTGCGTTTTGAGTCTCATAACATGCGTGGGCTTTGGAAGGTTGCGTTGGCCATCGCAACGTTTAGCTTTGTAGTGGCGTTTTTGGTTGGACAATTCTCGGGGAACCAAAGTAGAATTCCTGCCGTTGACTTTTTGATGAGCCGCTTGTTTGAGATTGTTATTTCGGCGATTGTGCTGTTCATTGCCATTGGATTGAACAAGCCGTTCAATTTTTCTCAGCTGTGGCGCATCGCGTTGCTGGTGCTGGCCGCCGATTTGCTGACGCAGACAGCGTTTCCCGAGATAACCATTTTGCGATGCGTGGAAAGCAGCGCGTGGGATTTGATAGTGCTGTTCGCCTGGTTAACGCTGTCTGATATTGCGCATCACTCGAAACTGCCGGCACCTTGGGTGTTTGGTGTTGGCTGGGCTTGCTATACGGCGCCGTTTGCTATTGGATCGATTGCCGCTTCCGCCTACCCCGACGGCGCTATTGCCCCGGTGGTTATTGTTGCGCTGATGTTCGTGCTGCTTTTGCTTTCGACGTTTTGCTTGGAACTGCGCGACCAGGATACAAAGTGGATTTTCGCCGAGCTGCGCGGAGAGCCTGTTGCCGAGCCCGTTGACTACCGCAGCATAGACGAGCGATGCGAAGTTGTTGGCAAGCAGCACGGGTTAACGCCGCGCGAGCTTGAGATTATGCAGCTGCTTTGCAAAGGGCGCACGAAGGCATATATCGCCGAAACACTATATTTGACGGAGAACACCGTGAAGGGGCATACGAAGCATATCTACTCGAAGCTTGACGTGCATAGCAAACAAGAGCTGATGGACATGGTTGAAAAATAGACGAGGCCGCCGGGTAAACCGGCGGCCTCGTTTGTTGCAGCGGTATGCAATTAAGCTGCGCAAGCCTTACTCGACCGGCACCGCGTCGAGCTCCAGTGGGGGCTCGACTTTGCAGACGTAATCGTCTGCGGCCTCGTCGATGTCGATAAGCACATGGCTGCGGTCGGGCAGCTTGCCTTCGACAATCTTCTCGGCAATGCGGTCGACAATCTCACGCTGCACAAGGCGCTTGCAAGGACGAGCGCCGTACACCGGGTCGAAACCATCGATGGACAGATGTTCCATTGCGGCGGGCGTAACATCGAGCGTGACGCGGCGATCGGCCAAGCGCTCACGCACGTCGTTGAGCTGCAGTTCCACAATGGGCTCCATGTCGGCAATGGACAGCGCGTGGAACGTGATGACCTCGTCGATACGGTTGAGGAACTCGGGGCGGAACGTGTTGCGCAGGGCGTCGTTGATTTTGGTGGACAGCTCCGCCAAGCTCTTCGCCGCCGTGTCCACATCGCCCTTCATGACGTTTTCCATGACGTCGCCCATGGTTTCCTTGCTGGCATTCGCGCTTTCGTATTCGCGGATTGCCTGGGAACCGATGTTGCTGGTCATGATGATGATAGCGTTCTTGAACGACACCAAGCGACCCTGGCCATCGGTCAAGCGGCCATCATCGAGCACCTGCAGCAAGATATTGAAGACATCAGGGTGAGCCTTCTCCACCTCATCGAGCAAGATGACACTGTACGGACGACGGCGCACGGCTTCGGTAAGCTGGCCGCCCTCGTCATAGCCCACGTATCCCGGAGGGGCACCGATAAGACGCTGCACGCTGAACTTCTCCATGTACTCGGACATGTCGATGCGCACCATGGCCTTTTCGCTGTCGAACAGGTACTCCGCCAGGGCCTTCGCCAGCTCAGTTTTGCCGACGCCGGTGGGGCCGAGGAACAGGAAGCTGCCGATGGGCTTGTTCGGGTCGGACAGGCCAGCGCGGTTGCGGCGGATAGCGCCGGCAACGGCGTGCACGGCTTCGTCTTGGCCGACGACGCGCTCATGCAGCTTGTCTTCCAGGTCGACGAGCTTTTCCATTTCGCCTTGCATCATCTTGGACACGGGGATGCCGGTCCAGGTTGACACCACCTCGGCGATTTCTTCCTGCGACACCTCCTCCTTCAAGATGGCACCGTCTTCTTGCTTTTCGTTAAGCGCCTGCTCGGCTTCGTCGAGTTTACGCTGCAGTTCGGGGATGCGACCGTAACGGATCTCGGACGCCTTCACCAAATCACCCTCGCGCGTTGCGCGCTCCTCATCGGTTTGCGCAGATTCAAGGTCGGCCTTGAGCGTTTGAACGTTTTCAATGACGTCCTTTTCGTTTTGCCACTCGGCCTTGCGCTTCGACAAGGCATCCTGAGCGTCAGCGATTTCCTTGCGCAAGTGCTCAAGGCGTTCGCGGCTGACGTCGTCGGTTTCCTTCATAAGCGCTTGCTCTTCGATTTGCATCTGCGTGAGCTTGCGCTCAGCCAGATCAACCTCTTCAGGCATGCTGTCGATTTCGATGCGCAAACGGCTGGCCGCCTCGTCCATAAGGTCGATGGCCTTGTCGGGCAGGAAGCGGTCGGAGATGTAGCGGTTCGAAAGTTCGGCGCATGCCACAATAGCTGCATCGGTGATGCGCACGCCATGATGGATTTCGTACTTCTCCTTCAGGCCACGCAGGATGGCGATGGTATCTTCAACCGTAGGCTCGCTGACCATAACCGTTTGGAAACGACGCTCAAGAGCAGCGTCCTTCTCAATGTACTTGCGGTATTCGTCGAGCGTGGTGGCACCGATGGCATGCAGTTCGCCACGTGCAAGGGCAGGTTTAAGCATGTTGCCGGCGTCCATGGAACTGTCACCCGTGGAACCTGCGCCCACGATGGTATGCAGCTCGTCGATGAACAGGATGATCTGCCCGTTCGACTCCTTGACCTCGCGCAGCACGGCCTTCAAGCGGTCCTCGAACTCGCCACGGTACTTAGCGCCTGCCACCATTGCGCCCAAGTCAAGCGCAATGACGTCGTGGTCTTTCAGGCCGGAGGGCACGTCGCCGGCAACGATACGTTGAGCCAAACCTTCGACGATTGCCGTTTTGCCGACGCCCGGCTCGCCAATAAGCACGGGGTTGTTCTTCGTACGACGGCTAAGCACCTGAATGGTACGGCGAATTTCCTCGGAACGGCCGATGACCGGGTCGAGTTTGCCCTCGCGCGCTTTTTGCGTAAGGTTCTGGCCGTATTGGTTCAGCGCGTCAAGCTCGGGCTTGCTTTGCTGGTCGGTAACGCGGGTAGAACCACGCAGGGAGCTGTACGCCTCCTCGACGGTTTTGCCCGTGATGCCCAAGCCGTTGAGCACGCGACCGGCGTCACCCTTGTCCTGAGCAAGCGCAATAAGCAAGTGCTCGGTGGTTGCGTAGCTATCGCCCATGCGTTCTGCTGCTTTCACAGCGTTGTCGATGACCTGCATAAGCGCGTTGCTGGGCATGGCCATGGGCATATTCGAACCGCTGGCCTTCGGCATGGCAGCGATGGCACTGTCGACGTTTTGCGACAGCTGCGCCGGGTCGGCGCCAATGCGCTTGATGATGGCGGAAAGGTTGTTCTCCGATGCATCCAGCATTGCCTTAAGCAAGTGAATAGGCTCAATGGTGCTGGACTGAGCATCGCCCGCCACGCCCATGGAAGCCTGAAACGCTTCTTGGGCCGTAACGGCAAGTTTATCTAGTCTCATGTGAACCTCCTTACGTTGGTTCTACGTGGTTGATTACAACAAAGAGCTGGGGCGACGCACCACGATTGCCGTGGGCGACTGGACGAGGGAATTCACGCTCTCGCGCGTTTCCAGCTCATGCACGCGATCGGCCAGGCGGCGAACCCGCTTGTGCAGGTCGTCGATTTCCTGGTCGCGATCGTCAAGGCGACCTTGCAGATCGAGAATGCGGATGACGCCTGCCAGGTTGATGCCTTCGCCCGTAAGCTCGTTAATGAGCGAAAGACGCTCAATGTCGGCCTGCGAGTACATGCGCGTGTTGCCGCTGGTACGCTGCGGGGTAACCAGGCCTTTTTGCTCGTAAGCGCGCAGCGTTTGCGGATGCACGCCGGCAAGCTCAGCTGCCACGCCGATCATGTAGAGGGGTCGGTTGCGATCGTTCCACTCGGGCATACTTACCAACTCCTCACATCATCGGAAGACGCCTGCAAAAACGCCTCCATGGCTTTCCTTTGCGCCTGGTTCATGACCTTGGGCACCTGCACCTTCACGGTGATTTTCAAATCGCCGTTACCGGAACCCTTTACCCTTGGCGCTCCTTTACCGCGCACGGACATGACCGTTTGGTCTTGCGTGCCCGCCGGCACCTTCACGCGCACTTTCGTGCCGTCGGGCGCAGGAACAACCACGCTTGCACCAAGGGCCGCTTCCGCAACGTTAACCGGGACGTCGATGAGCACATCGGCCCCGTCGCGCTTAAAGTACGGATGAGGCTGAATGCGCGTGGTAACCAGCAAATCACCTGCTTGACCGCCGTTTTCACCCGGCGCACCCTTGCCGCGGAAACGCAGGCGGCCGCCGTCGACGGCACCCGCCGGCACCTTCACGGTAAGCGTTTCCGAATCGGTGCGACCAGGCACGCGCACGGTCACGCGCTTTTCGGTGCCCGCGTAGGCTTCCTCGAACGTTACGTTCAAGGTAACGTTCATGTCCTGGCCCTTGCGGGGGCGCGGTTGACGGCCGCCGAAGCCGCCAGCGCCACCACCATTGAAGTCCCAGTTCGTGCCGAATGCACCTTCGCCGCGGCGAATGCTTTCCAGGATGTCAGCCCAGCTGCCAAAGCCGCCAGCGCCACCTGCGCCGCCGAAGATGTCGTCCATATTGACGGCACCGCCACCCCAGCCACGGGGAATTTGATTCTCGTTCGCAGTGCCGTACTGGTCGTACAGTTTGCGCTTCTTATCGTCAGACAAGACCTCATAGGCTTCGTTGATTTCCTTAAACTTCGCCTCGCTGCCACCGGCATCGGGATGGTACTTACGCGCCAGCTTGCGGAACGCCTTTTTGATCTCATCGGTGGTCGCCGTGCGCGGAACGCCCAGCGTTTTGTAATAGTCCGGAGTAGCCGGCATGCGGTCCACCTTCCTTTCACGAGTAACAACGAGGGCGGACTGAACCGCCCGCCCTCGCAAAAGCTACCTATTCGTCTTCGCTCTCAGGCTTCGGCCTTTTCGGGCCGCCCGTGGTAACGGTGACCATTGCGGCGCGAAGAACTTTCGTTCCCATCTTGTAGCCCTTCTGGTACACCTCGTGCACGGTTTCGTCCGGAACAGAAGCATCATCAACCGTGGCAACGGCCTGACACTCCAATGCATCGAATGCCTGACCTGCAGGGTTGATAACCTGCACTCCGCCGCTTTCCAGAACGTTCACGAACTTGTTGTGCACAGCCTTCACGCCGTCCATCAAGCCCGTCTCACCGTTCTTTTCGGCGTAATCGATGGTGCGTTCAAAGTCGTCGATAACCGGAAGCAGCTTCTCGACGAGCTTCTCGCCGGCACGAACGCGTTCCTGCTCGCGTTGCTCTGCCGTACGGCGACGATACGTGTCCCATTCGGCATGCAGGCGAAGGTACTTGTCCTGCCAGTCCTTGGCTTCGGCCTGGGCCTTTGCCACCAGCTCGTCGTTGGTTGGGGCTTCTTCGGGCTGGCCCTCCAAAACCTCTTCGGCTTCTTTATCTACATCGGATGCCGGTTCGGACGCCTCGGGGGCGGCGCCACCTTGCTCAGCGGCGCCTTCCTTTTGCTTCGGAGCGGACTCGACGTCCTCGATGGGAATTTGCTTGCCCATGTCCTGCGTCGCGCGCTCAGGCTCGGGCGTGCTCTGCGTTGCCATGGCGATTACTTCCCTTCCTTGTCGTCAACAACCTCGTAGTCTGCCTCAATAGGACCGTCATCGGACTGAGCGCCCGCTGCCGCGCCTGCGCCAGGAGCAGCCTGGCCGTTGGCCTGCTGCTGGCTGTAAGCAACCTCGGCCAGCTTGTAACCAGCCTGCTGCAGCTTCTCAGTGGCAGCCTTGATGGCCTCAATGTCGGTGCCGTTCAAAGCGGTCTTAGCCTCGTTGATGGCCTCTTCAGCAGCGGACTTAGAGTCGGCCGGAACCTTGTCACCCAACTCGCTGAGCGTCTGCTCGGTTGCGTTGACCAGCGCATCGCAGTTGTTGCGGGTTTCAACCTCTTCCTTGCGCTTCTTGTCTTCCTCGGCGTGAGCCTCGGCGTCCTTCACCATGCGGTCGACTTCCTCGTCGTTCAGGGCCGTGGAACCACTGATGGTGATTTGCTGCTGCTTGCCCGTGCCCAGGTCCTTAGCGGACACGTTCACGATGCCGTTAGCGTCGATGTCGAACGTAACCTCGATCTGCGGCACGCCACGACGCGCGGCCGGGATGCCGGTGAGCTGGAACTTGCCCAAGGTCTTGTTGTCCTTGGCCATCTGACGCTCGCCCTGCAGGACGTGAATCTCAACGGACGTCTGGTTATCAGCAGCCGTGGAGTAAATCTCGGTCTTGCGGGTAGGAATGGTGGTGTTGCGGTCGATCATCTTCGTCATCACGCCGCCCATGGTTTCAACGCCCAAGGACAAAGGCGTAACGTCCAGAAGCAGAATGCCCTCAACGTCGCCTGCCAGCACGCCGCCCTGAACAGCTGCGCCCATTGCCACAACCTCGTCAGGGTTCACGGACATGTTCGGCTGCTTGCCGGTCATGCGCTTAACAAGTTCCTGCACAGCGGGCATGCGCGTGGAGCCGCCAACCAGAATGACCTCGTCGATGTCGCCCTGAGACATGCCGGCGTCATGCAGCGCCTGCTCAACAGGCTTGCGACAACGATCCAGCAGATCCTTGGTGATGGACTCGAACTCGGCGCGGGTAAGCGTGTAGTCCAGGTGCTTCGGGCCGGTTGCGTCAGCAGTGATGAAGGGCAGGTTGATGTTGGCTTGCGTGGTGCTCGACAGCTCCATCTTGGCCTTCTCAGCTGCTTCCTTCAAGCGCTGCAGAGCCATCTTGTCCTTGCGCAGGTCGATGCCGCCATTGTCCTTGGAGAACTTGTCAGCCAGCCAATCGATAACGCGGTGATCCCAGTCATCGCCGCCGAGGTGGTTATCGCCAGCGGTGGCAGCTACCTCGAACACGCCGTCGCCCAGCTCAAGGATGGACACATCGAACGTGCCGCCGCCCAGGTCGAACACGAGGATCTTCTCGTCTTTGTTCGTCTTGTCAAGGCCGTACGCCAAAGCAGCTGCCGTAGGCTCGTTGATGATACGCAGAACCTCGAGGCCGGCGATTTTGCCAGCGTCCTTCGTGGCCTGGCGCTGAGCATCGTTGAAGTAAGCCGGGACGGTAATAACGGCCTGCGTGATGGGCGAACCCACCTGCTTCTCGGCGTCGTTCTTCAACTTCTGCAGGACCATTGCGGAGATTTCCTCGGGCGTGTAGTCCTTGCCGTCGATATCAACAACGGTGCGGCCGTCTTTGCCGGCCTTTACCTTGTAGCTTACCTTGCTTTGCTCGTCGGCAGTTTCGGAGAAAGAACGACCGATGAAACGCTTGACGGAAGAAACGGTGTTCTCGGGGTTGGTGACGGCCTGATTCTTAGCAGCCTTGCCCACCACGCGCTCGCCGTCTTTGCGGAAGCCTTCAACGGACGGGGTGGTACGGTCGCCTTCGGCGTTCACGAGGATCTCAGGCTCAGAGCCTTCCATAACGGCCATGGCGGAGTTCGTGGTGCCAAGGTCGATACCCAGAATCTTGCTCATATCATTGCTTCCTCTCACTAGGAGTTATGTAACCGAAGTTATGCGTTGGCGGCTAGGCCCAAGGGGCTTAACCTTTTTCCAACAATCCGTAATATAAAATCTAAGTCTGCACGTGTCAAGTTATTTGCGAAATTAAAGGTTACGTTTTGTTAACGCTAAAGTGTCAGAAAGGTTTATATAGTTGAATTATGTACTTGACTAGGTGAAACGCGTAGCAAAAACGAAAAACAGCGCTCTCGACTTTAATCGAAAGCGCTGTTTTTCACGTCATATTCGCGTCACAAATATCTAAGTGAGGGCTTATAAGACCTACTCCTGAAGACAGTTACGCGCAGAAATGCGGCCGAACGCCAAGGCTTCGCCCACGTTGCCGTTGCCCCTCCCCATCAACCAAACGAGCCCCTTACCTATATATAAGGTAAGGGGCTCGTTGCGTTTCGCGATGGTTCGCTTTATTCCTCGACAACCTCGGGGATGGCACCCATGGGGCACTCTTCAACGCAGTCGCCGCAAGCGATGCAGTTGTCCTCGTTCACAGCCTCGACAACGCCGCCGTTAACTTCCAGAACTTCCTGCGGGCAAGCGTCAACGCAAATGCCGCAGCCGATGCACTCGTCAGTCTCAATAACCGGATGTGCCATGGTTACTCCTTCTCGTCTATAATGCCCGGCGAAATGCTACCGGGTCATACCCCAATTAAGCAATGCCCGCACAATACCACTAATAAGAGCGATTGCAATAACAATCAGGAAAATACCGGGAGCTTGTCGGGCAACGGCAATTCAAAAAAGTTCATGAGTCGAAACAGCCCGGCTTGCTTTGACCCACTTGCTAGCAAATGCGCGGAAGTTGCTCTCCTACCAACATGTCGAGGATGCGGGTGCTGCCGAACGCCGTGCGCAGGAATACCTTCGAGCCACGTTCGGGTTGCGCCTCGGTTACTTCTCCAATGATGGCCGCGTCGACACCGTACTTGTTGGCGCGCATGGCGGCCAACGCCGCTTCGGCATCCTCGGGCGCCACCACGCATACCATCTTGCCCTCGTTGGCAACTTGCAGCACGTCGTAGCCCAGCATGTCGCACGCGCCTTGCACCGCGGGCTTCACCGGTACAGCCGCTTCCTCCACCGTGATGTCGGTGCCAGACTGCGCCGCCAGCTCATTGAGCGTGGAAGCCAAGCCGCCGCGTGTGGGGTCGCGGAAGCAACGCACACCCGGCGCCGCAGCCAACACGTCGGCAATAAGGTGGTTCAGCGGCGCCGCGTCGCTTTGCAGGTCAGCCTTGAACGACAGCGACTCGCGACAGCTCATGATGGTGATACCGTGATCGCCCAATGTACCGCTGACCAGCACTTTATCGCCCGGCTTGCACAGCGCGCCGCCCAGGTTCACGCCCGGCTTCAGCGTTCCCACGCCCGCCGTGTTGATGTACACGCCATCGCCATGGCCGCGATTGACCACCTTTGTGTCGCCTGTTACCAGGTGCACGCCGGCTTCCTTGGCCACTTCGGCCATGCTGGCGCAAATGCGCCTGAGGTCTTTAATGGGGAAACCCTCTTCCAGCACAAAGCCACAGCTTAGATACCGAGGCGTAGCGCCGCTGGTAGCAACGTCGTTCACCGTGCCGCACACGGCAAGCCTGCCGATATCGCCGCCCGGGAAAAAGTGCGGCGTAACCACAAAGCTGTCGGTTGAAAACGCCAGGCGCTCACCCGGCGCCGGGGCCGGCAACACCGCCGCGTCGTCACCGCGCAGCAGTTCCTCGCCGGCGTACGCGGCAAAGAATACTTCGTCGATGATGCGCTTCATCATAGTTCCGCCACTTCCGTGACCGAGCATGACCGCTTCGTCCATGGACACTCCTTATAAAGTAGAAGCGACCCCGCCGACCAAGCAGGGCCGCCTTGCAGCCCGAAAAACAACGGGCGCACATAACGTTTAGTGGTTCTGATGTTCGTCGGTCACGGTAAGCACAAGCTTGCCGTTTTGCACGCCCTTCGTTCCCAGGATAAGGTTCGCAATGTCTTGCACCAGGCCCGTTTCGCCGCGTAGCACAATAACCTCAAGACACATATGCGCGTCAAGGTGCACATGCATAGTGGACACGATGTTGCTGAAATACTCGTGTTGAATGGCATGCAGCTTTTCCTGCAGGTCGTTGGCATGGTGATCGAACACGATGGTAAGCGTGCCCGCCACCTCAACGCCCGGCGTTGCGCACTCGTCTTCGACCAGCGCGTCACGTACCAAATCGCGCACCACTTCGCTGCGATTTTTCGCCAGCCCGCGCCGCGCAACCAGGTGATCGAAGCGCACAAGCAAATCCTCCGGCATAGCCACGGAGAACCTCATCAGATCGTTGCTCATGCGAAGCTACACCAATTTAACGGTGACGCCACCTGCGGCCTGAGCATCGTCTTCCAAAGCATCTTTTGCTTCGTCAAGCAGCGCACGCACGTCGTCAATCATGGCCTGCGCCTCGTGCAGCTTCTTGGAAACGTTTTCGTAGCCCGCATCGCCGGCCTTGTGACCGAGCGTATGAGCCCAGCGGCGCTCAAGCTTTAAATGGTCGTCGATTTGCTCAATCATCATTTCAAACTGACCGGTGTTAATGCCGTTGGTGCACATGCTGTTCCTCCTTTGTTAGCGCGGTGCACATGCGAATTAGGCGCACCGCGGTTGCTTTGTTCTTGTTATGATTCGGTTATACGGCGAAGATTCAGCAAGGGCAAGAGCGGGTGTGAAAAAATCCATGACTGGTAACAAATACGAGGTCGCACTTGATGAAACGTGGGATTTGTTTGGCTCGTATATGACGGGCGCGCATGCGGGATTCGTATGCGTCCTCAACTCACACGAACTTTCACCCGAAGCGAAAGGCGCCATCGAAAGCTCTGCACAGGCGCTTGGATACGGCGAACGCGCGTGCACGTATGTGGCAACCGAGGAACTTGAGGAACATGCGCTGTTCGTGCTGCTTGAAGGGCTTGACCCGTTGTGCCTGGTGGCAACGGACGGCGCATCGGCCGCCTTGCTGGGGCAAGCGTATCGCTGCAGCGTTCCCACAGGCGGCGCGTGTCGGCTGCTTGGCCGTACGGCCGTGGCGTTTCTGGACTTCGAGTCGCTGTTGGCAACACCGCGCGACAAACAGATTGCCTGGGCGCTGCTGAAAAAGTTGCCAAAGCTGAACAAGAAATAGCACCAACATGACGAAAGGCCGCGGGGGAAGCGGCCTTTCGTCAGACGAGTGAAACGAGGGGGAAAGAGATGGTGAGAATTTGTTATCTCTAACTGAGGATAATAATACGGAATTGACTATACTTTGTCAAGAATAATTTCGAAGGTTGTCCCAAACGCTTCGAAATCTGCCTTTTTCGCCTTTTAGGCCATTGCATAAGCGCACGTCACATGTTGCTTTCAGACTCTTTACATACGCGACACCTTAAGGCTGCTACTATGAATGCCGTCACACCGCGCATACGCGCGACCACAGGCAAGCAATCCCATATATGGGAAAGGAGCTTTTATGGCGAACAAGGGACTGGCAAAGGACCACAAGGACCTGAGCATTCTAGTTACCGGCGGCGCCGGTTTCATTGGCAGCCACACCTGCGTTGAGCTGATTCAGCAGGGCTATCACGTAATCATCGTTGACGACCTGAGCAACTCCAGCCAGGTTGCCGTTGATCGTATTCGCAAGATCTGCGGCCTTTCCGCCGATGATGCGCAGCTGCGTTTTTACAAGCAGAACATCCTGGACCGCGAAGCGCTGAGCGCCATCTTCGACGAAAACGACGTTGACGCCATCATCCACTTCGCCGGTTTTAAAGCCGTTGGCGAAAGCGTGCAAAAGCCGCTTGAGTACTACTGGAACAACATTGCCGGCACGCTTGTACTGTGCGACGTTGCGCGCAACCACGGCGTGAAGAACATCGTGTTCTCCAGCAGCGCTACCGTTTACGGCGAGCCCGAGTTCATTCCGATTACCGAAGATTGCCCGAAACACGACTGCACCAACCCCTACGGTTGGACGAAGAGCATGCTCGAGCAGGTGCTTACCGACCTGTACGTAGGCGACAACGAGTGGAACGTTGTGCTACTGCGCTACTTCAACCCCATTGGCGCACACGAAAGCGGCCTGATTGGCGAAGACCCGAAGGGCATCCCGAACAACCTGCTGCCTTACGTTGCGCAGGTTGCCGTGGGCAAGCTTGCCTGCGTGGGCGTGTTCGGCGATGACTACGACACGCCGGACGGCACGGGCGTGCGCGACTACATTCACGTGGTTGACCTGGCTCGCGGCCATGTTGCCGCGCTGGATTGGATGGGCGGCAAGGTTGGCACCGGCAAGGCACTGGGCTTGGGCTCCATCGAAGGCGAGGCCGCCGAGGACGGCAGCCGCCGCGGTGTTGGCATTTTCAACCTGGGCACCGGCAAGGGCTCGAGCGTGCTTGACGTGGTGCATGCGTTCGAGAAGGCGTGCGGCCACAAGATTCCGTACGAGATCAAGCCGCGCCGTGCAGGAGACGTTGCCACGAACTACGCTGCGTGCGACAAGGCTCGCACGGAGCTTGGCTGGGTTGCGCAGTACGACCTTGACCGCATGTGCGCCGACAGCTGGCGTTGGCAGTCGATGAACCCCGACGGCTACGCCACCAAGTAGTGCAACGCTCATAGTTAGATGCAATGGCCCCGCAGGATAGTTGCGGGGCCATCTTTTTTGCCTTTAGACGACACGTTCAACGGATAAGCCGCCGAGATACGACGCGCCACCATATGCAAGAAGGGGAAACGCTTTCGTGCGCTTCCCCTTCTTCGGTCTGATGTTAGTAAGCAGTGCCTACAGTACCTGTGGTTGTGCCGGTTGAGCCGCCCGTTGACGCGCCGCCTACGCCTGTGTCGGCATAGCCGCCAGACGATGCACCGCCTGTGCCGGTTGCCGGCGCTTGCGAGTACGAGGAATCGGTGTAGCCATAGCCGCCCGAAGAGCTTCCGCCCGTACTGTCGTAGCCGCTGCTATACGAACCGCTATTCGACGTTGTTCCGCTGTAGGAATACGTCGAGGTGCCGTAGTCATTGCCGGAATACGTTCCACCGTAAGAGGAATCGTAGTCGTTGCCTGCATGGGAGGAAGTACCCGAGGTCGATGTGCCGTCCGAGCTAGACTGCGCCGAGTACTTTTGCGCAAGCTTGCTGGTGGTTCCAACAATGCCGCTAGGGTCTTCCCCTTCTTCCACTACCTTCATCATTTCGGCGAGCTTGTCTTCATCGGCAAAAACGTACGACACGCCGTCAACGTAGCCCGTAATGGAAGGTAGCATGGCGGAGTAGATGGTTAGGTCGCCGCCGTCTTTGAACTGCTGCGCCAGCGAAATGATGTCGGACACCTTCATGTCGGTGGTAACGCATTGCGCAGCCGCCTGGATAACACCGGGCATCTCCGTTACGGGAAGCGCGAGCACTTTGTCCACCAGCGCTTCAATCAGCTTGCGCTGATTTGCGGTGCGCGTGAAGTCTCCATCAACATAGGCGCGGCTACGCGCGAACGTCAGCGCTTCGTTGCCGTCAAGATGCTGCAAGCCAGGCTCGATGACAACATGCTCCCAATCGGGGTTGTCCCTGGTGCCGTCTGCATCCGGGTCGTCAACGCGTTCGTCAACTTGCACGTCAACGCCGCCAACCGCGTCCACAAGATCAATCAGGGCGTTAAAGTTCACTTCCGCGTAATGGGAAATGCCCACACCCGTAAGCTGCGACGCCTCGCGAATGGTTGCCGCCGCGCCACCATAGTTATAGGCGGCGTTGAACTTGTTCGTTCCGTAACCGTCGATGTCGATCATGGTGTCGCGAGGAATGGAAACGAGCGTGGCTTGATTCGTAGTGGGGTCAATGCGCACAACGATGTTGGTATCGGAGCGAGCGCCGTCCTCATCGTAGCCCTCGCGTTTATCTGAACCGATTAGCAGCATATAAAACGGCTCGTCGAAACTAGTGGTTTTGGTAAGCTGATCTTGGATGTCCGCAAGCTCTTCCTGCGACTTATCGCCCGAATTCAGCTGCGTATTCACGTTGTTGAACCAAACGGCGAACGCGGTGCCGCAGCCGATAAGGGCAACAACCAATGCGCAGCACACGCCGATGGCAATTTTCTTGCCGCGACTTGACTTGCGCGCCGTCCGCGTTGCGTATTGCGGATTAGAGCGAGAATACTGAGACGCGCCCGCTTGATTGCGGAACGCGTTATTTGCGCCCGGCCCCTGAGAACCGGGGGTGTATGCAGGGCGATACCCTGTCGATTGAGAATTCTGCGGCATAGGCGCCTGGGGTTGGCGGTTCTTCTTGAATGCCATGCAATCTCCTCACGGCTATAGCGCTCGGGCGTAGGCTTGTCTGCCGTACCGCACAGATTCCACGCGGTCTCCCCGCCGACATGGTGCCCACACAGCCCGAACCTTTTATGTACATCAACCGGTGTTGTGACGAACGCCCATCGCGAACGCGCACTACAAACCAGGGTGCATTGTATCATCGTTAGAAACCAGCCCATAAAAACGGCACGTCATGCGCCTATTGCCTTCACGTTATATACGAAAAATCACGACGTTTGTTTAATTCCGAGCAATTCACTTAATTTTGCGAATTCAGCGAAACGTAATCGCTGGGTTACAGCATGTTGTAACAGCCACGTTACGCTCAAGCACATGCAGCAACGTTCCCCACATAGCAACCCACTTTACGACGCGTCTTTCGACCCGCCGTCTCTTGCAGAGATGCTTGGAAGGAACGTGAAGGCGCTTCGCAAAAAGGAGCGCATCACCAAAACGCGCTTTTCCGCCATGCTTGGCATCGGCCGTCCGCTTTTGAACAAAATAGAGAACGGAACCGCGAATGTGCGTTTGTCGCTGGTTGAGGAGCTTGCTTCAGCGCTTGATACCACGCCCGAATACCTGCTGTTCGGGAAAGACGACGTTTTAAGGCAGCCCCCAGCCCTGCCCCAGCCTTCCGCAACGTGGCCGCTTTAGAAGATTTCGGCGCGTTTTCTATCTGTTAGCTTGTTCTGCAGCATTTTGGGATATAATGCCCACACGGTTTGGCAAGGAGCGCCAGCCGAAACGCATGCGGGTGTCGCCAAGTGGTAAGGCACGAGCTTCCCAAGCTCGCATTCGCGGGTTCGAGTCCCGTCACCCGCTCCATTTGTTGAGTCGCTGCGATGTTTAACTAGCATTGCGGTTAAGGAACGGACCCGAACAGGGACGAGAACCGATGAGGTGGTTTCGCGTTAAGAAAACGTGCCCGTGGCACGTTTTTAGCGAAACGCCCGAAGGCGCTTGCGCCGAGGGGTGCGGTTTTCGAAGAAAACCGCGAGTCCCGTCACCCGCTCCATTTTGTTGAGTCGACGACGACCTTTTTGGTCGTCGTTTTTGCTATACGGGAGGAGTCTTTAATGACTAGTGAACATCCCACGTTTGACACCTTTGTTTTCGACCTTGACGGAACGCTGCTTGATACTATCCCTGACCTGATTGCGGTTACGAACAAAACGCTTGAGCACTTCGGATGTCCCACGCACACCGACGAGGAAATCCTAAGCTACGTTGGCGACGGCGCGCAGCGCTTAATCTACCGCGCAATGCCCGAAGGAACCTCTGACGACACATGCGCTAAAGCGCTTGCGCATTGGAAGGCGCTGTACCCAAAGATTGGCCTTGAACTCACCAAGCCGTACGCGAATATGCCCGAGGCACTTACGCAGCTGAAAGCCCGCGGCTGCAAGCTTGCCGTGCTGTCGAACAAATACGAAGGCGGCGTAAAGGACGTTATCCCGAAATACCTGCCGAACTTGTTCGATGTGCTGCACGGCGAATGCGAGGAAATTCCCCGTAAACCCGATCCCACCGGCCTGCTGCGCACTATTCGCGAGCTGGGGTCAACCCCTGAGCGCACGGCATACGTAGGCGATTCGGCAGGCGACATCCGCGTTGCGCAAAACGCAGGCACGTTTGCCATCGGCGTTGATTGGGGCTACAACCCTGTCAGCACGCTGCAAAGCGCCGGCGCAGACGTGATTCTGTCGAACGCAACGGAGCTACTGCAGTTCGCACAGGTTTAAACGCCCCACGCAAACCCTTTTGCGACGCAAAGCAAAGCCGGCACCGCAACCTGCGATACCGGCTTTGCGCACAACCCGTGTTGACGTGGCGCCCAGCGCCTATACATTCCGTTTAATGCTACAATGACGAACACGCCTCAGTAGCTCAGGGGATAGAGCACCGCTCTCCTAAAGCGGGTGTCGTACGTTCGAATCGTATCTGGGGCACCATGAAACACCAGGTCATCGGCTTGCGCCGGTGGCCTTTTTGCTTCTTGAGTTATGCTTCTCCAAAATACGAGAGTGCATCTAATCTGCATTGATGCAAAACTGAAATGGTTGATATCCTTTAGAGGTCGGAAGATTGATTACCAATCTGTATGGCTCATCCATGTTTTCAGGGTCAAGCGCGATACGAAATACCCCCCTGTAATTGACGATATCGCCTACGGGAACGCTTGCAAAACCTTCATTTGGGTGATGAGTAAAATCAGCATTCAGATAGTTTTCCGTCAGATTTATACACATGCCATAGTATTTTGTATGCGCTTCGATTTCATGAAAAGACTTTACGTTGCCTCCAAAAGGCTCCCCTTCATAAAAGGAAACAAAATTATAGCTAGACCCGTCAGCGGACCGCAGGTTGCTTGAGTCAAGAGTCAAGTCGACTCTATCTAGATTTTCAGCAGTAAATGAATACGAAACCAGAATATGCCCTTTTGGAGCAACCGTTCGATTGGAGCGATCAACCGACGAGTCATACTCCTTTGGAAGGAAATAATTACTGGATAGCGCTTTTTCTATTGGCTCTACTTTCCCTGCCCAGCTCAGAGAAGAATAGCCATACAGCTCATCTTCATCATCTAAATCAAGAACCACCGCATACGAGCTAGTATCAAGGGTGAATCTGACGATATCAGTTTCAACCGTATCTCCCAGTCTGAATTTTCCCGCAATATCATCGTAGGTTTTAACACCATTTTCCTTTAAAATCTGCTCCCGAGTCTTTTGATTGTCGTCAGAATCAGCTGTTGATTGAGCTGTTGAGGAATCAACTTCTTCACTTAATATCTGATTTGAATCCTCGCGAGAATCAGAACCATCGTCTTGCGAAGACGGGCCACAAGCCCAAAGGAAAACAGCACACATAATCACAGCTGCGCATATTATTACGCCCGTTGGTCTCACATAAGCCTCCCTTGTATCAAGCGAAATGCTTCTAGTTGCTCTATTTTACGCCACGGGATATGCAAGGTATAACCCACTCAAAACGTGTAGCGTACAGAAAATGGGCGAAGAGCAGATGCCCTTCGCCCATTTCGCAAGCATATGGTTGTAAATCGATCGCGGCCTACGCTCCGATGAGGGTTTGCAGCGACGCCAGGAAGCTGGACATGTTGCGCCAGCACATGAACAACGTGATGCAGATGAAGATCACGCCGCAGATGTTCGCGAATGCATGGTTGCGCCACTTGCCCAGGTCTTTGCCGTTTGCAACGTACATCACGAAGAACGCCATGATGGGCAGCAGGATGGCGTTGGCCGCTTGTGCAACCAAGATAAGCTCCGTGGGGCTTTTGCCCAGCAGCACAGCCATAAGGCAGCCGGCAACCAACACGATCATCCATACAACCTTGAACTTCAGGTCCTTCAGCGTTTTACCCCAGCCCAGCACGCCGTTAACGGCATATGCGGCGGAAAGCGGGGCGGTGATGGCGCTCGAGAAGCCGGCGGCAAGCAAGCCGATGCCAATAAGCACCGTTGCCCAGTTGCCCAGCAGGGGCTGCAGCGCAACGGCCATATCTTTGCCGTTGGTCACGGTGATGCCCGCAGCATGCATGTTGGCAGCGGCGCAAATGAGGATAGCCATGGAGATGATGCCGCCAAGGCCGATGGACAGCACGCAGTCGAAGCGAGCATCGGAAACCTGCTCGGGATCCTTGAAGCGCTCGGCCGCGCCGGACGCATGCAGGAACAGGTTGTACGGCACGATGGTGGTACCGATAAGGCCAACAGCGGTAAGGATGCCCTTCGCACCTGCCTGGCCTTCGGGCAAGGTAGGCGTGAACAGGCCGGCCACAACCGCGCCCCAATCAACAGGGGAAGCAAATGCGGTAATCAAGAACACCAGGCCCATGAAGATGACAATGCCAGTCAGAATTTTCTCGACCAGCTTGTAGGAGCCAACCCACATAGCTACGAACGCCAAAATGCCCAGCACGATGACGATGGGAATCATGGGCACGTTGGCCACGGCCTGGATGCCCAAAATGCCGCCTGTAATGTTGCCCGTTTCATACGCGGTGTTGCCAACAAAGATGGCGATGATAACAATCACGATTGCAATCCACTTCAGCACCGGATGCGAAATGCGATCGCGGATGTTCTCACCAAGGCCTTCCTGCGTTACGATGCCGATTCGCGCAGCCATCTCCTGAAAGATAATCGTTGCAACGGTGGCGAACAGCAGTGCCCATAGCATGGTGTAGCCATAGCTTGCGCCGGAAACCGTGCACGTGGTAACCGTGCCAGGGCCAACGAAGCCGGCAGCAACCAATGCGCCCGGGCCGACGTTCTTCAGCTTTTGAACAAACGAGCTTGCCATTGCTTTCCTCCCCTTTCCACATTTTTTGATTGCCTATTCCACCTAGTGGTTTACGGGGCACACTTTAGCAGACGAAAGCACGCTTGTGTCATTTGGACACGCGACTGTAACACGGCATAGTTGCCGCAGGCGGTAGAGGGTAGGTTTTCAGGGTCGGACGGTTTATGACATTTTCCAAAATGCCTGGACAAGCTCTTGTCGACTTGCGGCGCCCGTTTTCTTCAAAATGTTGTGCACGTGCACCTTTACCGTGGAAAGCGCCAGCGACATTTCCGATGCAATGTTCTGGTTATCTTTGCCCAAAAGCACCAGGTACAGCACCTCGCGCTCACGTTGGGACAGCTTGTGGCGCGTGGCGAACACGTTGAGGTTCTCCACGATTTGCTGCTCCTGCTGCTTGCTGCCGCCCTGCGCTGGCGGGCGTTCGAAGCGCAGCGATAGCATGCGGAACGATGCACGCACAGCAAACACGCCGATGATAATGAGCAGTGCGTTTTCCGCATAGTTGCGCTCTGTCGAGAAAATCAACGGCCCCAGGTTAAACGATGGGATATTCAAAACCAGGAAGAACACCGCGTCCTCAACAAGGATGCCGACGCTTAATACCCACGCAATCAAGTAAATGAAGCGATGGCGCCACAGACGCGCACGTTCTGCCTGGTCGGTTTCGCGAAAGAAGCGAAAGCCTGCATACAGCAAAATGAAGTACATGTAGAACTGGTGCATGGTCCAAAACCAAAAGCGCTGCACTTCGCCGTCGGGGATAGCAACTAGCATGGCAATGCTTACCACCGCGAACGCCACCGGAGGCGCAACAAGCAGCAGCTTGCGCGATTCGTCCAGGTAGTCGCACACAAGAATCCAAAACGCAGTGATAAAGCCGCCACCTGTTACTACGGAAGCCAGCGACCGCACCAGCATGTACGTAGAAGACAGCACCACGTGCGTTGAACGCATGATGAACTCGTCTTGGAACACCAAGGCAACATCAAAGAAGTAAAAAGCGAACGCCACAAACAGCAGCAGCATGGTCCGCTTGTGCGAGACAAGGTACGCCGACAAGCAAACAGCCGACACCAACGCGGACAGCAATAGCATCAGCAACGTGTAATAGAACAGCGCAAGCTCCACAGTCCCCTCCGTAGAACGCGTCCCTTTTAAAACCCATCGCCGGGCCATTCCATGATACACGAGCTCAATTTGTAGCGAAACACCGTTTAGAAATTTGGGACCGTGGACGTTTCATTACTAAACGGCAACGGCACATCAACATTCCCTTCAAATTGCCACCACGCAATCAACAAGCTTTCCATCAGGGGTTTATTGAGGGTTTAGCGGCCCCATACTTTGCTTAATCCCTGGTTCCACCTCTAAACGGGGCACGATAAACCCACGTTAGACCTTTCGCACAAATTGTGGAGGACTTATGGTGCAGCCAGGGAAACGGGGCGCCTTGGAAAACGCCCCACCCGCAGGCAACCCGCTAGGCCAAGAAGCGCGGCGGCCTGCATGGCGAAGATAGTCTTACAACACACGAGACGAAAGAAGGTTGTTATGGCTGGCGTAAACGTCAAGAGCGAAATCAAGCCCTTGAAAAAGGTCCTGCTGCATCGACCCGGCAAGGAGCTGCTGAACCTCACGCCGAACACGCTTGAGGAACTGCTGTTCGATGACATTCCGTTTTTGAAGGTGGCTCAGCAAGAGCACGACGCGTTCGCGCAAGCGCTGCGCGACAACGGCGTTGAGGTTGTGTACCTGGAAGATCTGACGGCCGAGGTTCTGGCCGCCGACCCTGCGCTGCGCGAGAAGTTCCTGCTGCAGTGGATTGACGAGGCCGGCATCAAAACCGAGCGCTATCGCAAGATCATCTTCGATTACATGCAGGAAAACTATCCCGACGCCAAGGACTTCGTACTGAAGACCATGGAAGGCATCAACCTCACCGAGCTGCACACCGACAAGTCCAACTCGCTGGTTGACCTGGTGTCCGAGGCTTCCAAGATGGTGGTGCCGCCCATGCCGAACCTGTACTTCACGCGCGACCCGTTCGCCATGATCGGCAACGGCGTGTCCATCAACCGCATGTACTCCGTCACCCGCAACCGCGAGACCATCTACGGCGAGTACATCTTCAACTACCACCCGGATTTCAAGGGAACCCCGCAGTACTACAGCCGCTACAACACGTTCCACATCGAGGGCGGCGACATCCTGAACATCAACGAGCACGTGCTGGCCATCGGCATCTCACAGCGCACCGAGCCTGACGCCATCGATGCCATCGCGCACAACATCTTCCACGATGAAACGAGCCCCGTTGACACCATCCTGGCGTTCAACATCCCGAACAACCGCGCCATGATGCACCTCGACACCGTGTTCACGCAGATTGACGTGGACAAGTTCACCATCCATCCCGGCATCATGGGCCCGCTTTCGGTGTTCGAGATCACGCCCGAGGGCGAAGGCATCAAGGTGCGCGAGATCAACGCCCCGCTTGAGCAGATCCTGGAGAAGTACATCGGCATGCCGGTGACGCTGATCCCCTGCGGCGGTGGCGACCGCATTGCCGCCGAGCGCGAGCAGTGGAACGACGGCTCGAACACGCTGTGCATCGCCCCGGGCCGCGTGGTTGTGTACGAGCGCAACGACGTCACGAACGCGCTTTTGCGCAAGAACAACATCGACGTCATCGAGATCCCGTCGGCCGAGCTTTCCCGTGGCCGCGGCGGCCCGCGCTGCATGAGCATGCCCGTTTGGCGCGAGGACTAATCGTTTATGTGCAAGGAGGCCGGCCTGCGTCGGCCTCCTTTTAGGGAACCTGGCGAGAGGACGCCAAAGCGCCTGCTGGCGCATTCCCTTACCCGTTTCTTTGGTTTCGCCTCTGCGTTCCGCCCGTGCCTTTGCGCGAGCAGCAACGCCGCCGCAGGTCCGGTATGTCCGGCTAACCGAGCGGAGTCCAGGGGCGAAACCCACCGTCTGATTTCTACTAAGGAGGGAAATCATGAGCGAAAAAGCTAAAGGCATCGGCTTATTCGGGCTGATCGGCATGGTAGTCAGCTCCTGCATCGGCTCCGGCGTGTTCGCCATTACCGGCCAGTTGGCAGGCGTTGCAAGCCCGGGCGCCGTGTTGGTGGCCTGGGTTGTTGTGGGCATCGGTTTTGCCGCTCTTGCCCTGTCGCTGAACAACTTGGGCGCTAAAAAGCCCGAGCTCAAGGGCATCTTCCAGTATGCGGAAGAGGGCTTTGGCCCGCTGGCTGGCTTTATTTCCGGCTGGGGCTATTGGCTTTCGGCTTGGTTGGGCAACATCGCGTTCGCCACAATGATGATGTCCACGCTGGGCTACTTCTTCCCCACGTTTTTGCCGGGCAACACCCTGCCGTGCGTTATCGTAGCCTCGCTGTTCATGTGGGCTCTGACGTTCTTGGTCATCCGCGGCGTTGAAAGCGCGTCGTTTCTGAACGCCATCGTTATGGTTGCGAAGGTGGCCTCCCTGGGCATCTTCCTCATCTTCGCGATTTTCATGTTCAACGCTGGCATTTTCACGGCTGACTTCTGGGGCAACGTGTACAACAACGCCGTTGCCGCCGGCGAGATGGGCCCCGACGCTGCTGGCATGGGCGGCCTGTTCGAGCAGGTTATGAACTGCATGATCATCATGATGTGGGTGTTCATCGGCATTGAGGGCGCTGCTGTTATGAGCTCTCGCGCCAAGAAGAAGAGCGAAGTGGGCAAGGCTACCGTCATCGGTCTGATCTGCCTGCTGCTTATCTACATCGGCTGCTCCGTTCTGCCCTACGGCTACATGAGCTACACCGAAATCGCCCAGCTTGACTACCCCGCCATGCTGTACGTGTTCGACTCCATGGCTCCCGGTTGGGGCGGCGCGTTCATCAGCATCGCCATCATCATCGGCGTTGCCGGCGCGTGGCTGTCCTTCACTATGCTGCCCGCGGAAACCACGTCTGAAATGGCCGAGCGTCACCTGCTGCCCGAATCTTGGGGCAAGCTGAACAGCAAAGGCGCTCCGCAGATGAGCCTGCTGCTGGTTGGTGCCTGCATCCAGGTGTTCCTTATCGTCCTGATGTTCAGCGAGGACGCGTACAACTTCGCGTTCAGCATGTGCACCGTGTCCATTGTTATCACCTGGGCATTCATCGCGCTGTATCAGATTAAGTTCTCCGTGAAAGAGGACAAGAACACGGCGCAGGCTATCATCGGCGTTGTAGCTCTGATCTTCCAGGTGGTTGGCGTGCTGTACAACGGCTGGTCGTTCCTGCTGCTCACCTGCGTGGGCTACATCCCCGGCTTCTTCGTGTACGCCAAGGCCCGCAAGGACCGCGGCCACGCACTCACCAACGGCGAGAAAATCGGCATCGGCGCTGTGTCTGCCCTGGGCGTGCTTGCCCTGGTGCTGGTTGGCATGGGCGTAATCGGCATCTAAGCCGCACGCGTAATGCGACGATAATTCGAAGGGCCCGGACCATTTGGTCCGGGCCCTTTTGCGTTGAGGGGGAGCACCCGTGAACACAGGGACGGAGCGGGTGTTCACGGTTGCCTTCTCATTTCCCAAAGCGTTTACGTGAACACCCGCTCCGTCCCTGTGTTCACGCAAACGTTGTCCTGCCGCCTTGCGTTTATTCGTCGCGCTCGAATGCCGCTAGGATGTCTTGCAGCAGTTCTGCGGCTAGCTCGCGCACGTCTCGGCCTTCGGAAATGGCCGTTACTGCAGCACCATCAACCACGGCCCCTACAATGTGCGACGGCATGTTCACACCTGCATGCTTGAGGATGCGCCCTACCGCCTGGTCAAGCTGCACGCGCCCGTTGTGGTACGCCTCGGTGACGTCTTGCGATTCAGACGCCGCCAACAACTGCATATAGTGTGCGGCTGGGTTTACGGAATCGTCCGGCAAGCTTGCGCTTATCAGCAGGTTCACCAAATGTTTGCGGCAATCTTGACGGTCCATGGACTCCGCCGTAGTCGCAGAGTTTTCCGCGCGCTCGGCCCACATTTGAATGTTGTAGCGGCCCGCTTCATACAAAAGCTGGCTGGTGGAATCGAAGTAATAGCCCACGGAAGAGGACGCTGCCCCCGCCCACTGCGCCACTTTGCGATACGTAACCGCTTTCGGCCCTTGCTCGCGCAGCAGCGCCGCTGCGGCAAGCACCAAAGATGTGCGTGTGATCTGCGCTTTCAGCGATTTCGGAGTTTGATTTGCCTCACTCACGGCTATCCCCTTTTCCGCGTTTTGTCCCAAGTGCCCCCATTATACGAAAATGCCGCCCGAACCGGTATGCTCGGGCGGCATCTGCTGGGTAATTTCTTACCGCTTAACTGGGCTTACACTTCGGACAAGTCCTTGCCGGTGTGCTCATGGGAAGCAATCATGGCAACAAGTGCCAGAATAGCAATGAACACCATGTAATACGCCGGCGCGATGGCGTCGCCCGTCAGCTCGATAAGCGCAAACGAGATGTACGATGCCGAGCCGCCGAAGATGGCGTTGGCCAGGTTGAAGCTCAGTGCAAACCCGGAGTAACGCACATCAGTGGGGAACGTCTCGCACAAGTAGCTAGACAGCGTGCCATCGTTGATGGTAAGCAGCAGGCACATAACCAGCTCTACCACCAAGATGGTGAAGAAGTCCAAGCTGTTCAACAGCCAGAACGCCGGAATGGTGAACACGATGAAGCCCACACACGCGGCAATGAGCATCTTCTTGCGGCCGAACCTGTCGGAAATGCGGCCGGACAGGAAGATGAAGCCGATGTACACCACCAGCACGATAGTGGTGATGATGGAAGCGGAAGCCGCGTCGTAGTTCAGCGTGGCCTCCAGGTAGTTCGGCAGATACGTAAGCACGGCGTAGAAGCCCACAGCGTTCAGCACGCACGCGCCAAACGAGATGACCAGCACGCGGAAGTGCTTCTTGAACAGCGTGCGAATAGGCTTGTCTTCGCTGCTCATGCCCTTATCGGCCAGGTCGGCCTGCATCTTTGCGTACACCGGGGAATCTTCCAGGTGCTCGCGAATGTAGTGGGTGATAAAGCCTAACGGGCCTGCCAACCAGAACGGGATGCGCCAGCCCCAGTTCACCACGAAGTCAGACGTTGCCCCAAACGTGTTGAACATCCACGTTGCGAACAACGAACCGACAAGCAAGCCAACGGCCGTGGAAGCAGGAACCATGGAGCAATAAAACCCGCGATGTTCCTTCGGCGAGTACTCCGCGATGAAGGTTGCAGCGCCCGCATATTCGCCGGATGCAGAGAAACTTTGCACCATGCGGAGCAGCAGCAGCAAAAGCGGCGCGCCAATGCCCAGCACGGCATAGCCGGGAAGGCAGCCGATAAGGAACGTAGCGCCGGACATCAGCAGGATGGAGATGGACAAAGCCCACTTACGGCCCTTCTTGTCGCCCATGTTTCCCCAGAAGATTGCACCAAGAGGGCGCACCAGAAACGCCAGCGCGAACACGCCGAACGTCATCATAGTTGCAACCATTTTGTCTTCGCCCGGGAAGAATACCAGGGCAAGCACGGTTGCCAGGTACGAGTAACTTGCGTAGTCGAACCATTCGATGAAGTTACCCAAGAACGACGAGAACACAACCTTTTTCAGCGTTTTATGCTTCTCAGCTTCGGTGATGTTCAGGTCTTGTACAGGTCTACCAGAGTCTGCGTTCATGATAATCCCCTAATAACAGTGCAGCGGCTCTGAAGCGCAAGCCTGCTGCATGCACACGGTTACGCTGCCTCTCCTTATAAGGCAGCGAATTGCTGTACCAAACCTCCTTACCTGAAGGTTTGCCCAGTTTCAGCAAACCGAACACTGACCAGATAAGGAAATGGTACCGTGCGCGCAACGTTTTGCGACGCAAGGATTACGGGTTGTTACCATTTGGCAAACAACCACCTGGGGAAACGTTGCTGTTCGCGCCCCGAAGCGGCTGCAAGCCTGCGGCACTCCCGTAGTCCGTCGTCTTGGTGCCAGGCTGCGCTAGGAGGAAACGCAACCTGACGCCTTGCCCGTTTTTAGATCTCGGACAGATCTTTGTTCGAATGCTCATGCGACAAAATCATGGCCACCAAGGCAATGCAAGACACGCCCACCATGTAGTACGCCGGAGCCATGTTCGAACCGCTCACCGTGATAAGCGTGGTGCAAATAAACGATGCCGTGCCGCCAAACAGGGCATTTGCCACATTGAAGCTCAGCGCGAAACCTGAGTAGCGCACTTGCGTGGGAAACGTTTCGCTCAGGTAGCTGGAAAGCGTGCCGTCGTTGATGGTGAGGATGAGGCACATGATAAGCTCCACCACCAGCACCGTCACGAAATTCGCCGTGTTCAGCAGCATGAATGCCGGAATGGTGAACACGATAAAGCCAACGCACGCGCTGATGAGCATTTTCTTGCGGCCGAATTTGTCGGACAAATGACCGCTGGCGAAAATGAACGCCACATACGTGATAAGCGCAATAGTGGTGATAAGCGAAGACTCGTTCTTCGGCATCATAACAGTGGTTTCCAAGTACACCGGCAGGTACGTAAGCACCACGTAGAAACCCACAGCGTTCAGCATTGCCGCGCCAATGGAGATGATAAGCTTGCGCAGGTGCTTCGTGAACAGGCAGTGAATGGGACGCTCGGGCGCACCGGCGGCGCCCGATGCTTCCGCATCTTTCAGCGCGCGCTGCATGGCCTGGTACGTAGGAGAATCTTCAAGCTGAATGTTCACGAAATAGGCGCCGATGCCCAGCGGACCGGCAAGGATGAACGGAATGCGCCATCCCCACTCGTTAACCGCCGCTTCGGGCATGATCGTGTACATAACGGTTGCAAAGGCGCTGCCCACCAACAGGCCAATGGCCGTAGAAGCCGGCACAATGGAGCAATACATGCCGCGTTTGTCGGTGGGTGCATACTCGGCCAAAAACGTGGCCGCGCCCGCATATTCGCCCGATGCGGAAAAACCCTGAACCATGCGCAGCAACAGCAACAGCGCTGGCGCCGCAATGCCCCAGGCCGCATAACCCGGAAGCAGGCCAATGCAAAACGTTGCACCCGCCATCATGAACACCGACACCGTAAGCGACCACTTGCGGCCTTTTTTATCGCCCATGTTGCCCCAGAAGATTGCGCCGATGGGGCGCAGCAAAAACGACAGCGCGAACACCGCGAACGTTTGAATCAACGCAAGTGCCGGGTCGTTGTTCGGGAAAAACACTTGCGCGATGATAACCGCGAAGTACGAGTACGTTGCATAATCGAACCACTCGATGAAGTTGCAGAAAAACGATGCCGTGGCAACTTTGCGAACGGTCTTGCGTCGTTCTGCATCGAATTGCGCGTTATCTGTCATGGAAATCACCTTGGAACCACTTCAGATCGCACGAACAGGAACCTAATCCTATGGCAGCAAATATCCCCATTGCTTGCCCTCCTTTACAGGGGCGCCCCTCCTATGATTCGCCATTTCATAAGCGCCCCATCACGCGAAACGTCATCCCTCAACTTGCGTTTCGCCATCGAATAAAAGGGTGGACTGCGCTTCCCTTGATTTGGCGCAGTCCACCACGTAATGCTACCGCATCACAACGTCGGCAGGCATATCCTCGTAATCCATCAGCTCTACCTGAGCTTTGCTTGCGCGCAGCACGAAATCATGCTTGGCCTTCTGGCCGCCATTGGCCAGCTTTTCAAGAATCACACGTTTTAAGCGCGGATACTCGTTCAAGCCGTACCACGCAAACGCGGTACCACCCACATAGCATTCGACAATGCTGTGAACAGGCGCTTCTGCATCGCGCTTCGCGTCCAGCTCCAGGTATTCGCGGATTTCGTTGGCACATACGTCCTTGATGACTTCGGTGCTGATTTCCAAATCACGCGCCAGGCCCTGCAGCTGACGAGCAACCTCGGCGTCGTCTGCATGCGGGAAGAACGTCACATCGTACGTGACCGCAGCTGCGCCGTTTGCCTTCGCGAACGCCAGCAGGTCATCGAGCGAGAGCATTTGCACGTGCTCTTCGGTGCGCTCCTTGATGTCGAGCAGCGCCGGGAATCCCGCAAGGCCCTTCTCCGCAAATGCAGCCTTCAGCTGGTCTTCCGTTTTCGCCGCCTCAAACGTGATGTTCCTAGCAACATGGGTAAGTCGGTTGGTTACTTTCATAGTGCAAGCCTCCCTTCGAGGTTTGTGCACAAGCTAAGGAAGCTGCGCTGTTACATGTCTTCCTTAGCGGATTCTTCCTCGATGCGCTCCGCCAAATTCTCGGCAATCTTCTGCTCCTTGTTTTGCTTGGAGCCGGCAACCATAGCCTTGATGGTGGGGAACGCGCCGCCGCCAACAATCAGGATGATGCCAATGCCGGTGTTCAGCGTTACGGCCTCACCGAAGACAACCAGGCCAACGAACAGGGCCACGGGCACTTCCCAGTAAGCGATGGTGCTGTAGTCCATGGCCGGCAGGTTGCGGCCGGCAACCAGCAGGGTGCCCAAGGCAATGGGGCCGCATACGATCCACAGAAGCACTGCGCCAATCCAGTTGAAGCTGGTGAAGTGCACCTCGGTCAGCCAGTTCTCCTGGCCCGTGGCAACGCCGGCAATGTTCATGAGAATCAGGATGACGCCAGAACCCACAACTGCGAAGATGAAGTTCCAAACGCCACGTGCCGTGGTGTCGGCGTCCTTGCGATAGCCGTTGAAGAACATGGACATGCCATAGAACAGGCCAGACAGCAGGCCGAAGATGTCACCCACCATCTTCTGCGGGAACTCCTCGGTGGCAGGAGCCATGTTGAGGTCAACGCCGAATGCGCCGCCGCCAACGCCGAAGCCAATGAGGCCCTCGCCGAACAGCATGCCGATGAACACGATGCACAGACACACCCACTGCAAAGGCGACATTGGCTCTTTGCGGAAGATGCGCGCCAGCAGCACGCAGATAACCGGGCCCGTGTAGATGAACATAACCGCGTTTGCTACCGTGGTCATAAGCGTTGACGTCACGTAGCATGCCAGCGACATGCCGATGGACAAGCCGCCCAACGCGATTGCGGGCGTGAGCTTCAGTTTCTTGAATACACCCACCTTATGCGTGGCGAACAGCAAAATCACGAAGAAGATGACGCCCATCGACATGCGGCCGAGCGCCATAAGCGCGCCGACGGAGTCCGAGCCGTTGAGACCCATGGCACCGTTGAACATATCGGTGCGCGTTGCCCAGCGGCTGAACAGCGGAACCAAGCCCATGCCCGTTGCGGAAATAAGCATGAAGATGGTGCCTTTTTTGCGGTCCATTTTGTACTCTCCAGCAGAGCCATCCCCATGACCTGCTGCAATTTTCTCTTCTGCCATTGGTTCCTCCTTAAAAACCAGTAGCATGTAACGGAAACCCTTTTCGGTACGCTTCCTTCCCGGTTCTGGCCAGGCGGTGCAAGGCTTACCCCAATTTGGGTGCAGAAACCCAAGCCATACCATGCCTGGCCGAATCGCGAATGCGCATATGGGATTTGTACGTGAAGGGAAAAACAAAAAGGGGACCTGGCCTTTGGATTTTGCCAGATCCCCTTTCTTTTCGGAGCTTAGCCTGTTAGCGCATGCGCGCTAGGCGGCAACCGCTACGCGGCAATTAGTCCTCCCACATCTCCGGATGGATGAGGGTGCAGTCCTTGACGCGGTTCGGGAAGTAGTCGAGGCACTCGCCCTCGCGGTAGACGTCTGCGGTGGAGCAGTGCAGGCCGCCGCCGAAGGGATATGCGTCGCGCAGGTCGACCGGGATGACGTTCATGCCCAGCTGGTCCATCTGCTCCTGCTGGTAGACCTCGGAGGCCTCGACGATGACCGTGGAGGGGTCGAGCACCAGGCAGTTCATGGACAGCCACACGGAGCTGTAGCACAGCGCGGGCGGCTCGTCATGCGCGGGCTGGGCGGCGTCGACGATCTGCCAGTCGTTGGCCTCGAAGATGTCCTTCTGGCCCTCTGCCGGATGGCGGTGCGGGTTGTTGATGATCAGGCCCGGGCGCAGCGGCACGAACGTGGCGTCGATGTGGATCGGGTAGGGGTCGCCCGGGAAGTTCATGGCATGGATGCGGTACTCGGGATAGTAGCGCTGGAACCACTCCATGGCGGTGCGGTTGGTGGTCAGGCCGTGCTGGATGAAGATGTCCTTGCCCATGCGCATCAGGTCGGCGGCGTCCCACATCGGCTCGACCTCGGTGGTCACGAAGTCCTTGTTGGCGGTGCGGACGAGGCGCTCTTCCAGGGTGATCTTCTCGTCGTAGTAGTTGTGCTTGTAGGAGGCGTCGGTCAGGCGCGGGCGGGGAGCCTGGGTCCACAGGAACTCGGGGTCCTCATCGAAGTACTGCTTCATGAGCGGCCAGTAGGCCAGATACTCGAAGTAGCGGCAGCGGAAGGAGTTGGCGGAGGCCATGATCTCGTTGCCGACGGTCAGCAGGATGTCGCGCGGGGGCATGCAGGTCATCATGGAGTCGTTGCGGAAGTCCGGCGTGCCGATGGCCTGGTTCCACTGCAGAGGGGTCGGGCGGTCGACGACCACGCCGCGCTCCTCGACGGCCTTGACCAGGTTCTCGAGGCACTCGTTGCCACGCTCGACGGTGCGCAGCGGGCGCAGGCCCCACATGCCGCGCATCTCGGAGTCGACCGGCACCTTCTCAGAGGTTGCGGGCTCCTCGGGCGGGATCATGGAGTTATCGCAGCGGCCAACGATGACGCGCTTCAACGGATCCCAGTCGTTCCAAGAGTTGACAATCTTCGCCATGACTGTCTCCTTTCTTTGAAGGTGCTTCCTACACCTTCGACGATGCACACTACTTATTGTGTACCACTTGGCTTTCCGGCCATTTGAATTGATTCGCTTGAAAGGGAAAGAACACTTGGCAACCCTTTTAGTTCGTTTCGTTTCGCATGTTCCGGTTTTGCCGACGTGCTAGTTATACCATCTTGATTGTGCGCCTGCAATAGGCGATTTACTCGTAATTTTGGACATCTTGCACAAGGATATTATGCAAGTGCACAAAAGTATGTAACAAAGCTGAAATATTTGAATATGCAATTTCAACGCGAATATTGGATATTTTTACGGTTTGTATCATTTGACACTAGTACGTAGAGGATGGAAACGGGAAGCCATGCATTTGGCGTGTCAAATGCGTATCCCAAATCTCGACAATTATTTGCACAACCAATCGAAATTGTGGTTTCGATAAATTTCGCTAATCATTTTGAAATTGTTACAGCAGTGATATTAATTATCGAATTACGGTGTGAGCGGTCGATTTTGTGGAACGAACGGCAGTTTTCAACGGCTATGCAGCAAATTCGCTTGTTCGGCTGCTTAATTACACGGTATGCGATTATTTTTCCGTTTTATGCAGTATTGCTGAGTAAAGGACGCTTTACGCGAAAACGCCCGACATTTTGTCGGGCGTTGCATCGGGTTACAAACTTGCATTGTTGTTGTGGCGCGCGGCGTTTGGACCGCCTGCGCACACCGCTTATTAATAGTAACGGAAGTATGCCGCGCAGCTGCCTTCACTGCTGACCATGCACGGGCCAACGGGGTTTTCCGGAGTGCACACCTTGCGGAACAGCGGGCATTCGTTCGGCGCCATACGTGCACGCAGCACGTCGCCGCAACGGCAGCCCTTCGGCTCGATGGTGGGTTCGATTTCCGGCTGAAAACGACGCAGGGCATCGAACTGCGCATACTTTTCGCGAATGCGATACCCGCTGCCCGGAATCTCCCCCAGCCCACGCCAGGTTGCCGTGCAGGTTTCGAATACCTCGTTGATGGCAGCAAGAGCGGTTGGATTGCCTTGCGCCATAACGCCGCGCGCGTAAGCAATTTCGATGTCGGCACGGCCCTCGTGCAGCTGGCGCACGAGCATGGCAATGCCCTGCAGCACGTCAACCGCCTCAAAGCCCGTGACAACCCCGGGGATGCCATATTTCTTCGCCAGGAACTCAAACGGTTTTGTACCCGTGATGGTGCATACGTGGCCAGGCAAGATAAGCGCGTCAAGCTTCAGGCTCGGGTCGTTCACAAGCGTCTCCAGAGCGCCGGGCATGTTTTTGTGCGCAGAGAACACGCTGAAGTTTTTCACGCCGTCGCGCGCGGCACGCAAGATGATGCTGGCGACCAGCGGCGTGGTGGTTTCGAAACCTACGCCCACAAACACGATTTGCTGGTTGGGGTTTTGCTTCGCCAACGTGAGCGCGTCAAGCGGCGAGTAGCAAATTTGCACGCTGCGACCCGCTGCCTGTTCTTTGAGCAGGCTTGACGTACTGCCGGGCACACGCGTCATGTCGCCGAACGTGGCAATGGTGACGCCGGGGATGCGGCTGAGCGCGATAACGGCATCAATGTCGCGGTTCGACGTGACGCACACCGGGCAGCCCGGGCCCGATGACAGATGCACGCGTTCGGGCATAAGGCTGCGGATGCCGTTGCGCGCGATGGTTACCGTGTGCGTGCCGCATACTTCCATGAGCGTGACGTCGCGCTCGGGGGCAAGCTTTGCAATGGAGTCGATAAGCCCGCGCGCCAGTTTTGGGTCTTTGAACGCGGCGAGCTCTTGCTGCATGGTGGAGGCGTCAACCGTGCGCGCGTGGTGCATGTTTTGGGTTTCGGTCATGGCAAGCCCTTGCTGCTATGCTGCCGTTGTCGGCAGCTCTTCGCCGGCAAGATCAGGGAATTCCCTGATAAGATTGATAGTTTCTTGCGCATAATCAGGGTCAACCACTTCAATGGCAAACCCCGCGTGCACCAGCACGAAATCGCCCACGCCAGCTTGCGGCGTAAGGTCCAAAGAGATGCTGCGCGTAACGCCTAAGATGTCAACGGTTGCCAGACCGTCACCGTCAAGCTGCGTGATTTGCGCAGGAATTGCTAGGCACATAGCTGCCTTCTTTCTGTGATAAGCCACCGAGTTTTGCTTGGCCGCGCCAACGAGCGCGCAACGGTTACTTGGCGGCAAGTTCGTTCGTCTTATTCGCTGCCCATGCTACCACAGCTTGGCCGTAGGATATGCAGCCGTCACTCGGCGGCAAATCGCGGTTCAGCGCCACGGTGAAGCCCGCGTTTTGCAGCGCCGTTGTTGCATGCTCAATAAGGTAGCGGTTAAGGAACACGCCGCCCGAAAGCGCCACCGTGGTGATGCCGTACAAGCTTTGCACCAGCTGAGCAGCCATAACGATGGCGTTTGCAAACGCATCGTGGAAACGGCGCGCAATAGTTGCCACCGGCACGCCGGCCGCTTTGTCGTCAAGCAGCGCCGTGAACGCCGGCGCGGCATCGAACAGCAGCACCGAAGTATCAAGCGCTGTGCTGGTTTCCGTAGCCGTGTTCTTCACGACATCTATATGGTATGCGTCGGTAACTGGCAGCGCCGCAGGCACGCTGCCCATGGCCGCCTCCAACTCGATGGCGGGCTGGCCTTCGTACGTAGGCTGCGTGCACACGCCCAACAACGCGCTTGCCGCATCGAACAGACGCCCCACCGAAGAGGTGTACGGTGTGTTCAAGCTGCGCTCGATCATTTGGCCGCACACGTCGGCCTGCTCCCCCAGCACCGCAAGCGCTTCGGCTGCACCCGCGTGTTCCAGCAGGTCGAACTCATACAGCACGCCATACGCCATGCGCAGCGGATTGCGCACCGCCGCGGCGCCACCGGGCATGGGCACGTACGCGAAGTTGGCGAAACGCTCGTAAGCCTGCTGGTTTGCAAGCAGCACTTCGCCACCCCAGATGTTGCCGTCGGGGCCGAAGCCCGTGCCGTCGAACGCGATGCCGCACACGGGGCCGAACAGGCCGTTTTCGCCGAGCACCGACGCTACATGCGCATGGTGATGCTGCACTTGGGTAAGCGGCATGTTGCTGCGTTGCGCCTGTTCACGCGCCCATTTGCTGGTAAGGTACTCAGGATGCATATCGCACGCCAAGCGCACAGGCTGTTCCTGGAACAGCTGCTGGTAGCGCGTTTTCGCCTCAAGCCAGGCATCGTAAGTTTCAGCGTTTTCCACGTCGCCGATATGCTGCGACACGAACGCATCGGGCTGCTGGTCGTCAGCCGCCGCAGCGCGCACAAGCGTAAACGTTGCCTTTTGCTCGGGGCCTGTGGCCAGCAACGTTTCCTGCCGAGGCTGCGCCTCGGGGCAGTTTAGCGGCAAGGGCAGCGGCGCATAACCGCGCGCACGGCGCACGAACTGAATAGCCTGTTCGCCGCCAGCCTGGACAACGCGCACCACCGAATCGTCGAAGCGCGCGCGAATGGCGCGGTTGTTACCCAGAACAGCATCTGCAATGCCGGCAAGCTTTTCGCACGCCTGCGCATCGTCGGTAACAATGGGCTCGTTGTGCATGTTTCCCGAGGTCATCACCAACATTGGCAGCGCATCGGCGCCTTTGGCAGCATGCAGCGCCTGGGTAAAATCGTGCAGCAGCAAGTACTGTACGGGCGTGCACGGAAGCATCACGCCCAGCTCGGGGAGCTTGTCGGCCAAGCCCGCCGCAAGCTGCACGTCTTGACGCTTGCGCAACAGCACGATGGGGCGCTTCGTGGATTCCAACACGCTTTGCTCCACCTTATCAACGTGGCACACGCGGCGTGCATCATCGGCGCTGGCCACCATCACGGCAAACGCCTTGCCCCAACGGTGCTTGCGTTCGCGCAGCTTTGTCAGCGCTTCGGGGTTTGCGGCGTCGCACACCAGGTGAAAGCCGCCGAGGCCCTTCACCGCCGCAATCCCGCCATCAAGCAGCAGCTGCACCACCTGCGCAAAGATGGCATCGGAGGCTTCGCGGGTGTTGCCCCAAGCAATTGCCCAACCATTATTAACCGGGAATCTCGAAAAGGTCAGCGAGGGCGATTGCGGCGCATCGGCCGCAGGCACGCTAAGCGAAACGTGAGGCCCGCACTCCCAACAGGCATCGGGTTGTGCGTGAAAGCGCCGGTCAAGCGGGTCAGCGTACTCTTCCGCACAGCGCGGGCACATGGGAAAATCCTTCATGGACGTTGCCGGGCGGTCGTAGGGCAACGAGTTGATGATGGTGAAACGCGGGCCGCAGTTCGTGCAGTTGATGAACGGATAGCGATAGCGGCGGTCGTTCGGATTGAACAGCTCGGCAAGGCAGTCGTCGCACGTGGCAAGATCAGGCGACACCAACGTGGTTTGTTCGGCCGCATGCTCGTCCGAAAAGCGAATCTCGAACGTTTTGAAGTCTTCAACCGGCACTTCGTGTAAGTCGACTTCCTTGATTTTCGCAGCGCTTGGCGGGTTCATGTGCAGCTCGGTGACGAACTTGTCCAGCAGGTTCGCCTCGCCTTCCGCATGGATGGACACACCCTCCGTTGCGTTCAAAACCCAACCGTTGACCAGGTACTTTTTTGCCAAACGATACACAAAGGGGCGAAACCCGACCCCTTGCACGATGCCTTTGACTTGAATATCAAGCGCTTCAACCATAAGACAACCTTTCCCTTGGCGTTTCGGCTACCGCTTCCCGCAGGTGCCGGTGCGCCCTTTAAACCAAAAGGCGCACCGGCAAAGCCAATGCGCCTTCGTTTCGCAAACGCGTATCCGCCCAGGCCTATGCCTGCTGCAGCTCTTCCAAAATGTCGCTTACAACCTCGGCCAGCGCGCGCAGCGTAACACCGGAGTTGTCGGGCAGGTGCAGGTGAACGCAGCGACGCCCGCGGCTTGCCAGGGTAACCAAATCGCCCGAAGCCTGTGCCTTCGCCAGCGAACCCAGGCTTTCGGCCTCTTGTTTCAGCGGGATGTCCTTCAGCTCGTCGGCTGACAGGATAAGGAACACGCCGCAGTTCGGGCCGCCTTTTTGCAGCTGGCCGGTGGAGTGCAGGTAGCGCGGACCCACTTCCAGGCACGACACCACGTGGCACTTGTCGGCCACGCCGTGGCGGATAGTTTCAAGCGCCTCGCGACGGCCCTCGCCCGTGAACGGCAAGAACGCGTTCAGCGCGAAGAAGTCGCCCGGCTGGATGCTGCCAAGCAACGCGCGCAGGCTGGCGCGCACGTCGGTGCAGTCCTTGAAGCACTCGGCCTGGCGCACCTCCACCTGGCCCATGTGCACGTCGTCGATGAAGTCCTGCACGTAGTCGGGTTCGGGTTGGCCATCGCGCAGGATGTCGAGCACCGCGGCCTTTGCCGACGCAACGTCGGGCTGGTCGAACGGGCACACCTTCATAAGGTAGCCGCACATGGCAATGGCGTACTCCCACATAACGAAGTGCTCGGGCAGCTCGTACACGGATTCGATCTTGAACGCCGCGCGCGGGATGGTGGGGTCGATGTAGGACAGGCTCATCTCGAAGTTGTGACGCTCGTCCCACAGGTCGTTCTTCGTTTGGTACATGATGACGCTGCGGTCGCCCGGGTCCTTCTTCAACAACAGCGTGTCAATCTCGATGTTCGGCAGGATGCCCTGGCCGTTTTTGCCCACGCTTTCGGCAACCAGCTGCTCAATCCACAAGCCAAGCACGCGGCCGCGCTTTTGCGTGAGGAAGCTGAACTTGTTGCGACCCTGCATGTAGTTGTCGTACAGAAAAGCCGCCAGGCCAATGGCCGGGTTGTCGATAGCGTCTTCGCTGCAGGCGCGTTCGGCCTCAAGCGCATGTGCCATGAACTCCTGCAGGTTGATGCCAACCAGCGCAGCGGGCAGCAAGCCGAACACGGACAGCGCACTAAAGCGGCCGCCCACCGTAGGCTCGCCGGAAAACACTGCGGCCCAGCCTTCTTCGCGAGCCTGCTGTTCCAGCTTCGAGCCGGGGTCGGTGATGGCAACCAGGTGCTGCACCAGTTCCTCGTTGGAAATCTGGTCAGCCAGCGCATCGCGCACGGCGCGCAGCGCCAGGCGCGGCTCGATGGTGCCACCCGACTTCGAGGACACCACGAACAGCGTGGTGCGCGGGTCAATTTCGGACAGGATGCCGCGCACGCGCACCGGCGAGTCGGAATCGAGCGTGCGGAACTGCACAAGCGACGAGTCGGGCTTGTGATATTTCGTGATGGTCATGGGAGCCTGAGTGGAACCACCCTGACCAATAAGCACCACCGATTTCAAGCCCTGGGCGATAATGGAATCGGCAAATGCCTGAATCTCCTGCAAAGGATAAGGCGGGTTGCTGGCAAGGTCAGCCCAGCCCATATAATTCTGTGCGCACTCCTGCGCTTCATCGGAAAAGCCATAAAGCGTTGCGTCCTTCGCGTGAAGGCGGCTGGCAACGCAATCCTTCACCAACGTTTTGGTGGAGGGGTAAAGCTTTTCCATATCTCCAGACAGCATGAGCACCTTCTTTCTGCGTAAGTATTCAGCATTCTAGCAAACCCCGCCAACGCGTGCCCCATATGGGCATTTTTGTGTGATGGAGTTGTGAACCAGGAAGTAAGCTGATAGGCGTTCGAGACAAAAACGCCCTCGTTTTACGCAAACGAGGGCGCGAAGTGGCACGGGGAAGACGCTTCCAGGTCTTTCGCGGCGCGAATGTTACAGGTCCAAGCTGTCGATGACTTCGCGCAGGGTTGCGGCGGAGTGCTTGAGCTGCTCGGTTTCCTTTTCGTTCAACGTGATGGGCACCTTGTACTCGATGCCGTCTTTGCCCACAACGGCCGGCATGGACAGTACGATGTCGTGCAGGCCGTAATCGCCGTCCAGGTAGTTCGAAACAGGAAGAATGGGCTTCTCATCTCGGGTTATTGCCTCGCAGATGCGCTTTACGGTCATGGCAATGCCGTAGTAGGTGGCGCGCTTTTTCTTGATGATCTCGTAGGCGGCGTTTTTCACGTCCTCGGCAATGCGGTCCATGTTTTCCTGGTGGTCGGTGTGGCCGCGCAGCTCACAGAACGTGTTAAGCGGAATACCGGAAATGTTTGCCAAGCTCCAAGCGGCAATCTCGCTGTCGCCGTGCTCGCCGATGATGCGCGCGTGCACGTTGCGCGGGTCTACGCCCAAATGCTCGCCGAGCGCGTACTTGAAGCGCGCGGTGTCAAGCGTGGTGCCGCTGCCCAGCACGCGTTTAGCGGGCATGCCGGAAAGTTTCAAGGCCACGTACGTAAGGATGTCAACGGGGTTGGACACCACCAGCAAGATGCCTTGGTAGTCGCGCTCGGCAATTTGCGGGATGATGGACTTGAAGATAGCAACGTTTTTGTGCACCAGGTCAAGGCGCGTTTCGCCCGGGGCTTGGTTTGCGCCGGCCGTGATAACGGTGATGGCCGCATCGTCGATGTCGGAATAGTCGCCGGCGTAGATGTTCATGGGGCTGGCGAACGGCATGCCGTGGGCAATGTCAAGCGCTTCGCCCTCGGCGCGGTCGCGGTCGACGTCAATGAGCACCATTTCGGCGAACAGGCCGGACTGCATGAGCGCAAACGCGCTGGCCGAACCGACGAATCCGCAACCGACGATGGCCACCTTGCGGGGGTTGATGATTGCTGCCATGTTCCCTCCTTAGCTGCGGCTTGAGGCCGCGAGGCAACCGCGCGGCTGTGGCGCAGCGCGGGAAATGTCGAGTATACTTGCCGCATGATACAACACGCATCCACAACTTCCGCCGCGAACCCCGGACAAAAACCGGGGCTTACCGCGTTTCCGTTGAAAGTCCTAGCCATTTTGGGCATGACCTGCAACCACGCTTGCTACATTTACTGGGACTACTTACCGCCTGAAATCGTGTGCATCTTGTTCGCGCTAGGCGGGCTTACGTTTCCCATCATGGCGTTTTTGCTAGTGGAGGGGTATCGGCATACCTCGAACGTGTTTCGGTACGGGCGGCGGCTGTTTGTGTTCGCGCTAATTTCCCAGGTGCCGTATGGGTTGTTTTTGGCGCAACAGCTTAACGTGCTGTTCACGCTGTTCATATGCCTGCTGCTTTTGTATGCGTACGACCACATGGCGTCGCGCCCGTTGTTTTGGATGCTGTTTGTGCTGGTCACGGCCATGACCATATGGTGCGACTGGGGCATTTTGGCGCCGTGCATGGTTATGGTGCTGCGCGTGGTGGAAGACAAACGGCAGCGCGTTGCGTACTCGGCGCTGCTGCCCATTGCGGCGAACGGGCTGCCGTCGCTCAGCCAGCTGATTGCGATGCCCACGCTGCAAAACCTAGCTTTTGCGCTGTATCCACTGGCAGGCTGCACCGCCACCATCCCGCTTTTATGGGCATACAACGGCGGCCGCGGACGCCCCATGAAATGGTTCTTCTACGCATACTACCCCGCACACATCGCCGTGCTAGGCCTGGCGAAGGGGCTGCTACTAGGCGACTGGAACATAGCAGCCGTCGGATAACAACCTCACAGGTCGCAACAAAGTCAGCGAGGGGCCCTGTGGTGCGTCGTATTCGCGGGAACGCGAGAGCGAAGCGTACTTTTAAGTACGTGAGCTCTTGGGTTCGTGCGAAGACGGCGTGCCACAGCGGCCCGCAGCGTCGAGTAAATTCGCCGTTCGGCAGAACGGCGAAACCACCTAGCTCCAATCGGCGCCAAGCACGATGAGGAAGTCTTCCTCGAACAAATAGGTGTTGTTATTCTGCACCGCGCTGCCTACGCCAAGGGCTTTCACGATTGCTTCCGCCGCCTCTTTGTCGCTGGCGTCGTTGTACACCACCACGGTGTTTTTGTAGTCGAAATTGTCGGCATTGCTGGTGTTCACGCTGTAGCCCAGGCCCTGGATGCGCTCGGTGGCGTCAAGACCCGCGCCCGACACGCCATTGCCGTTGCGGATGGCCACGGTGCCGCCGCGCTTCACGGCACCTGTGCCCTCGCCCGCCGTTCCGGCGCTGGTGGCGCCGCCATCGCCTGTGGTTGCCAAGATGGTGCCCGACGTTTGGTCGACGATGTCACCGTCGGTGGGCGGCAGGCCTGCGTCAACGCGCTTCATCATGGCCTTCCACTCCGATGTGTCGTTCACCTCGTACCACACACCGTCGATGTATTCGGACGTGGTGGGCTCCATTGCCGAATAGATGTCGGTGGCAGGGTCAAGACCTTGCATGGCTTGTGCCAGGCTTACGATGTCGGTAACGCCTAAGTCGGTGGTCACGTACTTCGAAAGCGCTTGCACGGTTGAAGCCATGGACGCGGCATCGGCGGACAGCAGCTTTTTCGCGATGGCCGACATGACCAGGCGCTGGTTTGCGGCACGATATTCGTCGCCCGGGCCGATTTCGTCATACGCGTGGCGCGCGCGGCATAAAATGAGCGCCTGGTCGCCGTTAAGCGTTTGCAGCCCGGCGTCAAGGTGGCCACCCGCGTCTTCATCGTCGATGGTCATGGGCACGTCAACTTCAACGCCGCCAAGCGCGTCGACGATGTCGCGGAAACCGTCGAAGTTGATTTCGGCGTAATGCGAAATGTCAACACCTGCCAGCTTCGACACCGTTTGCACCGAAAGCGCCGGACCGCCGAACACGTGCGCGGCGTTGAGCTTGTTCACGCCGTATTCGCCCATGTCAATCATGGTGTCGCGATGCAGCGACACCAACGTTACCTTCTTGTCCACTGGGTCGATGCGCGCCAGCATGATGCTGTCCGTGCGGTAGCTGTCGCCGAAATCGCCCGATTCGTCGCGTTCAGCCGAGCCGTCGGTGCCCATAAGCAGCATATAGAACGGCTCTTTCGTCATGTTCGTTTTCACCAGGTATTGACCCACGTTGCCCAAGCCGGCATGCAAGTTGCCGGAAAGCACCTGCACGTACGCAAACGCGGCGCCCGCGGCAATAAGCACCACCGCCAGCGATGCGATGCCGGCGTAAAACAGCTTGCCATGCTTTTTGTGCTTGTGGGTTTTGGCGTATTCGTTGCGCGAAAGACGCGCGGCTGCCTCATCGGGCGCAGCCGAGGCGTCGGCCGTGCGCTTCGTGGGGCGCGCGGGCGTACCGCTGCCATAGCGGCTGCGCGCGTAGCGGTCTTGGGCGCGCACTTCCTGCGCGGTTGCGCGGCGGCCGGCGGATGAGTTGTTCGTTGTTGTACGGTCCGCGCCGTTGCGGTCGCGCCCGTAGCTTGTGCGTTTGGTATCCATATGGCCATTGTGACGGCACCACGCCGCTGCGCAACAACCGCCACAACCTCTACGGGAAACGCCCACAGGCAACACGTATGTCGCAAAATCGCGGCCGCAAACCAAAAGCCCCGAAGCGCGGACGGCGCTTCGGGGCCTGCACATGGCTTCCAGCCCGCAAAAGTTCATGAGCCAAAACAGCCTGGCATCTTTTGGCTCATCGAGCAGCCCCGGAACTCCGGGACGCCACCAAAGTCAGCGAGGGCCGCTGTGGTGCGTCGTATTGCCTTGAAGCGAGCGGGCATTGGCCTTAAGGGCCATGCCGTGAAGCTGAAAGGCAAGACGGCGTGCCACAGCGGCCCGCAGCGTCGAGTCAATTCGCCGTTCGGCAGAACGGCGAAACCGCTAACCGCCCGGGAAGCGGATGACCATGTAGATGGCGGCAATGGCCACCGTAAGCAGCATGATGGGGAAACCGCGCTTGAAGAACTGCATGAACGTGATTTCGTGCCCGAACTTCTTGCTGATGTCGGACAACACAACGTTGGCCGATGCGCCGATAAGCGTGCCGTTGCCGCCCAGGCAAGCGCCCAGCGACAGCGCCCACCACAGCGCCGTGCCGTCAAGACCGTCGGCCTCAAGCGTAAGAATGATGGGGATCATGGTTGCAACGAACGGGATGTTGTCCAGGAAGCTGGAGATAACAGCCGAGCCGAACAGCACCGCCAGCATGGTGATCATAAGGTTGCCGCCCGTAATGTCGATAAGCCCCTGGGCCAGCATGCTGATAACGCCCGTTTCGGACATAGCGCCAACAATCACGAACAGGCCGGCGAAGAACGTGAGCGTGGTCCATTCAACACCGTGCAGCGCCTCTTCGATGCTTTCGCCGGAAATAAGCAGGATCAGGCCAGCCGCGGCAAGCGCGATGACGCACGACTCCAGGCCCAGCGCACCGTGGGTCATGAAGCCCACAACCACCAGCGCCACCATGACCACGCTGATGTGCAGCAGGCGACGGTCCTTGATGTAGTCGTTCTCGTCAAGCTCCATGATGGCCTTACGATGCTCTTCGTTTGCCGAGATTTTGCGACCGTACATAACGTAGAACACGCCGATGATGGCAGCCAAGATAATGAGCACAGCGGGCGCATCGTAGGCAATGAAGTCGGCGAACGTGTAGCCGGCGGCAGAGCCGATCATGATGTTAGGCGGATCGCCGATAAGCGTTGCCGTGCCGCCGATGTTCGACGCCAAGATTTGCGTCATGAAAAACGGCACCGGGTCGATGTCGAGCAGACGGCACACGGTGATGGTCATGGGGCCGATGAGCAGCACGGTGGTAACGTTGTCCAAGAACGCGGACAACACGGCCGTAAGCAGCACGAACAGCACCATGATGGTCCACGGGTTGCCCTTGGCCAAGCGCGCGCACTTAATAGCCAAGAACTCGAACACGCCCGATTGCTTCACCACGGCTACGAACAGCATCATGCCGAACAGCACGCCAAGCGTGTTGAAGTCGATGTGCCCGATTGCCGTATCGAACGGCATGATGTGCAAGATCAGCAGCAGCATGGCACCGGTGATAGCCACAAGCGCGCGATGCACTTTCTCGGTCATGATGGCAACCATGGCCACCACGAAAACAGCGATGGAAATAATCTGACTAGTATCCATTTCCCACCGCCCTTGTTACCTTTTTGTTCACGGGTCCTTCTTTCTTCAGCGGCGCGTTCCACACAATTTCGCGCAAGTGACCACTATAGCAAAACAGGTGTTCGGCGCGTGATTTCGTAAGAAAACTTCTCGGTCTTTTAACGTTGAACGTTGCGGGCGGCGGCGCACAGGCGGGTCGGGCGATATACTGGCGGAAATGAAACCGAGCTTAAGCGAGGAAACCATGGGCTTGAAATTCACCGCCGCACGCGCCATAAGCGCCGTGTCCACGTGGGGCTTGAAAAACGTGTTCCACCGCCCCGCCGCGAACTTCCCGGGCAAGGTGGCGCTGTACGTTGACCCGCAGCTTATTGCGCACCTGCGTGGCAAGCTGAGCCGCGGCAGCGTGTGCGTTGTGGGAACGAACGGCAAAACCACGGTAACGAACCTGCTTGCCGACGTGCTCGAGCGCGCCGGGCAACGCGTGGTGTGCAACCGCACGGGCGCGAACCTTGACTCCGGCGTGTCAACGGCGCTTTTGCACGCCGGTACCGCCGACTGGGGCATCTTCGAATCCGACGAGCTGTGGCTGGCGAAAATCCTGCCGCAACTGCAGGCCAACTACGTGCTGCTGCTGAACCTGTTCCGCGACCAGCTGGACCGCTGCGGGGAAATCGACCGCATTCAGGACAGCATTGTGGGGGCGCTGGGCAGCTCGCCTGAAACCGTGCTGGTGTACAACGCCGACGACCCGCTGTGCGCGTCCATTGCCGACCGCGCGGCGCAGCTGCCGGGCCGCGAGCGCACGCACTCCATTGCGTTTGGCGTGGCCGAAAGCATGGGGTTGGCGCAAAACACCGTCACCGACGCCACCATGTGCCAGCGCTGCTCCACCATGTTCGAATACGATTGGCGCCAGTACGGCCAGCTGGGGCAATGGCGCTGCCCGAACTGCGGGTTTGAGCGCCCGGCGCTTGATTATGCGGCCGAGGACGTACAACTTGGAGCCAACGGCTTGGCGTTTTCGCTGGTAAAGCCAGGTGCTGGCGCTGCCGGGCGTGCGGGCGCGTTTTCCGTTACCGCCCCGTTTTCCGGCGCGTACATGGTGTACAACCTAGCCGCCGTGGGCGTTGCCGCAAGCCTTTTGGGCTGCACGAACGAAGCGCTGCAAAGCGCCATAACCGCGTTCGACCCGCAAAACGGGCGCCTGCAAACCTACGACCTTTCCGGGCGTCGCGTGCTGCTGAACCTGGCGAAAAATCCCACGGGCTTCAACCAAAACTTGAAGATTGTGGCACAAGACCAGGCGCCGAAGGTGGTTGCGTTTTTCATCAACGACAAAGAGGCCGACGGGCACGACGTGTCGTGGCTGTGGGACATTGACTTTGAAGAGCTGGCGCAGGCAGGCCCGCTGGTTGCCTATGCCGGGGGCATCCGCGGACGCGACATGGCCGTGCGCCTGAAATACGCCGGCATTGACGCAGAAGTGGTCGAAAGCGCCAATGACCTGCTGCAACGCGTGGCTCAGCAGCCGCGCGAGGTAAGCGCGTACATTATTGCGAATTACACGTCGCTGCCAGGGTGCAAGGCTGCGCTTGACGCTGCAGTTGCCGCGGGAGGCACGGTGCAACCGGCTGCAGGCGACGCACCAAAGCCGCGCGACTTTGGAACCAACGCTGCAGGCGCAAACACAACCACCGACGGCAACGCCGACGAAGCCCGCTCCCCGCTTGTGATTGCGCACCTGTTCCCCGATTTGCTGAACTTGTACGGCGACGGCGGCAACGTGCGCGTGCTGCAGCAGCGCCTGGCTTGGCGCGGCATTCCCGTAGAGGTGCGCCGCGTGTGCCACGGAGACGCCATCGACCTTGCCAGGGTTGACCTTATCATGATGGGCGGCAGCCCCGACCGCGAGCAGAAACTGGCAAGCGCCGACATTGTTGCCATGCGCGACGAGCTGGACGCATACGTGCAGGACATGGGGCCGCTGCTGGCCATTTGCGGCAGCTACCAAATGCTTGGGCGCGAATGGCTGGTAGACGGCGAAAAGGTGCCTGGCCTGGGCATTGTGGGAATGACCACCGGGCGCCCCGGCACATCGGCCGACCGTTTGGTCAGCAACATCGTGCTGCGCAGCGACTTGGCGGACACCCCCGTGGTGGGCTACGAAAACCACGCCGGACGCACCTATCTTGATACGGGCATGCAGCCCTTCGGCACCGTGGTGTCGAACACGGGCCTGGGCAACAACGAGGAAACGAAGGCCGACGGCGTGCGCTACAAAAACGTGCTAGGAACGTACCTGCACGGGCCGTTGCTGGCGAAAAATCCGCAAATTGCCGACTGGCTGCTTGAACGCGCGGTTGAGCGCCATGCGAAGCGCACCGGCCAGCCCGCCTTTGCGCTAGCCCCGCTTGACGACTCGCTCGAGCAGTCCGCCAACGCCTTCATGTGCGGGAAACTGGGCGTGAAGTAGCCTGCACGTCCAGCTGGTTGCGTTTGAGCCCCCACACGGGGGCTCTTTCTGTGCACGGTTTTGCAGCAAAATTTAGCTTGGGGAAAATCTGACCTGGACATTTAACAAGCCATCGGCATAAGCAGCCCCGTAAACCGCGCACAGAAAACATCCCTCTTTTCCAATCGAGAGGGAGAATACTGAAGCGCTGGGGTAATTTTGTTCCATAGGCCGGAATTCCAAACACAAGAAAGCCCCTCGGATGAGGGGCTTTCGAAAATTCGTGGAGCCAACGACCGGATTCGAACCGGTGACCTGCGCTTTACGAGAGCGCTGCTCTACCAGCTGAGCCACGTTGGCACACGGCTTCTTGCGAAGCGCGAATATGAATTATACCGAAGAGTCGCCTTGTTCGCAAGGGACAATTGCAACTTTTCGAGCAATCACGGCCACGTTCGCCATTTCTCCACAGGTTTGCCGCCAGGAAGCGGCACCCACTTGCTAGCTTTCGCGCTCGAGAGCTTTTGCCACAAGCGCGGGCACCGTTGCCTCACGCAGCACGTAGTTGCTAACGCTGGCTCGCTACACCTCTAGGTGCTTGAACGCCTCGGGCACTTCCTTGTAGCCCTTCGATTTCACCGCACCGATAATCAGACCGATAATCAGCCACACAATGCCGACGATGTACGTCATTGTTTCGAAGCCGGTGAACACGTACACCAAAATGGCGATGCCAATCCAGGGGCAAATCAGGTACTTCACGATGTCACCGAAGGAGTTGCGCTGCTTTTCGCGGATAAAGAAGAACAGGAACACGGCGAAGTTCAGCAGAATGAACGAAGCCAGGGCGCCGAAGTTCACCAGGCCCGCCAGCTCGGTCATCTTGTCGCCCATGGGAATGGACAGGCACAGGGTGATAACGCCCAGGAACACGGCCGAGAACCAGGGGGTTTGGTACTTCGGATGCACCTTGCCGAACACCTTCGGGATAACGCCGTCGCGGCCCATGGAGTACAGCAAGCGCGAGGAGGCCATCTGCGCGTTCATGATGTTGGCAATGCCGATTGCAACGATGTTGATGACGAGCATGATCTTGTAGAACACCGGGCCGCCCACCAGCATGACGGAATCGAAGAAGCCCATGTCGGGGTCGGTGTTGGCCCAGTCAGGCTGCACGATGGCGGCGATGTAGGTTTGCGCGACGAACACGACGATGATGGCGCACAGCGCGATGATGATGCCGCGGCCGATGTTCTTTTCGGGTTCGCGGGTTTCCTCGGCCAGCGTGGACATGCCGTCGAAGCCCAGGAACGAAAGCGCCGCAAGCGAGATGCCGGAAGCGATGAAGTGCGCGTCAACCTGGCCTTCCTGGTAAATCGGGTCGAGCACGAAGCCGCCGGCTCCGCCGCCGCCCAAAACGAAGTTGCAACCAAGAGCGATGAACGCGATAACGGCCAGAACCTCAATGACGAAGATGATCCAGTCAACACCGCGGCTCATGGAGATGCCGCGGATGTTCACGAACGTGTTGAACGCGATAAACACCACGGCCCACAGCCACGCCGGGCTATTCGGGACAAGCGCGGTGCCCCAGTTCATCACCATGACGATGAGCAGGGACGGGACCAAAATATAGTCCAGCAGGATGAGCCAGCCCGCAATAAAGCCAACGTGCGGGTTGATACCGCGCTGCACGTACGAGTACACGGAGCCGGCAATGGGGAAGCGGCTGGACATGCGCAGGTAGCTGAGCGCAGTGAACATAATGGCCACGAAGCCGATGATGTACACCAGCGGCGTCATGCCGTGGCTGTTCTGTTGGATAGAACCGAAGATAGATTGCGGTGCGATGATAACCATGAACAGCACGCCGTACATCACGACGTCCCACAGGCCCATCCCGCGGCGCAGTTCCTGCTTGTAGCCGAACTGCTCGATGTTATCCCCGGCACTACCCTTCGCCGGGGAAGTTTGTGCTGCCATTCCCTTTCCTTTCTTTGTACGCAGAAATAGGCATTGCGCAGGGCCAAAAGCGCAATTTCCGGCTCTGCGCAATGAAGCGTACTTTAGCACGTTAAAGCACTAGAGCACACGAGATGTTACAAATGTTGTTGTAATTAGCGCCTACGGTTGCGGCACCAACGCAGGGAACTGCGTCAACTTCGGGGTGCCGATGCGCAGCGAGAGCTCCACTTCGCACGGCTCACAGCCCTGGCTGATTTCCACATCGCTTTGCACCGACATGTACATGTACGTTTCAACGGCGTCCCAACCGGTGATGCGCATAAGCAGGCGTTGCAGCTCTTTCGAGGCGTTCATCAGGGCTTCCTCGTAATGCGGGGCACAGGCGTTCACGTACCACTTGCCTTCAGGTCCAAACGTTTCCAGCACGGGCCAGTTCAGCTCGAAGCTTTTCACCAGCTGCACGCGCACAGTGATTTCGGCCGGAATCTCGATGCCGGTGCCGCACAGCTCGGCGTCGCCCATGGTGGCGTGCACGTCGCCCATCTGCAGCAGCGCGCCGGGAACGCGCACGGGCAGATACAGGCGCGTGCCCTTGGTGATTTTCTTGTTGTCCATGTTGCCGCCGTGGCTGCCTACGAAGCCGTCGATGACGTCCGGGCCGTCGGGCGCGGTGCCAATGACGCCAATCATGGGATTAACGGGGAAGCTGACCTGGTTAAACGTTGCCATGCCATCGTGGATGGGAATTTTTTTGGTGCGGTAATCCGTGGTTTCGAACAGCGGGCCGCAGTGGTCGTCGGTGGCAATGGTGCCCTCGTCGGCAACCTTCACGTCGTAGATGTCCACCACCAGCACGTCACCGGGCTCAGCGCCCTCAACGTACACGGGGCCGGCGGCGGGGTTGGCAAAACCGTACGTGTAGTCCAAGTCGGCCATGGTAGTGTTTTCATCGGGGATGCGGTTGCTGAAGCAGTCGAGCGTGTTGAATTGCAGCACCTCGCCCGGCTTGGCCGTAGCGCAGGGCTTGTTGTCCTTCGAGAATGCATAAACCTGATCAGTGATAATTTGCATGGTTCCCCTCTTCTTGCGGTAACGAACGCGGCTAGTTGCCGTTTCGAGCGATTGTACGCCAACGATTGGCGCCACGCCACGGAAAGGGGGTACCCCATGCCCTATTTGGACCGCGGGCGCTGCAAAACCATGCACGGAAGCAGGGGGGCTAGCCGCCACTGCGCTACAGGTCCAACTCGACCGCCTGTTCCAGCTCAATGTCGCTACGTTGCGCCAAGGCTTCCAGCTGAGCTGGCGCAGCCCCCGGCTCCAACCACGCCATGCCGCATCCGGCAGACAACTGCCGGGGAATGGGCGCAAGGCGGCCGCGCAGCCCTTCGCGCACGGCCGCCTGCTTGAAGGCAAGCGCATCGGTGGTGGTATGAAACGACGCCACCGCCGTTTTCACCTTCTGTCGCGCCATGGCTTACGCGATGTCGATCACGTAATCGTCGCCCACGCGCTGCGCGGTGGCCGTGCGCTTGCGCTTCTTGGCCAGCGAGCACACGTTGTCGCGCGCCACGGTGTTGCTTACCGTCACCTTAAGGGGCTGCGAGCCGTTTTGCTTCATGGCGTTCATGGTTAGGATGACCGGTTCTGGGCAAGAAAGCCCACGAGCGTCAACTTCGATCATTAGGTGTCCTTTCGTGTTGATGACATGGGGAAATGTGAGGTTCTGATCGCCTGCGCGCCTCTTGCGGCGCGCGCCATATTGCGCATATCGCGCGCTGAGCACGCGGCGGCAAGACCGACTGCAGGCGTGTAAGGCTGCCTACGCGCTTTTCTGCTTGCGAATATTCGCGATGGCGATAACGAACAGCACCACAATGCAGCACACCAGCACAATCTGGCCCGCTACGCTCGGACCGCCCAAAACGGCGGCCTTCTCGGCGGTGGCTGCAGAAGCGGCAGCGCCAGCCAACCCGAAGTTATGCGCGAACGCAGCGCCCACCAGCATGCCAACAAATGTAACGGCGGCATCGCAGGAGCCTTGGCCCGCCAGCGTCATCTGGCGCAGTGGGCAGCCGCCGGCCAACGTGGCGCCAAAGCCCACGGCGTACAAGCCCAAAATGTTCCACAGCTGCTGAGAGTGAGCAATGGGCTGTCCGTCAAAGCTGAGCTTGAAACCGCCCGTTGCCAGGTTAAACACCAGCATCACCACAAACAGGCCAAGAATAGGAAGCAGCAGGTCAAAGTCGCGCATCAAGAAGATGTTGCGGATGGAACCGGCAAAGCAGATGCGCACCTTCTGCGCCAGGGCACCCACAATCAGGGCAACCACCAGGGCAATCAGCACCGGCGCATGTTTGGAACCGGGGCCCGACTGGCTTACGGCAAACACGCCAGCAAACACGCTGACGCACAGGCCGATAATCAGCAGCACAGGCAGCACCGCGCCAGCCGTCTTGTTCGTGTCGTGCTCGCGACCCAGCGAGTAACCCTTCTTCAGAAAAAACGTGCCCGTGGCCACGCCCAGCACAAAGCCGATAAGGCCAACCCACGCGTTCAGGTCGCCGCCGGCCATGCGAAGCACCATGCGCAGCGGGCAACCCAGGAAGATAAGCGCGCCAATCATCATAATGAAGCCCAGCACAAAACGCGTCATGGGCGAAGAGCCAGCGGTGGAGCGATACTCGCGCGTGGCCAGGGCAATCAGAAACGAGCCAACCACCAATCCCACGATTTCGGGACGGAAATACTGCACGGTTTCAGTGGTTTGCAGCTTCAGCGAGCCAGCCATGTCGCGAATGAAGCACGCGGCACACATAGCCATGTTGCCAGGGTTGCCAAAATACGCCAGCAGCGCCATGCCCACGCCAACCAGCACACCTACCAGGGCCAAGCCCTTTTTACTGTTGAGGAAGTCCAAGGAAGTCCCTTTCGTCTTACATTTTGAGAAACCGGCATTAGCTCTCCGTCGCGCATGCGCAAACGCGGGCCCGCAAGCCCGACGAAACACGAGGCAGAATTGTTTCAGCGAAACGCTATTCGAAATGGAAAGCAATGCGAAAACCCGCAACCATTGCGGGAGCAAGCGGCGCTCAGCAGAATGCACCACCAAGGGCGAAAGCCCCTTTGCAGAAGCGGCAACGCAAGCAGAAATGGCGTTAACCGGATAGCAATTGTAGCTACCCGGCAACCAAGGTGGCAACAGAAATCGCCGCTCAATCTTTATTGAGCGGTAGACGGCAGGCGAGCAGCAATGTGACGATTTTGTGACAGAACAGGTTTTACTTGCGAAATGCGTGGGTGGCGCGTATAGTTCTTTCTTGCAGCTTTTCCGATGCACTTAACAACTTCGAAAAAGCGGGTCGCATATTGCGGGGTGGAGCAGTCTGGTAGCTCGCCGGGCTCATAACCCGGAGGTCGTTGGTTCAAATCCAGCCCCCGCGACCAAATGTTCAAGCCGCCTTCGGGCGGCTTTTTTGTTATAGATAGCGAGACTTCACAATAGACCAAGCTCAACCCTATCCACTGGAGGTAGCCAATGCAGCAACCCGTAGCCTCAAACGATATTGAAGCCTTCTGCTCGATTAAAGAGAATCAATATTTCGATCGAAAAAGCGCTCGAAAAGACAGCAAAGAAATCGCAAAGCACTTGAGCGCTTTCGCCAACGCCTCTGGCGGCAAATTGGTAATCGGCATCGAGGACAACGGGGAAATCACCGGATTCAAGCGCAACGGAGCACGCGACATCGAGGACTTTGAACAGGCACCTTTAACCACCTGCGTTCCAAGTCCCATTGTTAGCAAGGAGAGAATTCCTGTAGTCAATTCATCCGGCGAAAGCGATTTCATCCTCGTTCTTGATGTGGAGGCGTCGCCAAATCACGTTATCTCACGCTTCAGTGACAAAGAAGTCTTTCTTCGACAAAACGACGAAAGCGTTAAACTCAACCGGGAACAGGTATTATCTCTCGAATACGACAAAAATCAACGAGTCTTTGAGGATGAGCTCGTTCAGGATTCTTCTATCGAAGATATTAACCACGAAGTTTTCGAACGCTACAAGAAATTGCTCGGAACTGAAGCTTCAGATGAGCAAGTGTTAAGAAGCCGCCGCTTTATGCGCGATGGCAAACTAACGGTTGCCGGCACACTCCTATTCGCCAACGACCCATCCGTCATGCTACCTCAAGCACGCGTTCGTGTTTTGCGATACGACGGAACAAAAAATGGAAACCGGAGAGCGGCTTAACGTCACCAAAGAACGAACATTTTGCGGGCCGTTACCACAGGTAATCCAAGACGCATACACATTGATCACGAGCATGCTTCGCGAGTTTCAATTCCTTGGCCCAAATGGAAAGTTTCAAACGGTACCTGAATACCCCGAATTCGCATGGTTTGAGGGCCTTGTCAATGCTGTAGCACATCGCGATTACGCATTTCGCGGTGATTATATCCGCGTTTCCATGTTTGACGATCGTCTTGAAATCGTCAGCCCAGGTCGACTCCCCAACATCGTAACACTAGACAATATGAAAACGACCCGCTATTCGCGCAACCCTCGAATAGCACGAACGCTTGTCGAGTTCGGCTGGGTAAGAGAGCTCAACGAAGGCGTTCAACGCATCTATAGCGAAATGCAAAGGATGTTTCTCAACGACCCTATTTATTCGGAACCAGACAATGCCAGAGTCCAGCTAACACTCGAAAACAATATCGTTGCCAGAACGATAAGGCGAACAGAAGCCCTTGAGGGCAAGCTGTCAAAAAGCATCATCGAGTCTCTTGACGAATACGAGACCGCCGCCGTTCGCCTCGCATTTGCCAACGAGAAAGTAACAGCGAAGGAACTTGCGGCGCACATCAATCGCAGCCAGAAAACAGCGAGACGTACGCTCAAAGAACTCGCAGAAGGCAAAAGCATACTCGAATGGCACGGGTCGTCCTTTAATGATCCCGGCCAATTCTATACACTGAAATAGCATTTCCGCGTACCATGCTTGTCCGACCTTTGTCCGACCTTTGTCCGACCTTTGTCCGACCTTTGTCCGACCTTTG
>ERZ808240.473-NODE-473-length-53085-cov-5.803677_pt1 | contig 53085 bp, 44 predicted proteins | sample MGYA00521084_ERZ808240 | MGnify/ENA primary metagenome ERZ808240 (study PRJEB31516, sample SAMN03275571) | gut metagenome | biome: mammalia-associated habitat; material: feces | host: Papio cynocephalus | place: Kenya | collected 2012-08-06 ...
CGAGCGGACTTCTGCTCGTTTCTGTATTTTGCAGTATGCAAAGAACGCCTTAATTCGACCTGTACGGTTGGAAGTTGGTTGCCTAACACCCACTTCCAACCGTACAGGTCGGAATTCTTTTGATAAAGCAAGTTTTTTATGAATTGTAAATATTGACAAAGCAAACTTTTTGACTTATACGCTACCTATAATGTCTGTTACGGATTTACAACCATGCTTGTCGAGCCATTCATTGATGCCGTCACGTACTTTCATGGTTACGGTAGGTTCTATGAAGTTGGCAGTGCCTATCTCTATGGCAGTGGCACCTGCCATTAGAAATTCAATCGCATCATGAGCAGTGCAAATTCCTCCTAAGCCTATAACCGGAATGTTGACAGCTTTGGCCACCTGCCAAACCATACGTAGAGCTACTGGCTTTACACAAGGTCCACTTAGTCCGCCAGTATTGATACTCAGCATAGGTTTGCGCTTCTCTATGTCGATAGCCATGCCCATGAGCGTGTTGATAAGCGATACGCTGTCAGCGCCTTCTGCCTCCACAGCACGAGCGATGTCTGCCACATTGGTAACATTTGGAGACAATTTAACAATCAAAGTCTTGTGATACCGTTCGCGTACCGCCTTTACTACGTTGGCAGCTCCCTCACAAGTAACACCGAAAGCCATGCCTCCTTGCTTAACGTTGGGACATGAGATGTTCAGTTCTATGGCAGGGATATTGTCAAGTGCATCTATGCGTGCAGCACACTCTGCGTAATCAGCAGGTGAAGAACCGCTTACGTTGACAATCATATTGGTATCGATGTCTTTGATAGTAGGATAGATATGTTTGCAAAAATAGTCTACGCCTTTGTTTTGCAGTCCTACACAATTGAGCATACCTGATGCTGTTTCTACCATGCGTGGATAATCATTGCCTTGGCGAGGGTGCAGTGTGGTGCCTTTTACGATGATACCACCTATTTGGTCTAATGGCACAAAGTCGGAAAATTCCAGTCCATAACCAAATGTTCCTGATGCGGTCATCACGGGATTCTTCAACCGCAAGTTCTTTATATTTACTCTTAAATCTGCCATAACAGTTTTTTAATATTGATAACTGGTCCTTCTTTGCATACACATACATTTCCTTCTGTAGTGTTTTCTACACAGCAGAGGCATGCGCCTACGCCACATGCCATTTTGTTTTCAAGTGAAGCTTCGCACTCGATATTGTTTTTAGATGCATATTTAGCCACTGCTATCATCATGGGCTTGGGACCACAGGTGGCAATGCGGTCAAAACGTATCTTTCCTAAAATGGAATGGTTGGTAACAAATCCTTTTTCACCGGCAGTGCCATCTTCTGTAGTGATGCATACTTTTCCGTACTTGTTAAACTCGTCAAGCATCAGCAGGTCTTTGGCAGAACGTGCACCTAATAAGAAGATAGGCTCACATCCCATATCCTTCAGCATCTTTCCATAATAGAGTAGGGGTGCTACTCCTACACCGCCGCCAACTAACAGTACCTTTTCGTTGCTGTTGCTTGGCATAGTAAAGCCATTGCCCAGAGGATACATGCAGTTCATTGTGTCGCCTTTGTGCAATGCTGCCAAATGGCGGGTGCCTTCGCCAATAGCGGCCACGAGCAGCCAAAGTTCATTGTTTTTCCTGTCAACAAAATGAATGGAGATAGGACGCCTGAGAAAAGTAGCCGGTGAATGGTCTACCCTTACTTCAACAAATTGTCCTGGTAGAATTTCTGGCAATTCTTCGACTTGTGTTAGCTTGATGAGTACATACTTCTCATTGATGTGCTCTATAGAAGCTATCTGAAAGTCGGAAACATATTTTTTCATTCTTATCTTGTATTTATAATGTTTCTGTAAAGATGGGCATTTTGCATGTATTGTAAAGTGGATGTTTGTAAGCATGCCCTGTTTTGCGTAATCTTCTTGCAAAGGTATAAAAAATAAGTCGATTGCTATGCTTTCTTTGTTGATTATTGAGTAGGTGTTTAAAATTAAACAAGAGTAGACGTTCTGAAATGATTGTAAGTTTGACAAATTTCTCTAATGTTGAGAAAATATGTAAGTTCTAAAAAATAGAAGTTTTTTTGTAACTTGGAAAAATCTTTGTACATTTGCAAGGCAAACAAATATGTGTGCAATCATTATTGTAATACTATAAATCTAAAATTTCAAAAGATGGACATTGCTGAGAGATTTTTGAAGTATGTAAGCTTTGATACGCAGTCGGCAGAAGAAAGTGAGACTGTGCCCAGTACTTCGAAACAACTTGTTTTTGCAAAATACTTGAAAGAGGAGCTGAAAGCTGAACGCTTTGATGATGTAGAGATGGATGATATGGGTTATGTCTACGCTACATTAAAGTCTAATATAAAGAAAGAAGTGCCGGTTATCGGCTTTATCAGTCATTATGACACCTCACCAGATTGCAGCGGTGCTGACATCAAGCCACGCATCATCAAGCAGTATGACGGTAAAGACATAGAATTGTCTCCAGGTATTATTTCTTCAACAAAGAAATTTCCGGAATTATTGAGCCATGTTGGTGAAGACATTGTCGTAACAGACGGCCATACTCTACTGGGCGCTGATGACAAGGCTGGTATTGCAGAAATAGTACAGGCCATGTGTTATTTGCGTGATCATGATGAGATACCTCATGGAGACATACGTATGGGCTTTAATCCTGATGAAGAGATAGGTATGGGCGCCCATCATTTTGATGTAGAAAAGTTTGGCTGTGAATGGGCTTATACCATGGATGGCGGAGATTTGGGCGATTTGGAATATGAAAATTTCAATGCCGCTTCAGCAAAAATAAACATCAAAGGCATCAGTGTACATCCTGGTTATGCTAAAGGCAAGATGATTAATGCCAACAGACTGGCAGCTGAGTTTGTAGGCATGTTGCCTGCTAACGAGACTCCTGAAGCAACTGAAGGTTATGAAGGCTTCTATCATCTGTTAGGTATGGAAACAAATATAGAACATGCAAAGTTGTCTTATATTATCAGAGACCACGACCGTACTAAATTTGAAAACCGCAAAGCAACAATCTTGCAGTGTGTTGAGCGCATGAATGAAAAGTATGGTGAAGGTACTGTTACGGCAGAGGTAAAGGACCAATATTACAACATGAAAGAGAAAATAGACCCTATGATGCACGTTATAGACATTGTACTGAAGGCTATGCAGTTATGTGATGTGCAACCCAAAGTAGAGCCTATTCGCGGTGGTACCGATGGCGCACAGCTTAGTTTCAAAGGGTTGCCATGCCCTAACATCTTTGCTGGTGGCGTAAACTTCCATGGCCCTTATGAGTTTGTATCTATACAGGTAATGGAGAAGGCCAAAGATGTAATCGTGAAAATATGCGAGCTTACAGCAGCCTTTAATGACTAACATAGCTCTATATAACAGGTGCGTATTATCCTTATAAGTAGGCGTTCAAAATGAAATTAAACAAGATTTAAGCAAACGGCTTTATATATACGCTTGATTTTGAACGGCTACTAATGAGAGTCTAAATAGAAAGATGGAAAAGAGCTGAAAGCCATGTGTGGTTTCCGGCTCTTTTCGCTTTTAGTAAGTGTAAAGTATAAATCCTTTGGCAGAATAAGCGGAAGGACGGAAAACTATTCAGATACCTTAACGTGTTGACAAGAACAGATGTTTTATCCAATACATTTTAAATATGGCAGAACTTCCACATATAGTAAAAGATTTAGCACTTATCCTGATGGTAGCAGGATTGGTAACTATCATTTTTAAGAAGCTCAAGCAACCTTTGGTGTTAGGTTATGTGGTGGCAGGCTTTTTAGTAAGCCCTCACATGCCATATATCATGTCAGTAGCAGATCGTTCCAACATACAGACTTGGGGCGACATTGGTGTAATGTTCCTATTGTTTTCATTGGGCCTTGATTTCTCTTTTAAGAAGATTGTAAAGATGGGAGCATCACCTATTATAGCCACTTGCACTATTGTGTTCTGTATGATGCTGTTAGGTATGGTTACGGGACATTTGTTCGGATGGAGCAGAATGGACTGTATATTCTTGGGTGGTATGCTGGCCATGAGCTCTACTACTATTATCTATAAGGCTTTTGATGATTTAGGACTGCGTCAGCAACGTTTTGCTGGATTGGTCATGAGCGTATTGATATTGGAAGATATTTTGGCCATTGTCATGATGGTAATGCTCTCAACGATAGCCAATGGCAGTAGCCCTGATGGTGAGATGATGATAGGTAGCATTATGAAGATAGGCTTTATCTTGATTTTATGGTTCGTGGTAGGTATCTTTCTCATACCTTTAATGCTGCGTACAACACGTAAGCTGATTAATAATGAAACACTGCTCATTGTTTCATTAGGCCTATGTTGTGCCATGGCTGTATTGTCAACAAAAGTTGGGTTTAGCAGTGCCTTTGGAGCCTTTGTTATGGGGTCTATTTTGGCAGAGACAGTGGAAGCAGAGAAAATAGCAAAGTTAGTAGAGCCAGTAAAAAATCTTTTTGGAGCTATATTCTTTGTTTCTGTTGGTATGCTTGTTGATCCGCATGTGTTGATTGAATATGCTTTTCCAATAGCCATGTTAGTGCTTGCTATTTTGGCAGGTCAAGTGCTGTTTGGCAGTTTTGGCTTCTTAATTAGTGGGCAATCACTGAAATCTGCCATGCAGTGTGGCTTCTCGATGGCACAGATTGGTGAGTTCTCTTTTATTATAGCGTCTTTGGGCTTGTCATTGGGCGTCATCAGCCAGTTCTTGTATCCGGTGGTGGTAGCAGTGTCTGTCATTACCACCTTTTTGACACCTTATATGATACGCTTGGCCACACCTTGTTATAATATATTGGAAAGGCATTTGCCTCAATCATGGATTGCTGCTCTGAACAACATAACCCTAAGTCGCCAGTCAACTTTGCCACAAGGCAATTGGAAACGTCTGTTGGTACAGCTCTCCCGTTTTACAGTTATCTATATCATCTTGTCGTGTGCCACCATTACCCTTATGCTTTCTTTCTTTTTGCCTTTTGTGCGCCATTTGTTGCCCACTTTATGGGCGAATATTGTATGCGGGTTGCTTACAGTGCTGATTATGTCGCCGTTTTTACGTGCCATGATTATGAAAAAGAATCATAGCGAAGAGTTTAAAGCCTTGTGGAATGAGAATAGCTACAATCGTATTCCCCTTATCTTTTCCATTGTTGTCAGAGTAGTTATAGCTACTGCCTTGGTATTTTATGTGTGCAACTATCTTACCCGCTTTGCCAATGCCTTGCTCATCAGTGTGGCAGTAGGAATGGTGGCACTGATGGTTGTCTCGCGTTCGCTGAAGCGCAGAAGTATAAAGATGGAACGTATGTTCTTGCAGAATTTAAGGTCAAGAGACATAGAAGCACAAGTGTTGGGTCATAAACGACCTTTGTATGAAGGACATTTGTTGGACAGAGATATACATATTGCAGATTTTGAACTGCCAGAAGGGTCGACCTGGGCTGGTGAGACACTGGCAGATTTAAAATTGCGTAATAAATATGGAGTATTAGTAAGTAGCATCTTGCGTGGCAAGCAGCGCATCAATATTCCTCATGGTAGTACAGCAGTAATGCCTGGCGACAAAATACAAGCTATTGGCAGTGATGATCAACTGACCATGTTCAGTACAGATTTAAAGACACAATTATATGACGAAGATCCTGAAATAGAGAAAAGAGAAATGAAGTTGCGACAGGTAATAATAGGCAAAAAGAGTGTGTTTGCTGATAAAGCCTTGGAAAGTAGTGGTATTAGAGAACAATATAACTGCATGGTTGTAGGACTGGAGGAAGGTAAAGAAAACCTGTCGCAAGTAGTGCCTAACTATATATTGAAATCAGGGGATATACTTTGGATTGTAGGTGAACAAGAAAATCTTGAAAAGTTCAGTAAAGACAATCAATAAGTAGACGTTGTTTGTGGGTCATGAAAACAGATTGTAAATTAATCTTGTTAAAACAGCAAGAAATAACGGATAAAAAGGAAAAGGTTCAAGTTAAAGCTGTATGAAAGACTAAATATTTGCACAAAAATTAGATAATGCGCAATATTTTCATTATATTTGCAACATAATAATACATAATGTAATATACCATGGATTGGTTAATAAATTTATTTACTACTACAGATTCTGTAGCACACATAGTGCTGTTGTATGCTGTTGTAATAGCCGTGGGCGTTTATCTTGGTAAAATAAAGATAGGCGGTATATCATTAGGCGTAACTTTTGTACTTTTTGCCGGTATTGCCGCAGGCCATGTAGGTTTTACGGCTTCTGTAAACATTCTGTCATTTCTACAAGATTTCGGACTTATACTCTTTGTATTTATGATAGGTTTGCAAGTGGGTCCTGGCTTCTTTGAAAGTTTCAAGCGTGGTGGCATAATGCTGAACATGCTGTCTACGGCATTGATTCTATTGAACATTCTTGTAATGTTTGCTTGTTACTTTATCTTCTTTGACACGTCAGATGTCAAGAACTTGCCAATGATGGTGGGTACGCTTTATGGAGCTGTAACCAATACACCGGGTTTGGGTGCTGCCAATGAAGCGCTGGAATCGGTATTTGCACACCAGAATGTGCCGCAGATTGCCAGCGGATATGCTTGCGCTTATCCATTAGGCGTATTAGGTATTATAGGTGCCACCATCGCTATCAAGTATATCTGCCGTATCAGCTTGGACAAGGAAGAAAAACAATTGAACGAGGAAGAGGAGGAAAATTCAAACGTCAAGCCTCACTTTATGCACTTAAAAGTAACCAACTCTTATTTGGAAGATCGTACAATAGCTCAGGTTCATGAATTTTTAAATCGCGATTTTGTATGCACACGTATTTTGCATGAAGGGCATGTAATCACGCCAAAAGGTGAGAGCCATTTGCATATTGGCGACTTGCTTTTTGTAGTTTGTGCAGAGAACGATGCAGAACCTATCATCGCATTTATTGGACCAGAGGTAGAAGTAGATTGGAAAAAGCAAGATGAGCCGATGGTAAGTAAGCGTATTTTGGTTACGCGTCCTTCTATTAATGGTAAAACATTGGGGCAGATGCACTTTTCAAGTGTATATGGCGTTAATGTTACGCGTATTACACGTCAAGGTATGGACCTCTTTGCCAGTCCAAGCTTGGCATTGCAAGTAGGCGACCGCATTATGGTGGTAGGTCCGGAAAATTCTGTTATGCGTGTGGCATCAGTAATGGGTAATTCTATCAAGCGTTTGGAAGCACCTAATATAGCAACTATCTTTGTGGGTATTATTATAGGAATACTCTTTGGCAGCTTACCTATTGCTATCAGTGGTATACCTGTTCCACTTAAATTGGGTATAGCTGGAGGACCTTTAATTATTGCAATTCTGATAGGTCGCTATGGTTATAAATTCCACCTTGTAACCTATACAACAACAAGTGCAAATATGATGCTGCGTGAGATAGGTTTGGTACTGTTCTTGGCCAGTGTGGGTGTAAAAGCAGGCAATGGATTCTGGGATACCGTAGTGCAAGGTGATGGTATTAAATATGTGTATACAGGCTTCTTGATAACAGTGATACCTATATTGATTGTGGGTACGATAGCACGATTAAAGTTTAAGTTCAATTACTTTACCATCATGGGTATGTTGGCTGGTACTTGTACAGACCCACCAGCATTGGCTTATGCTAACTCTGTATGTTCAAAAGATGCACCGGCAATTGGATATTCTACCGTATATCCGCTGAGTATGTTCTTGAGAATATTCACAGCACAGATTATAGTGCTTTTCTTCTGTGGCATGTAGCATAAGAAGAACGATAGTGTCCTGTTCACTTCCTGTACAACACAGAGTGCTTAGAATTTAACGATAAGGAATAAAAAGGAAGAGAGACAAGTTGAAATATTCTCATGAAAATCTGTCAGTATAACTACTTATAGATATTATTCACCACTTGTTTCTCTTCTTTTTTATTATATTAGTGGTGGGTGGCTTATGGTGTGAAAAATTTATTCAGACACAGAAGCTATAAAGATATATTCATGTTTTAAAGACTCTCGTAGCCTTAAATCTATAAAAATACGTAACAGACAAAAAATGATGCAATTTTGTGGAGCATGGCTCGCATAAAGTCAATAGTAGAGAATTGTTAACATTTAACGCTTATATAATAATAGTATGAAAAAAATCGGAATTCTGCTTTTCGCAGTGTTGGTTAACTCTATGTCGGTGTTTGGGCAAGGTGCCCGTAACATCAAGATAAACGAGATAATGACCAACAACATTTCAAGTATTCAAGACGAATATGGAAGGCGAGACGTATGGGTAGAGTTGGCCAATTCGTCTTATTCTACGTACAATGTGCGTGGTATGTTTATCACCACAGATAGAAGGGCGCTTAACAAAGACCTTACTGTTTCGCAGCGTAAGGCTTTGATGAGCATTGTGCCTAATGGAGACCCACGCACGAACATGTCTGCTCGTCAGCATTTAGTGTTCTTCTTGAACAGTAATCCAACTCAAGGTTCTCTTTACATTACGGCAAAGGCTGAATCAGGTAAACCTTTATGGGTAGCTCTGTATGATGGTAATGCAATTGATATTATAGACTCGGTATCTGTACCTGCATTGGCTGCTAACCAGTCGTATGCACGTGCTGCTGACGGTGCAGCAAAATGGCAGGTAAAAAAGCCGGAAATGGTAACACCTGGTATAAGTAATTATGTGGAAGTAGGTGAAAGCAAGGTAGACAAATTGAAAAGAGAAGACCCTCATGGCTATGGTATAGCTGTATTGTCAATGGGCATTGTATTCTCTTGCTTAGCTTTACTTTTTGTGTTCTTCCACTTGTTAGGTATGTTTATGTCACACAAGCAGACTTTGAAGAAAGCAAGCAAGTTACAACCTATTAAGGTAGCCGTAAAGACAGGTGAGAAGTTAGCAGAAACAGGTCATAAGACAAAGGTTATATTGAAAGATGGGTTGCAAACAGGCGGTATAGACAAAGAAGTCTATATTGCTGTTATATCAATGGCATTGAAGCAATATCAAGATGATGTACATGATACAGAGAGCAATATCATCACCATTAAACCCCATCACACATTGTGGAATGCTCACATTGAAGAAAACCACATGTAAGAAATATAAATTATAGCAAAATATTATAGGGTACAGATGTAAAATCTACTACCTTTAACAGAAAAAAAAAGAATTATGAACAAGTATCAATATAGAGTTCAAGGAGTTGATTATGATGTAGAAATTGTAGATGTAGAAGGTAATGTAGCAAAGGTAAATGTCAATGGAATACCATTTGAAGTAGAATTGAAAGAGCCTATCCGTCCATCTCAAGTAGTACGTAAACCAAAGGTGGTTGCTCCAGCCCCTGCTGCTCCTGAACCAGTGGCAGCTTCTGCCGCAACTTCTTCAAAGCCTGCCGCTGCTCCTGCTACAGGGGCTAAGGTAGCATCCCCACTGCCAGGAACTATCACGGAAGTAAAGGTAAAAGTGGGTGATGCTGTAAAAGTGGGCGATACCGTAGTAGTGCTTGAAGCCATGAAGATGCAGAACAATATAGAGGCAGAAAATGCAGGAACGGTAACTTCTGTTTTGGTGAACAATGGCGATACTGTAATGGAAGGTGACGCCTTAGTAACAATAGGTTAATATTGTACGACTATGAATATCACAGACTTTATTATCAATAACTTCAATGAGTTTCTTACCTACACAGGCTTTGCTAATGCCACTGCTGGTAATCTCATTATGATTGTGGTAGGCATTTTCTTTATCTGGCTTGCCATCAAGAAAGATTTTGAACCGTTACTGTTAGTACCGATCGGATTGGGTATTGTGTTAGGCAATATTCCATTCCGTGCTGATGCAGGACTTGAAATAGGACTGTATGAAGACAATTCCGTATTGAATATATTCTATCAAGGTGTGCGACAAGGATGGTATCCACCGTTGGTGTTTTTAGGTATTGGTGCCATGACAGATTTCTCTGCCCTTATCAGCAATCCTAAGTTGATACTGATTGGTGCTGCTGCGCAATTTGGTATTTTTGGTGCCTATATGATAGCCTTAGCGTTAGGATTTGAACCCAATCAGGCAGCAGGTATTGCTATTATAGGTGGAGCTGATGGTCCTACGGCCATCTTCCTTTCTTCAAAACTGAGCCCTAACTTAATGGGAGCCATTGCGGTATGTGCTTATTCTTATATGGCATTGGTGCCAGTTATTCAGCCACCATTGATGCGTTTGCTTACTACCAGCAAGGAGCGTGTTATCCATATGAAGCCCGCTCGCAAGGTAAGTCAGCTGGAGCGTATACTGTTCCCTATTATAGGTCTGCTGCTAACTACATTTATTGTACCTTCAGGTCTGCCTTTGTTGGGCATGCTGTTTTTTGGAAACCTTTTGAAAGAGTCAGGAAAGACCACACGCTTGGCCAAGACAGCAGGAAGTGCTCTTAATGATGTAATTGTAGTATTGTTAGGTCTTACCGTAGGTTGCTCTACCCAAGCCAGTGAATTTCTTTCACTCAATACTATATTTATATTCTTGTTAGGTGCTTTTGCATTTATCATTGCATCAGCTTCAGGTGTGCTTTTTGTCAAGTTTATGAATTTGTTCCTGCCCAAAGACAAGAAGATTAATCCTCTTATCGGCAATGCAGGCGTTAGTGCCGTGCCGATGAGTGCGCGTATTTCAAATAATTTAGGTTTGGAGTATGACCGCCATAATTTCTTGTTGATGCACGCTATGGGTCCTAATGTGGCTGGTGTTATTGGTTCTGCTGTTGCAGCAGGAACATTGCTGGGCTTCTTCTCATAATTCAGCTGTAACGGCAGAATTATAAATATTGGAAGAATGGAAATTAGCTAAGTCTATGTATTTTTACATGGACTTAGCTAATTCGATGTAGATGCTACATCCATATTTTTTCATTGCAGGTTTAATTATTTCTGTGCACCCACGTAAAATAGAAAGATGGAAAAAAGAATACCCCGGATAGCTATCATTGAACATAATACTTTGGCTGCTATTGGCTTAAAGACATTGCTCCAAAATATTATGCCAGTCATGAGTATTGATATTTTTTATAGCTTTGGAGAGTTGGAAATGACAGAGACAGATGCCTATTTCCATTTCTTTGTATCAATGACCATTGTCATTGACCATAGGCAGTTCTTTATGGCTCATCAGCGCAAAACCATTGTGCTTACCACCTCTGCAAACCCGAAAGTTCATTTGTCAGACTTCCATTGCTTGTGCATCAATCAACCGGAAAAGCAACTGATAAAATCTATTTTGGAGTTAGAGCAAATGGCACATGGTCATGGTCAGAATCTTCCACCTGCGTCTAAAAGAGCACAAGAGAAGATCTTGTCTGATCGCGAGGTAGAGGTAATGTCTTTAATAGTGAAAGGGTATATCAATAAGGAAATTGCCGATAAACTCAATATCGGTTTGTCAACGGTCATTACACACCGTCATAATATAATGGAGAAGCTGAATGCTAAAAGCGTTTCTTCGCTGACTATTTATGCCGTGATGCATGGTTATGTGGATATAGACAAAATTTAGTATTGCTTATTGGGCAGGTATGTAATGGTGGATGCACGATGAGGATGTGAATTTTTATGATTATCTTATGTAAAATCATAAAAAAAAGTAGAAAGATATGCTATCTGAAAAAAAAACTCTATCTTTGTATAAAGGAAAGTAGTTACTACCCTATGGGCGTAATACTTCTTGGGCTGGTTTGCTCAGTATAGCTGATGCTGCACAATCAGCAATGCAGTAAAGTGATGCGTTCTTTCTTTTTCAAAATGGAAAGATGTTGTTGGGCTTGATGAATTGCTTTTGAAATACTTGTATGGCATATATCATAAAGGCAGAAATTTTTATCATTTGTTTCTGTAGACACGGCAGAGACATAGGAGTGGTTAATCTTTTGTGAATTTAATACTATCAGAATTTATAAATAACTTATTATAATAATATACATATGTCAAATAACAAAGAAAAGCTCTTTAATGAGTTTAAGTCACCTACACGCCAAGAATGGCTTGACAAAATTCAAGTAGACTTGAAGGGTGCCGACTTCAATAAGCGCCTTGTTTGGCGTACGAATGAAGGTTTCAATGTTCAGCCATTCTATCTGAAAGAAGATGTCGACAAGTTGCAAACTCCAGAGGCGTTGCCTGGCGAGTTTCCTTTTGTACGTGGCAACAAGAAGAAAGACAATGAGTGGTATGTACGCCAAGAAATTGACGCATCCAATGCAGAAGCGGCTAATGCCAAAGCTCTTGATGTGCTAAACAGGGGCGTAGACTCTCTTTCTTTTCGTATTCCAGGTAAGGCAGTAAGCAAAGAATATGTAGAGGCATTGCTTGAAGGAATAGAGTGTGAGATAGTAGAACTGAACTTTAACACCTGCAAGCGTCATACCCTTGAGCTGGCTCACTTGTTGGATGCCTATTTTACTGAAAAAGGTTATGATAAGAACAAAATTGTAGGCTCTTTCGATTGGGACCCTATAGAGAAGATTTCTATGCAAGGCATTGATGTTACCGCTTTGTTAGGCATTGCTCCACAGTTGGTAGAGGCAATGAAAGCCTATCCACATTTCCGCGTTATCTCTGTTAATGCAGAAGCGCTCAATAATGCAGGAGCTTATATCGTTCAAGAGTTAGGCTATGCTTTGGCTTGGGGCAATGAATATCTGTCTCAGTTGGTAGATGCAGGAATAGATGCAGATACAGCAGCGTCTAATATCAAATTCAATTTAGGCATTTCAGAGAATTTCTTTATGGAAATGTCCAAGTTCCGTGCAGCACGCTTGTTGTGGGCTGAGATTGTGAAGCAATATGCTCCTAAAGAGACAGCTTCATGTATGATGTGTGTAAATGCCATTACTTCTAAGTACAACATGACCTTGTTTGATAGCTATGTTAATTTGTTGCGTTCTCAAACAGAGTCTATGAGTGCAGCACTTGCAGGCGTTCATTCTATAGAGGTTACTCCTTTTGACGCTATTTATGAGACACCTAATGATTTTTCAGAGCGTATAGCACGTAATCAGCAGTTGCTGTTGAAGGAAGAAAGCCACTTTGATAAAGTGGTTGATCCTGGAGCCGGCAGCTATTTTATAGAAGAGCTTACTACTTCTTTGGCCAATGAAGGCTGGAATATATTCTTGCAGACAGAAGACAATGGCGGTTTCTTGGAAGCTATCAAGAATGGATTGGTACAAGATGATATCAATGCTACTAATGCCAAGCGTCATGAAGCAGCAGCAAAGCGCAAAGAGTTTATCTTAGGTACCAACCAATTCCCTAACTTTACAGAGAAGAGCGACGGAAAGCGGGCCATTGCCCAATCAGGAAGTTGCGGTACAGGCCATCAGCATGAGACACCATTTAAGGCTATTAAGAGTTCCCGTTTGGCTGCTGATTTTGAGAATCTGCGTATCAAGGTAGAAAACAGCAAGAAGGTGCCTACTGCATTTATGCTTACTATTGGAAACTTGGCCATGCGACAAGCACGTGCTCAGTTTAGTTGTAACTTCTTGGCTTGTGCAGGCTATAAGGTGGTAGACAATCTTGGCTTTAAAACAATAGAAGAGGGCGTAGATGCAGCATTGAAAGCAGGTGCAGATATTGTAGTGCTGTGTTCAAGTGATGATGAATATGCAGAATATGCTGTTCCTGCCTATCAATATCTTAATGGCCGTGCCATGTTTGTAGTGGCAGGTGCTCCTGCTTGTATGGACAACTTGAAGGCTGCGGGCATAGAGAATTTCATCCATGTACGTTGCAATGTACTTGAGACATTGAAGGATTATAACGCTAAATTGGGAATAAAATGAGAAAGAATTTTAAAGACATAAATATATTCTCTGACATTCAGCAAGAAAATGATCGTGAATGGCAGAAAGAAAATGGCATTAGCCCAAACTGGAAAACTCCAGAGCATATTGAGGTGAAGCCAGTTTATACGAAAGAAGATTTGGAGGGAATGGAGCACCTTAATTATACAGCGGGCTTGCCACCGTTCCTGCGTGGTCCGTATAGTATGATGTATCCTTTCCGCCCTTGGACTATTCGTCAGTATGCCGGTTTCTCTACTGCAGAGGAAAGTAATGCTTTCTATCGCCGCAACTTGGCCAGTGGTCAGAAAGGTCTTTCCGTAGCATTTGACCTTCCTACGCATCGCGGTTATGACCCCGACAATGCTCGCGTGATTGGCGATGTAGGTAAAGCCGGTGTATCTATTTGTTCTGTAGAAAACATGAAAGTGTTGTTCAATGGTATTCCGCTGAACAAGATGTCTGTTTCTATGACCATGAATGGTGCGGTATTGCCTATTATGGCTTTCTATATCGTAGCAGGTCTTGAGCAGGGTGCTAAGCTGGAAGAAATGGCAGGTACTATTCAGAACGATATTTTGAAAGAATTTATGGTTCGTAATACCTATATTTATCCACCAGCATTCTCAATGCGCATTATCAGTGATATCTTTGCATATACGTCTAAGTTTATGCCTAAGTTTAACTCTATTTCCATTTCAGGTTATCACATGCAAGAGGCTGGCGCTACCGCAGATATCGAGTTGGCTTATACGATAGCCGATGGTCTTGAGTATGTGCGTGCCGGTGTGAATGCCGGAATAGACATTGATGCTTTTGCTCCTCGCTTGTCATTCTTCTGGGGTATTTCCATGAACCACTTTATGGAGGTTGCCAAGATGCGTGCCGCACGCATGTTGTGGGCAAAAGTCATTAAGCAGTTTAATCCTAAGAACCCTAAGTCGCTCATGTTGCGTACCCACTCGCAGACCTCAGGTTGGTCCCTTACAGAGCAAGACCCATTTAACAATGTAGGACGTACCTGTATTGAGGCAATGACCGCAGCTCTTGGACACACACAGAGCTTGCATACCAATGCACTTGATGAAGCCATAGCGCTGCCTACAGACTTCTCGGCTCGTATAGCCCGTAACACTCAGATTTATATTCAAAACGAGACCAAGATATGCAAGCATATCGACCCATGGGCAGGTTCTTACTATGTGGAATCTCTTACAAATGAGTTGGCGCATAAGGCATGGGAACATATCGAAGAGATAGAGAAATTGGGCGGTATGGCCAAGGCAATAGAAACTGGTGTACCCAAGATGCGTATTGAGGAAGCAGCAGCTCGTACACAAGCGCGTATAGATAGTGGTTCGCAAACTATTGTGGGTACCAACAAGTATCGTTTGGACCATGAAGATCCGATAGACATCTTGGAGGTAGACAACTCTGCTGTGCGTGAGCAACAGGAGAGAGCTCTTGCTGAGTTGCGTGCTCATAGAGACAATGAAAAGTGCAAGCAGGCTTTAGACGCCCTTACAGAATGTGTACGTACAGGCGAGGGAAACCTCTTGGAGAAAGCGGTAGAGTGTGCCAAACTTCGTTGTACACTGGGCGAGATTAGTGATGCTTGCGAGAAAGTGGTAGGTCGTTATAAAGCTGTAATTAGAACAATATCAGGCGTGTATTCATCAGAAAGTAAGAATGACTCAGCTTTTGCTAAAGCTTGTGAATTGACAGAAGAGTTTGCAAAGAAGGAAGGCCGTCGTCCACGTATATTTGTTGCCAAGATGGGGCAGGATGGTCATGATCGCGGTGCCAAGGTAGTGGCAACGGGTTATGCCGATTGCGGCTTCGATGTAGATATGGGACCCTTGTTCCAGACTCCTGCAGAGGCAGCACGAGAGGCCGTTGAAAATGATGTCAATATCGTGGGTGCAAGTTCATTGGCAGCAGGTCATAAGACTCTGATACCTCAGCTGATAGAGGAACTGAAGAAGCTTGGCCGTGAAGATATCATGGTTATAGCTGGTGGCGTAATTCCTGCTCAAGATTACGACTTCCTTTATAAGGCAGGTGTAGCAGCAATCTTTGGTCCTGGAACTTCAGTGGCTAAATCAGCCTGTGAGATGATGAATATCCTTTTGGATAAGGAGGCATAAAGAGTTCTTTTATGCACCTTAGAATAGATTGCTGCCAATGCATTCTATAAAAGGTGCGCAAAAGGATGTCTCTTTCATGGAACATTTTTAATCCTTGAAAGTCTTTCCCGACAGAAAGATTTTCAGGGATTTTCTGTATGGACATAAGCAGGCATTCAAAATTAATAATATCTATACATGAACACCTACTTGAAACCAAGAAGAATTATCCCAAATCGGTCATTAGAGATTTTTCCATGCAAAAAGTTAGACTATAGAAGGCTATACTCTCGTTATAGTATCTGTATGCTAACATAATACGTGACTTTTGCTCTATTTTGAGACAAAATAGAAGCGAAATTTTCTAATGACCGATTTGGGATTATTGACGAGTAAATGCCTAAAATGAAATTAAGTAGTATTTCGTTTTGTTTTATGGTCAATATGCAGTATTTTTGCAATTAGTTAAGTTATTGTATTTATTAATGAAACTTTGCACACAGCGAGTAACTTTCTGACGGTGGATATAATTTAAAAATAAAGCACAATCTCGTATTCAATACATATTGAAACTGCTTAAATCAAACTTATCAAGAAAACTATTTCAACTAAAACAATATTTATGAGGAAAAATCTGTTACAAGTAGCACTTTTGTGCATGGGCTTGTCATCATTATCGATCAATGCCCTGAGTCAAACTCCTGCATTTCCTGGCGCAGAAGGTTTTGGAATGTACACTACAGGAGGTCGTGGAGGCGCAGTGTATCATGTTACTACGCTTGATGACAACAATAATCCCGGCTCTTTTAGATATGCCTGCAGCAAAAGCGGTGCACGTACAATCGTGTTTGACGTGAGTGGCACCATCTACCTTAAATCAGAACTGAAACTAAAGAACGGCAATGTAACCATTGCAGGACAGACTGCCCCTGGAGACGGTGTCTGTATTGCAGATTATCCATTCCAGATAAGTGCCGATAATGTGATATTGCGTTTCGTTCGCTTTCGTTTAGGCAATCGTGAGGTGGCTCACCATGAAGGAGACGGCTTGGGGGGCATGGACCGGAAAAACATTATTGTAGACCACTGCTCTGTAAGCTGGAGTATAGACGAGTGCCTGTCAGTATATGGTAGTAAGAACATTACTGTGCAGTGGTGTCTGGTAGCTCAGAGTCTTAAAAAATCAGGCCATTCAAAAGGCAGCCATGGCTATGGCGGTAATTGGGGAGGCAGTGGTGCTACGTATCATCATAATCTGATGGCACATCACGACTCACGTGTGCCCCGCTTGGGCCCGCGTCCTTCTACGCAGACAGATGAACGCATGGACTTGCGCAACAATGTCTTCTACAACTGGGGAGGAAACGGTTGCTATGGCGGTGAAGGCATGAAAGTCAATATTGTAAACAATTATTATAAACCCGGGCCAGCTACCTTAAAGCGTAGCGCTGATATACAGCGTCGCTTGGCTGCTCCTGGCATACGGACAGTAGACTATTGCTTGAATAAGAAAACGACGGTAAGCAACTATAACAAGGTAGCTGGTACAAGTCTGAAAGACAGCAATGTGAAAGGGTCTGGCGTAGGCGATAAATGTTATGTATCCTTTGGCAGCAAGAAGTTTGAGATAGATATGGCTACCAACACGATTGATGTGGATGGTACAAAGGTTACTGTGGCATGGAATGACTGGAAGAAGATGCTGCATGTATGGTGTCAGCTTTATGTAAATGGCAACTATAACCCTAATTCTGAAGTGATGAACCAAGACAACTTCAAGTACGGTATATCTAATCAGATAGATAAAAACGGTAATGATAAAACCTATCCTGGCGATGACGCCATAAAATTATCTCAGCCACTGACATTTGAATCCATTACTACGCACAGTGCGCAAGAAGCCTACGAGAGAGTACTTGATTATGCCGGTGCTTCGCTGCACAGAGATTGGCTGGATGACCAGATGGTGTACGATACACGCAATGGCGTAGCTACTGCTACGGGCGATGGCAATTCGCCTGGCATTGTTAACTCGCAGGATGACAACAAGCCTGCTGATGCAGCTGCTGATTGGCAGGCTTGGCCAATACTGGCTGCGGACAGCTCCATTGACATAACAGATACGGATGGTGATGGTATTCCGGATAGTTGGGAAGATGCGCATGGATTGGATAAGAATAATGCAGAGGATGGAAAGGCTGTAAACGAAGATGGCTACACCAATCTGGAAGTGTATATGAATGGCATTGTAGAGAATATCATGACAAAAGAAAATGAAGGCGGAAAGCTTTTAAGCGGCAATGAAGAGTTTAGATCATCAGTAGGCATTGCTGAGATTAGAACTCAATATAATGCAGGCAATGCTATTTATAATATGCAAGGTGTGCGTGTAAAATCTATGAGCACTCCAGGCATATATATTTCTAATGGCAAGAAAATTATAAAAAGATAATGTAAGTATTGATTTCCTTTTGCTTATAGGCAGCTGAAATCATTAGGCTTTATCTTCTGTCATATTGTCTTGAAACAACAGATGATGGTAAGATAAAGCCTTTTCTATGCCATTTGTCTACGTGTATTCCTATTATTGGATACAGTCCGAAAATACGGTACAATTTTATTTAAATTAATTATGGGCACCTGCTTACAAAAAATCGCAACCATATAAAATATGATTGCGATTTATATTGGACAAAGATAAATATCTTTATTATTTTACTTTTTCAACGATAGCCTTGAAAGCCTCTGGATTGTTGACGGCGAGGTCAGCGAGAACCTTACGGTTAATCTCAATACCGGCTTTGTGCAAAGCACCCATCAAAGTTGAATAGCTCATATTTTCCAAACGAGCGGCTGCGTTGATACGCTGAATCCACAATGAACGGAAAGTACGTTTCTTGTTACGGCGGTCACGATAAGCATAAGTCAAACCTTTTTCCCAGGTGTTCTTGGCTACCGTCCACACATTTTTTCTGGCTCCGTAGTATCCACGGGTGAGCTTTAAAATTCTTTTTCTTTTTGCTCTTGAAGCAACGTGATTTACTGATCTTGGCATAATTTCTTTCCTTTAAAAATTAAGTTTGACATTGGTTAACGGAGACAGAGCAAGTCACGAACCTGCTTCATGTTACTTTGGTCAACGATTGCCTGATGTACCAAATTACGTTTCTGCTTCTTTGTTTTCTTAGTCAGGATGTGACTGTGGTAAGCATGATGTCTCTTGATCTTACCAGTTCCGGTAAAACGGAATCTCTTCTTTGCACCGGAGTTTGTCTTTACTTTTGGCATTTTTTTAAGTTTTAATTAATTATTATTGTTAGCTGTGGCAACGTATATACCAAAACGTTACGCACATATATATTCTTATTTGTTGTTATCGCTGCTGCTATTGAGCTTTTTCAATGCATCAGCACCGTTTTTTGCATTGGCGAACAGACCGCCATTGGTTGTAACTTTTGCTTCGCCTTCAGCTTCTTTGCTGGCTTTTGCTTCAGCTTCTTTACGCTCACGATCCATCTTCTGTTGGCTCTTTTTGGCAACACCGACTTTCTTGGGGCTGAGATAAAGGAACATCTTCTTACCTTCCAAGGCAGGCATCTGTTCTACTTTACCATATTCTTCAAGGTCGTTTGCGAAGCGCAACAGCAATACTTCACCTTGCTCTTTGAAAAGAATTGAACGGCCACGGAAGAAAACAAAAGCACGCACTTTGTTTCCGTCTTCCAAAAATTCTTTTGCATGTTTCAACTTGAAGTTGTAATCGTGTTCGTCAGTTTGAGGTCCGAATCTTATTTCTTTTACTTCTTGCTTAACTTGCTTTGCCTTGAGTTCCTTGGCACGCTTTTTCTGTTGATACAAGAATTTGCTGTAATCAATAAGACGACAAACTGGAGGCTGTGCATTAGGCGAAATCTCTACAAGATCTACACCTTGCTCTCGAGCCATATCCAATGCCTGACGTGTTGGTACTACTGTTGATCCGCTATCGCCAACTATGCGGACTTCTCTTACGCGAATCTGTTCGTTTACGCGGTAATGGTTATTTTTGTCGTTCTTCATTCAACTGTTTTATGAAAATCAGGTGCAAAGTTACAGTTTTTTAAGTAATAAACAAAATATTTCTTCCTTTTTCTTTTGTAATATTGATGTTTATGGTGATGCGCTTGATTGAATGCTAAAAAAAGGTGCTTTTATTTGGCAGATATAGATAAAACCACTACCTTTGCAAAGCCTATACGGGGCAGAGATACAATAAAAAAGGTATGCACCTTTATTGTATTGAATGTGAAATATGGAATATAGTATCTTTTATAAGGTCTCGTAGCTTAGCTGAATAGAGCGTCAGATTCCGGTTCTGAAGGTCCTGGGTTTGAATCCCAGCGAGACTACTTTCACATAAAATAACCACTATTGACATGTAAACGATAACCACTTGTAAATCAAGTAGTTATCGCCTTTTTTTGTTTTGTATAATCTACTGATTTACAATAACATAAAGGCGACACAGGTAATTAATTTGTAAACATTTAAGATGCTTGAGACCACCGATAAGCAAAGGACTTTCAAAGGATTTTGCGTGGTATAAAGACGAAAAATATTACCAAATCATTACCACTTACATTTGGTAGATATTACCAAAGTAAAAATATTTCAAGTAGAAAAACGTACCAACCATTTAGACAATAGTGATTATGGCAATATTGAGATTTAACATTATTTATAATAGAAAGTGTGCCGCAACAGCAGAAAAAACAAGTGTAATCGAATTTAGGTTCTCTTGTCAAGGAAAGCAGAAATATCTTTCTACGGGTATAAAAGTAAGAAAAAACCAATGGAAAGGAGGGAAGGTTGTTGCTCATCCGGAAGCAAAAGAGCTGAACAAGCAGCTTAGCATTTTAAAGATAAAGGCAAATAGCATTATCGAGAAAGCATTCCTTGACAGCGATTTTAACATTAACTGCATACCATTCCTTTTTAAAGGTGAAGAAGAGGAAAAGGAAAACGTAGACTTTATACTGGGTCATTTGTAAAAGCGTGTGGATTACATAATGTTAAAAAATAGCTTGTATAATTTTTGACTTGCTTTCTTTTGTGAGTTTTGCTGTCTTATTTTAATGTAAATATACTAACCTGATAAATCTGTCTTTCTTGATAAAAACATAAAAGAGCAACCGTAAAAGATGATGCGTTATAAAAATAGCCATCTTTTACGGTTGTAGACGAACTTGTATATTATAGGTTTATAAAAGAATTTTATATGTAGTCCTTAGGTTAGAATCGAGGGGGACGTCCGCCGCCTCCAAACGGTGGCATTCCTTCTGGACGTCCAGGACCATCAGGTCTATTTCCAGAGCGACCAGGATCAAAGCGTTGTTCCTCTCTATTGCTTCTTTTTTGTTTTCCTCCGAATAGATTGATGCGGTAAACTACATGTAACATGGCATAACTGTTTATGCTATTGTATTGAACATCGCTGCGTTGCATGGCGTTGATTGTTCGTGAGAAGTTGCTTTGATTATGCAGAATATCATAGAACTGGAGCGAAAGAGTAAGAGCCTTTCCTTTCAGAAAACTTTGACTGAGTTGTGCATTCCAAATCAATTCGTTTGTATTCATTGAATTGTCATTAAAGCCTCTACGACTGTTTTGGTGCATATCCGTAGCAATGCTCATACCCCATGGCATGTAGAAGTTGAGCGAACCACCATACGCAAATTGCCATGTGTCAAGATTGTTTTGGCTTTGCAGCAGGTTTCGTGCATGTGTATAGTTGACAGAACCATCAAGAGATACTTCCAACCAACTGTTACGGAAACTGCCACTGAGGCGTTCTGCTAATGAAGTGGTGCGTGTAGTATTCTTTTGAGAGTTTGATTTATTGTCAATGGATACATAGCCTACATAGTTATTGTAATTGATATTGGTAAATGTGTTTATGTTCCAATAACCGGTAGAATCAATAGCAGTGTTGAACATGAATGCACCTGATACATTCCAATTGCCATTTATATTTTCTGGTCGTGTGGTACGTCCACCTGTTTTCTCGTCATACGTAACCAAGTTGCTGATGCTGTTGCGTGTATTGCTATAATTGACAAATGTCATGATGGCACGTTGATGTTCTTGCAAATAAGTATTGTAAAACAATCGGAAGTTATTGGTAAAAGATGGTTTCAAGCCAGGATTACCTTTTGTAATGTTCAGTGGGTCGCTGTCATCAGTAATATCCAATAAGTCAGACATGCTTGGTTGTGATGTCGTACCACGGTAGTTGATGCGTAGATTGCTTACTTTAGAGAATCTGTATCTGAAATCGAGTGTAGGGCTTACATTTACAACATTTCTTATTGTATCAGTGTTAATCTTCTGATAGTGCTGTATGAATCGGGTCTGTTGAGGCTGCACCATCATTCCTATGTTGAATTGATACTTCTCTTTCAGAATACGTAGCATTGCTTGTGCCTCGTGGATATAGTTTTTATATTCAGAATAACGACTTAACTTATCATCATAGTATGATGACAGGGAACTTGGTAACAGATTGAGATAATTGTTCCATCCGCGATAAATAGGTGATAAGCCATTAAAGAGGTTATCAGTATCAATAAGGTCGTATGTTGCCCTATCGCTCTTGTTGTACTTATATGTAAATTTATAACTGAATTGTAAAAATGCAGAACGCCATAATGGTTCACTATAAGTTGCCGTAAGACTATAGTTCCATGATTTTGTTGGCGTTGTGTTGTAACGGTTTGTTGAATAGATAGAATCGTTGCCTAAAACATTTTTTATTTGATACAAGTGAACATTGGAGAGTGACAGATTTTGGCTTTTTGAGTCTGTATACCCTATATCAGCTCGTAAGGTAGCATTACGCCCTTTGTTGCTAAGCTTGCGATTTACTTGTAACATAGCATTGACATTCTTGCTTTTAGAGAAAGATATTGAACTGCTTTCTCTGCTGTTTACCGCTAAGTTTTTGTCGGCCATTAATTGTAGTCCGATCGTAGATAATGGAGATTCTGTATATAAGTAAGGGTCCTCATTGAATGATGCGCTGTTGCTTTTTGTTAGCCCGTCACTGGTGGAATAAGTAAAGTTAGGACGAAACAGAATGTCTGTGAGCGAGTCTGGCTTCCATTCCAAGCGTAAACGAGCGTCCCAGCTATTTGAGCGTGTATAGTTTTGGTTGTTGCTATTTGTAAATGAGCCTTGTTGGCTTACAAAGTTCTCGGTCGATTCTTGAGTATTGAGGTTACTATTGGAATGATTCCAACGTAGGCTACCATCTAAAATCAGTTTGTTGTCATTATTATAGTTAAAGTTTCCTCCTATCATTTTCGTGGCGTTAAGCCCTTGTCTATTTCCGCCGAAGCGTCCTCCGCCTCCGCCTGGAAATCCCATATCATTGGTATTGTTGGCATTTCCCATCAGCATTACGCGCGTTTTGTCTTTGAACATGGCTCCCATCAGTCGCTCTGCATACCTGCTATGTGTTCCTATTGATGCGTCAGCATTGCTGAACATACCTTTGTTCATACCTTTTTTTATGCCGAAATCAAGCACCGTCTGTTCGTTACCGTCATCTATACCGGTAACTTTGGCTAAGTCGCTTTTCTCGTCATACGTTTTTATTTTGTCTATAATATTGGTGGGCAGATTTTTCATGGCAGTCTTAGTGTCGCCTGTCATGAATTCTTTTCCATCGACCAATATTTTCTTTACTTCTTTTCCGTTGATAGTTATCTTTCCGTCATCATCAATTTGTGCACCAGGAAGTCGTTTTACCAATTCTTCTGCAACAGAACCTTCCGGTGTACGATAAGCAGATGCATTGTATTCAAATGTATCTTCTTTTACTACAACTTTGGCTGCATGTCCTGTAATGGTAGCTCCTTTCAGCATAATGGCATCTGTACTGAATGTCATTTTTCCAAAATTTATATTTTTATTGTCGGCTATATGTACCTTTTTAAATAATGTCTTATATCCTACACTTGTAACTTTTAAAATATAATTGCCATTGGACGGTGCTGTTATTTTGAAATCACCATTCTCGTTGGTTAAGACACCTTTAATGTAGGAGCTGTCTTGTTTAAGCAGTTGTACGGTAGCTTGTATAACACCTTCATTCGTATCCTTATCAGTAAGGGTACCTGTTATGGCTTTATTTTGGGCCATAGCATTGAATGTGGCTGTTAGCATCATGCAAAGAAGTAGTAAAATTTTCTTTTTCATTGATAATTAAAAGTTTTCTTTTTATACTTGTTTATTTTTGTCAAAAAAATAGCGTTGCGTATAATATATACAATTTATAGAAAGGAGTAAAGATATTTTATGGAAAATATCATGTACCAGCCTTTTGTCTGCTTGAAAAATTCTATTTATTAGACCAATAATTGTATTTAAAGTTTAATTGTCTTCATGGTAAAACCGCTGGAAATGTTTTATTTATCGACAAAAAGTTTTAACTTTGCATTTGTTATACTGCTGAAAAAAGAAAAAGAATATGGAACAGCATATTATTATATCAAAGTGTTTAGAAAAAGAATTAGCCATTGCTATTTCAGAGTGTGAACATGATAGAGTCTTTATATTAGTCGATGAGACAACTGCCGATAAATGTTGGCCTGTAATCAGTAATTTTCGATATATAAAAGAAGATACACTAATTAAAATTAAAGCTACAGATGCACATAAAGACCTTAAATCTTTGTCGTATGTATGGCAACAATTAAGTCAAGGAGGAGCTACCCGTCATTCTTGTTTAATTAATCTTGGAGGGGGAATGGTTACAGATTTAGGCGGTTTTGCAGCATCAACCTTTAAGCGTGGCATCGATTTTATCAATATTCCTACCACCTTATTGGCAATGGTTGACGCATCAGTAGGAGGTAAAACAGGTATTAACTTCAATGGGCTGAAAAATGAAATTGGTGTTTTCAATACGGCTCACAGTGTGATAATAGATACTCAATTCTTGCAGACTTCTGATATAGGTAATCTTCGTTCAGGTTATGGTGAAATGCTAAAACATGGTCTCATCAGTAATGACACTTTGTGGCAGCAATTGATCAGCTTCGATCTTGAGCAGCCCAATCTTTCATTGCTGCAAAGTATGGTGGCCGATAGTATAAAAGTGAAAGAACAAATAGTAAAGCAAGATCCTCTGGAGCATGGCTTACGTAAGGCCCTAAATTTAGGGCATACGATAGGACATGCTTTTGAATCATTGGCCTTGAAACGTCAAAGCCCTGTCCTGCATGGATATGCTGTGGCTTTTGGCTTAATCTGTGAACTTTATCTTAGCCATATAAAATCAGGATTTCCTGTCAATAAATTACGGTCAACTGTAAATTATATAAAGGAATACTATGGTATGTATACTTTTACTTGTGATGATTATGAATCTCTGATAGAACTTATGAAGCATGATAAAAAGAATGTATCTGGTATTATCAATTTTACGCTGTTGCACGATGTGGGTGATATAAAGATAAACCAAACTGCTACGAAAGAGGAGATATTTGAAGCTTTTGATTTTTTTAGAGAAGGATTGTAATATACCGTAATAACCCAGCAGCCTTTAATACGATTAAGTTATTCAGTAATTTAATCGTATTAAAGGCTGCTGGGTTATTGTTTTTATCCCAAATCGGTCATTAGAAAATTTCGCTTCCATTTTGTCTCAAAATAGAGAAAAGTCACGTATTATGTTAGTATACAGATACTATAACGAGAGTATAACCTGCTATAGTCAAACTTTTTGCATGGAAAAATCTCTAATGACCGATTTTGGTTTATCCTTGTTTCAGCTTGGATTCTATGTGCAATCCGTTGTTGGATTATTGCTTGTTTTCTTCTGTTAGATGTGGCAATGATATATGATACTTTACAGCCAAAAGTCTGACAGTAACAACCGACATAAAACTTATGAGTACGGTAATTTCTACATTTATCTGAAGCAACGTGCATACATAATATATTAAACCTCCTAATATGCATGCCATAGCATATATTTCTTTTCTGAAGATAACAGGAACTTCATTGATAAGTACATCACGAATGACACCACCTGCAGCTCCTGTAATACAACCCATAACTATCGCTACCCAAAATGGAAAGCCTGCATATACTGTCTTTTGAATGCCTGCGATGGTGAATAATGCCAACCCTAACGTATCAAAAATAAACCAAGTATTGCTAAGTCTACTGATTACATCTTTTAGCACAATGACCAATATCAATGCCATTGCAGTGCAGACAAGGTAAATGGAATTGGTCATCCAAAATGGTGGAAGACCTAACATTACATCACGAATAGTACCACCTCCAATGGCGGTGGCCAATCCTACTACATACCCTCCAAACCAGTCAAACTTTTTAAAGGCTGCCCATCTGATGCCTGATATGGCAAAAGCAAAGGTTCCAAGAAATTCAATTATTGTCTGTAGTGAAACCATTAGTTTACTACATTTTTTGGTGTACCTGATATGAAAGATTTTATATTGTCAACGGCAATATTCATCAATCTTGTTCGTGCTTCTAAGGTGGCCCAAGCTATGTGTGGAGTGATGTAGGCATTGGGTTGTGCAAGCAGTGGATTATCTTTGTGTGGAGGTTCTTGACACATGACATCTGCACCATAGCCCCCTAATTGTCCTGATTGCAGTGCTGCTGCCACATCTGCTTCATTTACCAATTTACCTCTACCGGTATTGATAAGTATTGCGCCATGCTTCATCTTGCTAATGGTGTCAGCATTAATCATTTCTTTATTTTTGTCTGTCAGCGGACAATGAAGGGTTAGTATATCACTTACGCCTAACAGACCTTGGAATGTGGTTTTCTGAATGCCTTCGGGCAGGTCTGCAGAGTTTTTGCTGGTGCAGGCATATACTTCCATGCCTAAGTTGCGTGCCACAATAGCCACTTTGTAGCCAATATTTCCCAATCCTACAATGCCTATTGTGCGCGAAGCAAGTTCCCTGAGTGGCGTGTCCCAATAGCAGAAATCACTATTGTTGCTCCACTTTCCTTCACGGTTTTCTTTGGCATAATGTGCCACTCGGTTCGTAAAATTAAGAATATGGGCAAATGTCATCTGTACCACGCTGTTAGTACTGTAAGCAGGTATATTGGTAACAATTATGCCTTGCTCTTTTGCGGCATTTAAGTCAACTACATTATAACCTGTTGCCAATACTCCTATATACTTTAGTTGAGGCAATTGTTTTAGTATTTTAGCAGACATTTCCACTTTATTGGTCAATACAATTTCTGCATTGTTACATCTTTCTATTATTTGTTTAGAATTTGTGCGTTCATATACGTTCAATTCACCTAACATCTCAAGGCCTTTCCAAGATAAATCTCCCGGATTGACACTGTAACCGTCTAAAACTACAATTTTCATTTTTCTCCTTATTGTTTTTATCATCATTAATTATTGACCAAGTATCTATTTTCGCATAACTTTTAGTCAATTTAAAACATCTATTATTGCTATTCTTTCTCTTTAAATCTGTCTCCCCAAAAGTGTAGCATGCGTTGGTAGCTTTTTTCTTCCATTGGTGAGTGTTGTGCATGCCATAGGCGAGTATCTTTTATATTGTCTGGCAAGTATTGTTGCTTAACAAAATGTTCAGGATAATCATGAGCATATTTGTATCCATCATGATAGCCCAAATCAGCCATTAACTTAGTAGGGGCATTACGCAAGTGAAGTGGAACAGGTAGGTTACCTGTCCGTTTTACTAATGCCAACGCATCGTTGATGCTATTATAGGCAGAGTTACTTTTGGCACTCGTTGCTAAGTAGACTGTAGCTTCAGCTAATGCGATGCGTCCTTCAGGCCATCCTATTTTTGCTACCGCATCAAAAGCTGCATTAGCCAAAAGCAACGCATTAGGGTTTGCCAAGCCGATATCTTCAGATGCGCTGATGACCAGACGTCGAGCTATAAACTTAGGGTCTTCACCTCCTTCTATCATGCGGGCTAGCCAATACACGGCAGCGTCAGGGTCAGAACCTCGTATGCTCTTGATAAAGGCAGAAATAATATCGTAATGCATTTCTCCGTCCTTGTCGTATGCCAATGGATTTTGCTGCAAGCAATTGACAACGACATTGTCTGTGATGACCACCTTTGAGTCTTGAATAGAATCTGTTACCAATTCCAATATATTCAGTAGCTTACGGGCATCGCCACCACTATAACGTAATATGGCAGCTGTTTCTTTTAATTCTATTGTTCGCTTTTTCAGTTCTATATCTTTTGTTATAGCTCTATCTAATAAGGTAAGCAAGTCATTCTTGTCAAGAGATTTCAATACATACAATTGGCATCGCGACAGTAACGGGCGTATTACCTCAAATGAAGGATTTTCTGTGGTGGCTCCGATAAGTGTTACAATGCCTTGTTCTACTGCTCCTAACAGCGAGTCTTGTTGACTTTTGCTGAAGCGATGTATTTCGTCAATAAAAAGAATAGGATTACCTTGGTTGAAGAATGTACTGTTTTTGGCACGGTCTATGACATCTCTTACTTCCTTTACACCACTGGTAACAGCACTTAGCGTATAAAATGGTACTTTAAGATAGTTGGCTATAATCAGTGCCAATGTGGTTTTTCCTACTCCTGGAGGCCCCCATAATATGAAAGAAGGAACTTTTCCTGCTTCTATCATTTTTCTGAGGGGAGCATTTTTGCCTATAATATGTTCTTGGCCTATATAATCATCAAGTGAGGTAGGCCTCATTCTTTCTGCTAATGGTTTTGTCATAATTATAATACAGGCGGATTTTAGAATTTTACCACCAAGACATAATGAGTAGTCATTTTCAGTGGCTTGTATGAGTTGTTCTTTTTATACAAAGGTAGAGAAAACCTGTTGCACTATGCTAAGCTATACGAGCATACTACCCAATTTTATACAAAGGTAGCCAAAAAGCATAATACGTGCAAATTTTCAATATTAAAGTTTTATTTCAATACTAAGGACGGCAGTGGATAGAAGCATAGTCTTTCTATTGTTTCAAAATGCAGAAAAACAAAAACAGGAAGAAAACTTATATCGTTTTCCTCCTGTTTTGCTTTTGTTCAAACGGCGTTTTAATGCCATTCTTATGGAATTAGAATGTTATTGTAATTATCCGAAATTGTCGTACATAATAGAATCAGAGTCTACTCCCAAACTATCCAACATATTTACTACCGCTTTGCTCATTGGACCAGGACCACACATGTAGTATTCAATATCTTCAGGTGATTCTACATCTTTTAGATAGGTATCATACATCACTTGATGTACAAAGCCCGCAGTATATTTAACGCCTAATTTATCAGCTTCAGGATCCGGCCTGTCTAACGCCAAGTGGAAATGGAAGTTAGCATAGTCTTTTTCCAAATCCAAGAAGTCTTGGAGATAAAAGACTTCTGATAACGAACGAGCGCCATAGAAATAGTGCATCTCTCTGTCTCTGACATGCAAAGTTCTTGTCATATGCATAATTTGCGAACGCAAAGGAGCCATGCCTGCGCCACCTCCAATCCATATCATTTCTTTCTTGCTGTCAAATATAGGATGGAAATCACCGTAAGGACCGCTCATGACAACCTTGTCGCCAGGCTTTCTGCTGAAGATGTACGAAGAAGCAATACCTGTCGGTACATCTTGGAAGCCTACCTGTGGTCTTGGTTTGAATGGAGGAGTGGCAATTCTCACTGTAAGCATGATTCTATCACCCTCAGCAGGATAGTTGGCCATGGAGTAAGCTCTGACAGTAGGAGTAGAGTTATGGGCTTTTACAGAGAAGATATTGAATTTTTCCCATATTGGCAAGAATTTGTCGCCAATGAGCGATTTGTCAAAATCTTTATCGTAATCGATACAGTCATATGCAGGTATCTTAATTTGCGCATAAGATCCCGGTATGAAGTCCATGTGTTCGCCTGGAGGCAATTGTACGATAAATTCTTTGATAAAAGAGCTTACATTTTTATTACTGATAACAGTACATTCCCATTCTTTTACTCCTAATATGCTTTCAGGTATTTTAATTTTTAAATCACCTTTTACCTTGCATTGGCATCCCAATCGCCAATGAGCTTTGATTTGCTTGCGTGTAAAGTGAGGGCGCTCGGAGTCAAGAATTTCACCACCGCCTTCAAGCACTTGCACTTTGCATTGACCACAACTTGATTTGCCGCCACAAGCTGAAGGTAAATAAATACCGTTCTGATTTAAAGTACTCATTAGAGAAGCACCTTGAGGAACGTTTAGTTTTGTGTCTTCGTTAATGGTGATGGTAACGTTTCCACTCGGTGACAAATATTTTTTTGCTATTAGCAATATAATCACTAACAGTAAGATAATGACAAGGAATACTCCTATGCTTGCTATAATAAACGATATCTTAATCATGTCTTTTCTATTTTAAATTTTTAGACCAGAGAAGCACATCATGGCCATGGCCATTAAACCGACAGTAATAAAAGTTATGCCAAGACCTTGTAAAGGCTTTGGTACATCGCAATATTGCATCTTTTCTCTGATTGCTCCCATTGATACGATAGCCAATGTCCAACCTATACCGCTTCCTAATGCATAGGTAATAGCGTCAAAGATATTCCCGATATATTGTGTATTGGCCGGATCCAAGTTGACACGCTGCTGCATGAAAAGTGAAGCACCCATGATGGCACAGTTTACTGCAATGAGTGGTAAGAATATGCCTAATGATGCATACAGTGATGGAGAGAATTTTTCAACAGCCATTTCTACCAATTGGGTGATGCCTGCAATGATAGCGATAAACAGGATAAAGCTGAGATAAGATAAATCAACACCGTCTAACAAACAGTTTGGACCTAAAACGAATTTCTGCAAAAAATAGTCAACAGGCACCGTTATCAATAATACGAAAGTAACAGCAAGTCCTAAACCCAATGAGGTTTTTACATTCTTGGATACGGCAAGGAATGAACACATGCCAAGAAAGAATGCAAAAATCATATTATCAACAAATATTGATCTGAAAAATAAACTTATAATATGTTCCATATTTGTGTCTTGATTGATAAGAAGATTTCTCTTTCATTAAAGAATGAGTTGAATCAGTATAAATAACTATTTCTTTGTAAAATAAGCCCGATGTATCCAGATTACACATCCCAATAATATCAATGCCATGGCAGGCATGGTCATCATACCGTTGTTAACATATCCGGCATCGTAGAAGCCCTGTGGAATGATTTGGAAATTCAGAAGCGAGCCACGACCGAAAAACTCTCTGAAAGCACCGACTACAACAAGAATAAGTGCATAACCCAATCCGTTGGACAAACCGTCAATGAAGCTTGGCAATGGCTTGTTCATCATGGCAAATGCTTCCAATCGGCCCATTAAGATACAATTGGTAATGATTAGACCTACGTATACTGAAAGTTGAACGCTAACATCGTAGACAAAGGCTTTGAGTATTTGGCTGACAATTGTTACCAATGCAGCAACAACAACCAATTGAACGATGATACGTATTCTGTTAGGAATGGTTTTTCTTATGATGGAAATGATAAGATTAGAAAACGCCGTAATAATGGCTACAGCCAGTCCCATGACGATAGAAGGCTTTAACTGTGAGGTAACGGCAAGTGCAGAGCAGATACCAAGAACCTGAACCAAAATAGGATTATCTGAACTTAACGGTGTAATAAAGACCTTTTTATTCTCTTCAGACAATAATTTACTCATATTTATAACCTCCTCTTTTTACTTGTCATTTAAAAATTTAAGATATTTTCCTAAACATTCCTGAAGCATTTCGCTTACGCCATTTGATGTTAAAGTAGCTCCGGTAACTGCATCGCATTGAACGGTAGGATTTTTGACATCGCTCTTTTTGACTACTTGTAAAGCAATGTGTGACGGGTCGTTAGGAAGCATGATTTTCTTGCCTATAAATTGGTCTTGCCATGCTTTGTTGTCTTTTATTTCTGCGCCAAGACCTGCTGTTTCGCTTTCATGGTTAAAGTAGGCTCCGTAAATGGTATTTTTGTCATCGTTGATAGCTATGTATCCACTGATAGGTCCCCAAAGCCCCATACCATATACCGGAATGACATATTTTGTCTTGCCATCTACATTGCAAATGTATAAGGCTAACTTTCCTTGTTTGGCATCTGCACTGTTCAGCTTGAAGCCTGTAGCCTCGCCACCTTTACTGCCTTCAGCAACGATTTTGTTGCTATCGTCAATAACATTGTCTTTTATAATGTATGTTGAATACAATTCAGATGCTTTTGTATCATCCAAATCTCTTAAATTAAGTGCTGCTAATATCTGTTTTTTCTTGTCAAGCGCCACATTGTTTTCTTGCCGTTGCTTCAATATACTTGAAACAAAAGCCAATAAAAAGGCAACAATAATGACAATGACAGCTGCATACACGATTGTGTATGAATTTGCATTCGTATTAAGTTTCTTGTTCATAACGTTTCTACTTTTCATGATTAATGATTCAATGAACGTTTTAATCTTTTGGAGATATTGTGCTGTACGACACAATAGTCGATTAATGGAGCAAACATGTTCATTAATAAAATAGCTAACATCATTCCTTCTGGGTAACCGGGATTCAAGACTCTGATAACGATAGCCATGACGCCAATCAAGAATCCGTATATATATTTGCCCTTTTCAGTGCGGGCAGATGTTACAGGATCTGTTGCCATGAAGACAGTACCGAAGCAGAAGCCTCCCAACACGATGTGTTCATACCATGGAATAGGTGTAGAGCCCGTGCTTTGGAACAAGAGTGCAGTAAGGATGCCTCCTACGAATACACTAAGCATCGTTTTCCAGCTTGCAATGCCTGTAAATAGAAGAATGACAGCACCTATACCTATTGCTATTACACTCGTTTCGCCGACAGAACCAGGTATAAGGCCTATAATCATGTCTGTCAAACTGTAATCAATATGCTGCTGTGTAGCCACAAGTGCCAAAGGTGTAGCTTGCGTAAATGTATCTGGCAGTACGTTTCCTAATCCAAAAACAGTGTCTTTGGCAATCCATACACTATCGCCACTCATTTTGGTAGGATAGGAGAAAAACAAAAAGGCGCGGGCAGCTAAAGCCACGTTGAATAGATTCATGCCTGTTCCGCCAAAAATCTCTTTCACAAAAATGACAGAGAATGCTACGGCAAGTGCCAGCATCCATAAAGGGCAACTTACCGGCAATATCATAGGAATGATAATGCCGCTTACAAGGTAGCCTTCCTGTATTTCTTCGCCTTTTATTTGTGCCCATGCAAATTCAATGCCTAAGCCTACTATATAGCTTACCAATAATTTTGGAAGCATTTGCAAAAAGCCGTAAAGGAAAAGTTCAAGGCAGTTGGCATTTGCCAATTGATTGGCTGCTGCGTAATTTTGATATCCAATGTTATACATGCCAAATATCAAGGCAGGCAGCAATGCGATGACAACAATACTCATAATGCGCTTGGAATCGATGGCATCATGTATGTTTGTTCCGCTTTTAGAAGTGCTGTTAGGTACGTATAAAAAAGTTTCAAAACCTTCAAAAACACTTTTCAAGTAATGTAATTTCCCTCCTTCTTCAAAGTTGGGTCTTATTTTATCTATATATTCTTTAAGCATGTGTGTATCGGTATTTAAGCGTTTTCTTTTCTTAGCATGTCCAATCCTGCCCTTACTATTGACTGTAATTCAAGTTTGGACGAGTCTACAAATTCGGCCAAGGCAAAATCTTCTGGCGAAACTTCATATATACCTAAAGCTTCCATCTTGTCAATATCACCTACAATGATTGCTTTTATAAGATATTCGGCATAGATATCCATAGGAATTACTTTGTCGTATTCGCCACTCATAATCATGTGTCTCCTGCCGCCTTTGATGCGCGCATCCAATACATAGTCTTTCTTAGGCAGTAACCAGCTGAAATAACTATGGCTAACAGAAAATTGATTTAATCTTGGAAGTATCCAGCCCAACAGTTCATTGGCGTTGTTGCCTTCAGGAATAATCGTTATTTCTGATGCTCTGCTGTCCACATAATCGGTTAAAGCTGCTTTGCAGCCCGTTAGCACGTTGCCATTGACAATGCGCAAGTCTTTGTTTTCAAGAAGTCTGTCTTGCAGCAGGGTAGACAGTTGCTCGCCAATAATTGTTTCGATATAGCAGGGATCTTTTACTTCGCTTCCTACGATAGCTATTTTCCTGCGCAAGTCAACTTTTCCTGTATTCAGCAATCTACCTATAAACAGAACTGTTGTAGGGTCTACGGTCCATACTGTTTCACCTTTGTTGACGGGAGATATATGGTTTACTTGTACGCCAACATTTCCGGCAGGGCATGGACCGTCAAAGATATTGATATCTACATTAGAGATATCTTGAAACTGTTGTAACTTATTCTGATTAGGGCCAATGCCCAGATATGTTTTTGCTATTTTGGCCAAAGCAGTAAGACCAGTCTTAAAATGAGCTTCTTGTCCTTCTATCTCATATTCAAAATTTGCAGCCAATGGTTTGTCTCTTAGCGCACTGACAAAGATGGCTTTAGGCTTGGTGTCAGGTGTGGTGGAAATGGCATAAGGCAGTTGGTTGATATAGCCAAACAGACCGGCACTACACAGTAACTTGATTATTTCATCTGCTGAGAGCTTGGAAACATCAGCCACACCGAAATCAACATACTCTTGGGTGTCGTCTGGCGTAACCACTACTCTTAATACCTTTCGTCTGTTTCCTCTTACAACGTCAGAAACAACTCCACTTACAGGCGAAGAGAAAATTACTTCAGGACATAACTTGTTTACAAATAAGGCATCGCCGGCTTTTACTTTGTCGCCCACATGCACCATTACTTTGGGCGTGATACCTGGAAATGAATCGGGAAGCAATGCCACCTCTTTCGATAGCGCAACGTGTTCGCATCGTAAAGCGGCTTGGCCTTTTAAGGCTATATTTAATCCCTTACGCAATTTAAAAACTTTTGTCATAGTCTAAAAACTTTTCAATATGACTTATAAATATATTTTTGTAATGAATAGAAAAACATTTAATAAAAAGAACACTGCAATAGTGCTAAAGATAGAAAATCTTTTTGTTGCAAATATACATAATATTTGGTCAAAAGACATAAAAAATGTTATAAAGGTTGAGAAAAATAGTGTTATTTAATCTTTTTGTAAAAAGAATAAATATATTTGAAACCGCTTTTGCAAAGCGGAGCTAACAATATAACTCAAATTTTATGGTAACAGCTAATGATATTATACAGACAATGTATGCCATGAAGAATGAGCAGCAAAGTATTCATCTGATGCGGTTTTTCAAGACAGCAAAAGGACAATATGGTGAAGGCGACCGCTTTCTTGGTATCAAAGTGCCTTTAACACGTGCTGTAGTCAGAGAGGCAAAGTGTCAAGTACCTCTGTCGGAAGTAGAAAAACTGTTGTATTCTGAGTGGCACGAAATAAGGCTTTGCGGCTTTTTGATTCTTGTTGATGAAATGAAAGCGGTTTTGCCGGCAGCGAAGAGAGCCGGTAATCCGTTACGCCGGTGTGAGATTAAAGATTTCTATTTGCGACATGTCCGGCAAGCCAATAACTGGGATTTGGTAGACTTGTCGTGTCCTGGCATACTCGGTGCATGGCTACTCTGTATAGATGGCGATGGACAGTTGCCACAGCGGCAAGTCTTAGATTATTTGGCTGTAAGCAAAAATCTTTGGGAACAGCGTATAGCCATTGTATCAACACTTGCTCTTATACGTGCAAATCAATATGCAGATACCTTCAGAATAGCCACTCTATTGCTGGCAAACCAGCATGATCTTATCCATAAGGCTGTTGGTTGGATGCTTCGTGAGGTAGGAAAGCGAGATATGAATGCCTTGCGCACTTATCTGACTGCACATGTTCATGAATTGCCACGCACTTCTTTACGTTATGCTATTGAGCGTATGGATACTATTGAGCGTAGAGCATGGATGCAGTTATAAGTAGGTGCTCAAAATTAATAGCATCTATGAAACCGTTATGATTACGAGATACTTTTAAACAATCTTGCACTTTATTTTCGCCTGTATGTTCAGTTTTTATCGGTCATGTAGCCCGTTACATACTCTCTTTTTGCCTGATGCATACAGCCTGAAAAATAACGTACAATCTTATTTGAATGAAATCTTGGCACCTACTTGGCAAAAGTGGAGCTTAAGCAATCTGCAAAAGTATCGTAGACTATAAATCGGCAAGATGCCGCTCGATGGGAATGCCTCGTTTCTTGTCTTTATCGTCTTTGTTGATGTCTATCCAATGCCGAAGGATATCCATGGCTTTGCGTGTGGCCTGTTGCAAGGTGTCTCCACTCTTCAGTTTGCCGATAATGATACTGGAGAATATGTCTCCGGTACCGGGAAATTGTACAGGTATCTCTTCGTAAGGCAACAGAAAATATTCAGAGCAGAGATGATTGTAGCCAACTACGGCATGTTGACCGCCAACAATACAGGAAGTGATAAGGACTGACTGTGCCCCAATCTGTCTTAATTGGTCAATTAGTTCGTATGCTTCGTCTTTTGCAATGCCTTGCGCTTTGTATTCCACATCAGCCAACAGGCAGGCTTCTGTATAGTTGGGAAAGCAGAGATGAGCCACGCCAAGCATCTGGCGCATACAGTTAACGGTGTTGCCATTTGCCCCACTGTACAGCTTGCCGTAATCGCCCATTACAGGGTCTACATAAATCTTTGTGCCTTGCTGTGCTTGTTCCCTACAGTAGTTTGCTACCCATTGTGCCTGACTTTCCGAGGGAATAAAACCTGTAGTGATAGCATCAAAGTGTATGCCTAATTCATTCCACTTTTGCAAAGCTTCTTTTATATATGATGTACATTCCAAAATTGCGTATTTGCCATAGGGAAAGGTGTTGCTGATAAGCATTGTAGGCAAATTGTAGACATCAAGTCCCATATAGGAGAGTATAGGCATTTGTACAGCTGCCGAAACCTTTCCGTAGCCACATAAATCGCTAATAATTAAAATGTTGCTTTGAACTTTCATGTTGATTTATCTTTATATGTTTTTGTATTTCTGCTTTTAGGTAGACATTTGAAAATGAACAGCATAGCCGAAAAGGTCATGATAGGCAGCATCTATTCGTTGTCAACTGATTTTAGCGTATCCGTCTGGTCAACCAAAAGCTATGCTTTTGCATTGTGCCCACGCCTTGGGCACTCAATGCCCACGCCTTGGGCATTCGTTGCCCACAGGCTGGGCATTTGCGGGGGCATGGGTAATGGACGCAAAAGTACAAAAAATAATCAGACTAGAACACCTACCTTATATGATTTTGCATGAAAGGTTTACTTAGTTGGTCAACTGATGCAATATCTTTCAGATTTTCACGTTATATAATAGTCCTTATTATATATGAAGATGAAAAGAATTTTATACTATACCTTATTATATGTATTGGCCTGTATGGCTGTGGCTTGTAGTGATGATGATACTTTTTCATTGTCTACAGCAAACAAGTTGACTTTCTCAACAGATACTCTTTCGATGGATACCGTATTCTCTACTGTTCCGTCGTCTACTTATTCTTTTTGGGTCTATAATAAAACCGGAAGCGGCATCAGATGCTCTACCGTTCAATTGGAGCAGGGAAACCAAACCGGATTCCGTGCTAATGTGGATGGAGAGTTTCTCAGTCCCGCCCAAGGCTATAAGGTGTCAGACGTGGAAATACGCAAAGGCGACAGCTTGCGTGTGTTTGTAGAGGTAACGACAGCTGCCAACCGCAAGAATGTGCCTCAATTGGTAGAAGACAATTTGGTGTTTAAACTGGAAAGTGGGGTAGAGCAGAAAGTAAATCTTAACACCATGTCGTGGGATGCGGATTTTGTGCGTAATCTGACCATAGGCAGCGGCAAAGACACAACTATCAACAGCGCGAACAAACCTCTTGTAGTGTATGGCGCCTTGAAGGTAGACAGTGGGGCTACGCTGCGAATAGCACAAGGCTCTACCTTGTATTTTCACGATGGCGCAAAGATAGATGTGTATGGACGGCTGTTGACAGAAGGAACGTCTGCACATAATGTAGTGTTGAGAGGCGATCGCTTGGATTATATGTTTGACTATCTTCCCTATGACCGCATGAGCGGGCAGTGGGGCGGAGTAGTACTGCACTCATCTTCATACGGCAACGTGATGAATTATACCGATTTGCATAGTTCCTTTGATGGCGTGGTGTGTGATTCGGCAGATGCTTCTATTCCGAAGTTGCAGCTGAACAACAGTATTATACATAACTGCCAGGGCTATGGGTTGAAGGCCATAAACGGTTTGATAAGGGTAAGCAACAGCCAAATCAGCAATGCGGAAAAAGACTGTATTGCTGTTTTTGGCGGTGATGTGCAACTGTTTGAAACCACAGTGGCGCAATTTTATCCTTTCGCTGCTTGTGGCGCTGCCTTGCGCTTTACAAACACGTATGAAGACAATGCAGTACCACTCACCCGCATGGATTGCGTCAACTCCATTGTAACGGGTGATGCCGCTGATGTGATACAGGGAGAAAGCTCAAAGGATGATGTGAACACTCCCTTTGTCTATATGCTGAGAAATTCATTGCTGCGTACTGAGAAGCCTGAAAAAGATACTGCCAATATAGTGAATGTGATATGGGAAGGAGACCATAAGGCTGATAGCACAGGTAGTAATAACTTCGTGTTGGTAGACAGAGACAAGCAACAGTACGATTTCCACTTGTCAGACAAGTCTTTGGCTATTGACAGCGCAGACCCGCAATACTCATCCTCTACCGACAGAGATGGCATTGCAAGAGGCGAAAAGCCGGATTTGGGGTGCTATGAATTTGTAGCCAAGGAACCTGATGAAGAGGGTACAAAGCAAGCAGACATTAGTAGCAGACATTAGTAAGGACATTCGGATAGAACAACAAACTTAAATTCTAATATAGATATGGAAAAGAAAATACTGCAATCAGAGATTGCTTTTTGTCAGTTGGACGAGTTGGACAGTGTAGACAGCAATTTGGTAAAGAAGGCTATTGCTGCCACGGCAAATTCTTATGCGCCTTACTCAACCTTTCATGTAGGGGCAGCTCTCAGACTTGCCAATGGTGTAGAGATAATAGGCGCCAACCAAGAAAACGCTGCTTTCCCGGTAACTATTTGTGCAGAACGCTCTGCCATTTTTAATGCACAAGCCAATTATCCCGATCAGCCAGTTACGCATTTGGCTATTGCAGCCCGTTCAGAAAAGGGATTGGTAGAAGACCCTATATCGCCATGTGGCATGTGCAGACAAGCCATTTTAGAGATAGAGCATCGCTATAAGCATCCTATTCGCATCTTGCTTTATGGCACAAAAGGTGTTTATATATTGAAAAGCATTAGAGACATTTTGCCTCTCTCATTTACAGAAGACGACATGAAGTAATCTGCAAGGCTTGGCTGGGATGGTATAAGTCTTTTAAAAAGATTGTTTAGGTAGAGAAAAACGGAACGATTTTTATAAAAAAAGCTTAAATATACTATAAAAAGCTATACAATAAATAGATTTATGCTACCTTTGCACCGCAAAAAGAGCGCCAATGGTGGCTGACATTCCATGCGCTCTATATAGGCTAAAAGGAATAAAGAGGAAAATAATATAAGTATAATTCATCTAATTAAAATCAGAAAACATGAAAAAACTTAAGATTGTAACACTGTTAATGTGTTTTGCTATGATTTTCAGTTGCCAGACAAAGACTGGTACAGGTGCTTTGGTTGGTGCAGGTGCAGGTACATTGGTAGGTGGCATTATTGGCAAGATTGCTGGTAATACTGCTGTTGGCGCTGCTGTTGGCGCTGCTGTTGGTACAGGTGCAGGTGCATTGATAGGCAAGCACATGGATAAGGTAAAGGCTCAAGCTCAAAAAGACCTTGAAAATGCAAAGGTAGAGGAAGTTACGGATGCCAATGGCTTGAAGGCAGTAAAGGTTACTTTTGATTCAGGCATCTTGTTCGCATTGAATAAAGCTACACTGAACAGCACTTCCAAGACAGAGTTGGCAAAGTTCTCAAATCTGTTGAAGAACAACAGCACTTGCTCTGTTGATATTCAAGGTTATACCGACAATACAGGTAATGACGGTATCAACTTGCCATTGAGCCAAAATCGTGCTAATGCTGTTGCAGACTATCTGAAGTCATGCGGTGTCAGTGCAAGTCAGATTGCTAAGGTTACAGGTCTTGGCTCTGCCAATCCTGTAGCAGACAACTCTACAAAAGCCGGTCAGGCACAGAACCGTCGTGTAGAGGTTTATCTCTATGCAAGTCAGGAGATGATCAATGCAGCCAACAATGGCACATTGAAGTAATTGTCTATACTCATAGTGAGCCAGTCCTTGAGCGCAATACGTTGAGGGATTGGCTCTTGTTGTAAAAGACTGTATACTGTATATCGGCTGTTTTCATGGTTTTGTGGATGAGTGATTGACTTTTATTGTCTTATTTGAATATATTCGTACAGCGGCAGCGTACATGCAGATGTGGCGGTACGCTTTATTTTTAATATATTATTATCAGCATGTTTCATATTCATATTATTCGTCGTGTTGTTCGTTGGGTATTGGTAGCTTTCTTTGGATCTACTGTTTTAGCCGTGGTATTGTTGCGCTTCCTGCCCGTTTATTTTACACCACTGATGTTTATCCGGTGTGCAGAACAGGTGGCAGAAGGCAAGTCGATAAAGTTGCATCATCATTGGGTGCCGCTTGAAGACATTTCGCCCCACATGCCGGTTGCGGTAATGGCCAGTGAAGACCAGCGGTTTCTGCTGCATCATGGCTTTGATTATCAAGCTATAGAAAAAGCGGCATTGCATAATATGGAAGGCAAGAAGAAGCGTGGTGCCAGTACTATCTCGCAGCAGACAGCTAAAAATGTATTCTTGTGGCCAGGCAGGTCTTGGATAAGAAAAGGTTTTGAAGTGTACTTTACAACTCTGATAGAGTTTATGTGGAGCAAGCAACGCATTATGGAAGTGTATCTTAACTCCATTGAAATGGGCGATGGCATATATGGCGTAGAAGCTGTGGCGTGTGATAATTTCGGAAAACATGCTTCAGAACTGTTTCGTGGAGAGTGTGCGTTGATAGCAGCCACACTGCCAAACCCGCGCCGCTTTAGTTCTAAAGATCCTTCTGCATATATGCTGAAACGCAAGCGGCAGATAGAGCAGCAGATGAGATTTATTCCTACCTTTCCATTAGAAGGGCAAGATGTAAATCCAAAGACTTCTGCAGGAGGTGTCTATCGAAACATGAAAAAATAATATATTGACACATGGTGATTAAAGGGTATGATGGAGTTGAACTTTCTTGAGCAATTGAATGATAGCCAGCGCATGGCCGTGGAATATTGCGATGGTCCGTCTTTGGTTATTGCGGGAGCCGGATCGGGCAAGACACGTGTGCTTACCTATAAAATAGCCTATCTACTTGCGAAAGGCTTGAAACCATGGGAGATATTGGCACTGACATTTACTAATAAAGCTGCCAATGAGATGAAGCAGCGTATAGGAAGCTTGGTGGGAAACAATCAGGCCCGTTATCTTCAGATGGGAACATTCCATAGCATATTTTCTCGTATTCTGCGCAAAGAGGCGGCTGTTCTTGGCTATGCCAACAACTTTACCATCTATGATGAAAGTGATTCGCGCAGCTTGTTAAAAGCAATAGTGAAAGAGTTGCAGCTGGATGATAAGTTGTATAAGCCCGCAGCAGTGCATGCTCGCATTAGCATGGCTAAAAATAGACTGTTGTTACCTGATCAATATGCGTCAGATGTTAGGCAGCAAGAGCGTGATGTGGCTCAACGTATGCCAAGATTGGCGGAGGTCTATAAAATCTATTGTGATAGATGCAGACAGGCTAATGCTATGGATTTTGACGATTTGCTAACCAATACGTATTTATTGTTGTGTCAAAATGAAGAGGTGAGGCAGCGCTATGCCACTCAATACAGGTATATCCTTGTGGATGAGTACCAAGATACCAATTCCGTGCAGCAGAAAATCGTTTGGTTGCTGAGTAAAGACCATTTGCACGTATGCGCTGTGGGGGATGATGCACAGAGTATCTATGCATTTCGTGGAGCGAATATTGACAACATCCTTGATTTTCAAAAGGTATTTGCGGGTACTCAGCTTTTCAAATTGGAACAGAATTATCGTAGTACACAGCGTATTGTTGATGCAGCCAATAGTTTGATAAAGCATAATCAGCGGCAAATACCCAAAGAGGTATACAGCAAGAATGAATTGGGAGACAAACTTATCGTAAAGCCGTCTTATAGCGATAAAGAAGAAGCATTTATTGTTTGCAACGAGATAAAGCGTTTGCATAGGGTTGAGCATGCAGCATTTAGTGATTTTGCTATATTGTACCGTACGAACTCGCAGAGCAGGAGCTTTGAAGAGGCAATGCGTAAGGTAAGTATTCCTTATAAAATATTTGGCGGCTTGAGCTTTTATCAGCGTAAAGAGATCAAGGATATCATAGCTTATTTTAGAGTAGTGGTAAACCCTAATGATGAGGAAGCCTTTAAGCGCATTATCAATTATCCTAAGCGTGGACTCGGTGATACTACGGTCAACAAGATATTGGCAACGGCTTCTGCTGCAAATATTAGTTTGTGGCAAGTAGCTTGCCACCCTATGACTTATGGTCTGAAACTGAGTAAGGCGACAGAGAATAAGTTAGTGTCTTTCGTAGCTCTAATTACACATTTTCAGGAGCAATACCATCGGTTGGATGCGTATGAGTTAGGCGTTAAGATAGTGAAAGAAAGCGGTATCTCAGCTGAAATATATCATGATAAAGATCCGGAAAACGTTTCGCGACAGGAGAATCTTGAAGAACTGTTAAGTGGCATGCAAGATTTTGTGGAGGGCAGACGGGAAGAAGGGCGTATGGATGAGGCACGTCTTGACCATTATTTGCAGGAGGTATCTTTGCTTACCGATTTGGAAAGTGGTGATGATGCGCAAGAGGAAAAAGTATCTTTAATGACCGTTCATAGTGCCAAAGGACTTGAGTTTCCTATCGTATTTGTTGTAGGCATGGAAGAAAATATCTTTCCGAGTTTGCAATCTGTAGATAATCCACGGCAGTTGGAAGAAGAGAGACGTTTGTTTTATGTGGCCATCACGCGTGCGGAACGTCATTGTATCTTGACATTTGCCCGTAGTAGATTCCGCTATGGAAAGGTTGAGAGTGAAACTCCCAGTCGTTTCTTGCGCGATATAGACTCTTCTTTGTTGGAGGTGGAAGATGAAAGGGACATATTTATGCGTTCGTCTAATCGATTAGCAATGGATAAGGGGCCTTCTTCTTCTCTTTTTGCAGCAGAAGAAGGGAGAATATCTTCCAATTCACGGTATGGAAACGATTACAGACAGAGAGAAAACGCCTTTTCACAGCGTGAGACTCATTCTACTTTTATACCTTCTGATCATTCATATTCTCGTGGTAAATATCAAAACAGTAATCCCGTAGCTTTTCAGTTTAAGGCTGATCCAAAGCCACGTGTAGTTATGCATCATGAGGATGCTCCTGTTACAGATACTTTCTCTCCTCGTTTTCAAAGGTTGAGGAATCTGCAATCTATGGCGCATGAACGTAAAGTAGCTAAGAGCGTACAACAGAGTTTTAATAAACTGGCTATTGGAGCGATAATTGAACATGAGCGCTTTGGAATTGGTGAAATAAGAAATATAGAGGGTACGGGCGAAAATGCAAAGGCAACAGTGCAATTTAAAAACGTGGGTGAAAAACAACTCCTTTTGAAATTTGCTCGCTTTAAGGTAATACAGTAGTAGGTCCTTGATTTTAGAATCTGTTAGTAGGAGAATATAAACAAACGAGAGACAATGTGAAAGCATTGTCTCTCGTTTTATAGGTTAGCGATAAAATAATATGGGCTAACTTACAGGAATACTCTTTATTAGCTGTTGATATCTTATCTTGAATATTACTTGGCTTTTTATTATAATAAAACGATTTTAAATTTAGTCATCAAGTTTGCTGCTACAATCTCTTGACTTTTTAGCTTTATATAATTTGGGCAGATGTTTCTTCTTTCGTAGCCATTCAGCTTTGCGCTTCTCGTATTCTACTTGATGTCTTTCTAAAAAGTTATCAGCCATATATCTATATGAGAGTTATTGATGATTAAATTTACTATAGATAACGGTTAATTTTATCGGGCTGTCTTCCTTGCCTGTACCAATAGCCAATTTAGTGCTTGTCAAACTCATGTCGTTGACTACTTTTACCAATTTTGATTGCTTGTTTACCGTAATGTATGTAGGCGTAACAGGCACTATTACTACTTTATTCCAATTAGGGTGTTCTGCCAACCAGTTAGAGTTAGAAGCTATGCCTTTTGCTTTTATATCTGCCATATAATTAATAATGCCTGCTATATTATTAAAGGTATAGTTGTTATATGAGCTGGAGTAAGTCGTAATAAAAGACTTTTTATAGTCAGGTAGCTGATCTTTTTCAAAGAAGCTGTATAAGCTGTCTTTTGGCAGCATCAATAAATAGGAAGGTGCGCTGAATTCGTATTTGCTATTTACCGTGTTGTTAATGCGAGTAAGCACGACTTTTGCAGCATTAAGTGTATCATTTTCATGTCCCGTATTGATATTCTCAACAGGTAATGTTATTTCTGTAAAGATGCCAGCAGGACTTTTTACATAAGTGCAGCTATTGTCGCTTGCTAACTCTTTAATTTTCTTTTCATCATTTCTTACAGTTGTGGTTTGCAACACCTCTTCGGTGCCGGCAAATGAGGTATAGACCTTCTTGGTGTAGGTAGAGTCTGCACCTGTAGATGAAGCAGTATGAGCAATGATTGTGTAATATACATCAATGGAACTTAATGTAACATAAGCCATACTTCCTAATCCTTCTTTCATCTTGAAATAGAAGCCCGGACAGATGTTGTTAATAAAGCGTGAACTGTTTTTGAAATTGCCTGGATTCTCGAAATATTTCTGCATTAAATAGGTTCCATAGTTATTGTACACCTTATTATTTCTATCTGTATACGGCTTGTTTAGGGAAATTGAAATAGATGGAAAATAAGTGGAAAGCCCTCTTATGCTGTCAGATATGTTAAGATTGACAAGTGTGTATGTTTTATTGCTCTTTATTCCATTTGTGCGTATATATCCTTCTTCTTGTGGATCGTAGTTGGAGTAGTAATTACTTGAATTACTCATAGGCTTTGCCATTTCGTATGCAGTGAGGTGCATTGTTGCCAAAGAATCGCCATAGTAGTTTGTATAAAACAGGTTGAGGACGCATGAATCTGCAATAACCTGTTTCTTTTGAGCATAGCTTAATATACTGTCTTTGGTGGCAAATTGAAAGTTTTCCAAGCATGCAAATTGCGCCATGAAATCGCCTGTAATATATGCACCTGTTTCAGGGTCTCGTATAATGCCAAGATATCCTGTGCTATTACGTGCTAATACAGAATCTGCAATAATTGATTTTGAACTAAGTTGAAAAGTATCTGTAATGACATTCAGTAAATCTTTGTTGTCAGTAAGTGAGGTACCTATTGTATCTGTAGTGTCATCGCAGGCAGTGAATGTTAATCCAATGAAGGCTGCAATAGCCGCTAAAATTCTAATTTTCATTATATTTATATATTAATGTGCAATGATAGATAAACCTATATAACAATCTTCAGATGGAATTTATACATAAAGATGCGATACGAATGGCTTTTGCTATCAGTTAAATTTTATCTTTCTTATGCTGTTATTGTCTATGTGGAATGATTAAACGACATAAATTGAAAAGGCTTTGTATATGGTTTATGTATATTATACTATACCAAGTTGTGGAGTACTGATTATGGCGCTGTATGACCTTAAAAAAGAAGACCGATAAAAATAGGTATCACACAGCCATTCTTCATTTCTTATTCAGTATGCTTTGTATAAGCTATTTTGAGAATTAGAATGCGTAATATCAATTTTTAGCGGTCTAATTTATTTTATATCTTACTCTTGAGAGCCTTCAAACAGTTTGTCGTAGAAATCTTCATATGCGCTACAAAGACTGTTGTCGTCTTTGGGACTGTCCATTACAGGAAGTCCCTTCTCAGTGGCGTATTTCATAAAATCAGCATTAACATCTCCCCCGACATTTATAATGCCATCAGAGTAGTCTATTGCTAATTTCTCTAAATCATCGAACATGAAATTTTTGTTGTACCCATTTAATATGTCTGCTTTGACATCCTTAAATTCGATGCATTGCCTAAAGTTCTCTCCTAAGTTATTGTTGAGTTTTTCAGAAAAGAGAGATGTAACCACTTTTGTATTGGCAAATGATGGTTCATCTTTATATGCAGTCTTTATGTAAAGGGGAAGGATTGATGTCATCCAGCCTTGACAATGGATAACATCTGGTACCCATCGTAGTTTCTTTACAGTTTCAAGCACACCACGTGCAAAGAAGATGGCACGTTCACCATTGTCGTCGTATTCTTGCCCGTTCTCGTCTCGCCCCATTAGACGTTTCGTAAAATAGTCTTCATTGTCAATGAAGTAAACTTGAATGCGGGTGGAAGGAATAGATGCCACTTTGATAATCAACGGGTGATCTGTTTCATCTATGATGAGCATCATTCTTGATAGGCGGATAACTTCATGTAATTGCCCTCGACGCTCATTGATGTTGCCCCATTTTGGCATGAATGTACGTATCTCATAACCTTTCTCCTGTATCACTTGTGGAATCATGCGACCCATATGAGCCATTTCACTGTCTGGTACATAAGGAGTTATTTCTTGATTTATGTATAAAACCTTTTTTGCCTTCATGATGTTTACTTTATTCTTTGCAAAGGTACAAAAAAAAGTTGGTAAACCTTCTTTTTTTTGTGTATTTTAGATAAAACGCATTCTTATAGACATATTTTTGAGATTCTTCTTCTTTATTTAAGAAAAATGTTGTTATTTTGCACTCCAATTGGTAAAGACGAGAAACGTTTTATTATAAAACAAAAATGAAAGTATTTCATAGAATAGTAGAACTTCAGAATGAGCTGTTCACATTGCGCAAGCAAAACAAAACAATAGGTCTTGTTCCTACAATGGGAGCTCTTCATGAAGGTCATGCTTCTTTGGTGAAAAGAAGCGTTGCAGAAAATGATGTAACAGTGGTTTCTGTATTTGTAAACCCTACACAGTTCAATGACCCTAAAGATTTAAAGACATATCCTCGTACAGTTGATGCTGATTGTCAATTGCTGGAGGAAGTCGGAGCAACTTTTGCTTTCGTTCCTTCTGTGGAAGAAATGTATCCGACACCAGACAACAGGCATTTTGAGTTTCCTCCTGTTACAACCGTGATGGAAGGTGCTCATCGCCCCGGTCATTTTAATGGCGTTTGTCAAGTGGTAAGCCGTCTCTTTTATATCGTTAGACCTGACAGGGCTTATTTTGGCGAGAAAGATTGGCAGCAAATAGCGGTTATTAAGGCTATGGTCAAATACCTTCAGCTGAATGTCCAAATTGTGGAATGCCCTATCGTGAGGGAAGCAGACGGCTTGGCAAAATCTTCTCGTAATGCTTTGTTGGATGCAGATGAACGTGCTATTGCGCCTGCAATATTTAAGGCATTGAAAGAAAGTGTTGATTATGCCAAAAAGCATAGCGTAGCTGAAACACATGATAAGGTAGTAGAACAGATTAATGCAACGAAGGGACTGGAGGTAGAGTATTTTGAGATTGTTGACGGTAATACACTTCAGCCTGTAAGCAATTGGGAAGCTTCAAATTATGTTGTTGGATGTATTACTGTTTACTGTGGCAAGCGTCCTGTTCGCCTGATAGATCATATTAAATATAAGGATTTACAGAAAAAATAATTTTCCTTGCTTTGTCAAACGTACCTTGTCTTATAAGGCTATTGTTTGCTTAAAGCAATTGAAATATTGCTCATATAGGTTTTATAGGGTATGTATACGTGTGTGAGGTCGTATGCTTACATGTATGCAAACTTCAATTTATATTATTATGTTGATAGAAGTATTGAAGAGTAAATTACATTGTGTCCAAGTAACAGAAGCAAATCTTAATTATATGGGAAGTATTACTATTGATGAAGATTTGATGGATGCAGCTAATTTGATTGCGGGTGAAAAGGTACAGATAGTGAACAACAACAATGGTGAGCGTTTTGAAACTTATATCATTAAGGGTGAACGCGGTTCTGGATGTATCTGCCTAAATGGGGCGGCAGCCCGTAAATGTCAGATTGGAGACACTGTAATTATCATCGCTTATGCGCTGATGGATTTTGAGGAGGCCAAAAGTTATAAGCCTACAGTAGTGTTCCCTCAAAACAATAAGGTTAAATAATTTATACTTTGATTTTAACTTATTTGAATATAAGTTCTTGCATTGTCATTTAACGCAAAAAAGGTGGGCAACAATTAATGTCGCCCACCTTTTTTGCTTCTGCTAATTTGTTAGCTTGTAAATCCCTATTTTAGGGTATGTTGTCTTTTATGGCTAAAATAAAGATCTATATATAACTATGTAATAGCATTATTCGATTACTACCAAAGGTGTATCTTCCATAACGCTTTCACCTTCGTTTACTAAGATAGCCGTTACTTTGCCGCCTTTTTCTGCATCTAAGTTATTTGCCATCTTCATAGCCTCGAGTACAACAACAGTATCGCCTGGTTTAACTTCATCGCCAACAGCAACTTTTATTTCTGTAACAACTCCTGGCAATGGTGCTTTAACAGCATTGTTTGTATTCACCTTGGCATTGCCGCTGCTTGTAGAAGTCGCAGCAGCCACAGGTGCAGCAGCCGCAGGTTTGACAACAACCTTCTTCTTCACAGGTTCTGGTTCTTTCTCCATCTCAACACTATACTGTTCACCATTTACAGTTACAGTAGCAATGTTGTCTTCTATGCCGTTAATGGTAACTTCATATTTGTTACCGTTGATAGTATATTTATATTCTTTCATTTTAAATGTTTTTTACGGATGTTGTGTCATGGTAAGCAAATGAGCATCCCATTGAGAATCTTTTGCTTTAATCGTAATGACACCTGCCTCTTTATCATGTACATTATTGCCTTTGTATTCGTGTAAGGCTAATGCGATGGCAGCATATATTTCATTGTTTTTCATTACCTAAATGTTTTATCTTGCCATTTTGGGGTTACATAGGTATGTTACCATGCTTTTTAGCTGGTAAGCCTTCGCGCTTGGTTGCGAGTTGAGCCAAGGCACGGCAGATACGGAATCGGGTGTTACGAGGCTCAATAACGTCATCTATATAGCCGTATTTAGCTGCTTGATATGGATTAGCAAACATTTCTGTGTATTCTGCTTCTTTTTCTGCAAGGAATGCTTTAGGATCATCATGTGTCTTGGCTTCTTTAGCACACAAGACAGCTACCGCACCGCTTGCGCCCATAACTGCAATTTCAGCTGATGGCCATGCATAGTTTACATCTGTACGCAGTTGCTTGCAGCCCATAACAATATGGCTACCGCCATAGCTCTTGCGCAGGGTTACGGTGATCTTGGGAACTGTAGCCTCGCCATAAGCATAAAGCAACTGAGCTCCGTGTAAGATAACGGCATTGTACTCCTGACCTGTACCGGGCAAGAAACCGGGAACATCAACCAAGCTTACGATTGGAATATTGAAGGCATCGCAGAAGCGTACAAAGCGAGCGCCTTTACGGCTTGCGTTGACGTCAAGAACACCGGCATAGCATGAAGGCTGGTTAGCCACGATACCGACACTCTGACCGTTGAAGCGTGCGAAACCTACAATGATATTCTTTGCAAATTTAGGCTGAACTTCGAAGAACTCACCGTTATCTGTAATGGCTGCAATTACTTTATACATATCGTAAGCCATGTTTGGATCCTCCGGTATAATCTCGTTCAGAGAATCTTCCATACGGTTGATAGGGTCATTACATTCTTTACGAGGAGCCTCCTCCATGTTATTTGAAGGAATATAGCTAAGCAGCGTCTTGATCATTTCCATAGCTTCTTCTTCAGTAGAAGCTGTAAAGTGGGTTACACCACTTTTTGTTGAGTGTACGCTTGCACCACCGAGGTGCTCTTGGTCAATATCCTCGCCTGTTACGGTCTTTACAACTTTAGGTCCTGTAAGGAACATGTATGAAGTATTCTCCATCATGAGGGTAAAGTCTGTTAATGCAGGAGAATAAACGGCACCACCTGCACAGGGTCCGAAGATACCGCTGATTTGAGGTATAACGCCGGAAGCAAGGATATTACGTTCAAAGATCTCGGCAAATCCTGCCAATGCGCAGATACCTTCCTGAATACGGGCACCGCCAGAGTCGTTGATACCGATAACAGGAGCTCCCATCTTCATGCCTAAATCCATTACTTTGCAAATCTTCTGTGCCATGGTTTCAGAAAGAGAACCGCCATTGACAGTAAAGTCTTGTGCAAAAATGTAAACAAGGCGACCATCGATTGTACCGCTACCTGCTACAACTCCATCACCCAAGAATTGCTTCTTTTCCATGCCAAAGTTGGTGCAACGATGAAGTTTGAACATGTCTACCTCTTCAAAGCTACCTTCATCAAGCAGCATATCTATGCGCTCGCGAGCTGTATATTTTCCACGTGCATGCTGTTTCTCAATGGCTTTTTCACCACCACCAAGGCGAGCCTGTTCGCGTTTTGCGATAAGCTCCTTGATTTTTTCTATTTGTTTGCTCATAATTTAATTATGTAATACTGAATATATTTCTATCGTTCAATGAAGGTGAGCAGGTCGTATATCTTGACTCATCCACCTTACAGTTTCTTTTATTTCTCACACAATTCGGTCAAAATGCCACAAGTGGATTTTGGATGCAGAAACGCAATATTCAATCCTTCGGCTCCTTTGCGTGGTGCTTTGTCAATCAAGCGGATGCCTTTTTCGTCACATTCTGCCAATGCATTGCTTACGCCATCTTCAATGTTGAATGCTACGTGATGTACTCCATGGTTGCCTTTGTCCAGCCATTTCTGGATAGTACTGTCGGGAGATGTCGGTTCTAGCAATTCAAGTTTTACTTCACCGCATTTTAGAAAAGCAGTCTTTACTTTTTGGTCAGCTACTTCTTCAACGGCATAGCATTTCAGTCCCAATACATTCTCAAAATAGGGTAGAGCCTCTTCTATGCTTTGTACAGCGATACCTAAGTGTTCTATACGTGAAATTTTCATAATTGTATATTTAAATTTAAGTTAATATCCTAAATTATTTGTCATTTTTGTAAGTAAATGTATGTCCTTTCATAAAGTTGCTTCCAGCCAATGCCTATCACTTGTCATGGTTGTTGGATACAGCAAAACTTGCCTTGGCGTGGTGCACCTAATGTTGCAAAGGTAAGCATAATAATTTAACCTGCCAATAGTTTGAACCTTTTTTAGACATTTATAGTGCCCTTTCAACGCTAATTGGTCTTGCTTTATAAGCTTTTGTTTTAAGTAAGTATTCATAAACAGGTGGTTAGAACCAACGGCCTGTATGAAACTGATGTTGACAATCTTGTTTAAAAGTATACCGTTAATCCTAAGGGTTTCATATATACGGTTGATTTTGAACACCTGCCTTAAAGCCAAATACGATTGTGTCTTGATTTTAGAACGTATGCATGAGTTGGAAAAAACATTGCGGTTGGTCGTGTAAAAGACCACATATTCTGATTCGTGCCGAACGAAATGAGTGCTCGTAACGTTCGATATGAATGTGCGTATCGAACGATATGAACATGCGTATCGAACGTTACGAGACAAGAAAGCGCCACTTTTGCACTACTGTGGTTGCTTTTTAGTCTTTCTTTTTCAGCCTTTTATGGTGAAGCAAAAATATAGATGTCGGTCAGAAAGCACAAGTAGCCGTCACCCAAAAACAATGCTGTTGCTTTTGTTTGTGCCGACTGCTTATTTTCTTAGTCAAAAGTTCTATTTTGCGACAATAGTAAGATTTTGCGTATATATATTCACTGATAACTTGTAGAAGTTGAACTAAATCGCAAATATGTAAACTTGTTTTTGCCTTTTATGGTTTTTCCTTTAAAGAAAAATGCTATTTTTGCATAAGCTAAATCATGTAATAATGGCAAACAACGATTAGAATCGGCTTAAACTCGTTTTGGTAGAGCAAAAGAGTACTGCTAAATGGCTGGCAGCAGAGATAGGGAAAGCCCCTGCTACTGTATCAAAGCGGTGTACCAATACGGCACAGCCAAGTATTGAAACCTTGTCTGTCATTGCGAAAAACAGGATGTGGATATTCGTGAGTTCCTACAGCCTACAAAGGTTGAAGGGGGGGCTGTTCACATCAGGGTAGAATAATAAAGAGACAAATGGACATCATAGAACTATACGAAGGCTTAAAAGGCAGGTACAAAAGTTACCTTGAAAGTTTCATAACCATAAAGGATGAACGAATCAGGGAAAAAGTCAGTGAATCTATCAAAAACGAAGAGTTATGGTCTAAGGCTTTGATTCAATTCAATCCAAACTTTGAGAAGGGAACAGGCGTGAAAGAACTTGTTGCCAAGGGGCTTCCTGTCCACAAAGATTTGGAGTACTTCTTCGACAAACCTTTCTATAAACACCAACAAGAAGCTATAGAGTTAGGTTGTCAAGACAAAGAATTCATCGTTACGTCAGGAACAGGTTCCGGTAAGTCACGTACCTTTATGGCAACTATATTTAATTATGTTCTACTACACGAAGAGGCATGCAAGGACAAGACTATAGCCATTATTGTCTATCCTATGAATGCTTTAATCAATTCCCAAGCAGAGGAACTTAGTCGCTACAAGGCTGAATTTGAGGAAAGGACTGGTCGTTCTTGTCCTTTCACTTTTGGCAAATATACAGGCCAAGAGA
>ERZ808240.474-NODE-474-length-53042-cov-15.923113_pt1 | contig 53042 bp, 41 predicted proteins | sample MGYA00521084_ERZ808240 | MGnify/ENA primary metagenome ERZ808240 (study PRJEB31516, sample SAMN03275571) | gut metagenome | biome: mammalia-associated habitat; material: feces | host: Papio cynocephalus | place: Kenya | collected 2012-08-06 ...
ACCATATATATGCGAAAAAGCCCAGCTTTTACTGGACTTTTTCGACAGACTGAAAAATCGGACTGTTTTAACAGTCCGATTTTTTTAGTGTACCGAAAAAATTGTCTTTACGAACGCCGTTAGGTGCACGGCAATCTGTTCCCTTTCAAGGGAAATGTGAATTCTCGCAAGCTCAGAATAATAAAACAGAAATCGCTAAATATATTATCGGTTTTTATTACCGATTATGTATCTATATCTTCTTTTTTAGGCAAGCCTTCAAAGGCAAAAAGCTTTATTATCACAAAGGTTATCGGTCCGCCTACAGCTGTTGCAATCGCCGTTGCCCAAAACTGATTTATTTTAAGCACGTTTATTGTAAGCATACTTGCAAGCGTGTAAATAAGCAAATTCGGAACGTACGAAAGCAAAAAGCGAAGATACTTTCTTAAGGAAAGCCTTTTTTTAAAAACAATAACGCTGTTAAGCGCGTAATTTATTGTAAGCGAAATAAAATACCCTATATAAGCCGAAATATTTTCCTGAATTTTAAGGTGCGCAAGCCATGAAAAAAACGCAGTGTTAAAGGTATTAACAATGCCTATAAGGCAAAAGCCTATAAATTTTTTGCTTAAAAATGTGTTTTTAACGCGTATTAAAAAATCACGCACCTGTTTTTCGCCTCTTTTCCGTAGCAGATATTATACCAAATTTACGGAAAAAAGACAAGTCTTAATTTTTGCCTGCAAGCTTCCTTATCTGCGGCATACGGAACAGTATCATTGCCGCGGCGGTGGTGATTATAAGCTCAGGCAGCATATAAAAGCCGTTATACGCAACCGAATAAAGTATGGGACGGTTGGTAAATACTCCGCCGAAAATTTCAAACTGCTCAAGATTTTTAAATATAACGTACCCCGAAATAAAGTGGCTTACAAACCTTAAAAATACCGCAAGCGCAACGCCGCCGCAAATACCCTTATAGCCCTTATCGGCAAAAATTCCCGCAATACCGAGAACGGTAAAGGCAATTATGTAATCAAACATAATCGTACCGATAAGCATAGCCGGCGTAAGCCCCCAGGTAAGAACCTCCGGCAGACCTAACGCCAGCTGTCCCAAGGCATACACAAATGCCGAGCCGAAGCCCCATTTAAGCCCGAACATTACAGATATCATAACCACGGGCAGCATTGAAAGCAGGGTTACCGAACCGCCGAGCGGCATTTTAACCACCTCAATAAGGCTGAGTACTGTTGCGAGAGCTACAAATACGGCGCTTACCGTTAATTTATAGACTGGTTTTTTTGTTGTTTCCATTTTTAACACTCCTTTTTTCTTTGCAATTCCCCGGCGAATAAAAAAACCGCGTGCGGTAACGCGCACGCGGCAATACTTATAAGTATTTTCCTACGACGGCATTATCCGTATCAGGTCACAGGTCGAAGTCATAGTAAAACGGACTTCCTCTCAGCCTGAGTTTCATCAAGCTCCCTAATTGCAGGGCTATTATACCACCGCTTTAAAGCGGTGTCAAGCCTTGAATTCGGATTTTCAAAAACCTCGTATAAAAAGCTTGACTTAAAGAAAAAAATGTGCTATTATATTTTTGTTGTCTGCGGGTGTAGTTCAATGGCTAGAATCCCAGCCTTCCAAGCTGGTCGTGTGGGTTCGATTCCCATCACCCGCTCCATCTTCCGATGTCCTTTTTGGATATCGGATTTTTCTTTTGCACAGTATTTTCCTAATGATTAGAATACCGCAAAGCCTTTAAAATAAAGCGCCTTGCGGTATTTGCTATTATTATTTAATGTTTTATTTTTTCTTTTTATCAGGATTTTCCTAAGTAAAAGCTTATTTTAAAAGCAGGAACTAATCGGGAACAAAATACCCTTTTAAGATAATAATCAGCCGATTTTTGTATTCAGCGATACCGTTTCATTTAATTTGTCTGCGGCATTTTTTTGAGCCGATTCATAAGAATGACTGTAAATCTGAAGCGTTAAGGATACATCCGAATGTCCTAAATTGTGTTGTACTGTTTTTGGGTTTTCTCCGTTTTCAATTAAAAGGCTTGCATATGAATGACGTAATCCGTGAAATTTCAAATACCGTATTTCGTCGCTGTGGCGTTTCATAAATCTGACGTAACAATTAGAAATGCCTTGCGGTGAAAACGGCGTACCGTTTTCTTGTGCCGCAACATAACCGCTGTCATTGAAATTTCTGCCGTACTTAAGTTTATTTATTATATAGCGTTCTCGATATTTTTTCAAAATCTTCAAAAGTAACTCAGGTACATAGATTTTTCGGTTTCCCGAATTTGTTTTAGGAGCTTTAATATATTCCTTCTTATCAATAACGATTTTACTCTTGTTAATGATAAGAAATCCTTTTTCAAAATCGACGTCTTCCCATTTAAGCGCCGCCAATTCACCTCTTCGCAAACCTGCAAGCAATGCAATTGCAACAAATAACTGTATATTGGGATTACCGTCAGATTCAGATAACCGAAGCAAAAGTTTAAATTCTTCAAGATTATAAGCTTCAACTTCCTTATGAAGTTGTTTAGGCTTTATTATTTTGTAAAGCATAGGGTTTGCTTCGCGCTGAATAACAGCTTCCTGAACAGCAAGATTAAATATTATATTCAATAGTGCTAAATAGTTTTTTGTTGATTTCGGCGTTACGAATTCACATAAAAAGTTTGTATAATTCTGAATATCACGTTGCTTTATATTTCTTAACTTCGCCTTGCCGAAATAATTTTTTAAACCGTACCTTTTAGAATTATAGAACGCACTTTTATAACCTTTCAGTGTGCTTGGAGAGAGATTTATTGTATATGTTGAAAAATAAATTTCTCCAAGCTCGGCAAATGTGAGATTAAAATTTGCGCCCAACGAAGAACCGCGCGAACGTTCAAGCTCTTTTTCGGCTGCAAACTCTTTAACTTCCGAAAGAGCAGTTCCGGGCGGAAATGTTTTAGAAGTCTTTCTTCTCTTTCCGTCAAGCCCCTTCGGAAGCTCATAAATAACCTTATAAAGCATTCCTTTATTATTTTTAACTTTTGTTATACTTGCCATATGGCATCATCCTTTCAAGAATATAATATATATTTAGAATTCTATTAAATTCTGATAAACTAATTTTCAATAAGCAAACCAAGCGATTCATTTAAATATATAGTTATATTTTCATTTTTACAAATTTCAAAATTCACAATTTTTGAAAATACAATTTTTCCGTCTTTTTTACTGTTTTCAACTTCAATTTGAACAAGTCGAAATTCTAAATCTTCACATTTTAAGGACGGACCAAACATTCGCCAAAGCTTTGAAGCAATCGGATCAAAAATATGCTTTTGAGGATTAAATCTTACTGTTTTTATTACATTATTGTCTATGCAAACATCTAAATAAAAATACTCTACGCCCCTAACCTCAAAGCTTCTTATTCCGACAATATAGCCGAAATACATACCGCTTTCATTAAATATATAATCGCCTGTACTCAGGTTTAAATTCCCTTTTTCAAAAGCGTTATATATCTTACTTGTGGCATCATAAGCTCTACCGAATTGGCTCAATTCCGAAAAAGACAAATTGTGAATTAACCGACGCAATTTGTATGGTAATTGTGAAATATCCGTTCCATCACTCATAGTATAATATTTTTCTTTATCAACTTTTTTTATTGGTGATGGCTTTGGGCAATTTGCAGTCTGATTTACAGGTGGTTTTTGCTGAATCGAATTTTTATATCTTTCAAATTCCTCTATTGTTAAGTACCTTATTTCACCGTTTATTATATAAGGTTTGTTAAGCTCTAACTTTAAGTCCATTTTACATAACCTCCGTGTCTGTTTTTTTAATAGTTATTGTCCGCTGCGCGCTTTTAGTTATTTCCACTTGTAAGCCTATTGATTTAAGACTGGTTTGCAGAGAATTTAAACGTCGCGATAATACATTGGCGGCTTTCGGAAACGAATTTGGTAATATATTGGTAGCATTTGTGCTGTAATACTTTTCTTTTAAATTTTTTAAAAGCTCTGTTGCCGAGCCTGACCAATAATCATTTTTTGCCATAAAATCCTCTAACGTTAATAAAAATGGGTTGCTTTCTATTGCTACCCGCTCTGAGCGTTTACTGTTTATTTTCAATTCCCTTAAAAATTCATCGCCCATACCCTCGGATATAGCTTCTGCAATTGCATATCCCCATTTAGTAAAATCCACCAGTCTTGACGGCGACGTGATTTCAACATCTTCAACTTTTTCCATAGCACGGGCTATAATTGAAAATATTGAGAATTGCAATTTAGGCAAACAGCTATAAAATTCTCTCCAAAGTTCCTCTTCACTTTTTCTTGACGTTTCTGAAATACGCTTGAAATTCAAAATAATACAACGGTCAATCATATCGTTGTATTCAATTTCAAGATTTATGCCGTTTAATGCGATAGGTCGTTTGACATCAAGCGATGAAACCGAGCTATCTGTATATAAAGCTCTCTTTTGATATATACCGCCTGTAGCTGCTATACATAATAAATCGGCAACCTCGCGTGATATGTTAGATATGTTATCAAAACAAGCATAATATCCTGAATTTATTATAACTGCCACATCGTCCACCTTGCTCGGCAAAGTGGAAATATTTTCACAAGTCGGTTCAATAATTTTTGACATCATACGAAGTGTCGTAGATTTTCCTGCGCCGTATTCACCGCTGATAACAAAAATAGGGTGTGAAATATTCTTAATAAAAAGCGACACCAAATAAACCGATAATAATATGCGTTGACTCCTGTCTGTATTTGGGAAAAGCTTAGAAACAGCCGAAAAATAATTGTATTTAATAGACTTTTGCGGTATAAACACACTTTTGTTATCGTATTCTTTAAACAAATATTTAGATTTAGACTTTTCACAAATTTTAACATTACCTGCGGAAACTCTGACATATTTTTTTGAGCCTTTGATATTATAAATTAAAAATTTTTTTGTGTTATACAGTAAATCAATAGTGACTATTTTATCGTTCGTCTCAAACGACGATATTGTTTCATATACCGTGCTAATGGTATAATCGGAAACAGTTGAAAGAGTTTCCTGATAATAAAGGTTCCTTAAAATTTTTTTGACTTTTTTTCTTTCTTCAAGAAAACACCAAATTTTAGTTTCATCATTAACCGCTATAAGTCTATTCGATTCATTTTCATATATGCTATATGATTTAAAGAATAAATTTAAAAGCGAATCTGCTGTTCCTTTCGGAAAAAATATTTCTTTAGATTTCATTAACAAAATCCTCTCTAAAATAAATTTAGGCTTTGTTGAAAATTTCAATAAGCAATGAAACTTATGAAATTTTAGCCTATAATGGTTTGTTCGTACTAATTTTTATTTAATTGATTTTGTGCATGAAAACTTATATAATTAAGATAGGGAGTGAATCAGTTGGAAACTAAATATTCTAATCTTTCTAATGAACAAAAAAGAGCATATATACTCAAAGACATAAGAAAAAATAAACTTTCAAAAATAAAAATTGCAAAAAAATACGGTGTCAGCAGAAATACCGTTAGAAATCTTGAAAAAAAATTTTCGGATATTACTGTTGATGAATTAAAAGGTTGTATTGCTGAAATAAAAAATTCAGATTGGAAATATATCCCGTTTGAATTTAAAAAAACCAGAAAAAGAAGAGTAACTTCGTCAGAAATTAAAACAATAGAACAAATATGTATATCAAAGCTAAATTGTTTTGATGAGGGTAATTTCTGTCCTGAATTTAATAAGAAGTTAAACTTTTATGAAGCCTTTGAAGAATATGAAAAAACTTCGGCATTTAAAAATAATAACATCTCATACAGTACATTTTATCTTTACGCAAGAGAATATATAAATACTCTCAGAAATGACGAAACAGTCAATATTGTCGATAATGACGGTTAAAAAGAAAAAAATCAAAAAATTGATTGGCGATACCTATTATTGAAGTTACCGCCAATCGTTTTTGAGATTTTTAATTTTTGACAGCCGAATTTAGTGAAAATTCTTTTAAGCACCAAACCGAATTGTTACCCCTAATGCCTACATACAGTGGGTGAGGGGAATTATCGCTATCAAGCTTGTTTCCCACCGTGCTTAATTGATATATCCGTCCTTTGGGGTTATGCTTTGCAAACAATTTCAATACCTGTGCTTTTGACTTGCTTACAGCGCTTGAACTTTTAAAGGAATTTCCCCAAGCTACTATGAATTTTGATGATTGGAATTTTTTATCAGCCATTAGCTCATCAATATATTTCAAATTTTCTTTATCAGGTTCAAGACCTCTTACACTCATTTTTCCGTTAACAACCTTTGAAAATAAGTTTATTATATGTAATTCATTAAGTCCCAAGTCGTTAAAATGACTGACTAAGTGATTAAGCGTCGAGTCATTGGCTGAAATATTCTCTGCATTACGTGTTGGGTACAGTGAAATTATAAAAGCGCATTCCCCCTCGCAACCTTCTAAGCGTTTTATAACCTCATATGTGTTTTTCCCGTCATTAGAAGTTATCAATTCTGTTTGTACTGAAATTTTAATATTTTTCATCAAATTGTCCTCCGATTATATGCTTGATATTTTCATCAATCAATAAATTTGAAATAATTATATTCACCGAATAACTATCGTCACGAACTATACATATGTTTATAAATTCCGAGTTTATTATTTCAACCCATTCTAAATCATTTCTTACAATAGGTTCGGTCAAATTCATTTGTTTATAATTTTCAATTTCCACAGAGCTTTCCAGTAAAATAAACTGCCCGAAGCTTGAAATATCATCAACATTGTATTCTGTAATTAGTTTTTCAAGGCGAGAAATTAAAATGCCCTTAACCGAATTAAACGTTAAGGGCAGATTATATATCTCATTTAGTTTTGTTATTTTTATCATTTAGACCTCCTGTTTTTCGGGGTTTTCACACCGCAATACAACGATATTGCTGCGGCAGCTCCCGAAATAAAATATTTAATTGATAATTCTGTAAGCATAAGCCACATAAAGCTATTCCTTTCCTGAGTTATTAAGCAATATTTTATCGGTCAACATAAGCAATGCTAAGGTTGAAATAAAACCCACAACATAATACTTCATTTTCTCACCTTCTTTTTTAAATATAAATGCCCGCCGACCGTTTAGGTAAGCGGGCAAAAATTATTTTTTAAATTTGTTCATAAAGCCTCCGAACAGAGAGCCTTGCGAAACGCCGTTTATTTTGTTTTCCGTTTTTATTAAAAAATCATTGGCTTCGGCAGCCTGTTCCTGTGTAATTCCCAATTTAGGCAGTAGTTTATTAAGCTCGTCGCGTGCATTTTTTACGTCGTCGCAGGTGGTATAAGCTTTTGATTTAACAAACCTTAACGCACGCTCTCTTGCCGCCTCCTCTCTTGTGGCGCATTGCTTAATTAAGGATACACGCCTGAATTTGTCGTCAAAATCCGATAACAGCCTGTCAATTTTAGAAATATATTTAAGCTTAATATTTGTTTTAAATTTTGAAATTTCCGATTTTTTATTATTAAGGCTTTCCTCATAATCCAAAAGAGACTCAGCAGTAGGCGGAACAACATCAGCCATTATTTTATTTATTTCCGACAATTCATTTTTTGCCAAGGCGGCTTCTTCACGGCTTGACATTACAACTCCGTCTACGGTATTTAATCTGTTTTCTTCCGACTGAAGGTATTGGTTAGCCGCAAAAGCGGTAGATACTTCTAACCCAACTTCAGGCAGGAATGCTTCCAAATCGGTTCTTGCTTTATCTATCATTGAATAGTCGCAGGTATAAGACGGAGCGATTGAACGCACAAATTTGAGCGCTTTATCCTGAGCAGCTTCTTCTCTTGTTGCTGCCTGCTTAAAAAGACCTATTTGCCTGAACAGACCGTCGAATTTTTCAAGATAAGAGTTGACCTTATTTATGTACTTAAGCTTAATATCTGTTTTAAACGGGTTTAACTGTTCAAGTATTTCATAAAGGTGTTTTTCATAGCTTAAAAGACTGTTAGAATCGGGCGGTGTTACATCTTTCATAATATCGTTGATTTTTGAAAGCTCCTCTCTTCCGAAATCAGCCTCTTTACGGGAAGAAAACAGCACCCCATCTACCGTATTAAGCCTGTCTTCACATTTTGCAAGATATTCAGTTGCCGAAACAGCCTGTTTTAAGGTTATACCGACTTCGGGCAAATAATTTTGCAGCTTTTCTTTTGCAATGTCAAGATTTTCATAAGTATTTACCGAAAGAGTTTTAACGTATTCCAACGCCTTTGCGTTGCCCGCTTCCTCACGTGTCATACCTGCGCTGAAAAAGGTTTCATTTCGGAATTTTTTGTCGAACTCCTTTAAATATTTATCAATTTGCTCAATATATTTTTTCTTCACCGCCGTTGTAAATGAGCTTATCGTTTCCTTTTTCGCCGAAAGGTCTTTTTCGTAGCTTAAGGTAGAGTCCTTGGTAGGCGCGCTTACAGACGACATTATTTTTTTAATTTTCTTAAGCTCGCTTTTGGCTGTGTCCGCCTCTTCGCGGGTTTCAAAAACGATACCGTCAACCGTTCTGTATTTTAAATCAAGCTCGGCTAAACGTTCATCTATAATAGCCTTTGCCTGCACAATAAGCATTTCGTCAAGACCGATATTTAAAGCTAATTCAAGCATTTTGTCACGGCATTTATATGCGTCCTCCTCGGTTTCGCCGAGATTTTCATTAACAAAATCTGTTAAAATTTCATTTTTAACTTCAAAAATATTTATTCCGAAAAACTCCGAAAACTTCTCAAATTCCTTGTTTTTATCGCCGTATTTGTTTGTAAAAGCCTTATAAAAATCATTTTGGTATGGATTTAAACTGAAAATTTGATTTATAAAGTTTGCTCTTTTTTCCTCGTCAAGATTAAGCACAAGGAAATTGTTATACATCGCCTGCGCCTTTTGTTCATCAGACGGGCTTACAACCCCGTTAACAGCAATTTGGGAATATTTTTTAACCGTTTTTATCAACAGCAAATGCAGATTAAAGCAAGAATTATAAACGCTGTCTATCATATCCTGATGAAGATTTTTTGAAAGAAACAGCTTTTTCAACTCATCGTCAGCCCAACTTCTTGTTATGGCGTTTCCAATAGCGTTAATAACCGAGTAAGCGGCGCCCTCGGCAAGGTTCATTCCCGCTGCGTCCAACTGGTGCGACCAAGCATTTATGGCGTTTCCGCCTATTGTTGCGGAGGTCCAACGGGGTCTGCTGTCCTTTCGCAGCTGACGGGCATAGGCTTCATCATTAACCTGTTGAACAATTTCGTTTGCTCTGCCTTGAAAAACTCCGAAGCTTTCCGAGAAATCATTAAAATAATCGCCGTTAAATGCGCTTTCTATAATTTTATCCTTGTCGATTGCATATATATCAACGCTTACAATGTCCTGTAACACTTCAACAAGCGCGTCTTCAATAGCCACAATAAAGGCGTTTGGAGCGTTATCAAGCAAATCGCCTATATCTGTAAGCTCTTCATCCATTTTAGCAAATTTATCCCTTGCCGCTATTGCCAACGCCTTATATTTATTCCTTATTGCATTATATATATTTCGGTCTGCCGTAATACAAAAATCATAACCGAAAAGCGTAGTATCAACATTATGATTTTCCTTTTCCAATATTGTTTTTAAATCCATTGTAATATTCCCCCTAAAAATTCAATCTGGCTTATTTGCCGTATTTTCTGTTGACCACCCAAACGTGCGGTCTTGACATACCGTTCGGCATTTTGTTTCTTCTTGGGCAATTCCCAGGGGCAGGCTTTCCTGTTCCTTCGTGCCTTTGAGCCAATGCACCGCAGTGTGAGCAACGGTATTCCACCCACTTATTGTTTCCGAAAAGCATAAACACGGATTTTCCCTCCCTTTATTGCTTTTGATTATTGTCGGCTTTATCGCTTTTTCCGAAAATCATTATTGCAATCTTATAAAAAATCAAAATTCCGTCCGCACAAATAAATAATTTCCAAAGCAAATTAAAAAGTGAAATTACAATATCAAATGAAGAAATAAAGGTTAAACATATAAGCCTATACAGAAAATACGCCCCTACGGTAAAGTAAAGCATAACAATAACGGATTTACAGCTTTCGCTTTTTTCATTAAGTAAATCAAAAACAGACGACATCACAAAAAACAGAAGAGTCATACAGCATATATAAACAGAAGCAATCATACATAAATCGGCTATATAAAAATCGGTCGTCATACTGATTATTTTTGTAATTCCGCAGGCAATCAGTGCAAGCGCGGCGATTTTAAGACTGATACTTGCTTTAATTTTTTCTATCATTTTCATAACTCCTTAAATTTTTCACCATTATTTCACGGCATTATGTATATTTTCGCATATTATTTTATTTACCCAACGGGTAGAATAAGAATACTTCTTTGATATTTCAGCCGCAGTTTTTCCGTTTTTATGCTCGTCTATAATCTGCTTTGTAACATATTCTTTTGAAAAAAGACGTTGGGGGAAGGTTACCTGCTGTCCCTTATATGCCGAATAAATTTGCAGTACGTTTTCAAGACCGACTATACTGCAAAGCTCAGCATAAATACTTTGCAGCTGTTCGGGCTTAATTTCATTCATTTTAATTACCCCATTCAACAAAAAGCTACTCATAATTATAATTTTTTCCTTTCGAATATGCAAAAGAAGTATTCCTTATAAAATTCCGCCGAAAAAATAAATAAGCATTGATTTTATCCGATGTAAAATCAATGCTTACTGTATATTAAAATAACGCTTTTAAAAAAAATCGGGAACAAAATCGGAGCAAAATTATAGATTTTTTAAGCTTCTAAAAATCATTTATTTTGTTTTCGCTATGACTTTGCTTGTGATTAACAATAATTGCTTATAAGTAATTTCAGCTTGATTGAGAGCTTCGATTCCCATCACCCGCTCCATTCGGGGTGTTGTTATAGTAATCGAGAATTACTTTTAACAACACTCCGTTTTTTTATTTTGTTTTGCTCATGCTGTCGCCGTTGCCGGCAAATAAGAAATATTTACTCCCTTGCGGGTGTTCATAACGATTTCCGGAGACGGCACATTAACATTTTCAGGTATTTCAACCGGACCTATACAATTATAATAAATCATAATCTTTTGGGTTTTTATTCCGTCAACCTTTTCAGCCGAAAAAACTTCTATATGCTCTATCAATTCATTGAGCATTATAGGGGTTAATTTTTTTACACGGGTATATTTTCGTATTGCCTTAATAAACTTTTCGGCTGTCACTTCTTTTCCGGAAATCTCATCAACCAAATTTCTTAAATGCCTGAGCTTTTCCTCCAGCTCTTTCTGTTCGTTATTATAATTTGCCGACATCTTTGCAAATCTGTCGTCTGTTATTTTGCCGGACAAATTATCTTCGTACAGCCTCTCGAAAATTCGGTCAAGTTCTTTATCTCTGGCAGTTAGTGAACGAATCTCACTTTGATACGCTGTTATTTGCGACTGTAAAGACTGTTTTGAATAATCGCTCACAACCTTTACAAACTCATCCTCATACTTGCAGGCAAAGCGCGTCAGACGCCTTATTTCGGCTAAAACAACTTCCTCTAAAAAATCCATTCGCACATAATGTAATGACGAACATTCTTTTCGTCTGCCCTGATTGTAATTCGGGCAACTGAAAAAATGTATATCTCGATTATTTACATGAAAGTTTAAATTACTGCCGCAATCGGAGCACACAAGCAAACCCGAAAACATATTCTTTTCACCGTTTGCCATAGGACGTTTTCTTGTTTTTCCCCTTTTTAACTGCACTTCCTCATAAAGCGCTCTTTCTATTATGGGTTCATGAACATCCTTAAAAACCATCATATTTTCAGAATCGTTTTTATGCCGCTTTTTGTTTTTATAAGAAATTGAATAGGATTTGAAATTGATAACATCTCCGCAGTATTCCTGCAAACCGAGAAGCTTATGAACAGTAGAAACTCCCCAACGGTAAGGATCGGAATGTGTTCTGCCGGAAGCTCCCCCGGCTTTTCTGATTCCTCTCTTTATTGCATATTCGGACGGTATTAAGATTTTTTCATCTGACAATGCCAGTGCAATTTGAAAGGTTCCCATTCCGCCGTGAAACATATCAAAAATTTTCCTTACCACATTTGCCGCTTCCTCGTCTACTATCCAACGCTGCGGATTTTCGGGATCCTTGATATAACCGTAAGGCGGTGGGCTTAGCGGTATTCCCGCTCCTCCCTTAATCTTATTACTGATACGGCGCTTTTTGCTTATGTCACGTGAATACCATTCGTTAAAAAGATTCCTTATCGGGGTAAGATCGTTTTCGCCCTCGTCGGTATCAAGGTTATCCGAAACCGAAACGAGCCTTATATTGTGTTCGGGGAAAAACTCTTCGGTCAGTCTCCCAACCTCGATATAATTTCTGCCGAGTCTGGATAAATCCTTAACGAAAACCGCCGATGCTTTCCCAAGCTCTAACTGCTCCATCATTCTGTTGAATTCCGGCCTGTTCATTGTAACACCCGAAATTCCGTCGTCGCAAAATACAGAAGTATCTGTATACCCCTTTTCCTTTGCAACCTTTGTCAGCAGCTTTTTCTGATTGCTTATGCTGTAGCTCTCGCCATCCAATTCATCATCGCGCGACAAACGCACATACAAAAATGCTCTCCTGCAATTATTATTCCTGACATTTGACTGTTTCATTTTTCCTCCTTCCCGCAGTCAAACAAACAGTACCTAAAATTATACTGTGGCTGCCGAAAGATGAATTCAGAATTGCTTAAAATCCTTGAAAATCATACGACCGAGTGAAGAAAACAGCGTTTTGCCCGTTTCTTTGAATTTCGGCTCAACCTTTATAACCGTGCCGTTTATGTTGTAAATCTGCGTCTGCGCGGGGTTAAGCTCTTTTTGTCTTTTTCCTTTGCCTTCGATCTGCATACAGCACCTCCGTTATTTTCGCATACCGAAGAATGCCGGCAATACAGCCACTATTCTTCAGTATACACATTTCATTCGTTTTGTCAAAGTTGACTTTTGCATTTTTGTAATCAGACAATAACAGGGCAAGAAAATAATGCTGAAATTAAAACAATCCACGGAGTATTTAGCCCCTCCGAAGGGACATACTGCAACGGGCTGACTTATACCCCTTGCCGTCCAAGCCAACGGCAAGTGTCTTTACGGGGGTCATCGCAAGCATATATTGTCGCTCTCCCTCTGTTTTGCAGTATGCTTTCTATAATGCCTGTCGGCATATTTTTCAAGGTACATAAGGTGCTTTTCTTGCACTCTCTATATACATAGTCTTGATATATTATGTAAAACCTCCCCCTTAAAGTAAAAATAACTCGACTGCAATCAAAAAATAATTACAGTCGAGTCGTATCGTGTTGTCTAAATCTATGCTTTTATTTTTATAGAAAAATCATCGCTAACATCTAAATGTCTTATTATATTCTTTTTTAAATTCGGGAGGCATTCAAGAAGGCTTACGTATAAATCCTGCATTAAATCTCTATCTATATACTTTATCTCAAAGCTATGCTCCGGATCGGTCAGTGTTAACTCAGATATTTTAAGAATATATTTACTGTAAAAATCTATAACCGTTTCCGATATATTTTGACCGTTTATAAATTGCAGCACTGTTTTCCTGTCAGGCAATGACTCTTTTGAATTTCTTTTATATTCCATAGGTCTTCACCCTTTCAGCAAGTGTTGAAAGCGCTCTTTTCTTATGTTTATAAACTTTATTTTCCCCGATTCCCATTTGCTTTGCGATTTTCTCCATAGGAATATCAAGGACTACATTCTTAAGCAAAACCTCTCTTTGCTTATCCGTCAGGCACATTATATGATTAAATAAATTCTCCGACTCAAATCCAACCATACAATCGCCGACTTTTATTTCACCGAGTATATATCTGTCACACTCAAGTCTTCCCTCTGTTTCGCTTCGAAGTTTTCTTTCTGTCAGCAAATCTTCATATTCTCTGTTTTTGGAATGTTGCTTTATAAAGTCTATTTTTGTATATTTAAGCGTCTGCTTTATGTATGCGTCAAAATATCTTATTATCCTATCATCAATGTCCCCTAAGGTGTATTTTTCATTTTTCATGACTTTTCCTCTAAACTTCCGTTTATTATTAAGTCTGAAAAATGAGTGATTTCCTCCCCTTATTTATATAAGATTTTATATTTTTTCCTGCATAATAAAAAGTTGCTTTCAAACACAATTATTTATATATTTGATAAACAAGTAACTGTCAACTACTTATCACACTAATTTTGATATCAACTTTCTTGCATATACGCTGAAGCCTAAATCATTCGGGTGAACTGCATCGGCATAAAAATCCATATTATGAGGTACCAAATCATATCCGTTAACAACATCGAATAAAAAGCAAGTTGCCTTGGTTTTTATAACATCTATATAATCGTCTATCGTTCCCCACGCTCTTGTTAAATCACCGAAACGGAAAATCGGAGTTATAACTATCACCTTTTTTCCCCCGTATATATCTTTTACTTTTTTTAGAAAACCGCTCACGGCCTCACTAAAAGCATCAATATCTTTATAATGGGTAAAATCGTTAGTACCGTATGCTACCACAACAGTATCCGGATCAAAATCTACCGTATCAAAAGATTGCGGAAGATAATATGCACCACCTATACCGTTAATAACTATTTCTGCATTTAAAAAATCCGAAACCTGATAGGGGTATGACATAAAATCGTATTTTGAGTTCCAGCCCTGCGTAATCGAATCACCTAAAAACAGAATTTTCCTTTCAAATTTATGCGGCTCAATAAAGCTTTCTCCGCTTAACGCAACACTTTTCAGGATTCCTTTATCATGGTCTGGAAATACAAGTGTTATGCGATTTTTTTCTCCGTTCAGCGAAAGATTAACTTCGTGAAAATCTTTATCCGAAAACAAATATTGCTTATTAAAATTTCCGTTTATAAGAATTTCAAATTTGCTTCCGCAAACCTCAAAAGCTATTTCCTTGGCGTCCGAAACGAAATCCAGGGTTATTCCGGTGGTGGATTCCGAACGCTCTCCTAAGCCTTCCCATTCATTATACCAAGCGTCACATTGCTTCTTTGTGCATTTATAAAAATGCAATTCTCCGTCGCATTCCTCGTATCTGACAGCACCGAAAGTTATTTTCTTAATTTCTTCAACACTTAATTTCATAAAACCACCACTATAAATATGTATACAGCTGTCCGCTTTCAATATATTTGCAATTTGTTTCCGGGAAGCTGTCTGTTATAAATTTGCTAAGTTCTGAAATGCCGGCTCTTTCACTTGCATTACGCGGTATTACAATAAGCGCTTTGTTAATTCCGAAAAGCGTACAATCCCGTACGGTTTCACCGATTAACTGTCCGTTTATTTCCGAAGTAATTATAATATCATTTATAAAAAGCTCTTCGGTAATTATATCGCCTGTAGAAAAGCATAAGCTTATCCTTTTCCCCGGTTTATCAACACATCCGACTATTCCTATATTCTTTATTTTCAGGCTTTCCTCTATAAGCTTAGATATTTCATTTGCAGTCATGGATTTTTCAAGAACAAAACTGTTTACAAGCTTGTTTGTTCTTTTTTGCCATTTCCCGCTTAATCCCCAATATTTAAATTCGTTAAAATCAGCATTGTAATTAAAGGCGGTTGCCCTAGCAATTAACAAATTATTTTTTTCAATAAGCCTTTTTTTCCTCTTGCCGATTTCGTTAGGAATCATATTATCTATAGGATTATAGAACACCGGATCAAGAACTATAAGAAAATTTATACCGTTTAAGGCACATTTTTTAATAACGTCAACCGTTGCGGTTGTACTTATACCTATATTCTTAATTTCAAAATTATTAAGCTTATTTTCATCCGAACAAATAGATGCAGGAATAAAAATATTAACAAGAACTTTGAGCTTAGATACTATTTCATATAACTTCATATTTCTCCTTATTTTAAGCCTGACGAACAGCAGTTTCAAAGTTTTTCTTTAAACACATATTCAAACCCCAAAACATTTTTGCAAAAATCACCAATCTAAATACCGAAATACTCAGTATTATATGTTTTTACTACGGTTTATCATAAATTCCCGATAATATATTTTGCAAGCCGTTTATATCCTTCTTTCCCAAAATGTAAGCCGTCGTTTGGTTGCATTACAGCTTCATTTTCAGCATTAAAATCAGCACACTCGGCCACATCGATTATCTTTAAGCCCGTTTCAACCGCATAATTTCTCACAAACTCAACTGCATTTTTTACTTGTTCGGCATATCCGCAATTCGAATATTTAGGGTTTTTCGTAACGTGCGGAGGTGTGCATAAAACTATTTTCGATTTTGGTGCCTCAGCCATGCATCTTTCAACAATATATCTATAATCGCGGTTGCCCGGCGTATCCGTTTCAGGGTCAAGTCCTCCGTTAGTTCCGAGCATAATTATTATAACATCTGAATTTTTAACATTAACATTTCCGTTATCATAGTATTTCCTATAACTTGACGGTGTAAAACCGCACTTTCCGAAATTACGCACTTCAGCGCCAGTCATTTTCTCTAAAAAGTACGGATAGTTCTCTTTATGTATATTAGCTATACCCTTTTTACCCTTTACACCGTAATCTCCCTCTGTAAGGCTATCTCCAATACATGAAATAATCATATAAACCTCATCCTGTCCCTTTATATCCAAAAATCTAATAATCCATATTTATTGTTTAATAATAAAGAATCTTTTTAAATGTTATTATTGAACGCGCACCAACAAATCAATAATTATGGTTTGTAAATCTTTACTATTCCATCTGAAAGAAAAGATAATATTAGCTTTAAATTATTCCGTAACAATTTCAGCCGTTAGGGGTAAATTCGGATTTGAGCCAACAAAAATCTGCACTCTTCCCGGTTCAACAACATATTCCTCTTTAGTGTTAAATATTTTCAATTCCTCAAAACCGAGATAAAAAGAAATTTCTTTTGTTTCGTAGGAATCAAACCACAGCTTTTTTATTCCCTTTAATTCTAAACCGCGTCGTCTAATAGTGTTTCCGCTTCCCCGAATATACAACTGTATTGCTTCCTTACCGGGAACAGAAGAATCGTTTTTAACTTTCACGGTAATCTTATAACTGTTTTTATTAAGGCGAGCAGTCTCAATATTCTCATATATAAAATTCGAATAAGAAAGTCCATACCCAAACGGATAAAGCACACGCTTGGTTTTGTCGCAATAATTTATACTGTGGTCATTATTTCTTTCCCCGTCATGTATAACTCCGATTCTATTATAATAAACCGGCAAGCATTCAGCAGATGTAGGAATAGAGACAGAGAGTTTTCCGGATGGATTTACTTTTCCTGTTAAAACATCTGCAATCGCGTCCGCTCCGCGCTGGCCGGGATACCATGCGGTCAATATCGCATCTGCAATCTCGTTTACTTTGTTAATTTCATACGGCCGCCCACTGATTTCAATTACAATAATAGGCTTCCCGCACTTTGAAAGCCGTTCAATAAATTCCACCTGATTTCCGGGCAATTGCAAACTTGCAACATCACGGCCTTCACCGCAATCACAGAAAGTTTTTGACGCAATTACCGCTCCGTTCTTTTGGCTATAAGTAGTGTCTCCAACCAATCCGGAAGAATTTCCGCCAATTGTGACCACAGCGACATCACTGTTATTAAGAATATTTATCGCATTATCGAAATCATTTTCTTTGCCGTAAAAATCCCAACCCTCAGTAAACTCACATCGCACAAACCTTTTGCTTAATGCGTCACGAATAGATTTCATTTCCTCCTTACTACGGAATGCCGTATAGGAACCGAGTTGATAATACATATTGTCAGCATGAATACCGAAAAGCGCAATTTTTGTTTTTGGTGACAATGGCAAAATCCCGTTATTTTTTAACATAACAATCGATTCACATGCGCTTTCATAAGAAAGCTTTTGTGAAACTCCGGAAGAGAAAAACTTTACAAGTGAATCTTCCTCTTCAATGTACGGATGTTCGAACAGTCCAAGTTCAAATTTCTTTTCAAGCACACGCAAAACTGCCTGATCAATCACTGTTTCATTAACAAGCCCATTTTCACACGCTTCAATTAAGTTCAAATAGCACCCTCGATCGGCGAGACTGATATCAACGCCGGATTTAAGAGCCAGTGAGGCACCCTGTTGCATATTCAAACCCATCTGTTCTGTTAACCGCTGAATCGCAAAACCGTCTGATAAAATTATACCATCAAATCCAAATCGATTGCGGAGAATATCACGCAGCAAATATTCGTTAGCATGACACGGAATACCGTCAACGGAGTTATAAGCCGCCATAAACACATCTGCTCCGGCATTTACAGCCTTTATAACAGAAGGAAAATGTATATCAAATAATTCACGGTGTCCGATATTTACCTCGGCAGCGTTTAAACCGCCTAATCCGTCTCCAGTCGCGCAATAGTGCTTGCAGCAAACCAAAACATTTTCCGTTTTCATTTGTTTAACACCGTTTACAACATAAAGTGATGCAAGATACGGATCCTCCGAAAAAAATTCTTCGGTTCTGCCCCATCGCGGATCGCGCGCCATATCAAGCATGGTTACAAAGCCCATTTGATTACCCGAAAGCCGAATTTCTTTACCGACGCATTTCATCACTTTGCCGTAAAGTTCCGGGTTGAACATACATCCCATACCTAAATTTGTCGGATACATCTCACTTCCTAACGCATGCACACCGTGATTAGCCTCAACCTCAATTAAAACAGGAATCGGCACACGCGAATGCTCTAAGACATACCGCTGAATTTGATTCGCCACCTTTACTCGATGACGCGGCTCAATTCCGGTTCCGTAATCGTGATGTGTAAACGGGTCTGCACGAAGAATGTTGCTAAGCGCGCCGAATGCGCCGTAATCACTTACAAATTTTTTAAGTTCCTCACTCAGTTCAAATTGCTCGCCGTTTCTTTCAAAGCAACGGTATCCGTCAATACTTTGTGATATCTGTGCAACCTTTTCACGTAAGGTTAATTTATTTAAAAGTTTTTGCGCTTGTTTGGTATACAGTCCCATTACAATCTCCAATCCAAATTGTTAAATATATTCATTACGTAAACCGTTTAATTCTTGCCATATATTAAGAAAAACAATCCTTAAAGGAACACTGAATGTTCAGATTTAAGGGTTGTTTTTCAGTAAAAATTTATTCCCAAGGAGTATATCCGTCCATTGTTGTAGGTTCGCTTACATCAGATGCTTCCGACGGTGCACCTGAGCTTGAAGCATTACTTGATGTATTAGATGTATTCGACGTTTCGGAAGAGGGTTGAGATTTATTATCTGATGGCTTTGAAGAAGTGTCGCTGTTTTTTGAAGAGCTGCCCGTAGACTTCTTTCCTTCTGTGCTTACAACGCTTCCCGTATTAAAGTCAACAATTACACCGCTTTCGGAGCTATCGTTTATAATAACCTCGTCAACCTGCTTTGTTTTGCTGCTGCTTGGATGCGTCTCGGACGAGCTGTTCGTTTTTTTACACCCCGCAAAGGCTATCGCACACAAGGCGGCAAGCAACAGACTTATTACGATTTTATTTCTTTTCATAATTTAACTACCAAAACCCGTTTGGTTATTATCATCGTCTTTACCGATAAGTGCTTCGTCAGGAACACCTTCCGCAGATGTATATACAATATCGCCAATCGTAAATTTATAAATGTCTATCTCAGGCTTTGTAAACAATTTGTTCATTGTAAAATATTCCTCCCTCAACTTCTGTTATTTAAGAGCACCGATTTTAAATTCACCGGAAAAAACTGTTTTGCCCTCTAAGGTATAATAGGCCACCGCTGTACACTGATCACTCTCTGAGAGTCCCTTCGTTTTTACAGCATATTGAATATGCTGATTGTTTTTCCACATATAATTGCTCTGCGGTGTTTTGTACAACTTTAAAACTTTAGTTGCACTTGAATCGTCTGTCCATTGCAAACCCACATATGTATGACCGGATATATGCTGTTCATAGAACGCTGATATTGCATCTATTAGTTCAGCATCATTTTTGTATGTATTTTTGAAGTGATCATAAAACGCATTCCAATCGCCAACCATAAGCATAGTTCCGTATTTAGCACCTGTACTCAAATTCACAGCATAGCTTCCGAAAAGCGGCTCTCTGTCATTTTCGTCTTCAGAATGACTTACACCGAATGTCGTGATTGCCTCAGGCAGCTTATACTGTCTGAATTTTTGATTTGCCGGAACATCAGCAAAATTACCTTCCGCACCCTTATATATATATCCATCATTGTTTTTAACAAATCCGTAAGGAATGAAGTAGCCGTTTTCTGCCGATAGGGACGCGATTTCCGTGTTTGTTTCAAAAAAGCTATCCCCGTCAGACGTTGCGGAAATGTATTTATCTATACCGTCTTTAACATTACCTTCAACAAAATAATTACTGCCGTCTACCGTAACATACGAATATTCTCCGTCATATTTTCCGGTTGTGGCGGCTGCCGCGCTTACCGAACAGGCAAAAACAGTTGCCATAATAGTAACTAACGCAATTACTTTTTTCATAAAACCTTCTCCTCTTAAATAATTTTAACGGTAATAATACCTTACTGTTATGATTATACTGTATAACAATGATATAAATCAATATCAAACAGAGATGTTTTTATTGGCTAAATGCTACAAAACATTGATTTTTTATATCATTCATTACATTGAAAACACTAAACCTGATAACACCTATATCAATATGCGATTATTATATTCTGTTTTTAAATTTTCCTTATATAGGTGTGAATCGTTTGAATACTGCAATACCCTTGCAAATGCAGTACCGTCGGCGTAAGAAAAAAACTCTATAACCGTCATTCCTGTATGATTGTGCTCAAATTTTACTAAATAAGGGTACGGTATATCAAGCACAGCCGACATAAATGCTTTTGAAAATCCATCGTGAGCAAATAACGCAACCCTCATATCGTTTGGGTTTACAGCCGTATAGCAGTGCCCGTTATCGTTATGCTCATATCCAAGTTCTTTTAAAAGCTCATATGTATGCATTTGAATGCGCTTTATACCGCTTTTGTACCTTTGTCTTTCTTCGTTGTTTAAGACCTGACTTTCATACCATTCAAAGCCGCGCTTTGACATATCGTTATCAAAAAATTTTTTTAAGCATTCTTCCGATTGAAAAATCCATTTCCACTTTCCGTTTTCAATTATGCCAAAATCCGCTGCGGCATAATTTTCATGACACCAATCAAGAATTTTGATTTCTTTCCCAAGCTTCTTTGCGGTCGGTTCCGCCGTTTGAATTGCGCGGTTAGAGCTTGAACAATATATCCTATCGATTTTAGATTTTACAAGCCTGTTGCTTAAGGCTTCTGCCTGTATTTTTCCTTTTTCCGTCAGGCTGTCCGGATTATAAATCGGATCGCCGTGACGTATAAAATATAACAGCACAAATTTTCCTCCCATACACAAAAATGTTATTTTCGGAATATTTTTATAGAGCATATCAGTTCGTTGCTCACACGATTTTTGAAGTAATAATAATATTTTTTATCAAAAAATGTGTTTTCAATTCCTGACAACATTCGTATTATTCTTAAAAAACAAATGAATATCAGTAATGTTGATATAAAGCGTTTGCTTATTCAAAGAGACGGAAAAATTTAATTAAACCGCCGCTTAATAAAATACCCCTCAGTCTTCCCTAAACGGTTAGGCTGAAGGGTATTTTTTAATGCTTGTTCCCGATTTTGCCTAAGTCAAATTACGGATTGATTATTTTCAGATTTTCCACTGATTTTTTTGTTTTGTAAAAGGTGTCCGTACCCTTATATTTTGAAAGGCATTTGTATAAAACATCGATTATAGTTATCTGCTCGTGAATAAGAGGAGCGTCCAAATCGATATATCGGTTAGACTCTCTGAGTGTTGTGCATATATTTATATCCGCCATTTTTGATAATGGAGAATTTGAAAAGTCGCATAATGAAATAACGGTATTATTATGAATGCCGGCATTTTTAGCTATGTCTATAATGCTTTTAGTTCTTCCCGAAGAGGATATCAGAAAAAACACCTGATTATCGTTATGAAGCACCGATTTCATTTTCGTCATTAAAACGTCCGTATCGTAACAGCATACCATATTCAAACGCAAAAATTTAATATATGCATAATGGGCAACAACCGCAGATGTACCAAGCCCGCAAAAATATATAATATCGGTATTTTTAAGAACCTCTATAACTCTTTCCAGTATATCGTTACTGATTTGCGATGTGGCTATAACCGATGAAGAAAAATCGTGTATCTTCTTTGATATAATATCATATGAGGCATTACTCGGAATATCAAAAGAATACTCGGTAATATTCGGAATGTGCTGACTGTCATGCAGTAATTTTATTTCTTTTTTAAAATCCTTATATCCCGAAGGCGCAATTTTTTTAAAGAACCGCGAGACGGTAGCATAGCTTGTCTCCGTAGACTCTGCTATATCGTAAAGCCCGTACTTATCTATTGTGCTTATATTTTCAATAATAAAGCTTGCAATTTTGCGATTTGAAACTGATGAATGATCCTTTATAAAAATAAGGTCATTAAGCATTTTATTGTTCATACAATATTCCCATTTCTATTTTAATATTGAACTGCAAGTATATTGTAAGCTATCATATAAATTTTTGTCAACATATATCCCGTAATAAAACAGATTTTCTTAATATACAGCACAAGATTTAATATGCCCTGTATATCAAACCGTAATACATTCGGAACGGGGCAGCTGTATATTTTTGCCCTTATAAATAAGGGTTCCGCCCTCCTTATCTGTTTTTACAGAAAGCTTTTTATCCTTATAGGTAATTTCAACCTTACCGCCGTAAACAGGGACGGTTATGCTGTAATCGCCAAGCTCGGTTTCGGGACAAACGGTAAACGTCTTATAGCCGGGGCTGTTAGGATATACTCCGGCAAGGTGTTTTCCGATAAAGTATAACGGTCCCGCTCCCCAAGCGTGACACAGGCTTTTATCAAACGGTTCGTCATACATAGCATAGTGCTCTTCCCCTTGCATACAAGAGTCATATTCCTCCCAAACCGTTTGCGCGCCGCATGAGATAATTCCGCCCCAATAATCACGTATTATATCGAATGCTTTATCCTTATGCCCGCAGGTGCAAAGCATATCAAGCTCAAAAAAGCGGAAAAACGGTGTGGTTATTTTGGGTATCTCTGAATTCAAGCAAACCTTTTCAATAATTTGCTTTCTCTTTTCCTCGTCCGCAAAGCCGAGAAGAACACCCAAATAATTCTGGTGGCGCCTAACCTGTACCGAAGCGGTTTCACCGTCAAATGAAGAAACATATGCTCCTAAATCCTCATTCCAAAAAGTGCGGTTGATTGCGTCAAATAATTTATTATATAATTCCTTATAACGCTGCTCATCTGTTTTTCTGTTGCACAGCTGTGCAAAAAACGCCATATATTGCACCGATTTTGCATACAGCATTTGTATTACGCAAACAGCGCCCTTGCGTTCTATATCGTGCCAGTCAATAAACAGCCAAACACCGCCTATCGGGGGAACAAAGCCGTTGCTGTCGCATCTTGAAATATAATACTCAAGCGTGGCTTTCATAATATCGTAATTTTTATTTATAAAATCCTCGTCGGCAGTATAAAGATAATAATCGTAAGCCATTATAAGCCAATAAAAGGAATAATCCAATATATTGTTTACCGGCGTTTTTATCTCACTGCCGCCGCGCAGGGCTATAAGCGTACGCTTTACTATTTCGGTATCGAAATAAGAATAATAATTCATTCTTGCACTGATCATTGCGTCGCCCGCCCATGACCATCTGTCACGTTTAATTCCGTCAAGGAAAAACATCTTAGAGCAAAGTGCAAGAGTTTTCGCCGAAATATCAAATATATCCGTAAGCAGCTTTTCGCCCTTAAAAGTGGCTTTGTTTTCAAGAGGAAGAAACACGCTGTACGCCTTGATACTGAATTCGGTATTCCCCGTAAATCTTATATAACGGCAGGCACGAGCCGGGAGCATTATTGCCGACCTATTTTCAACCTTATCTACAATAACACAGCGGTCGCTGAAGGTCTCAGGCAGGCTTTCACCGTAAAAAATATCGGTTATACTCTCTGCTTTTGAAAATGTAAGTTCAACCTTTATAAAAACCTCATCGCCGAAATCTATAATTCTTGAGCCGTTTTCTTCTTTATCCGATATAGGAAATATTTGTTTCTCCGGCAGTGTATAATTACTCGGCAGTACATTTTTGTCATAGCACAAGGGCGAAGTTCCGACCGGTTCCCACCTTGAGTCGTAAGCGTCGGCTATAAAGCTTTCATCAGATACAATGGTTTTTCCCTCGATATATACGGCGCACATACCCGTCATATTGCCCACAAACGCTTGTATACTATGCTTGCCTGCCGGAATTTCAAAGCTGGTTCCGCCGTTCTGCCTTTGCCAGTCTATCATAAAGCAAAGCGTGCCGTCGGTTTTAATATTTACAATCTCAGGTTCTGAAAGCTCTACTGTTTTGCAAAACCTCACCGAAGCAGCAGGCTGCGGAATTTCATAAAAACCGGGTACTATCTTTCCCCTTTCCTCACGTGCCAATAAATAACGCTTTGCGTGATATTTTTCAAAATCACGGTATTTCCATATCCATTTTGCCTCTGCCATTCTCTTACTCCTCTTAGTTTCTTGCAAATAAAAACGTTTAATATATTATTTTATCACCAAGCTATTGTATTACACCGCGGTTATACAATTCTTTTATCCAGCAAATCACATAACCTGCAAAGCAGTGATTACAGCTTGCGTCGTCGCTGATTTTTTCCCACAGCGTCCCCGTACGTTTTGCCATATAGTCAAAATAGTCTATTATATTCTGCAAAGCCTTGTCGTAATTTTTACTGCGCATTAAAATTTCCAAACGCAGATAATTGCCTATAAAGGCATTTGAAGGATATATATCAGAATAGGTTGGTTCGAAATTACGGTTCGGGCCGAAATCATTAAGCATTACCGTAAACAAGTCGGCAAACCTGTCTAAAGACGCAATTTCAAAAAAGAAAGCGTAATACTGGCAGGTCTCTGAGCAATCGTCAAGCACCTTAAGCTCGCCGTCTGTTCTGACCGCATGATCCCTGAAAAATTGCCCGTTAAACGATTGCTCAATAATTATCTCTTTTAATTTTTCCGCTTTTCTGCAATAATCTTTTATCCCGTAAAGGTTACCAGCGACCTTTAGTGCGGCAGAATAAAGCATATTACTCGGATAATTTACATCCTGAACAAAATCGTTTGCCTTAGACCATTCAACGAACACCCAGTTAGGCAGTTTTTCCAACAGCCCGTATTCATTTTCAAACCCCTCAAAAAAACCGAAAAGCTTAATAATTCTTTCCCGAAATTTCTCAATCAGTTCCCTATCTCCTGTACGGCCGAAATATTCGTTTAATTCAAGCACTAACCAAAGCGACCAATTAGGAATATATGATCCGTTAGTATGATCCGCAGGATAGCACATAGGAAACATACCGTCGGGCAGATTTTCAAAGCGTTCTTCACATAAAAAGTTTTCAAGGAACGATTTTTCAACCAAAGATTCGCCTAACAGACTGTATTCGGTACGGCCTGAAAAAAAGCTGTCACACAGCCAGCCCGCACGTTCTCGTGATGGGCAGTCCATAAACAGATCCACCGCGCCTTGCCTAAAGGTTTCAACAGCCGCCTCGGCTATTCTGTTAACGACAGGATCCCGATACGAAGGCATATTTTTAACCGGCGGGTGCTTTATTTCAACTATATGCAAATTTTCAATTTCCGCCTTACCGTTACTGCAGAACAATTGAACATACTTCATAGTATACGCTTCAAAAAGCTGTATATTATAAACGCCTTTAGGAATATCTATGCGTACGGTATTTGAGCATCCGCCGCGCAGGAAATTAACGGTGCCGTTTGTTAAAATCTCATCAAACAGTACATAAAGCGTTAACGGTGTTTCGCTTTTAACCGTAAAGGCAAGCATACCCGTTGCATTGTGTTTAAACTCGTAGATCCGATATATTTCTTTTGTAATTTCAGAGCCCGCATTCACATTTGACGGTGTGAAATTAAAGTTTTGGCATTCATCAGACGGAAAAACAGACAGCTCATTAACGGGGAAACCGGATAGCTCCCCGGAATTTACCCTTAATATGCCTAAATTGCGGCGGTACTTTTCCGGATTTATGCTTGATACATTTCCCGAAGAATGCAATTTTGCCGGCAAATGCTCATACTGCGGATACGGAGCATACCTTTCGGAATATATGCCGGCATCAACAACCTCAACCGTTTCATTACCCTTGGTTTCATCTGAGATAAAGGTATCACCTGCAATTATATGATATGCTTCAAGCATAGGACGCTGCAAACTGTACCTTTGAACCTTTTGATAGCAATTGGGATTTACTCGCGCCGAAAAGTCTTTTCCGGTATATATGTAATTATGATCGCCCGTTTCCAATTCGGCTGTAAGGAACGATGGCTGCTTAATAAGGCAATAGCTGTCGGCATAATAGCCGCACACCTCAATTACAATTACATTATTTCCGTTATTAAGTAGATTGCTTAAATCGATACGGTCTGCACGGAAATAACCGCGACCGGTACGTGCGGGTCCGTAAGCTATAAATTTGCCGTTCACGGTAAGGTGATAAATGCCGGACGTTGCAATTCTTATTTCCGCATTTTTTTCATCCTTTACTATTGCCTTAAACTCGGCGCGAACGTTCATTTCCTTATTTCTTCCGGCAATCCAAATCGGTTTTGCCTTTTTGAAAATATTATTCATTACGGACCGTCACTTTCTTATCGCGTTTAATTCAGGGACTTTGGCTTAAAGCCAGCCGTCTCTTACCTTAATGTTAAATGCTTCTACAACGCCCTTGAGCATTTCGTCGTCTATTCCGTGTCTTTCGCCCTTGCCCACAATATTCATATATATTTCGGCGCCCTTTTCAACCGTTTCAAGTAATCCGAAAGCTTCGTCGAGCGAATCGCCCGTTGCCGTGCAGCCGTGCAGCGCCCACACAAGTATTCTGAAATCACTGAACTTTTCAGCCGACGCCATTCCGATTTTTGCGTTGCTGCTTACCATCCACGGCAATACTGCAACACCTTCGGGGAAAATAACTATACACTCAGTGCACATTTGCCACAAGGTTCTTGTAAACTCTCTTTCGTCCCAAGGGAAAATGTGAGTCATTGAAACAACGTTTGTCGGGTGAGCGTGAATTACTACCCTTTGGTTCGGATCTGTTTTCAATCTTTGCATATGTGCGCCGAGATGCATATGTATTTCACTTGTGTATGTACCGCCGTCGCTGTAGCCCCACAATAAATGTGAGAAGGTTCCGTCATCGGAAATTCTTATTAGCCCTAAGTTTTTTTCGGGATCAATACTGATATTTTTAAAATATTTACCCGTACCCGTTACCAAGAAATACTTGCCGGCAAGCTCCGGAAAAGCAACGTCAAGCGGAAGCTTACGTATTGTTTTGTTTATATCGCAATACGGTTCAACCTCTTCCTTTGTAAGCATATAGCTTATATTTCCGCCGTTTCTTTCATTCCAGCCGAGCCTATACATATTAGCCGCCGTATCGCCTATTTCTTTAATGAAATTTGATTTTAATATATCCTGCATTATTATTCAATCCCCGTTAAAATTTTTCTCATAAATTTACTTGCCGCAACGCCGTCGCGCTTTGCAATTACACTTTCAAACTCTTCATCGCTTATTTCTGCCGTGATTTCTTGCAATGTATCAAGCCAGTTTGCGCTTTCCCTTACCGCCTCTTTGCCGTCTTCTCTGTACGGGAATTGGTCAATAACAAGGTAGCCGTTATAGCCGGTTTTTTTCAGCCAGTAGAAAAACTCAATGAACTCAAGCGTATGAACCGTTCCTACAATCATATCGTCGTCCCAAAGGCGGTAGTTATCGTTTATATGAATGTGCTTTAATCTATCCCCGTACATTTTGCACATTGCAACTGCCTCTGCAGGTGTTTCATAGCCTAAAGCAGCGTGACCGTAATCAAGCGCAACACCGAGATTGGGCAATCCTATTTTCTCAATCATTAAAAGCGTTGCCCCCACGGTGCTGATGTATGAGTGTGTTCTCGGCTCTTTAATTTTATATTCAAGCGTTACGGTTACTTCGGGACAATATCTGCAAAGCTCTTCCACGCCGTCCGCAAACAGCTGACGCTCTTTTATATAGTCAGCGGCAAAAATATAATCATATCCGTCCTGACCGGGCCATAACGTAACTATCTTACAACCGATCTCTTTGGCAAAATCTATAACCTTTTTTGCGTCTGATATTGCTCTGTCTCTTACAGATTTATCGGTTGAGGACAGGCTTCCCTTGCGGTAGATAGGATTAGTGAAAGTGTCCACGGCAAGAGAACCCACATTAAGCCCCGTTCTTTTAAGGTGCCCCTTAATTTCTTCTGTTTTTTCAAGCATATCCCAATCCATTACCAAATCAACCGCGTCAAGCTGTTTTATATCCTTACATCTGTCAAACAGCTCTGCAAGTGAAAATGGCGCTGAATACTCCCGACAATATCTGTCAAAGCAGTTGCCCACATTGCCGAGAAAAACCGAATACCTTAATTTCATAATTATTACCCTTTCTTTTTTATAAATACCGAATAAACATCTTTATCCGGCTCAATGCTGCCTGCCGAAGCAAAATCAATAAGATGAATATTACCCACCTTGAAATGAACAAGAGAATCCCCGTTTTTCACTTCTAACTTTGTTATGTTACCGTTTTCGTCCGCACAATCATCTATACTGTTTCCGAAATGGGTATCAAGCGTTAACAAAAGCGGTCCGTAGTTATAGCTTAAATAATTTGTTCCCTCAATAATGCTTTCGGTTTTAACAAAAGCCATATCTAAGCACAGCAATACTTCGGTATCCCCCGCCGGCAGCTTAACAGTCACAAAGTCGTCCTGTAATTCGGCGTTTATCTGTTTTCCGTTTACCGAAAGCGAATACTGTTTACACCAAGCGGGTACTCGAAGCTTCAATTCCATTTCTGTTTTGCATTCTGCCTTAAAAGAAATATTACCGCTTTTCGGATAGTCTGTCTGCTGTGTAAGCTTAATTTCATCGGTTTCAAGTACCGACGGAGTATATACCATAGGTATAACGGCTGTTTCATTTAAATAATACAAATATTCCTTAAGGTAACTGAATATTGTAAATCCGCGGTAACGGCAGCACTGATAAGCTCCGTCGTCGGTTCTGTAAATTTTCTTACCGTAATTCCCCTGATAATACGCAAAATCTTCACCGCTTTTATCAAGAGAACCTATCATATGGTTGAACAACGACTTTTCAACAGCGTCTAAATATTTTGCCTTTTGCTCCGAATAAAATAACGAAAGAGAAAGCTCTATCCACCCAACAGCCACACAGGTTTCGTTCGGTTTAGTGTCGGTAGGCAAAAGCTGCGGAGCATTGCCGCCCTCAGTCCAGACCTCTTTTATTGTTGCATTTCCGGTGTTTCTGATTTGAGTATCGTTTATTTCCTGCCAGTAGCGCTTAGCGGCGTCTACCGCTCTTTGATCATTTAACATTTTGCCGTAGCATAAAACGCCTAAGTATACTACCAGCATTTCTATCCCTTTAGCCGATTGAAGCTTTAATATACTCTCGAACGTAAGCAAATTCATTGCTGTATTTTCGCAATAATCCAATACCTTTTTTACAAAGTCAGAGTATTTTGTATCACCGGTGACTTTGTACATATACATTATTGAAAATATACAGGTAATGTTTTCACTGCCGTTATTTGTAGCGTCGAGAATGCACGGATCGGAACAATCTGCATAAACATCAAGCAGCCATTGCGCCGCTTTGTCTGCTATATTTTTAATTTCTTCATTTTTGGTTGCTTCATACATACGGGCCAAACCGTAAAGTGTAAAGCTATGATTCCAAACCGAAAAAGCCTTGAGCTCATTTCCGCTTTCCAAGCACCCTAAATATCCGTCTTGCCGCTGATAATTTTTTATTGCGTTTACCACTGTCATTCCGTTATCTAAAGCTTTTTTATTATTTTCACTTTGATAATAGTAAGCGCACATATCAAGATATTTGCCTGTAAATTCCGGCTCGGCATAGTGCAGACCCTCGGCAGTATGGTATGTTTCCGCATGCTTTTGAGGACTGATTCGTTCATAGAAATTGCGTCGAACCTTTTCGAAACACGTATTAAGCGTTCCGTCTGACAATATTACTTTTTTTTGCATATTTTCACTCTCTTATCCGGTTATTCCTACGCGGTCTATACTTTTAACAAACTTACGCTGCATTATAAGATAGAATACAAGCATAGGCGCTATGAAAAGCAAGCACGCGGCACTTTTAGCCGAAGAAGCCTCATATCCTCCCCATATTCCCTTTAATGTAAGTAAATTACCGAAATCGAATATTCTCACAGCTAACGGAAATTTTTCTGAAAGGTACATAACCGCAAGATAATAATCATTCCAGTGCCAAATAAGCGCAAAAATAGTATTTGTAACAAACACAACGCCGGATGACGGGAGCGCAATGCTTAAAAATGTTCTGGCAAGTCCCGCACCGTCTATCCATGCCGCCTCTTCAAGCTCCTTCGGCAATCCTTTGAAAAACTGTATATAAATATATATTATAATACCCGAACGCAAACCAACCGCAAATAAAGACGGCAGATAAAATGTTCCTACCGTTCCTAAAAGGTTCGGCCTTATATCTATACCGGTTATTTTTGCTAATGCTCCGAATATTCCCAAAACATCAAATTTGGAAAATTGCATCATCATAGGAATTATTGTCATTTGACTCGGAACCAAAATAGTTAATAATAATATAAAATTAAGTATCCTTTTCCCTTTAAATTCAAAACGCGCTAAGCCGTAAGCAACAAATGAGCAACTTAAGATTTCAATTCCGGCACTTACCATCTCATAAATCAAGGTGCTTTTCAAACTGTTAGAATAATCTAAAACCTCATATGAAAGCTTAAAAAAATCTGATGTTACTTTTTTCGGTATCCATATAATACTTGTATCATAATATGCCGATACAGGTTTTATTGAAGAAGTAATAATAAACAGCATCGGATAAATTATTATGTATCCGATCGAGACCAGTAATGCCAATCTGAAAACAGAATATAATATTTTGCCGAATTTGTTGTATACCTTTGCTTCTTTTAAATTTTTAATACTCATAAACGCGAACCTTACTCCCATTTTCTGGCATATGCCTTGTTATACACCGTAAGGAAAATTGCCATCAGTGTACCTATAACAAGAAAATATGCCCACAGCATTGCAGAGCTTTCCCCATAAAACTGGGACTTCATTAGTGAATATGCCTGTGTCATCACCTTATCATCCTGCGAGGTTAAAATTTCAACCATTGTAAATATTGCAACAAGTACAATCGTACGCGACAGCATAGGAAGCGTTATAAGCCAAAATTCTTCCCATTTTGTAGCTCCCTCCACCTTCGAAACTTCATACATAAGATCCGGTATTGATTGCATGCCGGAAATGAATAGTACAATCTGTATTCCGCAGTTCCATATAAGATTCATTATTCCGTTTATAACATTGTTTAAATATTTTGCTATCTGCGTCGGAAGCCCGCTCCATTCAACAAGCTGATTTATATCCACCATTGCTAAAGCAACAGATTCGTCATTTTTTATATCGGAAATGCTGTCAGTAGTTGCAGAAAGAATAATTGAAAGCACCGCACCCGAAGCAATTATAACCGGGAGAAAATACAAGGCTCTGAAAAATGTTCTGCCAATAAATTTTTGATTGAGTATAAGCGCTATAATCAAACTCAATATAATTATTATCGGGAACGAATATAAAAACGATACTACGCTTTTCGCAATATTATCCATATAATCCGCATCTTTTGTGAATATGTAAATATAATTTTTAAGCCCGACAAAGCTTGATTTCATTCCCCCTACAGATATCGACACATCTGCAAACGAGAAATAAATTGATTTAATTATAGGTATTAAAAAGAACAATACAAGCCCTATAACCCAATGCGTAACACAAATGCGCCCGTATCTTGCCTTAAGCGCTGCCACTCCGCCTACCTTTTTCTTTTTCAGTTTCATTATGACACCGCCTTTGTCCATATGAATGAATTAGGTGCAACCGTTCCGAATTCAGTATCCGCTATTTCTTCTCCATAATTCACAATAACTGTAACACCGTTATCAAATGTTGTTGCTCTAACCTGTTCGGAAACCAACTTATGCGACAGTATTGTTGCCCCTTTTGTTTCCTCAAAATATGTTTCGTATTTTTGCACTTTATTTTTGATATCCTCTATATTGTCTTTATAAGAAACATTATAAAAAATATTTTGGTTTGCAGTGTTAAGCACAGTATCAAAATTCTTAACTACTGTATAATTTAGACCGATACCGCTTTCCGCCGCACGCAATAGCTGCATATCCGAATTGCCGCATAAATTTACCGATTTTGAGGTCATCGGAACATAGCCTTTAAATACCATCTGATAGAACGGTATATCAACATTAAATACATCGTTCATATTAGAAGTGACCGGAGCATCAATCACCAAATCGGCGCATAATGCCGCATATGCATTGGCATTTGCAGCTTGAATTTTCTTTCCTGCCTCTTTCAAAGAAACGGCACCGGCAGTATAATCCGAAGAAAAGCCGCCGTTTACAAAATATTTGCGTTCGGAATAATCGGAATATTCTGTATTTGCGGCATTGCCTAACGATATTCCGTTTACCGACCATTTATCGGTAACATTAGCAAGATTGCTTATAACCTCTTTAAGTTTAGAACGCTTTACAAGATATGTGCCCGTCACCTTTTCAGAACCGGTGCCGAACTCAAATTCACGCGGCAATGCACGCTGCCCTGTCGGGCTTACCGCATAACCGTTAATTTTAGATATACCGTTTCCTGAAGAGGCGTAATCAATAACATTAAAATCAAAATAAAGATCTATACCGGAGTTTTCACAAAAGCCGGAAAGCTCCTTTAATTTTTTAACGCTTCCGAGACTTCCTGATATTCCTCCGCCGCCGGCGACCTTACCGTAATCAAGCCCTGATTTTCCAAAACCGCGAAGCAGTACCGAAAGATCTCCGGTTAATTCTTTAAGGTCATCAATAATACTTTGAGCCTCATTTATTGTTGTAAGCTTATACAGCTTTTTATACGGAACTCCGAAAAATTGTTTTTCAATATGTGTTGAACCCAAAATTTCAACAGATAAAAGCTTTTCTTCCGAATTTCTTTTATATGAACTGTTTTGGGTCAAATATTTTTTATAGCACTCTGCCATACCGCTATAATCGGCTTTTTCTCCCTTGAGAGGATAGTAATTAACCGCAAGGAGGCTATCAACAACTGCGTCGGAATATTTTTTGGAAATAGTTTTGCCTCTTACCGCAAAAACAGCATAAACTGCTGAATAATCATATTGAACATTACCGATATTGCATTCAATATATGCGCTGTCAGCACCGTCTGAAATAATTCCTGTCACCGCCGAATTTCCGTTCTTTGCTCCGAATACCGGCAATTTTATATTTTCGGTATTATTGATTGCATTCACGGTTGTATCGTAAACCTGTTTATCCTCTCCGTAAACCGGTTGTGAATACATAATGCTTACTTCCGATTTCTTATCTGCCGTATATATGAGCGCACCGCTACCGGACGGAACAAACAGGTAAGCATTGTCATCATTTTTGGCACTGCAGAAAAACGGTGAAACCGCTATACGATAAACTATATCCTTTCCCTCGGTTATCCTGTTCGGGTCAATTTCCACACGCATACCGTCGTCCAATAATGTATAGCTTACCGTTACGGAAATCTCATTTTTGGTAAAATAATAGGTTATCTCAAAGCCGTTATCAAGTTTTTTAAGCTTATAATCATTTTTCTGCAGACTTCCGGTATATCCGTAAAGATATTCAACCTGCATTTTATCCGTATTTATATATTCTACGGTTATAGGATTTTCAAGTCTCGGATTATTCCTTATTTCATCGCCGTCTTCATCAAGCCGCGGATCTACCAATTCCTGCGGAAGAGTTGACCATACCGACGAATCCGTCTTGTCTACAAGCAAAATACGTTTTTTTTCAGAATCCCATTTAAGCTGATAATTGCTGTTTTCTGCCGCAACATATGAAGTAGCTGTACCTTTTTTATCATTTGCTTCAAATGAGGCAGGCGTCTGCATATCGGAAGAGCATCCCGCTGCTGTAATTAAGAAAACACCGACAATAAATAAAATCAAACACTTTCTGAACAGTTTCATTACAGACACCCCCCTATCTTATAAATATTTCCGATACAACGGTAAGTAAAAATCCTACAAACTGCTGGAGGAGAATGAAAACGAGCATCATTAAAAATACTATAATAAGTATTCCGATAAGAGTTAAAATCATAGATTTAATAAACTTACCGAAAGAAAAATCGTGTATCGTTATTATCCCTACGATCAAAATAAATGCTGTATACAATTCTGCCAGCACCATAAATATAGAAAGAAATGCGCCTTCGGATTCGGTAATAACCTGCGAGAATAAGAGGTATATAAAATTCGCCGCAACCATCGGAATAATACTGTATGCAGTAACAATATATATTTCCCGCAATTTACCTTTTCCGCCCATAAGGGTTGATATTGCCCAGTTAACACCCGTAAAGAGAAGCACCGCACCCACCGTTTGCATTAACGTAACAAATGAATTGAAAGACGTTCTTCCCGTTGATCTGAATATAAAGCCGGATGATGTTTCCTTGAGTATTAAGGCGATATAAAATAACAAAACCACCATACTTGCAAGTGCTACCGAGCCTAGCCCGTTGGTTTTAACATAACCGAATGTTTCAGCAGGATGCGACGCAGTATTTAATAGAAGCTTCACTTCTTTATTTGCTATCAATACCTTTTTTCTCTTCTTTGCATACACGGCAAAGGCGACTATTGCGCCCACTGCAGCTAAAAATATTATTGCAATAAGTGTAAAGTTATTGTTTAAGTATTCACTGCGTGCATATTCAAAGGCTTCCGAATATGCTTCCTTGTCCAATCCCATTTCTGCATATTTCATAGCCGAAGTATAATCTTCTTTGATAATTGCCGCTCTTGCAAGACCTGTATATGCCAACTGGGAATTCTTGTCCTGCTTAATAATTTCATTCCACAACGGCTCGCTTTCAGTATAATCACCGCTTAGTGTAAGTGTTTGTGCCCTGTTAACCAAGGAGCCGTACTCTGTTCTTTTAAACACTGTAACAGTAAGCTTATGCTCATCAATAACGTAAATTTTTTCCCCGTTATCTGATATATCTATAGCCGATATATATTCAAATGTTCCGTGCTGTTCTCCAACGCCGGAGCCACCGCCTATTACAGTAAGCAAATTGCACTGATTATCATAAATATATATTCTTCCGTAAGAAACGTCATAGCAATAAATATATCCGTCTTTATCAACTGCAAGTCCGTCTATATTTTGAGTCATCAGCTTTCCGCTTGTACGGCCAACCTTTAAATCGCCGAAAACCACATCGTCAGAATCAAGAATATTAAGTCCTCCGGGGCTTAATCTTTTGATTTGACCTACTTGCGTATTTCCGGTTCTTCCTGTTGCAGTATATATAAAATCGGTATTATCGCAATACATATCGGTAAACTGATACGGCAGCTTACTTGCTGTTTTTGAACGCTTTGCATTGGTGGAGGTGAGCTTTGTCCAAACATTTTTCACAAAACCGAGAATATCAGCTTTTACGGCATTTGCTCCGTAAAATCCAAGAAATTTGTTTTCCGGTGAAAATAGCAACGCACCGTAATATGAGCCATCACTTAATATATACTTATAGCCGCGTGAATCAACCGCAACCTTAATAGGCTTATATATATAATCCGCCGGAATTTGCGAAGATTCCGGTCTGCCTATAACATTTTTGCATTCTCCCGACATATCCGATACTATAACGCGCTTATTCTCGGAATCGGCAATATATATCAGCCCATCACGTACAAAAATACCCTTTGCGCTTTTAAATGTCAAATCCTTATCCTGATATTTTACAGAGGTAATAGAGTCGAATAATGAATAATCGTTATTAAGAATTACAATTTTCGAGGCTTCCCCGTCAAGTAAATATATCTTTCCGTCATCGCCTACGCAAATATCGTTAAGCGTTTTAAAGCTGTCTGTACCCATTTCATATGATGTAAGACATTTTTCAAGCTGATACATTTCATTTCCGGCAAGTATCATTTTATCGTCCGTATTCCAATATGTATAGCTTGTATACGGTATTTCATCAGTATTTGTAACCGCCGACAAATGCAACGGAAATGCTAAGACTGCAATCAAGGGAAAAAGCAGCAATAGTTTGTATATTTTTCTTTTTGTCACACTCACTGCAATTCCTCCTTTATTTTATACCTGCGCTGTTCATTGATTCAAGAACATTGCTTTGCGAAATCATATAAACCGCTATCGGCGGTATCATCATAATAACCGTTACCGCCATTGCACTGCCCGATCTTGCTATACCGCCTGCGTTTATCTGAGTCATTATTGTAGGTAATGTCTTGAGAGTTTCATTAAAAATAGTTCCGTTCGGAACACTTGCCCAAACATCTCTGAAGCCGAAAAGCGTAAGCGTCATAATACAAGGCTTAACCATCGGAAGAACTATTTGAAAGAATATTCTGAACGGTCCCGCACCGTCGATACGCGCCGCTTCAAGAAGGGCGTCGGGTACGCTTCCCTCCATATACTGTTTCATAAGAAAAACACCCATTGAAGCCGCTAAATGAGGTATAATATATGCCCAGTAGGTGTCGATCACCTTTAAGTATGAAAAAATTAAATACTGAGGCACTGCCAGCGTAAACGTATTGAATAAAAGCGCATATTGAACAAAGGTGAAAATAACCTTTCTGCCGCGGATATTTCCCTTCGAAATTGTAAATGCCGCCATTGAAGCAAACAAAACATAAAATGCCGTGGTTATAACAGATACAAAAACGCTGTTGAATATATACCTTGAAAGCGGAACGCGAAGATTTGAGAGCAGTCCCGGTAACGCCGTATAGTTTTGAATTGTAGGTCTTGATACAAAGAACTTAGGCGGAAATATCATAAGCTCATCCAATGGCTTGAATGAAGTAACAATACTGTAAATAAGCGGCAAAATTGAAAACAGACCAAAGGATGTTAAAACAATAACATAAAAAACATTGCCGACTTTAGAGCGCGTATATTTTTTACTTTGGAGCTTACGCCTTTTAACGGTCGCTTCTCTCTTTTTAAATAAAGGCATATCTCCTTACCTCCCTAATCTTCCGATTATTTTGCCGGCAACCAGCCTGAACAGTACCATTAAAACAAACAAAAATACAGAAATTGCGCAAGCATAACCCATTTCATATCTTACCGAGCTTGCGTCGGCAAGGTATGAGACTATAGTATCAACCGCATTGTTAACGCTTGGGTAACCTGCAAGCTGAATCGGAATTGCACTGATTGAAAAAGCTGATGATATCTGCATAACGGCAGAAAACATTAGCATATGCTGCATAGACGGTAAGGTTATATACCACAGCTCCTGCCAACGGTTTCTGATTCCGTCTATTGCACCCGCTTCATACATTTCCTCGTTTATGTTCTGAAGACCCGAAATATTAGCCAAAAAGCTGACGCCCATACTCTGCCACAGCTGAATTATAATTATTATGGGCATTACATAGTTGGCATTTTTAAGCCACTGTATCGGCTCCGTAATAAATCCGGCTGAAAGCAAAAGGGAGTTTATGTATCCGTAGCTGTCGCTGCTGAAAGCAACCTGCCAAATAAAATATGCATTTCCGACAAGTGCCGGTGCATAAAACATAAATGACAAAATCGTTCTTACCATCGGGCTGAATTCGTTAAGCATCCACGCAAGAACAAATGAAAGCAGAAATCCCGCAGGCCCCGTAATAATTGCAAATATTAAGGTGTTTTTTACCGTTGTTGTAAACACACTGTCGTTTACAAACATTCTTGCAAAGTTTTTAAACCCGATAAATTCAGGTGACGACACCATATCGAAATTGCAAAAACCGATAATCACGGAAACTAATATCGGCAATATCATAAATACCGTGAAAATTATAAAAAACGGTGCTAATAAGACATAATACGGCAGTCTGTCCTTAAAACTGCTCTCAATTGTCTTTTTCTTCATATTCACTCTATTACCGCTCCTTTAGTATGGATATTCGCTTATTTTGAGCTTGATTTCTTCATCTGCCGTGTTATGCCACTTTAAGAGTATATCCTTTGTATTCCCCATTTTATTTATTACATTCCAATAGGCCTGATCAACCGCACGCGAAACATAATAGCTGCCCGGAATTTCCGGTATTTCCTGAATATAAGAACGCTGCTCTAAAAGAATTTCAAGGTCGTCTGCGTCCCATGACATTCTTTCAAACGCCCCCACGGTAGCTGTAGTTACACGTGATACAGCACCTAAAATGGACTCAACCTCGTTGTTATATTTAAGCTGCGTATCTTCGTCGGTCCACCACTTTAAAAATTCCCATGCTTCCTTCGGGTGTTTGGTGCCCTTTAATATCGCACAGCCTGTACCCGAACCGGAAACGGTTCTGTTCATCGTACCGTCTTCATTTTCAATACCCGGAACAAGCGCTATGCCCCATCTGCCCTTGATTTCGGGCGCCGCCTCGGAAAGCATTGTATAATTAGTGTAATTTTCTATTCCGAGCGGTGTTGTGCCTATTCTGAAACGATTGTAAAAGTTTTGCACAGTCGGAATTTTATATTTCGTATACATATCTGTCCAAAAGGTAAAAGCCGAAAGCGCAGTTGCGGAATTAAGCGCGCTGGCGTTCATCTCGTTATTGTAAAAGGCGCCGCCGTACTGCTGCAATATGCTGGCAAACAAATTCAAACCGCCTACGCCGGTGTTAACCGTGGTCGAGGTCGTAATCTGAGTATAAGGCAAATATGCTTGCATATTGTTTCTTTGCAGCACAGCCGTAGCCGCCAAAAACTCCTCCCAAGTTTGCGGAACAGATATTCCAAGCTCATCAAGAATATCCTTTCTGTAAAACATAAGATAGAAGTTTTGCGTATCCGGCAAAGCATATACGCCGTTGCCGTATTTATAAGGCATACTTGCCGATTCGCCGAAGCGCTTTATAACCTCGTTGTAATCGCTGAACTGAGAAAGCTCCAATAATGCGCCGCGCATTGCAAGGTTTACAGGCTCGGTGCGCGCCATATGCAAAGCAAGATCGGGCGCATTCCCCGAAAGCATACCGTTTATAAGCGTAGCGTTGGTAACCTCAAGGTTAACGTCTATACCCGTTTTATCCGTAAATGATTCCTGTATCATATTATTAAGAACCATCGCTTGATCGCGGCCCCAGTTAACCCATATTTTTATTGCATTATCCTTTTTATCCGATACGTTGTTATAGTCTGAGCTGAAAGAAATGAAAAACCGCTTTGCGCCAAAGGCTATTCTTTTAAAGATGTTTACATTCTTTTTGCCTGTCTCGGCTTTCGGTGCGGAAAGCTGTATTGTATCAAGCGACAGCGGCATTTTTTTCATTTCATAAAGCCATGAACACACCGTTGTGTAATTGGTATAATAGTTTGAAAGGTATTGCTGCGCAGTATACGGATTTTTAATCATCTGTGATACAACCTGCGCCATATTCTGTATTGCCGCAATGTACGAGCTGCCGCGCTTGCCCATCAAATTCTGCATATCCTTAACCATTGCATTCATTGCGTCGTAGTTACGCTGCAGCGTATCGTTAAGGTCGGGAATTTGCGCAAACAAATCATAATCGCGGTTTGCGTCGGGTGATTCGCCCGTTATCATGGCAATATCAACATACAAATCGCCGAGCTCGCCGGTTATAGCCTCAAGCTCGGTATAAAACCTTGCGGTTTCTCCGAGGGTTACGCTCATAGAAAGCTCGTGCTTTCCCTTTGTGAGATAAAACAGATAAGGCTCGCCGTTATTATCGGTCAAATCGGTATACTGCCAGCCTGTATCATACCCGAATTTGAACTGCATAGCTTCCTTAAACGGGGTTTTATTGTCTATTTTAAGCCAACGGTAGGAATAACCGTTTACAAGCTGATCCTGCTTAAATGAAAAGCCCAGTTTATAAAGTCCGTCCTCCGGAGCTTCAATCTCCCACACAATTTCTTCGGTGGGAACCTGCCAGTTTGTGTTTCCGATATAATTGATTTTTGTTTTAACAGGATCGGAGGGCGAAACATAAACAGAAGAGGAATCGGATTTCGGAACAATTGAACGCGTGCTTTTCCTTTTTGTGATTTCCGCTTCAAATATTTTGTCTTCGCCGCCGTATTCATTATTACCATGCGCTTTTATGTAATCACTGTATGATAATGTGTTTTCGGGCGGTACTAAGGATACTTTTTGTAAAACAAACTCGGATTTATCGGTCAAAAGGGAAACCGTATGTGTACCGCCCGAAAAATAAAATACAAACGGCTCTGCCCTGACGCCTGCACTGTCGAAAACACTGCGTGAAACAAACTCGCCGTAATCAACCTGTTCATTGGCATATTCGTTTCCGTAAGCGTCGGTGCGTACGCCGTCCGCATCCTTGTAATAGCGCGGCAGCACTATTTCCTGTGCGTCATAAAAAGGATAGCTGCCGTCAATCATAACGCCAAGCGTTACGTTATTTCCGTTGTCGCCAGTAGGAAGATATGAAATTTCAATCTCATACGCAGCGTCCTTAGGAACAGTAAAGCTGTAATCTACCTTAGAGGCACCGTTATTGATATAAACACCGCTGTAATCTTCGTATACATCGGTTCCCGCATTAACAGAAAGCGTTTCACCCGAATGGCTGTAATTGCCGTATGCGGAAGCATAATTATCATAAGTTGCGTCTGCGTTCTCCGCGGCTGTACCTATGTAAAATACCTGTGCTGCCAAAACGGCGGCGGCAATACAGCTTACGGCTTTTTTTAATGCTTTCATATTCAATAACCTCATTCGATAAAATGGTATAATAGCTGTGACAAACGTTATTTCACAAATTCCGTCCAATTGGATTTATCTTCGTAATCAAACTCCGATGAAGAAGAAGAGGAAGAGCTTGACTCCGCCGAAGAGGGATCCTTCGCTTCTGAAGAAGGCTTGGACGGCTCGGAAGAAGGATTTTTAACCTCTGAAGAGCTTGAATTTGAAGATGAACTGCCTGTAGAGCTGTTTTTGCCCGAAGTATCTGAACTGCTTTTTTTATCGCCGCTTGCAGTGCCGACATTAGACGTATTGCCTGTGCTTACGCCGGTGCTGCCCGTTTCGGAAGCCGACGAAGCCTCATTAGATTGTGATACATCTGAAGACGAGGGCTTATCCGATACGGAAGAGCCGCCGCTGATTTCGGATTTTGTGCCATTCTTTTTGCAAGATGCGAGCAGCGCACATACTGCAAGCAAAGTGAATACAGATAAAAACACCTTTTTCATATTTCTTCCCCCTAATTTTGTATACGAAGCGGTAAAAGCTCCCAGCTTAAATCTTTATAAGCACATCGGGCATAGTGCCCGATGTGCCCTTTAAAAAATTAAATATTACTCGGCCGTAGTTTTAGATTCTATTATTTCGGTTATTTTTTCAACCGATGTTGTGCTTGTTTCGGAATAGAAAACAGTTTCATTTCCGGCGCTGTCTTTCAGAACAACATAAGCTCTTGAAACAAGCTCACGAGAATCGTTTGCATCAAGCCCCTTGATATACATACTGAACTCATACTTACCGGTTTCAGCATTATAATTCCAGCATTCATCAAATTTATCGGTTTTAACCGCTTTCATAACGCCGTTAGCAGTTGTATTACGCACAAGGTCAGCAGTGTTATTTGCACTCTTAACAAGAATTCCGCGCTCTGCAACGGTAAATGCTTCGCCTGCAATTTTAACCGTATCCTCGCCTGCAACGGTATCGTAGCTGTACTTAAAGCGTATAGCCTGCTTGCCGTCGTTATCAACTGTATTAAGCTTTGCGGCTCCGTCATATGTTGCAACTTCTGATATTACAAAGCTGTCAAAATATATTGCTGTCTGCTCAGTAGCTGCTCCGAGCATTATTACCGGTGCGCAGAAACTTGATACACTACGCGGCGGAATATGATTGGGCTTATCGATAGTGCAGGTCCAAATCAGTTTAGCCTGCCGCCAATCATTCTGAGTTTTAAGTTCTTTTGCAGTTTGCCAAGCACTGGTATTATTTGACTGAGCATACGAGTTCCAAGTTCTGCCTGATGTGAAACAGAATTTTACCTGCTCGGCTTCGTTATTTTCAGCGGGTTTATACCAGAAAGAAAGCTCATATGTTTTACCGGGAATTAAATCATAGCCGTTACCGATATATGCAACCTTAGCATCCCTGTTTGCGTTTGCATCAGTACCATCCTTATAGCTGTAAAGCAAAGATTTTGTACCGGTATAACTGTCAGCTGAGGTTATAGAGAAGCTGTCGCTGCTGAATCCGGCAGCACCTTCAACTCCCTCATAAAACGACCACTTGTCATTATCCTTTAACTCTTCGGTAGCTGTTCTTAATCTATAATCGTCGAAACCGCAGAAAGCCGCCTGGCTTTCGCCGTCTACCATTGTTTTAGCCTTTGAATAAAGAACGGTGTTTACTCCGTATTTCTCAGAAGTCAGGTCAACTTCGGTCGTACACTCGCTATCAGAATAATAAACTGTTTCGGTAGCAGTCGCCTTAGCAGATTTCTCTTCGTAAACTTCCTTTTTGGCTTCTTTTGCAAGCGCGGTCATTGTTTCGCCGGGTACGCCGAAAGCTGAATTTTTCACATTGTCAATCGTTACGGGTGCAGCAAGCCTGATGTTTATGTAATCAATATACATATTTATATTTGTGCCTGTTGATAATCCGTTTTCGGTATCCGCAAAGGTGAAATATGTATCGCGTGTACCGTCAGCGGCTTCAGGTGCCGTAAACTGAAGCTTTGCGGTTACCCAACCGTCATTATCGATAACCGATTCATCCCAGAAATTTCCGGTGGGATTAGAAGTGGATATTCCGTTGCCGTCGCCACCGAAAAGTGTATTGCCCAATAAATCACTGTAATGGTTTGTTCCGAATGTTAAAAGCACTCCGATTGACATATCTGTATCGTTGCTGTCTTTACAGCTGCCAAGCTTATAGCGAGCTTCAAGCTCATAGGTATTTTCTGCTGTAAGGCGATTGTGAGAGTTGGCAGCGGGCTTGTGCGGCGTTAAAGATAATCTGAAATTTGCCTGCCATCCATTGGTTATGCTTTTTTCGATTTTTGCAACCTTATTGCCTGTAGCGCCTGTAACCGCAGCCGCATCAACAACAGTTAATGCGCCTCCGTAGTTACCCTCGGTACTGTTGTAAGCCGAAAAATCTAAATATGTGTTATTGTTTTTTGCATAGGCGTCTGCGTCATTCTCAAGTGCTTTGGTAATTTCAATATAATCAATATCGTAATCAACCGTAGGTTTGCCGTATATTCCGTAGCAATTAGTCATAAAACCAAAGTACATATTATTATCGGCTGCAGTGCTGTTTGTTGTAAAGCTTAAGGTGCCGGTGGTCCAACCATCATTGTCCGTCTCGTACTCTTTCCAAATATCAGCGCCGTTTGCAGTTTCCATTGAACCCATACCGATAGCGTCTTTTATTGGTTGGCTGCTTGTTGTCGAATTAACATAGTATCCGTATTTAGTCCATAAGCCGTTAACAGGCTGAGTTTCACCAATATCCGACAGTTGATCCCACAAATTCGCTGAAAAGCGAATATACGGGCAAAGTCTGTCAGGAGCACTTGCGTCTGTATCAGAAAAAGCAAGCTGATTAAACTTATACTTTATTGTAAGGTAATAAGTGGTATTGTTTTCAAGCCTTGTACTGTCTTTTTTACCGTTAGGGTCAACCAAAAATGTAGTTCTTTTCGTCTGTTCAATATTACTATCACATTTAAAATTAAGATACTTGTTACCGTTATCTCCGTCTTTAAGAGAAAATGCAGTACTATCTGATGAATTTGCACTTGTACCGGACGTTATTGTGTAGTCGCTAAAGTCTACTCTAATTGCCGCAGACTGTTCATCTGCATTTGTAAGAATTGCCCCCGTGGAGAGCGCCGTTGCCACAAGTGCAGCGGAGCAAACAAGACTTAGAATTTTTTTAATTTTCATTTGTTTTCCTCCTTGTATTTTAATCAGCCGTTTTTCGGTTGATTTGTTAATGATACTCATATGTGTATTCTTTGTTATCATATCTGGGAACATTGTTCTTTTCGCGTGTGAAAAGCTGGCTGTCAATATCGTTCCTTTGATAAAGACGAACATAATCCACCAATGCCTCCTGATGCTTAGGATCATCAAGAGATATGGAAACACCGTAATCTGCAGCTCCCATATGGCAAGACATAAGGAAATATGCCGGAATTCTTCTTATATCAACATTTTGGTCATCGTCAAGACTGTATGTAAAGAAGGGTTTGCCGTCAACAGCAAATTTAATCTCGCGATCTGTCCATTCCATAGAATAAACATGGAACGAATCAGAAAGAGCTTTATCCACACTGTCAGAAAGTGTATATTTCTTTTTTTCGCGGTACGTTGCAACATCAAGTGCTGTATGACCAAAATCCGTATCCTTATCCCACCAACGGTGAAGGTTAGCGGCAAAGCTGTCCGGCTTGCCGAAATTTTCAAGTATATCGTACTCGGTCATACCTCCGTAACCGATCTGGTTTGTAAATGCCCAAAGACCTGTTGAAGCCGGCGCCTCGGCGAGCTTTGCACGTATTTCAATCAGTCCGTAACGATACATCATGGTGCCGAATGTAGACACAGTGCAGCGGGTAAAATCCGTATCGTTGATACGATCGGTATACATCACAAGGCAACCGTCCTTAACATACGCATTTTCGGTTGCTTTGCAAATAACACTGCCTCCGAGACACGATTTATGAGTTTTCCCATATCTGAAATCGGGATAATCTACCCACCAATAATGGTCGAAAGAGTTTGTGTTAAATTCGTCGCCCCATGTGTAAGCGTAACCCTTATTTTCAGAGGAATAGGTACCGGTTTTTTCGTAATTTTCATCAAATACAAGCCCGCCTGATTTTGCGGCGTCCTTAAACATTTGTTTTAAATCAATCAATGCCTGCATAAGCGCAAGGCTGTTTCCGCCTTTGATTACCAGCTTTTTACCAACAACCTTAATGATGTAATTGTTGCCCTCAACCTTTACTTCTTTTGAAGCGGTACGGTTTACATCACCGACAAGAATCTCATTTTCTGTTTCATCGGTTCGGTCGTCGGCAGTTTTAAGAACATAAAGCTGACTTTCGCTTAAATACTCTTGCAGTTCGGTTAAAGCATTTCCGTAAATAAGCTCCATATCACGCGGATGTATTACGGTATAAGACGCAAGTGCAGTATCGCCGACCGTTGAATGACCTCCGGTGATTTTGCCCTCATAAATAAACTTATATCCGTCATACAACAGGTTCCAGCTTTCACTGTCCTTGCAGAAAGTATCAATAAAGAACTCAACCGCAAGCCCGATTGTTTGGTCATTTTGAGCATTTATGCATATCTTATCGCCGTTAACCTTAACAATGAAGTCGCCATACGAGGTTTTTCGATTTTCCTTTAGTTCTTTTAAAGCATCTGCCGATTCTTCCCTGTCGGTATCGCCGATAAGTATTTCCAAATTGCCGTCAAAGTCTTTTTTTGCAACATCATATCTCATAGGCACCGTAACATTAAACGCTTCCTTGAGCGATGTACGCATTTCTTTTGCAAGATCGTCCAAAACTGTAAGCTCTGTATTTTTTGGGCGGACAATTGAATAGGCAAATTTTCCGGTTGCAGAATCAACGCTTATAAGATGTGCGTCAACATTGGCATTAGCATTACCGGTTTCGGCTTTTTTGCCGCAGCCTGCCGCCGCAAAAAGCATTGTAACCGAAAGCAAAAGCGCACAAATTCTATTTATTCTCATTTTCTCACTCCCTTCTTCTTACTATGAAGTTTAACGCATATTATAGGTACAAAAACAGCGGCAAGAACAACTGCAGCTATTATAGGAATAACCACGGCGGAATGCTTTTCAAGCTGTTCTATTATGCTTTCCTTTGTTTCTTTATTTCCGTAAAGGGAAGCGTCCACTATTTTTTCGCGGGTTGAGTTTTGCCCGTCGTCCTCGACAGAAGAATCGAGTCTCTTGGGCACATAATCTTCAACATCAAGCGAAGTATCGCAATCGGCAGATGTTCCGCCCTTAATCAAAGAAACTGTAACATCGTCTATAAATATACTGGTATATCCCGGAATTTGTAAGCTCAGATATTCCGAAGTAGCCATATACTTAAAGCTTACTTTATGCCATTCACCATCAGCCAAATCGGCAATTTTATATATATTGTAATATTTACCGTCAACTGACCAACCGTAAGCCGCAGATGAGCATGAGCCCATTTTTATCGCACCTGTAGTATGCTTTGAATCATTCATCTTAACCCACATTGTTACATTGTATACACATTCCGGTACAAGCTTTTCCATAACATTGTAGCTTTGCTTAATAAGTTGAACATTAGTCGAATGGAAATCTTCACCCTTGTGGTGCAATGACCAGTTGCCCGAACGAACATAACTTCTGTTATTGCCGGATTTAGAAGCATTATAGAGTTCATAATCCATATCTAAATACCAATATGAACCCTTCTCGTAATATGTTTCAAAGGTCTCAAACGATTCTGTAAACTGATTTTTAGCAAAAACTGCATACAAACGCTCGTCTTTAGCCACACGATACGGTTCCAAGGGCAAATGTTTTTTACAATTCTTATCCGAGCTCCAGCATATAAAGGTATAACCATCTCTCTTCACATCGGTCGGCAGATTAGCCATTTGACCTTTGGCTGCCGTCAAATACAATTGTGCACCGTATGTACCGTGATTATCAAGCAATATAACCTGATCGTCGTTATTAACCTTAATAAGCTTAATATTATCAACGTAAAAATCGCAGTATGAAGAGTCGTTTGCACGTAAATAAAGAACATTTCCGACATCCGATGCAAAATCAGTTGTAAATGTATATGCCGCGCTGCACCAAACATTATAATTGTATTCGTTAGGCGTTATGTCGTTTTCATAAAATTTTGATGCTTCGGGTGCCCACATATTGTCTTTTCTGCCGCTTGAAACAGAAATAAACGGAAGCTTGGTATTTCCGGTCGAACGGCCTTTAACAAGATAATAATCATATGTCAAAACATATTTTTGGTTATTATCTACCGTAAGCGGTACATTATCCACCGTTAAAATAGCACCTGCAGGCTTGCGGCTACTCTCACCCTTTGCAAAATGCAGTGAGTAACTTCCCTCCGATGCCTTTTCGGATGTTCTGAACGCAGAATCCAACTGAGTGCCCGGTGCAGCGTATCTGTCAAGGTATGAATCCTCAAAGCCAATAGTTATTACATCTTTTGTTTTCCATTTCGCATAAAGATATAAAACGTCCGACTCAAAATACTGACCTCTGTAACGGTTTTTCAAAGCAACATCGGTATACCATCCATCAAATGTATAAGCACCGCGGCTTACTTCGGGCAAGTTAATTTTTTCGCCGATATTGCCTAAAAGATATATTGGGTTATTGCCGTCGTTACATTCAAAGATAACACCGCTTTGACTCTTGCTGAACATGGTTACTTCCACATCGTCGATATACATATCAACAAAGCCGTTTTTAGTGCCGGAAATTCCCAAAAACATAGCATTTCCGTTATCAATAAATTTTGTTTTAACAAAGATCGTTGCCTTCTGCCAGCCTTTGCCCACATCTTCATCATTTAAAATATAACTGCCGCATTCCGATCTGCTAGCCCAATAATTGTGCTTTGCAGATGTGGTGACAACCACTCTATTAACATTCTTTATGCTTTCTACCCTATACATAAAGCTTACAAGATAATACTGATTATCATCAACTATAAGTTCTCCCCCGTTATGATACATTTGTATTTTAGAGGAGCCGTTTTTGTCCCAGTTACGGTTAAAGTGAACCGAAGAGTTGGGAGAGACAGAAGTAACCTGTGAGATTTCGCAGTTCGGTCCGAAACGCAGATTATCTCCCGATGCCGGTGTTTGAAGCCAATTTGACGGATAATTCTCAAAATCCATAAAGGTTGAGAAAAATTCAGCCTTCCATTTTGCATAAAAATGCTTTGGCTTATCTAAAATGTACTCATCAGAGTTCACTTTGGTTTTAAAGTTTTCATCTTCATACCAACCAAGGAACTTATACCCTTCACGCTGCGGTGTGGGAAGCTGCATTTTATCGCCGATATTTGCTATTGCGTATTCAATGCCATCCTCGTCAATATGATATGTAGCAAATGTTTGACCTTCCTTAATGGCATACAGCTTAACATCGTCAAAATAAACCGTCGTGTTGGCGTTCACCTTTGGAGATATATGGAAGAAAATTGAATTTCCTTCGCCGTTAATATCTGCCGTAAAAATAATTGTTCCCTGCTTCCAACCGGCTCCTGCATCGCTTTGAAGAATCGAAAAAGTATTTTTAGAATACGATGTATACTGTCCCCATGCATTGTGCTTTTGACAAGTATACGCCGTTATCTTTACAGACTCGGCATCGGTTGATTCAAGCTTATAACTGAACGTCATCATATACGAACTGCCGTTATTTACTCTGTAAATATTTGAACCGCTATAAAGTTCAAAACCCTTTTCATTTTTATCATATCGCCCAAGGTCGGTTGTATAAGTATATTTTACAGCTTTACTGCCGTTAATACCTGCACCGTCTACAATCGAAAGAGTTTTCCTATCAAAGAAATTGGCACCGCTCCAACTATCATAGGGGGCATTTTCGAAATCCATTATAAGTAATTCCGACTGTACTTCCCAAGCGGCATAAAGAATAATTTCAACTTTATCTGTCGGAAATTCCACATCGGTCGCCGGCTGCTTAAGTTCCGGATCATAATACCAACCGGCAAACGCATAACCTGCACGCACAGCTCCCGAAAGATTTGCCTTGGTTCCCGGCGTACCTTTTACGGAAGCCTTCGTTTCCCCACCGCGTGTATCGAAAGAAATTGTTGACAAAGTACGTACTTCTATATCATCAATAAGAATTTCGGTACCTGTCGATTCTATCGTCATATATAAAATATCGCCGCGCACGCCTGATTTTCGGAAAGGCATTGCGGTAAAGGTTGCTACGGCCTGTTTCCATTCGTCCGATTGTCCGGCAGAGATATTTATTGTACAGTAAGTATTAGCCGCTTTAATTATATCGGTTTCACCGGCAGAAATAAATCTAACAGACGTGTTCTCTGTTGCAGAGTTTTGCTTATACCAAAATGAAACCATATACTTTTGAAGGGAAACAAGCTTATAAGCCTGCTTGTTTGTATCGTGTAGCTTAATACGCGCGCTGCCGGAAGCTGCAGAATCAAACTTAAATGATGATGAACCCGATTTGAATTCATTTGAAGATTTTATACCCGAAAAATCATTAGCGTTTTCTCGCATACTTGCCGGATAAGCTTCATCATTTACAATGGTATCAAATGTTTTACCGGATTCCGAGGCCGCGGCAGGATATATGTCTATATAGTCTATTGAATAATTTATTTCAACATTATCAGGTAATCCCGTACTGTTATGGGCAAAGCCGATATATACATTTTTATCATCTATATCCTTCGGCGTTGTAAATGTGAAATAACCGGTTACCCAATCTTCGTCATCCACCGAGGATACAGACCACAATTTTCCGTTACCGTCTGCTGTTTTTACAGAGGTAATTCCGTCACCCTTTGTGTTGCGCCCGCTTTTTGACCAAATGCCTGCAAGCTCTGATTTATCCGCAGATATAGAATCTGCCAACTTATCTTTAAAACCAATATAAATGCCAAGCGGCTTTTTTGAGTCAAGCGAATTAAGTTTATTAAATTTGTATTTCATTTCAATGCAATACGTAGTTTCGGATTTAAGACGCGTCACACCCGCTGCACCTGTTGGTGAAAATAAAAACGTACTATTCTCAATTCCGCCTTTAACGCTTTTTGCATTAAAATTAAGCTTCTCATTAACCTTATCAGCCGTAAAATTTGACGAGGCATTGGCAGATGTTACATCATAACTTGAAAAATCAACCAAAACACTTTCGACAGGCAAATTTTCCTTTATATCAATATAATCAATTTCGTATTCTATACTCGGACTGCCGAATATACCCCAACATCCTGTCGTAAAGCCCATATACAGCTGTTTATCAATTATGTCATCTGCTGTAGTAAAATCTAAATAACCGGTTATCCAACCGTTTTCATCCTTTGATGAAGCGGCCCATATATCCCCCGAACCGTCCGCAGTTTCAACAGAATAAATGCCTATACCGTCATATTTCGATGATGTGCCGTAATAACCCTTTTTAGTCCAAAGACCGGCAACATTCTTAGTTGCGGGTTGCTCCCACTTTAATATAGAATTGTTAAATCCCATATATAATCCAAGGCGGTTTGCCTTGTCGTCATCCTCTTGGTTGCTGGGGAATTCAATTTTGTTAAATCTGTACTTAATCTCAAGGCGGTAAGAGGTATTGTTTTTAAGCCTTGTACCGTTTTGATCGCCGTTAGGGTCAACCAAAAAGGTACTGTTCCAGGCAGCTCTTGACTCTTGACCTTCTGCCTTAAATTTGAGAATACCGTTTGTTTTATCAAGCTCAAATCCAATCGCTGTGTTTGCGCCTTTTGTTGAACCGGTAACACGCTTAATTTGATTATATTCGGTGAAATCGATATGAACGCTGTCTGCACCGGTGATACTGCCTTTGCCGCTGTTCTCCACAGCGGCAAAGGTAAAAAGCGTAGGGCACAGTGTTGCTACAACAATCAACATTGCAATTGCAATAGATGTAACTGAAGATGCTGTTTTTTTGTTGCATATACGCTTCAAAATATTTTCCATATTTACTCCTTAATTAGTTTAAAACTACTTACGGCAATTTACTTATCAAATCATTTGCTCTTGCTATACAAGCATCAAGTCTGTTAGAACCAGAGCTTAAGGCAGTATTAACCTGTGATGATGTGCAACTGAATAATTCGGGGAATACAGATAGGTATATTGCAGGATAATCCTTGGGATAAACCATATACTGTATAGCATAGCAAATATTAACCTTTGTGGTATCTACATCTTTGTTTATCTCTTCAAATACCTGCTGTGCATTGTCGCTTCTGAATATCTGATCTTTATCGTAATTGTCTAAGTTTAAGAAGTATCTTAAAAAGTATGCCGCACCATCGACATTGGTTGAACCTTGGCATATTCCGTATCCGCGAGCGCTGGCAAAGGAAGGATACTCGGAATTGATATCGAGCTTGGGCATCGGTGCAAATTCAAGGTCTTCCTGATCCATTTCAGAGAACCAACCGTATCTGCGTAACGCATAAGCTCCTCCGAAAAACATACCTGTATTTCCCTGTCCAAACGGAGTTCTGTCCTCACGTATAAGTGCATATCCGTCCTCTTTTGCTTTTACAAGCATCTGCCAATACTTAAGAACCGACTCGGATTTACAGTTGTTTACAAATTTTTTGCTTTCTTTGTCATAGCTTACCATTGGCTCTCCATAAGCCATTACAAACATCTGTGGATCTATTGAAGCGCCTGCGGTAGGACAAACCTGACTTAATTCCTTTGCACACTTCATAAAGTTATCAAGTGTCCATTTGCCTTCCTGAACATATGTGCCCGGAGTAGTTATACCGTTATCCTCAAATATACGGTTATTGTAAGTGACGCAACCGGAGTTCATATTCCATGCACCATTGACTGCATTTACAAGATATGTATGCCCGTTAAATGTAGACATATCTGTTATGCGCTGATCCCAAAAGGAATCTGTGGGATTTAGAATCGTTCCTTCAAGCGGCATAAGAGATGGGAGTAAGGCCGGGAAACGGTCAACGCATACGAGAACATCCGGAGATTGACCTGCAGCTATCAAGGCAGCAATCTTACTGGTATATTCCGTACCGGGTGTTATGTCTATCTGAACTTTTATTCCCGTCAGCGCTGTAAAATTCGCAAGAACTTCAGCCGATTCATTTGAATTGTGATCAATCCATGTAGCAAAATGCACTGTTGTTCCTTCGAGACTCTCAGGAATATCGTCGAAAAACGTATCCTCAGCCGTAGCAGAATTACCTTTTTTACTAGAATTATCGTCTTTTTTGTCTGTCTTACTGTTGCCGCAACCTACTACCGAAATGCACATTACTGCAGTCAACAAAAGAGCGCCTAATTTTTTGATCATAATATTATTCCTCCTGTTTTTATTTATTTAATATTTTTTCATTTAAATAATCGGTTAATTCATTTGCAAGTTTAGCATGGCTTGACTTACTTGGATGATAGCCGCCACCGTCTTTAAGATCCGAAGTTACTTGACAGCAATAATATCCGTTTGTTTCTCCGCCTAAGCTACTGATTGCTTTTTCAACTCCTTTTAAATATTTATTCGACATTCCTCCTACTACCCAGACTATTTTTGCCTCAGGATTTGCCAACTTAATCTTTTCAAGAAATCTGCTAAGAAAATTCAAGAGAAAAATGAGAAAAAAGCAAAATAT
>ERZ808240.475-NODE-475-length-52987-cov-12.959854_pt1 | contig 52987 bp, 45 predicted proteins | sample MGYA00521084_ERZ808240 | MGnify/ENA primary metagenome ERZ808240 (study PRJEB31516, sample SAMN03275571) | gut metagenome | biome: mammalia-associated habitat; material: feces | host: Papio cynocephalus | place: Kenya | collected 2012-08-06 ...
AAGTCCTCTCCACCTTCGGGTGGAGGGGCAATCAAAGGGCATAAGTTATGCTTGTGCCTTTTGATTGCCTACTAAAATTCCAAGAAAGGAGATACATCATTATGGACAATGATAGCGGCGCTTTGATACTCTTGATCGTTCTGATCGTATCTGCCTTTTTGCTGATTTTAATAAGGCTTGCAGTATTCGTTAATAATTTCGGGCGGGAGAAGCAGTATCTTTTATCCGAAATGCACCGAGCCGCCGATTATAACGAATACCGCTATTGGCGCAGAGAGCTGCGCTGTCATTACCTCTGCCTTATTCCGTTTGTAAGCGAACGCAATGTGCTTAAGATATACCGCGTATTCTTCCGCCGTGCCAAGCACGAAGAAAAACGTTCCGACGGTATACTGCATATACTTGCCCCGTCGGTTATAGGTATCTGTATTTGCGCCGTAAGCCTTTGCGGCGCAAGCTGGGCTTGGTTTACCGCATCGACCTATGCGGGAACAACAGCTGTAAAAACACCGGAAAGCTATGAACTTACCGTTATTTCCGTAACGGACAGCGAAAATCAAATCATAGCTGCAAATGCCGCAGGTGAATATTCGCTTTCGGGCGGCAGCTACACTGTTTTGTTATCAGCCGCCGGAACTTCGGGGGCTACGGGCTACTGCGGCGTTATGCTTGATGATAAGCCTTACTACACCAAACAAATCTTTGCGGGCGATACCTTTAAATTTACCGTAACGGCAGCCGGAGCTGCTGAAATAACCCTTACGCCCAAGTGGGGCAGCTGTGCGGTAAGAGACGAATCAAACGCAATTGTAAACGACGGTGGGATTGCCGCACTGCAGGGCGGCGGCAAAACGGCGGATAACGCAGCAAATGCCGCACCGTCGGAAAGATCCGCCGAACAGGACGAACCTAACGGCGTTCTGCCGCAGGACGAAACCTCCGTAGAGGATATATCGGTTCCGGCAAAGACAGATGATGAAACAGAGAAAACAGATTCTTCTGATGAGACGGGCGGCGCGGAAACACAGGTAATCGAAAATAATTAAAGACGATCAGCACGGTTTTGCGCCGTGCTGATTTTTTCTATGGCCGCAGCTTGCTTGCCGTACAGACACTGCGTCTTTTAAAAATAATGGTATTTTCTGCAATAATATGTTATAATGCGATTTGAAAACAGATTAGAGAGGGTTATATATAATGATCGGGTTAGGAACGGTTATAAACGGCTGCAGCATAGCGGCAGGCGGCTTAATAGGGCATTTTACGGGAAAGCTTTTTAAAACCGAGCAGCAGGAATCTTTAAATAAAGCGTGCGGTATAAGCGTTATTTTTATTGCAATCGCAGGGGCAATGGAGGGAATGCTGAAAATTGACAACGGCAAAATAAACAGCGCAAAATCGATGCTCGTGGTGCTGTGCCTTGCAATAGGAACAATTATAGGGGAACTTATCGGTATAGAAAACGGTTTTGAACGCTTTGGAGAATGGTTAAAATTAAAAACGGGTAACGGTCGGGACGAGGGCTTTGTTAACGCCTTTGTAACTGCGTCTTTAACCGTGTCGATAGGGGCAATGGCAATTGTCGGAGCCGTTAAGGACGGTTTGCAGGGCGATTATTCCACTCTGGCGGTGAAATCGGTGTTGGATTTTATTATAATCGCTGTTATGACCGCATCTATGGGCCGCGGCTGCGCTTTTTCCGCTGTTCCGGTTATTGTTTTCGAGGGCGGCATTACTTTGCTTGCAAGGCTTGTGGCGCCTGTTATGACCGAAACCGCCGTTGCATACATATCGCTCATCGGTTCGGTTCTGATCTTCTGCATCGGGGTAAATCTTGTTTTCGGTAAAAAGGTGAATGTGGCTAATATGCTGCCTGCCGTTATATTGGCGGCAGCGGCGGCGTATTTGCCGTGGAAGCTGTAATTTGAGGGTGCTCCGAAAAGCTGTTGCGAGCGCCGCAAGGTGCGCGGCAATCCGTTTTTCTTTTAAGGGGAATACGGATTCTTTCGTGCTTCGCACTCAGAATGACAGGCAATAAAGTTTAGCAAACTGCCCGACCTGTCATTGCGAGCAACGGCGGGCGCCGCGGTCAAAAGTTGTTCGCGCTCCAAGCGAAAACAACTTTTGGGTACCGCAAGAGTGAGTCAGGTGCGCGGCAATCCGCTTTCTTTCGTGGTTAGAATGATAAAAAGCGGGTGTGAAAATTAAATATTCGGCTTATCGGCATACTGAGATTACGCTATACCGTAATTTGTTTATAGCTTTTAATGCTTGACAAATCACTGTGACAGTGTTATACTAAAACACACATTGTAAAACGCACGTTGCAAAACGTTCGTTTTAAATAAACAAGGAGAATTTCAATGCCGCCCAAGCCTAAGTTTACAAAGGAAGAAATAGTGCATACCGCACTTGAAATTGTGTCGCAAAAGGGCGCAGAGGCGCTTACCGCAAAGGAGCTCGGCGACGCGCTCGGTACGTCTGCACGCCCTATATTCACGGTGTTTTGCAGTATGAAAGAGGTGCAGGAGGAGGTCCGTGCCGCTGCTATGCGCCGGTTTGAGGGCTTTGTAAAGCAAAAACTGCCCGATATGCCGCTGTTTAAACAGGTGGGAATGCAAATGGTTCTGTTCGGTGTAAGGGAGCCTAAGCTTTATCAGCTGCTTTTTATGCAGGAAAACCGTAACGCCGTAAGCTTTGACGATGTGTTCGGCGAGCTTGGACCGACGGCGGAAGCCTGCATTACCTTAATCCGCGACGAATACGGTATGAACGAAGACGAGGCAAAGCTGCTTTTTGAAAACGTTTGGATATACACCTTCGGCGTCGGCGCCTTGTGCGCAACGCGTGTCTGCCGTTTTTCTGAGGAAAAGCTCGGACAGATGCTCTCTTCCGAATTTCAGGCGATGATGGGCTTTGTAAAATCAAAGGGCGGAGATAGAAGATGAGCGCGTGTCAGGCCGAGTGGATACTGTGTCCCGAATGTAACGGAAAAACACGAACTCAGGTCAGGGAGGATACGGTTCTTGAAAATTTTCCGCTGTTCTGTCCTAAGTGCAAAAAAACGTTTTTAATTTCAATGCAGGGGCATAAAATCAAATATGAAAACAAGCCGGACGCAAAGACGCAGAGCTGAACCTGATAAAACAGGCGGCTTTGCGTTTTTTTATGGGGGGTAAAATATGAGTAAATACATAAGGCTTTGGGAGTATATACAAAAAAGCGGAAAACCGCGGCTGATATTGGCCTTTGAGGAAATTGAAAGAATTGCGGGAGTACCGCCCGACCATTCCTTTTTAAATTATAAAAAGGAGCTGCTTACATACGGCTATGAGGTTAAAAAAATCTCAATAAAGGCGCAGGCAGTACATTTTATTAAGCTGAATTAAATAAAAACAGGGGAGAATTACAATGAAAACACTCGGAACCATTCAGAAGCTATACAAAATAGGGAAGATACTAAGCAGGATAGCGTTTATTATTTCTGTTATAGGCTTTTGCGGCTGCATTGCGGCACTGTTAAGCCTTGGTATCGGAAACGGCAGTCTAATTAAAATCGGCGGCGTTACCCTGCATGGGCTGATTTCAGACGATTTAGGCTATAACATAAGAAGTATCGGCGCGGCGCTGTCGGGCTGGCTGTTCGTGTGTGCGGGCGAGGCGGTTGTGGCAAAATTTGCGGAAATATATTTTAAAAACGAGCTGAAAGCCGGAACGCCGTTCACGCTTGACGGAGCAGGGGAGCTGCTGCGGCTCGGTATTATTACTGTAGCCGTTCCTGTCGGGTGCGAGCTTGCCGGCAGCATTGCTATGGGAATTATTGCCGGATTTATGAGAATTGCGGAAGCGGATATGCACTCAGATAGTTCGGCGAGTATTGCGCTCGGCGTTATGTTTATTATAATCTCCTTACTTTGCCGTTACGGGGCGGAGCTTAGGGAAAACGTAAGACCAGAATAATCCGGCAAATAACGTTCAGCCGCCTATGATTAAGGGGTGCGAAAACACCGTAACGCGGCGGTTTGGATAATTGATTTCGGAAAAAAGAGGGACAAAATGTGATAATCGAAACAGATCGTCTTTTTCTGCGCGAAATGACTTGCGATGATTTTAATGCGTTGTATACGGTGCTTGCCGATTCCGATATTATGCGGCACTACCCGTATACATTTAACGAAGACCGCGTGCAGGGGTGGATAGACAAGAATATTGAGCGCTACCGTATGTTCGGATTCGGCTTGTGGGCGGTATGTCTTAAAGCTACGGGCGAAATGATAGGTGACTGCGGACTGACAGTACAGAATATTAACGGTACTAAGCTGCCGGAGATCGGTTATCATATAGCAAAAGCGCATCAGCGCAGGGGTTACGCCAAAGAGGCGGCGCAGGCTGTTCGTGATTGGACATTTTGCCACACGCAGTTCTGTGCGGTGTATTCATATATGAAAAAGGCAAATATTCCGTCCTGCGCTACCGCCCGCGCAAACGGAATGGCGCTTATCAGTGAATTTACCGATAACGAGGGCGAGCAGACCGTTGTATACGGGATCGGCCGTGCGGAATGGTCCGCGCATTTTAAATAGCAATAATGTATGTTACTGTATGTCCGTCAGGTGCGCGGCAATCCGTTTTTCCGCTTTCGTCATTGCGAAGCCGCGTAAGCGGCAGTGGCAATCCGCTCTCCTTTAGGGGAATACGGATTCTTTCGTGCTTCGCACTCAGAATGACAGTTAATAAAGCTTAGCAAACTGCCCGACCTGTCATTGCGGTGCGGGTGTCCGGTGGACACCTCTGCGAAGCAGAAGCACCGACCGAGCCGGCAGGCGAGACCGCCGCAAGGTGCGCGGCAATCCGTTTTTCCCTTTTTAGGAAATTTACGGAGTATACGGTGCTTTGTCTAAGCCTGTAAATAATTCTATAAACAGAACGGTTAGCTGCCTTTTCGGCAGCTTTTTTTACGTTCTTAATCTGTACTGCCGATTTTTCAGCGTATGTTATTACCGTTTGTGCCTGATTTTGACCGTTTGTGCCAAATCTGTTGTCAAATTAGTTTTTTTATATTAAAATATATTTGTATTTATATATTTATAGGGAGGCGAATTATGAAAATAGTATTATACGGTACGAAGTCGGATAAAACCGAGCTTGAAGAACAGCTATCGCTGATTGCGGCTTGTCAATATCGCAGTATCGGGATATCGTGCTATTCGGATTACGACAGCTTTATTGCGGGACTTCGCAAAGAACCCCCGAATTGCATTGTAATTACAATAAACGGCGCAGACGGTATGGAAGGCGTTATAGCCGCCAAAAATGTTTGCAAAGATGTTCCCGTGTTGTGGTTTTCTGATGATAACGGTTTCGGTGCGCAGTCTTACAGGCTCGGCTGTGCGTATTTTCATAAAAAGCCTGTTTCACCGCAGGTCCTCTCTGCGGCGATTGCAAGATGCGTGTAAGGGAGAAAAAGTATGAACGCAAAAATTTCAATTAAAAAGAGAATTATCTCCGTAATACTGACGGTGGTTCTGGCAGTATCCATGCTGCCGCTGTCGGTGTTTGCGGCAGACGGCGGCGAGGCGGAGGTGACATTGGCAAACGGTTCGACGATCAATTTTAACAGCTATGCCGACGTGGTAGGGTATGCGAATAGAAACGGCGTTATGCTAAAGCTGCTGTCTGATGTCGAGGTGCCGATATCTGAAAATCCTGACGATATTCCGTTTATCACCGGCGAATTTACGCTGGATTTGAACGGAAAAAACATAAATGAGGTCGTAGTCGGCTCGGTTGCCCTTGATGAGGAAAACGAAGTAATCAAAGGAAAGCCCGGCACGCTGACCGTGACCGACAGCAGCAGTGGCGGCGGTGGCACGATCGACTATCTGACGGTGAACACCGGTGCGTTGACGGTCGCGGGCGGTGCGATCAACTATATGTACGCGGAAAATTATGCCGCTGCGGTGAACGTCACCGGCGGTACGGTGGAACAGTTTTCTCTTTCCGACGGTAATGGCGAGGAGATTTCCGCCACCATTTCGGGCGGTGTGTTCCGGAAAATCTATATGGGCGGCGGCACGCTGACCGTGAACGATGACTACCAAGGAAAGATGGATCTGGACGTGAACGGCGGCACGACGAACATCGTAGGCGGCACATTTGCGGATCTGAGACTGGCGATAAGATTTGGTGATATTCATCTGACCGGCGGCACATTCACGAAGATCTCCACCGAACTTAAAGTGGGTTCCAGTGAATATAAGGAGCCGACGCTCGCCAGCCTGCTTGGTGACAACTGCGCATTTTACGGCACTGACGGCGGCGGTATTGTAAATGCCGATGTGCTGACTCTTGAAAACGTAAGGATTATTGCCGACCATAAGCATAGCTATGGCAGCGGCGGCAAGTGCACCGGATGCGGCGCGCCGTGTCCGCACGGCAATGTGGTTAACGCCACGGGGATTTGCAATGATTGCAAGACCCAGCTTGAAGCGAAGGTGACCTATACGGGTAAATCACCGGTGTACTATACATCATTCCGCGAGGCTATTGATTCTATTCTCCACAACCAAAAGGAGCAGGTCACGGTTACCCTGCTCAATTACAAATACGATCTGGGAATAAATCCGCTTTATTTTTCAAACAACAACAATATCAAACTGGATCTGAACGGTCACACCATGTCCGGCAGCGATAGGATTATTGTGGAGGGAAACTCCGCTCTTACCGTGGCGAACGGCAAGCTTGATTCTAAGCTTACAATAGAAGCGGCAGGCGGAGATGTCACAGTGGAAAAAGACTGCGAAGGCGTTGGAACCATTCGGGTGACCGATGCCGAATCAACCCTGACGGTTTTCGGCGGCGATATTGGCAAACTGAGCTTGCCCTATACCGATACCGAGAGTCTGAAAAATGTGAAGCTCTCCGGCGGTTATTTTGAGTCTGTCAGTTTTCCGAACGCCGGCGGCGACACGGTAGCTATTACCGATATGCTGGAGGTAGGCTATGCCTTTAAGGATAACAAGGGCATACTGAAAACAACCCCGGGCGGCTTGGTGCCCTACGGTCTTACAGTATCTGCCAAAACGGTTCTTGCCGAGCTGGAGGTAGTAAAATGCGAGCACGGCGCCGTAAATGAGGTTAAGGGCTACTGCAACTACTGCGGCAAGCTGTATGCGGCAAAGATTACATACAAGAACGGCAATGTAAGCTATGTTGAAAGCCTTGACGACTGGACGCTTATTCTGGCAGAGAACGGCACAGTAAAGCTGCTTCAGGACGCAGATCGCTGCAATGTTTCGCGCAGTATGACTTTTGACCTCAACGGCCGCCATGTGAACACACTTGATTTGTCAGCCGACGGCACAGTAACCGTAAAGGGTTCGGGTTCTATTGTCAATCTCATTCTCGGGTATAATTATAACAGCGATGTGAAGGATACTACGCTGATAATCGAAAAGCCCACGGTAGGAACGGTCGATGTAGGGTATTTGGCTGTCAAGAACAGCACAAAGACCAAACTTAACGGCTGGTCCTTCGGGGAAATTAAGCGCTATGACGGTCTTACACTCAGTGACCTTTTGGCAGACGGATATGCTTTCTTTGACAAAAGCAGCGGAAAACCGGTCTATCTTTCCGAAAAGAATACCGATCCAAACGCCGATTATTACATAGACAGGCATGACCACACCTTTACCGCCAACTCCGACGGTAGAGACGAGTGCGAGTGCGGTCTTGTCTGCGACCATACAGATATAAATGAAAACGGCATATGCGAAAGCTGCAAAACGCAGATTTATTTTGCAGCGCTTACCAAGGCTGACGGCACAAAGCAGAATTATAGATCCTTCACCGACGCATGGGCAGCTGCAATCGAAAACGAAGGCTCAACATTGAAGATTTTGGACAATGTTGATCTCGGTAAATTCTACACAAACGCTCTCAGCGTAGCCTCCGGCACATTTACCCTTGACCTTAACGACTTTACTTTAAGCGCCGATTCAAATAACGGCGTTATAAATGTCTCCGGTTCGGCGAAGCTCACCGTTAAAAACGGCAAGATTGAAAACACAGCCGCAAAGGGTGTCGCTACAAGATCATCTGCTATTACGATTAACTACGGATATGCGGAGCTTGAGAATGTCGAATTGACCGGCGGAAGTGCGTATGACGGAGAGCAGGCATGCTCTGCTTTTCTGGGCGCAGGCACACTCCATATTACGGGCAGCACCTTTAACGGCGCGTTTTGGGTATACCCTGACGCGCTTGCCAAAATAGAGCTTAAAATCACATCTGCAACGCTCAATAACGGCATTGTATATAAATATGACGACAACAGCAACAAGGATTATGACGGACTTGAAGGCTTTTTCGCCGACGGCTGTATGCTCTTTGACGAAAGCGGCAAGTATATTGACCTTACTTCCGACGCTTATTGGAGTGTGGGCACAAGTTCTGCAACTTTCAAATATGCCGATAAAGCGATTGTAAAATCACACGAGCACACATTTGTAGACGGCATCTGCTCCGAGTGCGATTATGCCTGCCCGCATAACAGCGGCAAAAACGACCGCGAGGCGAGCTATTTTGAAAAGGCGATCTGCTCTGTCTGCCACAGCGAGTACGGCAATTATGCAGAGGATACCACTCCGCCTACGGGCGAAATCAAGATTAAGGAACGCACATGGTGGCAGTCGCTGCTGAATGTAATTTCTTTCGGCGTATTCTTTAAAGAAGAAGTTACGGTGGAGATCACGGCAGATGACGACTCCTATACGCAGTCGGGCTATGACGCGGCAAAGCACGCGGTAAAGATCGAATACCTCATCAGCACAAAGGCTTTGAGCGAAGAAGCTGTCAAGGCTTCAGTCTTTACGGAATACAGCGGCGCTATTGATCTTTCCGATGAGGATCAGTATGTGATCTATGCAAAACTGACCGACCATGCGGGTAATGTATCTTATGTCTCGACCGACGGATTTGAAATAGACAGAACCATACCCGTCATTGAAAATATGACGGACGGCGGGCACTATGATTTCTGCAACCAGACATATATGAAGATCAGCGACAAGAACATCGACAAGGTCACCATGGACGGCCAGGAGGAGACCTTGGACAGCGAAGGCCGGCTCAGGCTCCGGGCCACCGGCATGGAGCAGACCGTGGTCGTGACCGACAAGGCGGGCAACACCCTGACGGTGTATGTCACCGGCCATACAAAGCACGAGATCGACGAGACGACCCTTACCTGCCGTTATTGCGGCATCAAGGCTGCGATACAGGTGACGGCCGACGGCTTTACCGGCTACTATGCCACCCTGGGCAGCGCCCTCGACGCCGCGCTCTATAACGAAGAGGGTGGGAAACGTGAAAACGTGGTCCTGACCATGCTGCGCGATCTGCTGTATGAAGAAACTGGCGGTAAAGATAATACACTGCCCGTCAACTCCACCTCTTTCACCATTGATCTGAACGGGTTTACCCTGAGCGGCGGATTCCTCTTCCTCGGCCAGGGCTATAGCGGCACAGTGACCATTATGACCTCCAAGCCCGGCGGCGTGTTCCTGCGGCCTGCCGCTATTGAGGGTGCGGAAGCTACGCTGATCATGGGCGAAGGCCTGGGCGATGTTGACGAGAATAGCTTAAGCTACATCAATCAATACAGCGGCACACTGAAGGTCTATCACGGAAAGTATCATGATCTGTGGATCACGTCCAACGGCGAGAAGACGACGGAGCTTTACGGCGGAAGCTTCCAGCAAGTGCTCGTGCAGACGGATGGCATGACCTGTGCGGATCTGCTGGCGCCGGAGCACCGCTATGAGGGCCTCAGCTATGCAGAGGCCAAGGCGGCAACGAAGCTTACAAATGCCACGGTGGTTCCCTGCGCCCACAGCACCCTGGACGAAGACGGCTACTGCGCAGACTGCGGGTTCCGCCTGATCCTGGCTGTGGAAGCGGGTGGCGTTTCTAAAAATTTCCAGACCTTTGAAAGCGCTATCCACTATGCCGAGGCAAACACCGGCAGCACCGTGAAGCTTTTGCGGGATATCACTATTGATGAGACAACAGCAGGCTCGCTGTTGAGCGGTTACTCACTCGTTTTCGGGGCAGGCGAATATACTCTTGACCTTAACGGCAAGACACTGAACATTAACAACTACTATTTTAATGTGTATTACGGTTGTATAATGACAATAATCGACTCTGTCGGCGGCGGAAAGGTAACAGACCCCGGCATGGGACGCATTGCTACGGACGATTATTCAAAGCTGACTGTAACAGGCGGCGAATTTAATGTTGATATTCAAATATCCAAACGAAGCTCTTTGTTGTTAAAGGGCGGCAGCTTCGAAAGCATAATGGCTAAACGTGAGGCCGGTTGCACGCCGTTTGAGTTTATTGCGGACGGTTATACCTTTGCAAATTCCGACGGAAGCGGATATGCTAACGAAAGCAAATTGGAATATCAAGTCGGAGCTTATTACATTACAGATGTAACCGTAGTGCCTGTTCCGCTGACTATTGACGAACAGCCGACCAACCTTAAATTCTACCTGACTTCAAGGGTAGACGACAAATATGTGAAATTTGTTGTCGCCACTATTGAGGAATGGTGGGGCACACAGTTCCGGATGACATTTGAAAAGGAAGATGGTACGGTTATAAAAGAAGCGGCGGCTACTGCGTATGAAAAACAACAGATAAGTTTTTCGGCAGTGAACTTCAAGGTGTCCGATTCCGGCTCGTACCGCGTCAAATTCGACCTGAAAGGCTATGTGCTCTATTCAAATACCTTTAACATTACCGTTGCAGAGTGCGAGCACCCCGGATATGACAAGAATACGCACGAGTGTACACAGTGCGGCTGTGAAATTGCGGCGGTTATCAAAAACGGCAAAACGACGGGCTATGTGACCTTCGCGGACGCTCTGGCAGCGGCGCAGACCGATGAAAACAAGGGTTGCACGCTCATTCCGCTTTTCGACGTAAACGAAGCCGTAGCCGCAAAATCGGGCGCGTTTATAATTGATGCAACAAACATTACCTTTACAGGAAAGCTTAACGTTTCCAAGGGCGTAGACCTTACCGTTATAGGCGGCACGGTTATGGGAAATGTTATTTGCGCTAAGGGCGGAAAGCTGACTGCATCAGGCACGGCATTTGAAGGCGCGATCAACTGCGTTGGCAGCGGAGATTTCAAGAACTGCATTTTTACGGGTGCTGTATCGCCAAAAGGCAGCATGAAGCTTAATTCCTGCGAAATAAATGGTGCTCTTTCGGTCAGCGGCAACGCCGAGGCGGAGAAGTGTACCGTCAGAGGAACGGTTACCATAAACAACGGCGGAAGACTTAAGTCCGCAGGCGGCACTTATGGCAATATTGTCGAAGTGAAATCTGGTGGAACGCTTGAGATCATCAGCGGTACATTTGAAAATACTCTTACCGCTTATGAAGGCAGTAAACTTATTATTTCCGGCGGCTCGTATGTCAAGGTCAACGCTGAGGAAAATGTTGATTTCACCTTAAGTGGCGGTGAATTCACAAATGTTACCGTAAGAGGACAGCTCCTTATCGACTGCCTTGCAGAGGGTAAGGCTCTTAATGATATGAATAGAGATGAGATCATCGATGGACGCCGGGGCGCCGCAGGACCTGTACAGGTCGTAGACCACACCCATACCTGCGTTTGGAAAACCAATACCCACGAAAAGCTCTGCGGCTGCGGCTATGTTGAGGCGACCGACACCGAAGCGCCGGTTATTTCCGGAATAGAAAACGGAAAGACCTATTACGGTGCTGCCGAATTCAGCGTTGCCGATGCGAATGACTTTACCGTTACGGTGGACGGCAAAGAGGTACGGCTGACATTGGGCAGCTATATCCTTGAACCCGATAATGAGCAGCATATTATTACCGCTACCGATGTTGCGGGTAATGTATCAAGCGTTATGGTAACCGTAAACATGCTCTATAAAGTAAAGCTTATCAGCGGGGCGGGATATACCCTTAAAGGCGAGCCTCTTGCGGGTTACGGCACCGACTATACATTTACTCTGGAAATTGCCGACGGTTACTCAAAAACTGACAGTTTCATGGTGGCTGTAAACGGCAGGCCGATGCAGTCCGACAGCGGCAGCTATACGGTTTCCAATGTTACAAGCGATATTTTTGTGACCGTTTTTGGCGTTGCGGATATTACCGCACCTGAGGTAGAGGTTAGTATTCGCGGCAATAAATTCAAGGGATTCCTGAACAGGATTACCTTCGGGCTGTTCTTCAAAGAGACGCAGACGGTGCAGATAACGGCAGCAGATAACGGCAGCGGTATCAAAAAGGTTGAATACCTCCTGTCCGAAACCGCATTTGCGGATAAGAACGCCGTTACAGGTGACTGGACCGAGCTGACGCTTGATGACGGAAAAACAACATTTAATATTGAGCCGGGCAGGAAGGCGTTTGTCTATGTCCGCGTGACCGATCAGAGCGACAACATCACCGTTGTTAACTCCGACGGCGTGGTGGTTTACACCGATGCCAAGGCGGTCACCGGCGCACAGACCTTTACAAAGAATACCGATTCCGATGTGGTTTACAAGCTGAATCTGAACGGGAACTTCGTTGCTAAGGTTTATAACGGTACAGAGGAAATCGGTGCCGGCTCAGACTATGCCTTACTTGCCAACGGCATGCTTATGCTGAAAAACAGCTATCTTCGCACGTTGGCAGCAGGCGAATATACTATCCGCCTGACAATCAAGCCGATGGGTGAGGTCTATGTTGATAATTCCACCAATGATGCTCCGGCAAATGTTGTTTTGAAGCTGATCGTTGAAAAGAAAACTCCTTTCCACGACCATAAGGAAAGCGACGGAAAGATCTACGACGGAAAATCGATAGGTATGCCGACATTTAATACCGATTCCAAGGGAGCTTTGACATTTGAATACAAGAAAGCGGGCGAAGACGATACAGCTTATACCACCGTGGCGCCGAAGAATGTCGGAAAATATACGATCCGTATAACGACTGCCGAAACAGATACATTTAAGGCGCTTTCCTCAACGATGGTGTTTGAGATACAGCCGAGAGAGGTTACAATCTCCGATGTTAAGGTTGCCGACAAGGTATATGACGGCACTGTCGATGCAAATATAACCTTTACAGGAACTGTAAACAGACTTGTTAATGGCGATAATGTAACTATCGTAAGCGGCAGGGCGGCTTTTGCAGATGAAAATGTCGGCACCGGTAAGGCAGTGGCATTCTCCGAATTTTCTATTGAGGGCGACGACGCGGCGAACTATGTTCTGTCGGCTCAGCCGACAAGCGCCACGGCAAGTATCTCTGCCAAGGAGCTGACAATCAAAGACCTCAAGGTCAAGGATAAGCAGTACGACGGCAAAAACACCGCCGAGATCGAAGGAACGCCTGCATTAGTCGGTCTGGTCGACGGAGATGTTCTGACGCTGCTATGCGGTACGCCGACCTTCGACAGCGTGAGCGTAGGCAGAAATATTGCCGTAAGCTTTACTAAATTTGAACTGTTCGGAAACAGTACGACTGTCGGCAACTACACACTTACTCAGCCGACCGGCATTACGGCGAACATTGTAGAGTATGTGGCTGCGGGCAACGAATACAGTGTAAACTCAAATGATTGGATAAATAAAGACTTTGTTATTACGGCAAAGAACGGCTATAAGCTCAGCCGTACAAACACGGCAGACGACGAATGGAGCGATACGCTTTCTGCATCGGACGAAACCGAAGACGGCAGGCTTACCTTCTATGTTAAGAACACCGAAACAGGCGTTATCTCTGCGGCAGTGACCGAGAGCTACAAGATCGACAAGACATCGCCGACCGGTACGGTCACGCTTAACGGAAATCCATGGTGGAAAGCGATTCTTAATGCAATCACATTCAATCGATTCTTTAAAGGCGACGTTAATGTCAAGCTGACTGCTAAGGACGAAGCCTCCGGCATTAAATCGGTGCTGTATTACAAGTCCGATAAGCAACTCACCGAGACGGAAGTGCGTGCAATCACCGATTGGACGGATAACACCGATTTCGGTATAAAGGCAAAGGATACGGATAAGTTTATTATCTATGTTCGTATAGAAGATAATGCCGGAAATGTTGCTTATATCGGCTCTGACGGCGCGATCTTCGATACCACCGCGCCTAAGATTACCGGCGTAGATAACAAAAAAATCTACTATGTAACCAAATCAGTCACAATAAAGGAAACAAATTTTGAATTTGTCACTCTGAACGGCGAGAAAGTCGGTCAGACATTCACCCTTGCAGGCGACAAGGGCGCCACATATGTCATTCGTGCAGTGGATAAGGCAGGAAATGTGACCGAGTATACGGTCTATATGAAGCCGATTTCGTCCATTACCGACGCCATTTCAGGCCTTACGGCAGATAACGTTAAGTCGAGCGATAAAGAGACGATATCCTCTGTTGAAGGACAGATCCTTGCCATTGCCGACGCGTTTGACGACGGCGAATCCACCGAAGATGAATGGAACAAACTGACTGAGGCTGCCGCAAAGTGCAAGGCGCTTATCAAGCGCATCGCAGACATTGCTGACGAGACGGGGCGCCTTGTTGATAATGTGAACGGCTACGATATCGACAAGGTGACAAGTGAAAATAAGGCGGATATTGAAAAGCTGATTGCAGATATTGACGCTCTGCTTGGCGGCGAAAATCTTACCGATACCGAAAAAGCCGAGCTTGAGGCGCTCAAAGGTACGGCGCAGACACTGCTTGAACGCATTGCAGCTGCAAAATCTGCTGCCGAAGGCGATGAGATTACGGCAATCGGCGGTATTACAAAGGATAATGTTAAGTCCGGTGACAAGGAAGCCCTAAAATCAGCAGTAAAGGCCTTAGAGGGTGCTTTGCGTGACTTTGACGGCAACTATACCGAAGAAGAGCAGGGAGACCTTGAAACAAAGCTTGAAGCCGCAAGAGCGGCACTCGCGGCTATCGGCAATGCGGAAAAAGCGGCTGATGAGATTGGAAAGCTGCCCTCTGCAGGCGACGCCAAGCTCAGCGACAGAAGCGAACTTGACCGCGTGAAAAAGCTGATTGACAGTCTGACCGAAAATGAAAGGGCAATGCTTGGTAAGGAAGCTTTAGGCAAGGTTGACGCTTTAACAGAGAGGATTCAAAAGCTTGCAAAAGATGTAAGCTCACCTAAAACCGGAGATACAAGCAATCCGGCTATGTGGATCGCTCTGCTCTTCATAAGCGGCGGTGTTACAGTAATAAGCAAAAAGAAAAAGCGTTTTGTAAAATAGGGTAGACAATAACAAACGGCAGGCTTAAAAAAGCCTGCCGTTTCGGTTTGTATATAAGTTGAACCATTATTACTTTGTTTATAAAAATAAGCGACGACTGTATAAAGCCGCCGATTTGTCATTCTGAGCGCTTGCGCGAAAGAATCCGTCTTTCCTTAAAAGAAGTACGGATTGCCGCGCACCCTGCGGCGTTTGCAATGGCCGTAAAGATTATTCAGGCAATGGCAGCCTTTTTAAAACATATCGGCAGGCTTAAAAAGCCTGCCGTTTGTTGTTACAGCTCGTTTTTATCCTTTAATAGCTTAAGCTTTAAAACAGCGGCTTGGGTTTTAGCGTCGGTTATTTCGCCGCTCATTATCATTTCCACCGCTTTTTCAAGCGGTATTCTTTCTACGCATAAAAACTCATCGTCGTCGGGGTGCTGTTCGCCGAAGGTAAGGCCCGTTGCGGCGTACATCCATATTATTTCGCCGCAGTATCCGGGAGACGGATAAAGCTTTCCAAGGGGTATAAATTTTTGAGCCTCGGCACCGGTTTCCTCTTTAAGCTCGCGTTTTCCGCAGGCAAGCGGATCTTCGTTTGCGCTGTCCCGTTTTCCTGCGGGAATTTCGGTTACCGTTTCCATATAGGGATAGCGGAACTGTTTTACAAAAAGTACCTCGTTGTTATCGGTAAGCGCGGCAACGCAAACCCCGCCGTTATGCTCTATAACCTCGCGTGAGGCGGTGTTACCGTTAGGCAAAAGCGCCGTATCGCGGCGCAGCCTTATAATTTTCCCTTTATAAATATATTCGCTTGATAATTGTTTTTCATCTAAATTCATTAAACGCACCTTCTTTAAATATATATGTTTATGGGAGAGTGAATAAATGTTGGAATTAGTAAGATCCGCCGAATACGGATATACCGAAAGGCAAAGGCTTATAAGCGCGCTTTGCGAAAAATACGGTTTTTTAAAACGAAAAAATATCGGGCGCAGCTGCGGCGGCAGGGATATTACCGCCGTTAAAATAGGCTCGGCAGAGGAATACAGCCTTATAGCCGCCGCTTTTCACGGCAGCGAACGAATAACCTCCACAGTGCTTTTAATGTTTGTTGAGGAGCTTAGCAGGGCTTTAAGCGAAAACGGTTTTTTAGGCAGCCTTAACGCCTGCCGTGCGCTTAATAACAAGGGCGTTATATTTGTACCGTGCGTTAATCCCGACGGGTGCGATATATCCCTTTACGGAGCTAAGGCCTGCGGGGAATTATCCGGAGCCGTGAACCGACTTTGTATGGGAGATTTTAAGCATTGGAACGCCAATTTAAGAGGCGTTGATATCAACCACAATTTTAACGCGGGCTGGCAGGAGCTGCGTACAAAGGAGATCAAAATGGGAATTTTCGGCCCTGCGCCTACGCGTTTCGGCGGTTATAAGCCCGAAAGCGAGCCGGAAACCTTAGCGCTTACAGAGCTTTGCAGAACTGTTAAAATACGTCAGGCAACGGCGCTTCACTCGCAGGGCGAGGTTATATATTGGCGTTACGGTGAAAATACGCCGCCGCGCTCTAAAAAAATGGCGGAAATTATGGCAACGGCTTCAGGTTATGCGCTTGATACGCCGATAGGAATTGCAGACGGCGGCGGTTTTAAGGATTGGTTTATTACCGAATTTAACAGACCGGGTTTTACGGTAGAGCTCGGAATGGGCGAAAACCCGCTGCCTGCCGAAAGCGCCGCGGAAATTTATGAACAGGTAAAGGAAATGCTTATGCTTTCTTTAATAATGTAAAATTCGGGGCCGCCGTCAGGCGACCCCGAAAAATTTAAACAGATAAATCCTCAACAATTAGCTGGCGAACGCCGTTTTCATCAATATTAGACGGTGTTTTTTTATCTCTTGCGGCAAAAAACTTTTCGGCAACCTGCGGGAACAAAGCATAGCTTAATACGTCCTCTTCCGATTTTCCTATGCCTTTTTCCTTCATTTCCTTAGCGTATGCCGTAAGCTCCGGCTTTAAAAGATCGGCAGGGCGGCAGGTTATAACCTTGTCGTCGCCGATGGCTTTTTTGCGTACTTCCTCGTTAACCTTGCCGGGAAGCCTGCCGTATTCTCCGCGCAGGAGTCCCTTTGATTCCTTGGTTATCATTTTATAACGCTCGCCCGAAAGCACGTTAAGCACTGCCTGAGTGCCTACTATCTGGCTTGTGGGCGTTACAAGCGGGGGATAGCCGAAATCTTCTCTTACCCTCGGAACTTCCGCTAAAACCTCATAGTATTTATCTTCTGCATTAGCTTGCTTAAGCTGTGATAAAAGGTTTGAGAGCATTCCGCCGGGAACCTGATAAATAAGGGTTTTGGTGTCAACATTAAGCACCTTCGGGTCAAGTATGCCCTCTGCCTTAAGCTTATCTGCAACCTTGCGGAAGTGCGCCGCTATTTCGCTTAGCTTCATAAGGTCAAGTCCGGTATCGCGCGGAGTGCCCTGCAGCGTCGCCACAAGCGCCTCGGTTGAGGGCTGTGAAGTACCGTTTGCAAGGGGAGAAAGCGCGGTATCAACGATATCAACTCCCGCCTGCGCCGCCATAAGATAGGTCATATCGCCGGTGCCGGTGGTGTTGTGCGTGTGCAGATGAATCGGAACCTTAACGTTTTCTTTAAGCTTTTTAACAAGCGAATAAGCGTTGTAGGGCAAAAGTAAATTTGCCATATCCTTAATGCAGATAACGTCCGCGCCCATTTTTTCAAGAGTCTTTGCCATTTCAACAAAGTATTCCTCATTATGAACAGGGCTTACGGTGTAGCTTATAGCCGCCTCGCATATTCCGCCGTATTTTTTACAGCTCTTCATTGCCTGTTCCATATTGCGCGTATCGTTAAGCGCGTCGAAAATACGGATAACGTCAATGCCGTTTTCAATCGACTTTTTAACGAACATATCAACCACGTCGTCCGCATAGTGCTTGTAGCCGAGCAGGTTCTGACCGCGCAAAAGCATTTGAAGCTTAGTGTTGGGCATATGCTTTTTAAGGGTGCGCAGCCTTTCCCACGGGTCTTCGTTCAAAAAACGCATACAGCTGTCAAACGTAGCGCCGCCCCAGCATTCAAGGCTCCAGTAGCCTACCGAATCAAGCTGTTCAAGCGCGGGGAGCATATCCTCGATACGCATACGCGTAGCCGCCTGCGACTGGTGTGCGTCACGGAGAATGGTATCGGTTATATATAATTTCTTTTCTTCCATTTTAAAATCCTCCGATTAACCGAAAATCGAAATAAGAACGCCTGCCGCAATTGCAGAGCCTATAACGCCCGCAACATTCGGTCCCATAGCGTGCATAAGCAGGAAGTTAGAGGGGTTTTCCTTCTGACCTACCATTTGCGAAACGCGCGCCGCCATAGGAACGGCGGAAACACCGGCAGAGCCGATAAGCGGATTTATTTTGTTCTTCTTTGTAAACAGGTTCATAAGCTTTGCAAGCAAAACGCCGCCCGCTGTACCGAGACCGAAGGCAACAATTCCCATGCAGAGTATTTTAATAGTCTGCCAATTAAGGAATGCCTTTGCGGTAGCGGTAGCGCCTACCGAAATGCCTAAGAATATGGTTACAATGTTCATAAGCTCGTTTTGAGCAGTCTTGCAAAGACGTTCGCAAACGCCGGATTCCTTCCAAAGGTTGCCGAGCATAAGGCAGCCTACAAGCGGGGTAGCAGACGGAACAAGCAAAGCCACAAATATTGTTACCGCAATCGGGAAGATTATTTTTTCGGTTTTGCTTACTTTGCGCAGCGGCTTCATAACTATTGAGCGCTCTTTTTTGGTGGTAAGCAGCTTCATAATCGGCGGCTGAATAACAGGCACCAGCGCCATATATGAATAAGCGGCAACCGCTATCGGACCTAAAAGATTCGGATAAAGCTTTGATGTGGTGTAAATGGCGGTAGGACCGTCCGCACCGCCTATAATGCCGATAGACGCAGCGGCCTCTGCCGGGAAAGCGAGCGCTAAGCAGCCTATAAATGTAACGAAAATACCAAGCTGTGCGGCAGCGCCTAAAAGCAATGATTTCGGGCTTGCAATAAGAGGTTCAAAATCTGTCATTGCGCCTATGCCTATAAATATAAGACAGGGGTAAATGCAGGTTTTAACGCCGATATATAAGAAATCAAGCAGACCGCCGTTGCTTAATATATAACCGTAATCGTAATGGTGCTCGCCCGCCGCCATAAACTCAGCCCAAAGCTCTGTGTGGTACATGGCGTTATCCGCACCCGTAAATGCGGTAAGGTTTGTAAGCAGCATACCGAAAGCTATACCTACAAGGAGTAACGGCTCAAATTGCTTTTTAATACCGAGGTATAAAAGAAGCAGAGAAATAAGAATCATCACAAGTGAAGTCCAGTTTTCTCTAAGATTGCCGAACAGCATATAAAAGCCTGTTGTTTTGGCAAAATCAATTATTCTATCCATATGTCAATTCTCCCAACCGTTAACCTATAACGCAGAGAACAGCGCCGGTCTCAACCGTGGCACCCTTTGTAACATTAACCGAAAGAACGGTTCCGTCACAGGGGGACATAATTTCGTTTTCCATTTTCATAGCTTCAAGAATCATAAGCACATCGCCCTTTTTAACCGCGGCGCCGTTTGTAACGTTAACGTTTAAAATATTGCCGGGCATCGGGCTTGTAATTGTTTCTTTGCCGCCAGAAACAGGCGCTGCGGGCGCAGCAGCCGGAGCCGGAGCCGGAGCGGGGGAGGGAGCCTGAGCAGCCTGTGCGGGAGCGGCCTTTACCTCGGACGCGTCAACAGCTTCAAGAGTTACTTCATATGCGGTACCGTTTACCGTAACATTGTATTTTTTCATTTTAAAACACCTTTTTCTTAAATTTTTTTAAAAGACAAAATTCTTATTGCGGAAATGTCAGTACCCATTTCCTCTGCAAGTGCCGCCGAAACCGCAGCAATTATTTCTCCACGGTTTTCTATCGGTTTTACAGCCGTCACCGGAGGTTCGGCTGTTGCGGTATTTTCGGGCTTTTTTTCTGCCGAAGTACAAATTGCTCCGATAATGTAGCACAGAATTATTATGGCAATAAGTCCTACAAAAACTACTCCGAGGCCCATACCTACAACATAAAGATTATCTACAACGTTTGACAATGAAATGCACCTCCCCACGGGTTGAAAAATCGGTTTGATAGACCACAAAATATAGTTTGCGGTAAAAATAACAAATCTACCCCTATTAACTTAATTATAATTATAAAATCAATATTATACAATAATAAAACTTCTTTGTTAACAAAAAATTAACAATTTATTGCGTCATACGGTAAAATTACGGCGGTAACAATTTTGCAGGGCGATAATAAAATGATATTGGACAACGCATACCGCTTTTATTGCTGCGTTGCACAGAAAGCGAGAAGGAGAAAATCTTTTATGGAAAGAAAGCAGTTTGACATATCTGACTTTTATAAAGCCGTAGCCTGTCGCGGAAGGGAATGTATAAGCGGCTCCGAACAGCCCGACAAGTGTGAAAAACCGCTTACTATGGTATTTATAAATATGCAGCCGCTTGAAAATGTATATTCACAGGACGAGGCTTACAAAAACGGAACCTTGTTCCCGAACCTTAACAAACCGTTTTTGGGAGGTAGCAGAAGATGAATGAAAAGGCGGCCTTAAGAAGAAAAATATTTGAAACGGATTTTGCGCTTTATGAGCTTGTGCTTTTTCTGGATTCGCACCCTGAAAATAAGAAGGCAATGGAGCTTATGGCACGTTACAGAAAAATGCGCGAGGAGCTTGTAGACGATTATGAAAAACGTTTCGGAAAGTATATCGTAACACTTTCAGATGTTCCAGATGACGCAGAGCACTGGCAATGGATAGACGGACCGTGGCCGTGGGACAACGATTTTATGGAGGGATAAACCTTGTGGAAATATGAAAAAAAATTACAGTATCCGGTAAATATTAAAAATCCGAATCCTAAATATGCTCAAATTATAATAACACAATACGGCGGTCCCGACGGCGAGGCGTCAGCTGCACTGAGATATCTTACCCAAAGATACGGACAGCCGTACAATGAGGTAAAAGCCACGCTTACGGACATCGGAACCGAGGAGTTGGCACATATGGAGATGATATGTGCGATGGTGCATCAGCTGACAAGAAACCTTACGCCCGAAGAGATAAATGCGAGCGGCTTTGCACCATATTTTGTCGATCATACAAACGGTGTTTATCAGATAGCGGCTTCCGGAATGCCGTGGACGGCAACCTATTATCAATCCAAGGGCGACGTTATAACCGATCTGCACGAGGATTTGGCAGCAGATGGTACGACCACCAAAGAACAACCCACTATTTCGAAGAGCTGCAACCCCTTGTATTACTGGATTTTCGGCACTTTGAAGGTTTTCGCAAAAATGGCATACCTGCAACCGCATAAGAACAACTTGACCTTAAAACATGATAATTTTTACAAAATTCACGATAGGACAAGCTGTTTCCGAAAACAATTCATTACCAAATAAAGCAGCTCCTAACTGACAAAGTCGGCGGTTAGGAGCTGCTTACGATTTACTAACAATACAAGTTTTGAGTGAACGCTCATATTGCTATGTCATTTATGCAAAAACTCTTATTATTAAAATTTGCGGTATGTATCTTTTTACAAACTTTATAGTAACGTAGCGCTTCAAGTTCAGCTTCTTTAATCAATTTTTTACGTTCGGGATCTGTCTCGGCATCGCCTAATGCTTGTAATTTTTCCGATAACATATCAAGTTGTTCACAAATCCATGCGATGTTATTTATTGGTCGATATAATTTCAAATCAACAATCATGCTTTTTCCTTTTGCATCTTTGGAACATATGCTTCCACATTTATTCCTGTAAAAAATAGCATTGTAATCATTCTTTTCAGGATCATAAAACTTCTCATTTTCGTAAGGGTTTGTGGCAAGATTCCCTTCGAAAATATTGCTCTTTTCACCATTACAGTTTCTACATGAATATACTAAATTCTGATAATCATTGATTAGATGAGAAAGAGATGGCTGCTTTTTAATTTCTGCTTGAGGAACAAAATGATCTATTTCAAAAAAAGTTGTAATATCTGTATCGAGCAAATTGCAATATGCACACCTATGCTGAAAATCGTCTGCCAAATACGGTTTATATGCTTGATAATTCGAATAATGTTTAGTACAGGTCCTTTTAATTTTATAATTTCTAAATTCCATATTAATCCCTTATTCTAATAAATCATTGGCTCTTTCGATAAGTGAAACAATTTTCTCTAACGAACTTGAATCATATAGTTTATCAATTTCGCTTTGGCCTACCATACAATACTTATCCAACTTCGTTTCGAGTACAATGATTTTTTCAATCAATTCATTTACTTCGGTACCATCTTCATCAGATTTTATCTGCTCTTTAAGAATGTTGATCTTTGCAATCAATTCCTGTTTTCTATTCTTTGTGATTATTACATTTGATATAATTTTTTTAACAAGTAAAGTTGATGTATCTTCGCCTATAGCAAGAAAATCTTCTTTCACATATATTTTATCAGGATCAACTCGAAATTCTTTTGCACATTCATCGCCTCTACCAGTTAATATAATGCAAGGAAATTCTGGCAAAATATCGCGTACAGTATTGATAATATCCGCACCTTTGTTGGTTTCGTGAGTAAAAACTAATTTGTAATCGATTATCAGACAATCGATGGTCTGAGCTTTTATAGCATCCATAATGCTTTCTATGAGTGCACCATAGTCACTATTTTCATCTTTATAGAACGATTCGTATGAAAAGAATAAAGATGTATCCTCTAACTTTGAATATCGTGCAAATACTCGCTGTATATCGGTTACATGCCCTTTGTCATCGTCTACTATGCCAATGCAAATATTATTCATTTATTGCCTCCTGGTTAAAATATATTTCCATTCCGAAACCGTCATCCATATCAAGAACATTAATTGTGGCATTATACTTGTTAATTATTCTATCAACAATCCAAAGACCTAGTCCAGTACCTTCCTCTCCTTTAGACGTCTCTCGTGCAAGAAAAATTTTATTGGGAGCATGTTTGTATTTTTCATCAAGAGCCGGACCATTGTTGACCATTCCCAGAGTGGTGATTCCGTTCTCAGAAGAAAGATAGTAATCAATTTTTCTTTCATCAACAGTCTTTTTCTCCAGAAAATATGCAGAATTAAGATTCAGATTGTTAATGATCGTGAATAGATCTATTTTCGCTATACTAATATAGTGTTTATCATAATCATCTTTCTGAAATCTAGATAGGGATACAAGTTTCTTTTTCATAAGCGGATTCCAAATTTGATTGATCTCATTGATACTTTCTGCCAAATCAACAGTCTCTTCATCAAATTGTTTTTCCTTAATAGCCTTCATAGTTATATCCAACCAGGATTTCATTACTCGATCGTTTTCTAAGGCATCTTCAATAACAGGATAAGGATTAAATATTTCATCGCCATTGTAGGGTTGATAATTCAAAATATCATCAATGCAACTCCGCACATGGAGCATTTTATCCCCAACTTTTTCACTCACTCTGCTAAGCTCGTGAGAAAATGTATTTGTAATTATTCCAGATGCACTAAATGCCATTAACAATTGCAGAACTTCTTCGGTAATCTTTTTATCTCTATAAACTTCTTTTACCGCTTCACGATATTGTTGTTCTGTATATTGATGCTGTTCCTGTGTACTGTCATTGTTTTGGTCACTATCACTGCTTTGATTACCATTCGAAGGGGTGTCATTATTTATAATATCATTAACTATGTCACTTACTTTATTGGGTTTATTTTCATCGATCCATTTGCTATATTCACGATAGTAAAACTGTCTATCATCTTCGAATTGCTTAATAATGCTAAGCAGAATATCCACAAAAACATAATACTGATCATTTTGAACTAATCCTTCACGGTTTGCCATATCATATAGTAACGGATTGCTGTCTCTTCCTATGCCTACATTACCTATAAGTTGATATGGAGGTACATTCCATTGACCAGATGGATGTGTTACAGTCGCAGGTTGCCGCTGCGCCAGTTCCGATAACCCGAGCCAATCAAACAATCCGCCCTCTTCTCCATAAGGACGAACTTTAAAACTGTCTCTGTAAAGCTTAATTCCCGCATTTTTGTCCAGCAATATCTTTCTGTCCTTTTTTACCACATTCTTAATTATTGGGAAATCGCTTTTCATAGATTTTAAAAAATAAAAATCAAAAGTAAAAGGACCAGCCTTTTTGGCTGCTTCAAGATCATATTCTTTAATCAAGTCTTTTACAGACAGTTCAAATTCAAATGGCTTTGCATAATCTTCACGGCTATAATTTGATCTTTGTAATGCGGGTCGTTTCCAAAAATCGGTTGTGTTCAGTTCTACAATTGTTCCAAACGAATCATATTTTTGCATGAAGGAAAATAGTTCAGTTACCATTTCGTTTCGCTCTATAGTTATTTTGACAGTTTCGCTACCATCATATTTTGAAGATATTTTGTAATCATAATCACTTTTCTTCATCTCATACTTTGTGGCAACGATACTATAGTTGTCGTTAAAATTATTATTTACATATATATCAAAAATATCCTCATTAGAAATTGGATTCAAATTGTTAATGCATGTATTTACTTTTTTAAAAAGACGATCATTCCACGATTCACGCAGCGGATGTAAAACAATAATCGTACCAGTAGTCCAATCATATTCGGATATTCTCTCAAATTGTTCTCCAACAAAAGATTTTACTATTTCTATAAAATCTTTATCAGATTCAGTTAAATCGGCATCAATTTCATTCAAAAGTTTGGAATTGCTAAATTGTTCCCAATCAATCCACCACTTAACAGTTTTGGCGTCATTTGACTTTGTATACATTGTTGACTCTGTAGATAATTTATCCAAAGCGAAACGACCGATACCTTTGGCACCGGTTTTTATTCTTCCTTTTTCGCTAACATAGTTGGTTTCTTTATAACTCGTTCCTATTCTCATCCAACTATTTTCAACAATATCTTTTGTCATTCCGCATCCATTATCAATGAGGACAATCTCGTTGCGTAAGAACAAAATATGTTGAATTAAAAGTTCAATATTATTATATTGCTCAGACAACTCTTCTACCGCCGTTGAATCATTAGAATGAACGTTAACATATGCTTCTTTTGTTAGTTTACTAAAATATCCGCCGTCTATCATATATAGCTGTTTAAACACGTTCATTTCTTCGTGTGATAAATCAGAAGTAATAGTATCGTAATCAAATGATTGTGCCAAATAAGGGTATTTGATATTGTACTGTAAGTAAACACATTCAGCATCAGCATCATATGCGTTTTTCACTAATTCAATTATAGCGCCATCTACTCCGGTAATGTTTTCTCGTCCGATTAATCTAGCGGCTTTAGCACTAATTTTAAATTGTATCTTAGCCATAACACACCTCAAAATTTATATTCTTCAACATCTTTTGATGATATTCTTATTGAATCTCCTCGTTCTTTAACGCCTTTGCTTAACAAATAATCATAAAAATGATGAGACTTTAGTATTGTAAAAGCTGTATCCAAGGTTAGCTCGCCCCGAGGAATAATATATAACCCAGAATAGGGAATTGTATCTGGATCCAATTTGTACAATCTTACCTTGTGCGTAATAATTGTGGACATAAGAAGTTTTTCGCAGTTTAAATGTGCCAACGCTTGCGAACGGCCATACTCAAACCATTTGGCTTTTGTATCAGAATCACGCGCTTTTAAAATTTCAATTTGACCATTAAGGTATTTATAAGCAAGTGGGAATTGATTTTTAAACTCATCCTCCTCATAATGCACAAGTGCTGTATTATTATAACGGTATGGAAATATGATTTTTTGAGTTATTTGATACTGCTCTGTTTTAGGACTCTTTGCAGATCTTAAAATTGTCGGTTCGATATTGATATCTAAGAAACCGTCTTCGTTAACATTATGTATAAAAACTTTATTTGCTAACGTCGCTATAGAATTTGACACTTTAAAATAATCGCCAAAATTTCTACTTCCTTTTGAAACAAAACCTGTAAAATCCCATTTATCAAATAGTTGGTTCTTATCAATTAATTTTTCGCTTTCTTTGTTATAAGGCAATTTTTCTTTATAGATCAATATATTAGAATTGCTGCCTTTTTGATAGATTGTAATAGCTGGTGCTGTTAGTACATTTTCAAATACATTTATGGCTGTGCAGTCAATAATCTCTATTAACTCATTTTTAATAAGTTCTCTCAATTTATTTCCAAAAACCGTCTTAAACATGTTGGATGGAGCAATAATGACCATCTTACCGTTATTCCTAAGTAATGATAACCCTTTTTCAATAAAAGCATAGGAATAATCAAATTTTCCTATGGCGCATGAAGTAAAATTATCCCTTGTTTTTTGTCTTGTTTCAATATCCAAATCTGTATACGCAATATAGGGAGGGTTTCCGACTACAAAATCAAATGCTACCGGATCATTGAAATATAATCCATCCATATTAAATATATTCCACTGAACATCAAACAAACCTGTATGCTCCGCAACTGCATTAAGATTTTTGATACAAGACTCGACCATCTTAGGATCAACATCGCAGCCGAAAATGCATGATTCCAAACCTCTTTTAATAGTAGATTTGCGTTTTCTTGATCTCTTGGCATCTGCTATAAAGCGCTTTACTACTTCTATCAAAATATTACCCGTACCACACGAATTATCAATAATGCGCTTGCCGAAAAGATTATTAGTATAGTCAATTCTGTCAAGCATATATTGCACCATTTCAGAAGGGGTAAATATTTGGCATTTACTCAATTCCATATTACTCAAAATCCTTTATCGTTTTTCCGCTATTAGTTTTCCATTCAATTTTACCGTTTGCAGATCGTCCGCTGACAACATTAGCAGCAGTCGAAGCACTATCAAATGGAATGTTTTTTGTTGCAACCAAATAGTTGCCATCCTCAACAAGATGCCCGTTATCAATAAGCAAATTCCGCTTATCTTTGTAACACTGCTTACAACTACTAGTAACTTTTTTGGATAGTTTTGATTGTGCCAATACTATATATGTCTCACCATCAACGATAAGTTGCGCATCATAGTTTTTACTAGAAAATCTGAAGATTTCTTTGTTCGCAATTTCATCAGGGGTTACAATAGTTTTACTTATGTCAAAATAGTCAATTCCAAGCGTTTTAGTTAGTGTAACAATATCAGAAAGAAAGTTTTCCGCAACAACCTTATCGTTAGTATTAATGTTTGGTGAGAGTGAAGGTTTCTTATTTTTCAAATTAACTTCAACGATATGGACATGAGCAACACTTTTTGCGTATTCTAAGAGTTTAGATTCGATGTACTTGATTTGAGAAATATTTAAAGCATAATTTCCGTCTGCAAGAAAAACCATCGTTTTAACCCAATACTCGGTTTTTTCGTTTGTAGAATAATGATTGTTTAAGCGATCTAAAACATTATCACTTTCTCCAATATATACGGATTTGCTATCTTCACTAATCAGCATATATACTCCTGGTTTAGCTAAATCATAATCTTGATATGCCATAGGATCATCCTTATAGCATGATTTAACATAAGAATAGGCTGACCTTAAAAACGAAATCATTTTTATCGTCTTGCCAATGATATTCACAATTTTAACAGATGTATTGTTCTCGTTTTCAAGTCTAACGGAAATTACGTCTGCCATATTTACACCTCAATAATCTTTACACTTTGATTTCATCAAATATAGTTGCCGTTACCACAAATGCATCAAATATGTGCTTTTTATCTGGATAAGCTTAAAGATCCTTCATAATATCCACGAAATCGTCTATGTTATATGCACCATCAAGATTCACGTGGTCAAACACCATAAAGTACCTGTAGTTGCCACCGCATTGTGCTGCCCAATGACGACCGAGCTTCAACTTGGTTTTGCTGTCGCTATTATCCCGGTCATCACCCTTCGTCTCGATCATTACGATTTTTCCGGACTTGGTTTTGACTACAAAATCGGGGTAGTGATTAATAAACCCGTTGATTCTAAAGCCCTTGCGGTCAATGATACGATGCCACCACTGAATATTCTTGAGCCCCACAACGTAGTCAAGAACTCTTGATTCAAAGTTGTTCATATCATTCTTTTCGGCTTCATAGAGAGAATAAGGAATGGAATCAGTAGTGTCGGCAGGGGTAATTACCGGAGGAAATTCATAATTCTCTCGGCATACTACTTTTCCACTATCAAGCCATCTATAGAATTGTTGCTCTCTATATGCATCTTCCAAAGCCTCGATCTTCTGCTGAATCTTCTTTGCATATACAGGGATAGCCGTCTCCATTGCGGCAATCTCATCCTCGGTCATATTCTCTACGATTCTATGAACATACGCATTGATATCGCTTGTTGCATAGCGGTTATTCTTATTAAGCTGGCCGCAGATCATAGCCGTACAACTTTTAATTTTTGCTTCAGGAGGCAGTTGCGCCAAGTAATCGCGCAGATATTCGCTTTCCTCTTTAGATACTCTCTTGTATTTGGGAACGGCATCTCCTTGCTCTTGCAGATCAACGCGATACATCTCTCCGGTTGCCAGCTCAAAACTAATCTGTGCATCCTGACCACTTAAAGTAAAGCCTTCGGAAAGATTTTCAGGTTCAAGCAACTCATATTCGTCACCAAAAAAGTCTGGAGTTGTTTGAATAAAGAACTGAGGAATACGCAAATCGGCAACCGATTCCTTATAGCAATCTTGTATGGCATTTTGTTTCAACATATCGCCCAGTTCACCTCCTGTAAATCCAAAATCATCGTTACTTTCTACTTCTGTGTTATACTGCTGAGTTTGAGTTGTAGCTTGCTGAATCATATCCGCTACTTGCGTACTCGGATTTTCGGCCGTTGTTTCAATGTGTGTTCTGACCTCTTCAACGGAAATATCGGTAAAATCATCTTCCTGTTGACTTGCCATCGGCATTTCAAGCTGTTCACCAGGCATCTGAGGAACAACGGGTGTAACCGGCTGAACCTCGCTGACAAACTCACCGACTCGGTAATCCTTTCGGCTGAATCCTGCCTTGTTAAGACCGGATACAATATTCTCCAATGTGTTTCTGAAATCATTGGAGCAAGTCAACACGTAGGACGTATTGAGCAAGGAAGCAGGATGTGTTTTAGCATAAGGTTGGCGCAAAATGCGTCCAACAATCTGCTCAACATCGACGGTAGAAGTCTTGTTGGCAAGAGAAGCCAAAATGTACGCAAAGGGGCAATCCCAACCTTCTTTAAGGGCATTGACCGTAATAATATAACGGATTTTGCAATCTTTGCTCATCAAATCAACATTACTGATATCATCAACTTCAGAAGTTTTGATAGCAATCTCCTCTTCAGAAATACCTATGTCAATCAATGTTTGCTTAATTTTCTGATAGGTATCTGTTTCTTTGCACTTTAGATTGGGTTGCGCCTGGAATAGGACAATGGGACGAATATATTCACCGCCGGCCACTTTCTGTGCTTTAGCTTGCTGCTCAATGCTACCGCGCAGTTGAATAGCGTCCCTGTATCACGCTCTGACGGGAAGTACGGTTATATACAACCACAGGAAGCTTAACCATATGTTCCTTTTTGAGTTCTCTTGCATCTACATAGCAAAGAATGTTGCTATTCTTTCTCGGTGTAGCGGTCAGATCCAGCACAAAAGATGGATTAAGTCTGTTCAGCATTTCAACGCTCAAATCAGAACCGGCATTATGACTTTCATCCACAATCGTAACAGGAGATAACTGTCGCAACACCTGGATGAGTGCGGTATCAGGAGTATCAGCCAACAACGTTTCTTTGTCGTTGAAATACTCAGCAAAGCGCAATAGATTTCCGTTTTCCTGATATACTTTACGAACGTCCTTCTTTTTGCTGTCGATACGCAGAGAACCATAGCTTAAAATGCAAACGGTGAGCATTTCTCTGACTGTATCAGGGGAGAAATTTTGCCCGTTTAACAGTTGCTCTTTCGTATATACACCTACACGGCCTGCAAAATCCGCTTCCAATTTCTGACGATATGGATGGTTGATATCGGAAAGAGTTTTGATCGTCTGGTTAAGAATAGGATCGGAGGGAACAAGCCAAACGACCACTTTGGGCTTGTCCTTCGGCATCTCATCAAATATGCGTTTAACCGAAGAACACGCCATAAATGTTTTGCCACCGCCGGTAGGAACCTTCATACACACGTGAGGTACACCCTTGATAGCGTTGTTGTATGTAGGTACACCGCCAAATCCAACGCCGATATCTTGGCGACGCCAGTATTCTTCCCACGCAGCAAAGAGGTTTGCCGTATTGTTTACGCAATCCATATAGGATGACAGATTGCGCATAACGCTTTTTTGATAATTCTTTAATTCCATAGTTCCGCCTCCTTATAGCTTGGTTATATCACGCGGAATTTTCTTAAATGTGATGTGGTATTTTTCAAGCCCTGCGTCAGATAAAGTACACAGGTCTGCATAAATAACATAGCTGTCCGCTTTTGTCTTAATTGTATGCAAAAACGCTCTACTCAAAGTGGTGACATTCTCTTTATCATAGTAGAAATAATACGCTGTGGTAAAGTGAGTACCAAGATAATACGGCTCATCGTCTTTGAAAGGTGCAAGGCGTGATTTCGTCTCTGTGAAATAAACATATTCACGGATTTTATCAACACCAACTGTTTCATTCAGTTCATTGCCGTTCATTAGTGTGTCGCCTAATTCATAGTAACTGAAATTTCCACCAGTGCCTTCTGCTTTGCTTTTTCCTTCTCCACAGCCCGTAATTACACGTCTCACACGTTCCGAAGTCAAACTATCAGCATAATCCATCATTTCTACAAGAATGAATTTGCGCCTACCGCCGTCTGTTTTGTTCAAGTTCAAAACAGCATGTGCAGTGGTTCCTGAACCCGCATATGAATCTAAAATTATAGCATCCTTATCAGTTGTAGATATGTTTATGAGATACTCAACCAACTTGCTTGGTTTCGCAAAATCAAAGTCTATTGATAACGGCGTTAACTCTTTTGCGCTATGTCTGTTTTCGTATGCACTAATAAGATTTGTTGGAGTTTGACCTTCATCTGCTCTATCATCTAACCAAATCTTTGTATACACATTCCATTTTGAAGGAGTACCATCAGGACATATCAAAACGCCCTTGGATTTTTTGAATAGCAGTGATCCTTTTGCTTTTTCCTCAATATACCTTTCGGCACTCCAACGCCAACAGCCATCCCCTTGCATCGGCAATACCTTTTCACCATCGGCAATATTCGTGGGCATAGTTGCTCCTGGTGGAATAGCAAATGTGCCGTCAGGACACTCAATATAGTATCGTTGGTTTGGCCTTTCATCCAAAGAAGACTGATACAAACCAAAAGGTCTGTATTTTTGTCCTTTCCTCGGTCCATCAGTTTCGATTCCTGTGTATAATTTTTTGATTATTTTTTCATCTAATGGAGCTTTAAAATTATGTGTAAAGGTAATGTTTTTACAATAAACTAAAATGTAATCAATATTTGGTGAAAAGAAATTACCTTTATTACCACCTGATTTCATAACTCTTGATACAATTCCACAACGATTGTTATATCCAAAGATTTCATCACAAATTATTTTTAAAGTTGCAATTTCATCTTCACCAATACTAATAAATATTACACCTTCGTCGTGCAATAATCTTTGCAACAGTTTCAAGCGGGGATACATCATGCACAGCCACTTATCGTGACGGGACAGATCTTCGCCTTCCTTACCAACAACCTCACCAAGCCACTTTTTAATGCGGGGATCATTGACGTTATCGTTGTATACCCAGTTTTCATTACCGGTATTGTACGGAGGATCTATGTAAATACACTTAATACGACCTTCGTATTGAGGCAACAACGATTTAAGGGCAGAAAGATTATCGCCGTGAATAATCATATTTTCGCTGCCGTTATCCTCTGCGTGCTGACCTTTTTCATCATAACTATATTGACGCTCCAAAACATGGTAAGGAACATCCAAATGATGATTGATAGCTTTATCTTTTCCAATCCAATCAAGTGTTGGCATGGTTATTTCCCCCTATACTCAGATTATTGGTTATAATTATCAGCAAAGTTTGCAGTACATATTCCAAAGCAACTAAGAAATTATTTGATGTTTTGTTAAAATAATATACCAATTATATTTATCGATTTCGCAGCAAAGATAATGCTTTGCCTGCGAGAAATTTATATAAGTCGCTTTACATTTCGGAGTGATTTACCAGAAACCTACGCTAATTTTTACTGCTTGGCAGCAGAATTCTTTTTGATTAGCTAATAAAAGAGCTTTTCGGTTTGTAAGAAGTTATTATAGTTAGTGTGAATGTGCATTACTCTCAAAAGCATCTCTATTCATACCGAAGCCAAAAACCTTACAGGAAGGGATGACCACCAGATATCCAATGTAACCTTTGCGAAATGTCTAACCGATGCATAGAACAATACTCCCTAATAGAAAAACTGTTTTTGTGGTAAAGTCGCCGCCACAAATAATACAGTTACAAGTAAAATACATATAGATTACCATATTGCCGCTCAGCGTCTGTTTTTCGCGATATTGCGCTATACTTGATCTTATTGCAATTCTTCCGTCTTAAATGTTGTATATCCCTCGTAGTAGTAGCTGTGGTCAATTCCTTTCATATAGACCTCGCGGCTGTGTATATCATCGGTCAGGGCGGCTTTCAGGATATGCTTGATCTCGATATCCTTAATCGGGCTGCGCTCCATAGCAAGTAAATAATCCTCTTTGTCAACCTTACTCCAATCGACGACCTTGCCGATCTCTTTCTTAAAAATACAGTCAAGCCAAATTCGTGTGCTTCTGCCGTTGCCTTCACGGAAGGGATGGGCGATATTCATTTCAACATACTTCTCTACAATTTCGTCAAAAGTAGACTGGGGCATTTTGTCAATGTTAACAAGTGCCGCTTCCAGATACATAAGCGGGGCAAAACGGAAGTTTCCCTTGGAGATATTCACTGTTCGAAGCTTACCGGCAAAATCGTATATCTCGTCAAAAAGATATTTATGAATCGCTTTTAGTGAAGCGAATGTACCGACCTCTAAGTTATCCAACAGACCGTTTTCAAACAGCTCTGCCGCTTTTTTCTTGCTGATACGCTCCTCGGCTTCTGCAAGCTCCGGAGAATTAGCGATGCCAAGTTTGTTTTCAAGTGTCATCTTATTTATCCTCTTTCACTTTGTCGGGGACAAACTCCATAATGTCGTCCACGTTGCAACCGAGTGCAGCACAAACCTTGCCCAGGGTGTCCACCTGAACAGATTCGTTTCTTCCCATCTTCGCCATAGCATTGGAAGTAATGCCCGACAGTTTTACAAGTTCGGTTTTTTTAAGTCCTCTGTCAATAAGTAACTTCCACAATTTATTATAACTGATAGCCATAGGAAACCTCCGAAGATTAGTGTGCAAATGTATTGTACCATAAATTGCGGATATTTTCAATGATTTTCAAAATTTAATTGAATTTTTCAAGTTGGCGCAAATCCACTCCGTTGTCCGTTGTTTATTCATATCAGCTACGGCTATGTTTGCTGTTTCACTACTCTCACAACTGTTTTAGGAAGTCTATCGTGGTGCTGATATGATTCCTGCGTTTTAGGCGAACTCAGATCCGGTGTGCTTCTGCAGCGCACGGGTGCCGTTGTAATCTTAACGGGAACATTAGCAAATACTGTACACTTACAGATGAAAAATCGCCCTCATTCCGAAATGAAAATCATCCTCATTTGAGAATGAAAAAATAATCTTCATTCGAAAAGCCTTGTAGATTTATTTTCGATTTATGGCGGATTTATACGCATCATTTTAATATGACACCGAACCCGTCCTTTCAGTATGTTTGAATGACCTCTTTTCGGAATGATGTGGCGTTTCGATATGACTATCCCTGTTTTTTCATTTCGGAATCAGGGGGAATTTACCTCTTGTCATAACGAAAATATGTATCATTTTCTTTATCATAGAATAAGGGGAAAGGATAAGCATAAAAAGCGGAAAATCATCTCAATATCATTCCGAAATTTTATCATTCCGAAGAGCAAAATCATCTTCTAAGACTTTTGATAGAAAAGTCATAAATCAGCGTAAATCATATGTGAACTTCGGTTTTTTCGGGCTGAATCACGTTTTTTGCTGAGTGTATGCCCCATTTACCTATCCACGACACCGGTTTTTTGAAAAAAGTTTCTATCATAAATCCTAAAGGGGAAGCGTTTTTAAAAATTCAAATGTAAAATTGGTGCAATTCGTTTTTGCACTTTTTCAGCTCTAAACCGTCTGATTTTTGCCGGATATTTTGAATTTATACAGTCATCATTTTACACCGATTTTTGCACCAATTCAGGCTGTTAAAATGCGCTCTCAAACACCGATTGTTTAAATTACAAGTAGATTATCCTTATTAAAAGGTACGCTTTATTTTTACTTGCCAAAAAGAACCTCTCTTTTCATCTTGTTGATACACACTCACGGAATAGCGGACTTGCCGCTTTTCATATAGTGTAGTACCAACCCGAAAGGAGTAGACTATGGCAGAAAACATAAAATCTACAACCCTAACAAGTGTTTTCAAAAGCGGCGAAAACACTACCACAGAGCAAGCATTCACCGCCAAGTGGATTGAGCTTGTCAATACTTTGGAGAAAGGCAAAAGTGCAAACTTTTGCGAAAAAGCGTGACTATAGAACCCGCTTATGGTATAATAAATTCGGAAACAGCTTGTTCTATCTCCAAAGGAGATGGAAAATTGAAAGTAGCTATTTATTGCCGCTTATCCGAAGAAGATAGAAACAAGCAAACCGAAACTGACGATTCGGGCAGCATACAGAATCAAAAGGCGATGCTGGTCGGATACGCTCTTGAACAGGGGTGGGAAATTTACTGTATTTACAGCGATGACGATTATGCAGGCGCAGACAGACGTCGGCCGGAATTTAACCGTTTGCTTGGGGATGCGGAAGCGAAAAAATTTGATATAGTCCTGTGCAAGACACAATCCCGTTTCACTCGTGAGCTGGAGCTGGTGGAAAAGTACATTCACGGTCTGTTTCCAATTTGGGGTATTCGCTTTATCAGTATTGTTGACAACGCAGATACCGCCAATAAGGGTAACAAAAAGTCCCGCCAGATCAACGGGCTTGTAAATGAGTGGTACTTGGAGGATATGTCCGACAATATCCGAAGCGTTCTGAAAAACAGGCGGGAAAACGGATTTCACATCGGTGCATTTGCTCTTTACGGGTACAAAAAAGACCCCGAGCAAAAGGGGCATTTGATTATCGACGAGGAAGCCGCCGCTGTTGTGCGTGAGGTGTTTACGCTTTTTTCCCAAGGCTACGGCAAAACTGCGATTGCCCGTATGCTCAATGACAGGGGCATACCCAATCCAACCGAATATAAGCGTTTAAAAGGGCTGCGCTACAAGCAACCTAAAGCCAAAAACAGTACCCTATGGAAGTACTTTGCGATTTCCGATATGCTGACGAACGAAATGTACATCGGCAATATGGTGCAGGGTAAATACGGAAGCATTTCCTACAAAACCAAGCAGAACAAGCCGCGTCCTAAAGACAAATGGTACATTGTCAGGGGTACGCACGAACCCATCATTGACCGTGAACTGTGGGACAGAGTGCAGAAAATGATCGCCGAACGCGCCAAATCTTTTAAAGTTGGTACTATCGGTCTGTTTGCAGGGAAGGCTCGCTGTGCAAACTGCGGATATGTAATGCGTTCATCCAAAAATCGGGGCAAGCATTATCTGCAGTGCTCCAACCGTCATATAGCAAAAGACGCCTGCATCGGCTCTTTTATCTCGGTTGATAAATTGGAGCAGATGGTAATCGACGAGCTGAACCGTCTTTCCAAAGAATATCTGAATAAGGACGATTTAGAAAAGAAAATCGAGTTTGCGGGCAATCTGCAAATACAGAAAGAGAGTATACTCAAAAACATAGCCTCTTATGAAAAGCGCGTTCTGGAACTATCCAAAGGTATTCGGGAGCTGTATATGGATAAGGTGAAAGGGTTGATCTCTGACGCAGATTATGCGGAAATGTCAAAGGATTTTACGGGTGACCGTGACCGTCTTGAAGAACTAATTTCCGACGGGCACAGACAAGTTGAAGAAATCGAGGATAAAATCGAAGCCGGAGACAATCGTTGGGAGATCATCGAGCGTTACACAAACCTTAAACACCTTAATCGTGAGATGGTGGAGGTTCTCATTGACTACATTTCCGTAGGCAAGAGAATCCCCGGAACACGGAGTATTCCCATCGAAATTCACTGGAATTTCTGAAAAGTTTATTCTTATATGATTGCAGCAGAGCAAAAAGCCCGTGTGACATACGATAACCTTTTAAGGCTTATTGACGATCCCGATATAACGGAACCGCTTAAATTTTTAAGGGAAAGAGAAATTGTTCATTATCAGCGTTTCGGCGAGGCGCTGCAATCAACATAGAATGACAAAGCGCGCCGCTTAAAAACTGTTTAATATCGGATAATATTACATATTTAATAAATAATCGCTCCCATCTTTTTATATAGAAAAGATGGGAGTTTATTATAGTATGGATTCGTTAATTATGCGCTGCGAAGTGATGCGGTTTATACTAAACCCCGGCGCCTTTCAGGTACATACTTTCCAAAAGCTCCGTTCCTGCACCGGTACGGAACACACGCTGACGGAAATTTTCAATTGCCTTACGTGTATATCCGCTTTCGCCTGCATTGATTAGAAAATCCGCTTCCAGCAGGATTTGATGATCCGGTCCGTCAATATTCGTGTAGGTATGATGATGTGCGACTAACCACGAAATGCGCGCTACGTCAGAACCTTCAACCGGAAGTCCCTTAAAAAACGCTTTTACAAGCGGCGGACTTTCAAGCTCCTGATGTTTTCCGTTGGTGTTGCCGTATTTTTCGCGGCACAGCGGGCAAGCAATGTCGTGCACCACTGCGGCAAGCTCCAAAATCTCCTGCGTATGCCGATCCAGTTTTTCTATCTCTCCGATAGTCTTTGCCATTGCCCATACCTTGAGAAAATGGTCGATATCGTGTATATTGCCCTTGTAAAATTCAATCATCTTTTGCTTAGCAGCTGCAATAATCATATATTTATTCTCCTCCGCCTAAAGCGCGGTACCTTTTTTCGGCACGAAAAAGCCTGCCGTATCGGCATGCTCCGTCTCCAGCAGCTTTATCTTTTTGTCAATTCCTCCGGCGTATCCGGTCAGACTGCCGTTTGTGCCGACAACTCTGTGGCATGGAATAATGATAGATATTTCGTTATGCCCAACCGCACCGCCGACCGCCTGAGCAGACATTCGGGGAAGACCCCGCTTTTTTGCAAGCTGCCGTGCAATTTCGCCGTAGGTGGTAGTTTGCCCATAAGGAATTTGCAGAAGAATATCCCATACAGACCGACGAAATGCGGAACCGATGGGGTGCAGCGGCGGCAGAAGGTCAGGCTCTTTTCCTGCAAAATAAATATCAAGCCAGTGTTTGGCTGCCAAAAGAACAGGGGTTTCTGTCTCGCTGCGTTCATCCGGAAGGCTGCGGGCAAAGTATTTTTGCCCGTCGAACCATAGCCCTGTCAGCCCGATTTCGTCCGCCGCAAGAAGGATACCGCCAAGAGGGGAGTTGTAGTGCTGAATAAATATCATAATTTACACCTCTGGATTTGTTTGATCGGCCGATTATGCTTTTTTGGCGGCGTGGTCTTTTAATTCCGGTATTGCTCCGCCCGCCACAGCCCAAAGATACAGGCTTGCTACACTGCAATAAGGGTGAAATCTGCGGCGGTATTTTTCAAACAGCCTGCGGTCAATATTGCGGTGATGATAAACCATACGTAATCCCCTTAGAATAGCGAGGTCATCATAGCTGAATATATCGGGGCGCTGCAGGCAAAAGAGCAGTATCATTTCCGCAGTCCAAACGCCGATACCCTTTAGACTGCTTAATTCACGGATTGCGTCTTCATCGCTCATATGCTCAACAGCGCCCGGACAGAACGCTCCCGTACGGACCTTTTCGGCAAAGTCTGTAATATACTCCGCCTTGCGAAAGGTTATACCGAGCTTTTGTAGCTTTGGAACGCCGGCGGACAATATCGTTTCGGAGTTGACCTCGCCCAGTGCGTCCTGACACCGCCGCCATACGGTTGCCTGTGCTTTGGTCGATATTTGTTGACCTATGATGTGGTGTACGACAGACGAAAACAAGTCCGTATCCACTTCGCGGTCGATATGCCCTATGCGGTCAATGACCGCGCAAAGCCGCTTATCTCTTTGCCGCAGGTAGGAAAGCTCGGTTTCTCCGTATGAAAAGTTCAAGGTTATCACCCTTCTGTGCTTCTCTGAGTTATCTATTTAATTATAATACATTTGATTTGAAAATGCTATCATAAAATAAATCGGAAATTAGCGTTATACCACCAATCAACTGCGTTTAGGTATATCGTACAAGCCGCAAATCATATTTTACAAAAGGGAACGGCTGTAAAAAAAGGAGACTGGCGGCTTGATGAATTATATTACAGAAACCTTTGAACAGAAGATCGGCGGCAGAGTTATTACCGTTACAAATTTAACGCCCGAATTTTCCGCCTGCGAGAAAAGAAAAATAAAGCTGCTGACGCAAGCAAAGCTATATGATGTTTTTTGTAAATATATATCCTGTAAATCTTAAAGAAAAAGGGCTGCTGCGGTTACCGTGTCGACGGCTTCGTTTTTTCGAGAAAGGGAGTAAATAGTGAGCCTTTACGACGCTGTTTATGCAAGACAATCGGTTGACAGGGCAGACAGCATATCCACCGAAAGTCAGGTTGAGTTTTGCAAAAGGGAAGTGGCTGGACAGAATTTTAAGGTGTATACGGATAAGGGATACAGCGGTAAAAATATTGACCGTCCTGCGTTCAGGGAGCTGCTGCGCGATATAGAAGCAGGAAAAATCAACCGCGTTATAGTTTATCGTCTTGACAGAATCAGCCGTTCGGTGCTTGATTTTGCAAATTTAATTGAAGTATTCCAAAGAAACCGTGTTGAGTTTGTAAGCACAATGGAAAAATTTGACACGGGAGCGCCCGTCGGCAAGGCTATGCTGATGATCGTAATGATTTTTGCGCAGCTTGAGCGCGAGACTATACAGCAGCGTGTTATTGACGCTTATTCGTCACGCAGCAAACGCGGATTTTATATGGGCGGCAGGGTTCCGTTCGGCTTTGATTTGAGAGAAACGCAGATTGACGGCATACGCACTAAAATGTATGAGCCGATCGAGTATGAGGCGAAAATTGTAAGACTGATATTTTCGCTTTATTCCGAACCGCAGGCTTCCCTTGGTGATGTAATGCGTTATTTGGAAATGCAGGGCATAAAAAAGCGTGACGGCAAGCCTTTTAACCGAGGCAGACTGCGTGACTTAATAATAAATCCGGTGTATGTAAAGGCCGATTATAAGCTTTATGATTTTTTCAAATCACAGGGAGCTGATATTGCCAATGCTCCCGAAGACTTCATAGGCACAAACGGAGCATATCTGTATTCGGGGGATAATAAAAAGCGTAAGACCGTATCGATTGCGGGGCATACGCTGGTTATTGCGCCTCATAAGGGATTGGTCGAGTCGGAAATATGGATTAAATGCCGCTTAAAATGCCTTAACAACAAAAGCGCCGCAAAGCCTGTTAAGGCGAAGGCAACTTGGCTTGCAGGTAAAATTAAGTGTGCAAATTGCGGATATGCACTTACCGCCAAAATATACAAGTGTAAAACCAAATCCGATAACCGTTATTATCTATGCAATAATAAATACAATGGCGGCAGCTGCACCTTTAGTTCTCTTAATGCCGATATAGTTGATAAAATTGTATTTAAGGAAATGCGGAAAAAATCAGCGGAGTTTAAAACGCTTTACATACAAAGGCAGGAAAGCGGTAACCTGCAAATCGAAAAACTGAAAATACGCATAGAAGCTATAGACAAGGAAATATCTTTATTGCTTGATAAAATCACGGCGGCTAATGAGACGGTTATGCAGTACATAAACAACCGTGTTGCAAGTCTTGAAGACGAAAAAGAAGAGCTGTATGCCGAAATTGCAAGGCTTGATAATGAATGCGGGAATAACACAGAAGAAATAAGCGGCTATATGGAGCATTGGGAGGAACTTACGGTCAGCGATAAAATTACGGTTACAGACGCTTTAATTGAAAGCATTTACGCCTCAAATAACAGTATTGAAATTAAGTGGAAAATATAATTTTTTTATTGCAAATTCATTCTACACTGATTGCTTCGGCGAAGCGCTGCGGCTTACTACCGACCGACTTGACTGCAATAATTTTTATGCGTTCAATCCCGGTTTTGATAAATAGCATAACAGCTTTATGTTAAAAACAGTTCGGCAGCAAGCCGAACTGTTTTGTTTAACCTGATAAATCACACTTTCTGTTGAAAAAACGATTGCTTTGTGTTATAATTGAAAAAACGAACCGCCTTTGTGCTTTTGCGGCGTTTTTTAATGCGTTGAGGTTAGCGTTAGCTAACCTTGCCCGATCAGGAAAAAGAAATAACTCAACAATATTTTAAAAAAGGAAGCTTTGACTATGAAAATTTTGGTATTCGGAGCGGGCGTGCTTGGCTGTAATCTTGCAAAAAGCCTGTTTAATGCCGGCAAGGACGTAACGCTGCTCGCGCGCGGAAAATGGGCGGAGGAAATAGAGAAAAACGGGCTTAGGATAAAGAATATGTTTTCGCCGTGTGCGTCGGTCAGCCGTATTCCGGTGGCGGCCGAGCTTGCGCCTGACGATACATACGACGTAATATTTGTTGCGGTGCGGTATACTCAGCTTGAAACGGTTACCGCTGTATTAAAAGCAAATAAAACCGAAAACATTGTATTTGTGGGAAATAATGTGCGCGCTGCAAAGACAGCGGCGCTTTTGCCAGATAAAAATGTGATGTTTGCCTTTGCAAGCGCGGCGGGACATAGGGAAGACGGCCGTGTGGTTTTGGTTGATTTGCATAAGATTACAATAGGGCAGCTTAAAGGTGCGCCGCCCGCCGAAAAACTTATAGACGAGATCTTCAAAGGCACGAAATATAAGGTTGCCTACGAGCCGAATATGGGGGATTACCTGCTGTGCCACGCCGCGTTTGTAATTCCGGCGGTTTTTGCCTGCTATAAAACAGGCGGCGCTCTTAAAAAAATTAAACGGGACAACGCCTATCTTAACCGTTTGATTGACGCCAATATTGAAGGCTACCGCGCAATAAAAAACGCAGGGCATGAAATTTTACCGAAGGAGGACGGCGATTTTGAAAGCGCCGCTTACCGAAAAACCTGTTTTCGGTTTTTTAAGCTTATGTGCGCTACCGTTCTTGGGAAAATCTGCGTTTCCGATCACGCTATGAACGCGGTTGACGAAATGAGCGCGCTTAACAGGGATTTTAAAGAATTTATGGATAAAAACGGGGCGGAATACCCGATATGGAAAGAGCTTGAAAAAGAGTGTGAGAGGTATTTAAAATGAAAGAATTGATTTTCAAAACAGTTTCGGAGGGCTTGGGACTCGGCATATTGCTTGTTTTGATCTGTGCTGTTGGCATACGCCGCGGCGCGGTGGGTATGGTTCATCTTTACAGCGCCGAAGTACAGAAACGCTGTGTTGAGCGGGGACTCACGACCTATGATAAAATAAAGAGGAACAGCCTGCTTTTTAAGGCAATTTGCGTACCCGGATATATTGCGTATGTGCTTGTTTGCACATATGCAATAAACGGTGCAAGCGGTTTTTTTGCCGGCTTTTGGCAAATGCTTGTTATTCTTTCGGTTATGAACCTTATAGACCGTTTTTTTGTGGACGGCCTGTGGGTAGGGCACACAGGGGCTTGGATAATTCCGGGAACTGAGGATTTGAAACCGTATATCACCGCAAAGGACAAATGTAAAAAGTGGATTTTCGGTACAGTGGGTATGGCGGTCACAGCGGCGGTGCTGTCCTTAATTATGACGATATTCATTCACTGAATCAGAGGTGAGAAAAATGCTGTTTGAAACACTTGGAAGCAGGCAGAAGCCTGCCGTACTGTTTTTCCATGCAATGGGAGTTACGGGCGAGAGCAGTATGCCCGTGGCAAAGTATTTGCAGGACGAATACTTTTGTATTATGCCCACCTCCACAGTTTATTGCAAGGGGCAGAAATACCTCGGTAAGTCGGACGAGGTGCGGCAGATAGAGGAGTTTTTACACGGTCAGGGCGTAAAAAGCTTAAAGCTTGCGGTTGCTTCGTCTATCGGTGCGGATCTGGCTGCGTATTTTTTAATGCAGACAAAATTACCCGTTGAACACGTTTTTTTCGACGGGGGACAGTTTGCACAAATAGGGAAAGCAACGCGGCGGATAATGACGCCGTTTTTATATTTGGCTGTAAAAAGCCTGTACCTTTCAAACGGCGGTACGCTTAAGAGGATTATGTGGTGTGATGACGACGCGATAAGGCCGTATTTTATTGCGGCGGGTAAGGCGCTTGAATACGGAAATATGCGCCGCCAAATGTCGGACAGTCTTGAGGATAAACCGTTCCCGCCGTTGCCTGAAGCGCTGCAAAAAAACACTTATTTTGAGTTCGGCAGTATTGAAGAGCACTTTAAATACAGAAACGCTGTTATAAATGCTTATCCTATGGGCAATTACCCGATTTTTGAGGGCCATAATCATATGCAGTATCAGATCAAGGATCCCCGCGGTTTTGCGGAAATGCTTTCTGTAATTGCCAAGGAGGGCAGACTGCCGGATCTGCCGTTTTTGAAATAACAATACGGATTGCGTTATTTAATATCAAATCCGTTGTATTTGTCTACTCAAACTGGCTGTTATAAAGCGCGGCATACGCCCCGTTTTTTGCCAGCAGCTCGCTGTGGCTGCCCTGTTCTGTTATATTTCCGTTTTCCATAAATAAAATACAGTCCGCGTCGCGTATGGTGGAAAGCCTGTGTGCAATTACAAATGAGGTTCTGCCCGCCATAAGCAGAGACATTGCCTTGCCTATTTCAGTCTCGGTTCTTGTATCTACGCTTGAGGTGGCTTCGTCAAGAATTAAAATCGGCGGATTGCAGAGGAACACCCGCGCTATTGTAATAAGCTGCCTTTGACCGACGGAAATATTCGCGGCGTCGTTATCAAGCACAGTATCGTACCCTTGCGGCATAGTTTTAATGAAATAGTGGATCTTCGCCATTTTTGCCGCCGCTTCAATTTCGGCGCGTGTTGCGTTTTCTCTGCCGTAGGCAATATTTTCCGCAATGGTTCCGTTAAACAGCCATGTATCCTGTAAAACCATACCGAAATTGCTTCTTAGGGTTTTCCGTGTTAAATCGGTTGTGGGAATACCGTCAACCGTAATTCTGCCGCCGCCCACCTCGTAAAAGCGCATAAGCAGGTTTATAAGCGTTGTTTTGCCCGCGCCCGTTGCGCCTACAATGGCTATTTTTTGCCCCTGCTTTGCGGTAAAGCTGATATTCCTCATAAGTGTTTTTTCGGGCGTGTAACCAAAGCTTACGTTTTCAAAGGCTACCGTGCCCTTTGCGCGCTCAAGCGGAACAGGGCGGGCTGTATCCTTAACCTCCTCGTCGCCGTCTAAAAATTCAAAGGTTCTTTCAGCCGAGGCAAATGCCGATTGCAGTGAGTTTATCATATATGCCGCCTCAGTAAGCGGCTCTGAGCACATTCCCATATACTGAAAATACGCCTGAACAGCGCCGAAGGTCATAAGCCCCTTTGCCATACGGCTGCAGCCTATAAGCAGAATAACCGCCTGCGAAAGCCTTGATAAAAACCGTATGCTCGGATTAACGCTGTTGGTTAAAAAATCGGTTTTTTCATTTGCCGCGGCAACGTCTTCAATCGCCTTGTTAAGCGCGGTTATGCTGTTTTCCTCATTATTATATGCCTTAATAACGTTTCTGCCGGCATAGTATTCTTCCGTAAGCCCTGTAAGATACGCAACCTTTTCCTGCCTTACGGCTGAAAGCTCAAGATTTTTACCCGCAACAAGCTTTGTAATAAAAAAGCTGACCGCCGTAAATCCTATGAATATTACCGTAAGCAGCGGGCTGAAATAAAACATAAACGCGAAAGAGCCGATAATCGTGCCTATCGAGGTTATAAAGCGCAGAAGTCCCGTTTGCAGGGTTTCGGATATTTTATCAAGGTCGCTTGTAACCCTTGAAAGTATTTCGCCCGGCTTGCTTGCGTCAAAGAATTTAAGCGGTAATTTGTGAATTTTATCGCTTATCTGCTCGCGGAGCGTTAAAATAAGCTTTTCGGCAACGCTTGCCATAAGGAAGGATTGGAAGAAATAGAAGGCTGTCATAGCGGCGTACATAACCGTTATAGCCGTAAGCTGCCTGCCGAGCGGCTCCCACGGTATAACAAAGCGTGTGCCCTGCGTAATTGCCGTTTTAACCGCGGCAATCAGCGAGTCCATAACATCTGCGCTGTAATAGGGCGTAATAATATTAAGCGCGGTTGTTATTATAACGGAAAAAACAACGGTGATTAGCCGTGCTCTTTGGTTGCTTAACTGCCCGAACAGCCGTATTGCGGTTTTCATAGCGTGTCTCGGCGCGTCTCTTTCAATATCTGCGGTTTTTTCCCGGCTCATATCTCGTCTGCCTCCTTTGTTTGGGAATCGTATATCTCCTTGTAAACCTCGCAGGTTTTAAGCAGCTCCTCGTGCTTTCCTATACCTACGGGCTTGCCCTCGTTCAGCACAATAATTTGGTCGGCGTGCTGAATGGAGCTTACTCTTTGCGCAATAATTACAATGACTTTATCGCTTTTTTCTTTAATCAGCGCCTTGCGCAGCGCCGCGTCGGTTTTGAAATCAAGCGCGGAAAAGCTGTCGTCAAAAATATAAAGCTGCGGATTTTTAACTATGGCGCGGGCAATGGAAAGCCGCTGTTTCTGTCCGCCTGAAAAGTTTGTTCCGCCCTGAGCTACATATGAGTTTAAGCCGTCGGGCAGGGCGCGCACAAAATCTCCTGCCTGTGCAATATCAAGCGCGTGCATAAGCTCTTCTTCTGAAGCATTTTTATTGCCGTAACGCAGGTTTTCTGCAACCGTACCCGAAAACAGCCACGCGCGCTGCTGCACATATGAAATGCTTTCACGCAGCTGCTTTTGCGGCATATCGCGGATATCGGCGCCGCAGAGCGTAATGCGTCCGTCGGTAACATCGTTAAAGCGGAGCATAAGCGAGGCAACGGTGGATTTTCCGCTGCCCGTTCCGCCTATAACCGCCGTGGTCTGCCCCTTTTTACATACAAAGTCAAGCCCCTGCAAAGTGTATTCATCGGAATCTGCATATCTAAATGACACGTTTTCAAATGCAAGCACATTTTCGCCGTCGGTAAGCGGCACGTCGCTTTCGGTTTTATTGCTTATTTGCGGTGTGTACGACAGTACCTCGTCAATACGGTTCAAACATTCCATAGCCCGCGGGAACGAAAGTATAACCATCTGCGCCATCAGCACGCTGAACAGCGCCATAATGGAGTATTCAATAATCGCCGTTATATCCCCAACGCCGAAAACGCCCGAAACAATGCGGCTGCCGCTTATCCAGTAAACAAGTACAACAAACAGGTTGATTGAAAAATTTGTCAGCCCGTCAAGCCCCGCAAACATTCTGTTTGCTTTTACAGAGGTTACCTTATAATCGCGGAATGTGGCGTTAAGCCGCTCGGTCTCGTATTCCTGCTTGTTAAAGGCGCGCACAACCCTAACGCCTGTAATATTTTCAAGCAGCACCGTGCTCATTTTATCAAGCAGCCCTTGAAGTCTGCGGAAAAGCGGGGAAGCGCTGCGCATAATAAAGAAGGCTACCGCAACAATAATGGTTAGCACGGCAAGCAGCACCGCGCCGATAAGCGGGTCCTTCATAAACGACAGTATAACAGCTGCTGTAAAAATAACAGGCACGGGCAGCATCATTTGAAAAATGCCGACAACCGCAAACTGAACGGTAACAATATCCGATACCGTTCTGGTGGTCATAGAGGCCGTGCCGAAGGTTTGAAAATCATATACGGAAAGGTCGAGCGATTTTTTATATATCGCCTTGCGAATATCCGCGCCCACTCTTGCCGCTAACTTTGCGCAAACATAGCCGCCTACTATGGCGCCCACGCCCGCTATTACCGACGCAGCAAGCATTTTCATACCTGTATTTACAAGCGCGTTAAAGCCGGTCTCGGCTGACGAGCCTTTGTTCAGCATTTCGGCGGCATATGTGGGAATAAGCATCATTCCTACCATATCAAGCTCCATAAAAAGGGTTGTGAAAACGCACAGCCTTCGGTGCGGCTTCAAAAACTGTAAAATCAACTTCATAAAATAACCTGCCTTAGTTTTATTGACAAAAGTGCCGATGTTATGCTATTATAAACTATATAGCTACTATACAGTCAAGGGGCAGCCGCAATGTTTTTAAATAATTATTTTACAATCTCCGATTTTGCCAAGCTTATGGGTATAAGCAGGCAAACTCTTATATATTATGACCGTATAGGGCTGTTCAAGCCGGTAAAGGTATTAGATAACAAATACCGCCTGTATTCAAGAAGTCAGATAAACGTTATCAGCCTTATATCAATGCTCGGCGAAATGGGCGTTCCGCTTAAAGAAATTAAAGCGATAGTCGATAATATTTCGCCCGATACCGCCATCGAAATTTTAAAAAGGCAGTTAAAAGAAGCAGAGGAAAAGCTTAGCCGATTACGAATGCTTGAAAATATGATAAACCTGCGTATTGAGCAAATTACATTCGGAAAGGAAATTGCGAAAAGGTCTGTTCTGCCGATATCCGTTACCGAGTTCGGCGAGGATATTCCCTTATATATCGGGGAAGAGATCAACTGCTCTCTCGGCGATATTACCGACGGCTTTATTATAGATTTTTACGCAAAGTGCGAGGAAACGGGCTTCCCGCTGATATTTTCAAGCGGGCAGATTAAAAGCCGTGAAAACATTACGGCGGGAAAAACCGAAATTATATCAAATATGTGCTTTACCTTAAAGGATAAAACGGGCGCAAACGCCGTAATTCCGAAGGGAAGATACGCTGTGGGTTATGTTTACGGCGATTACGGAAAAACGGACGGTATATACAGAGAGCTGTTTTCTTTTATAAAGGAAAAGGGACTTAAAATAATCGGCAACGCTTACGAGGAGTATCTGCTTGACGAGCTTGCCGAAAGCAACCCCGAAAGCTTTGTTATGCGGGTTATGGTTCAGGTTGAGTAATAAAAATGAGCGCACCGTTCAGATAACCAGAACGGTGCGCTTTTTGTATATCTATAAATTTAAAACAGTTAAAACAAATTACTGATTTTTCGGTTTCATTGTGGGGAAGAGCAGAACGTCTCTTATAGAAGCACTGTCTGTAAGAAGCATTACAAGCCTGTCTACACCGAAACCGAGACCGCCTGTGGGCGGCATACCGTATTCAAGTGCGGTTACATAGTCGTAATCCACCTCGGCGTTACATTCGGGTTCCTCTGCCTTTTTGGCGGCAACCTGTTTTTCAAAGCGCTCCTTTTGGTCTATCGGATCGTTAAGCTCTGAAAAAGCATTGCCGTACTCCGTAGCGTTTATAAAATATTCAAAACGCTCGGTAAACGCAGGATCTTTGGGTTTTCTTTTTGCAAGGGGACTGTTTTCAACCGGATAATCGTAAATAAATGTAGGCTGAATAAGCTTTTCTTCAACAAACGCGTCAAACAGCTCTGCCAAAACGGTTCCCTTTGTTGCGTTTTCGGGAACCTCAACGTGCAGCTGCTTTGCGCACTCGCGCGCTTCTTCGTCTGTGCTCCAGGAATAGTAATCCGCACCTGAGTATTTTTTTACAGCCTCGGTCATTGTAAGGCGCTCCCAGCGTCCCATATCTATTTCGGTTCCCTGATATGTTATAACCGTGCCGCCGCATATCTTCTTTGTAAGCAGGGTATACATTTCTTCAACAAGATCCATCATACCGTGGTAATCGGTAAACGCCTGATAAAGCTCAACCGTTGTAAATTCCGGATTATGCTTTGTATCCATACCCTCGTTACGGAAAATGCGCCCAACCTCATAAACCCTGTGCATACCGCCGACTATAAGGCGCTTTAGGTAAAGCTCGGTTTCGATTCTTAAATACATATCCATATTAAGGGTGTTGTGGTGAGTTTTAAACGGGCGCGCGGAAGCCCCGATTTCAAGCGGCACCAATATCGGGGTATCAACCTCGGTAAAGCCCTTTGAATCAAGATATGCGCGAATTTCCTTAAGTATTTGCGAGCGCTTGTAAAATGTTTCCTTAACCTCAGGGTTAACTATAAGATCAACATAGCGCTGGCGGTATCTTGTATCGGTATCGCTTAAGCCGTGGAATTTTTCGGGCAGGGGAATAAGCGATTTTGAAAGCAGCTTTATTTCCGTTGCGTGAACCGAAATTTCACCCGTCTGGGTTTTAAAAACAAAGCCTTCAACGCCTATAATATCGCCTATATCCCACTTTTTAAAAGCAGCGTATATATCCTCGCCCACATCGTCGCGGCGAACATAAAGCTGTATTGGCCCGCTGCAATCGGTAAAGCCTACAAAGCTGGCCTTACCCATAATTCTGCGCGACATAATTCTGCCGGCGAGCTTAACGGTTTTGCCCTCGTAAGCTTCGTAATTATTCTTAATTGTTACGGAATCCGAATTGAAATCATATTTCATAACCTGATAAGGGTCGTTTCCCGATTCCTTAAGCGCGGCAAGCTTTTCGCGCCTTAAACGCATTATTTCGTTAAGATCCTGCTCGGCGTTGTTAATGTTATTCTGCGCCATATTCTTCTCCTGTCTGCCGTAAAACGGCGTTTTAGCGTCCTTTTAATATTACTTTGAAATGCCAAGCACCTTAAGCTTAAACTCTCCGCCGGGTGCTTCAACTATAACCTCGTCACCCACCTTTTTGCCTACAAGCGCTTTTCCCACGGGGGATTCGTCCGATATTTTTCCGTTTCTCGGATCTGCCTCGGTAGAGCCTACAACGCGGTATTCGCATTCGTCGCCGTACTCTTCGTCAAGCACTCTTACCTTAACGCCTACCATTACGGTTTTGGCATTTCCTTTAACATCTTCTATTATTTCAACGTTTTTAAGCATAGCTTCAATTTCAACTATGCGTGCTTCTATCTTTGCCTGCTCGTTTTTGGCTTCGTCGTATTCGCTGTTTTCCGAAAGGTCTCCGTAGCCGCGCGCAACCTTGATTTTTTCGGCTATATCGGCTCTTCCCTCCGTTTTAAGGTATTCAAGCTCCTCTTCAAGCTTTTTAAGTCCGTCGTCGGTAATTTTAATTACCTTTGCCATAAAAAAACCACCTTTATAAATAATAATAATCTAAAAAAGTCAATATAAATAATATTATATTATTATTATGCGCCAAAGTCAAGAATTACTGTTTTAATTTTTTATTTATTGCAAATCTGCTAAATAAAGTAATAATTCAGTTCCCATGCCGGCAGGGAAGGGAAATGTCTTAAATAAAGCTTGTAATCGGTTCTTATGCCGTCAACCGCAAGCGGAAGTGCAAACAGATCCTCCGTGCGGTGATAGCAGGAAATAAGCATTTTCGGTTTATTTGCCTTTATTGTTTTCTCGGCGCCCGATAGCGCCGCCTTTTCCGCACCCTCAACATCTGCCTTAATATATGTAAACGGTGCGTCGGGGTTAAGGCTGTCAACCGTTACGGCGGGTATCTGCCCGCCGTTTCCGAGGCTTGAATTTCTGCCGCCGCGCATTGAAAAGCCTTCAAACCCTACGCGGTCTGAAATACAGGCGTTTACATAATTTATATTATTAAGCTTTTCAGTATTGCTTTTAAGCTTTAAAAAGCTTTTTCTATCCGGCTCAACGGCGGTAATAAGGCTGTAACCGCTTACCCTTGATACAAAGTCCGAAACCGTGTCGCCGTTGTAGGCGCCGAGGTCGAGATAGCTTTCGTTTTTGCCAAGGTTTAAAAACGAACGGTATGGCTCGTTAACATCAGTCTCGCAGTTAAATAGGTATTCGGGTTTTCCGCTTATTTTATATTTTATAACGTTTTCAAACGTTCTGCGCGAAAGCTCGTCTTCAAGGCGGCCGTATACATATTCAAGCTCTTTTTTATGCTCTATTGCATATTCCTTTGTAAAAAGCCCATCGCCGTAAACGGGCACGTCGGGCGCGTATAATTCCTGCTCGGCGGCAATGCGCTTAATGTTTTCCAAAACTTCTGGTCTTGCGCTGCCGAAGCTTAACAGCACTATCATATCGCCGAATTTTTCTTTAAGCCCGCCATAGGAGGAAAGCTTTAACCCGTGAAAGTATTTTTCCCGTACAAAGCCGTCGGTTGCAAACACACCCTTGTATTCTATGCCGCAGTCTTCCAAAACCTTTATTATTTTATCTGCGCCGTTGCCCATACCGTAAAGTACAATAGGCTTTTTTGCGCCTTTAAGATAATCCCACAAATATATCACCTTACCCATTATATAAAAAGTATTTATATAATTCAAGACGTAAATTAAGTGAACAAAGGACATAGACGGCGTACAGTGTTCTTGGTATAATTATAATATAAAAATTCGGGGGATATTATATGAAACGAGTTCTTTCATTCGATTTCGGTGCGTCAAGCGGCAGGGCTATGCTTGCCGAATTTTCGGGCGGAAAAATAGAAATGCGGGAAATACACCGCTTCAGCAACGATACGGTTACGGTAAACGGTACTATGTACTGGGATATATTGCGGCTGTTTTTTGAAATTAAAACAGGTATTACAAAGGCTGTGAATTCCGGCGGATTTGACGCGATAGGTATTGATACCTGGGGCGTTGATTTCGCGCTTTTGGATAAAAGGGGCAAGCTTATCGGCAATCCGGTGCATTACCGCGATACACGCACAAACGGCATACCCGATGAGGTTTTTAAAACCGTTCCGAAAAGTGAAATATACGCCGATACCGGCATACAGTATATGCGAATAAATACGCTCTATCAGCTTATGTATTTAAAAAATCACGAGCCGGAGCAGCTTGAAAACGCCGAAAAGCTTTTAATGATACCGGATCTTTTTGCCTATATGCTAACAGGCGAAATTAAAGAGGAGGCAACTATCGCCTCAACCTCAAACCTGTTTGACCCTTATAAAAAGGATTGGAACCGCAGGCTGTTAAATAAGCTCGGCTTACCCGAACGCCTTTTTGCGCCGATAATAAATCCGGGCAGCGTTTACGGTATGCTTTCAGACGATATTTGTGCGGAGTTAGGCTGCAAAAAGGTTCCCGTTATATCGGTTTGCGGGCATGATACCGCCTCGGCGGTGGCTGCCACCCCAAGCCTTACGGACGATTTTGTATACATAAGCTGCGGCACCTGGAGCCTTTTCGGTATAGAAACGGCAGAGCCTGTTTTAACTCCTGAGGCGGAAGGGCTTAACTTTACAAACGAGGGCGGCTTTAACGGCACTGTACGTTTTCTTAAAAATATTATGGGGCTTTGGCTTATACAGGAATCGCGCCGCCAATGGAAACGCGAGGGGGACGACGTAGGCTTTGATACGCTTGAAAAAGAGGCTCTTGCCGCAAAAGCGTTCCGGTGCTTTATCGACGTTGACGATCCATCGTTTGAAACCGCCGGCAATCTGCCTGCCCGTGTTTTGGAATTTTGCCGCAAAACGGGGCAGTATGTACCGCAAAACCGCGGAGAGATAATGCGCTGTATTTACGAAAGCTTGGCGCTTAAATATAAGCATACCTTTAATATGCTTTCGGGAATAAGTAAAAGGGAATATCACCGCATAAATATTTTGGGCGGCGGTATTAAGGATAAGCTTTTGTGCCAAATGGCGGCGGACGCCTGTAATGCCGAGGTTGTGGCAGGACCGACCGAGGCTACCGTTATGGGAAATATCGGGGTTGTGCTTTCGGCTTTGGGCGAAATTGACGGACTTTACGGCATAAGAAAAGCCGTATCAGAGTCGGCAGAACTTAAGCGCTATGCTCCTGACAACGGCACGGAATGGGAAAATGCATATCAAGAATATATTAAGATTTTGAAGTGACTTTAATAGAGCCGATAAACTGATTTTTTGCGGCGGTTAAGCCTTCTTATCATTGTCATTCTGAGTGACGTTGCTTTCGCTGCAGTGCAGGATAAAGCGAGCAACGGCGGGCGCCGCGGTCAAAAGTTGTTCGCGCTCCAAGCGAATAACAACTTTTGGGCACCGCAAGAGTGATAAGCGCGAAAGAATCCGTAATATCCTTAAAAAAAGAAACGGATTGCCACAGCCGTTTACACGGCTTCGCAATGACAGCTTTTTCAACACGCTCAAGAGCCGATATTATATCGGCTCTTCAGTCTGTCGAAAAACCCAAAATTCAAGCTGAGATTGGGATTAAAAATTTTT